>Ga0209172_10000061_pt1 | contig 308306 bp, 281 predicted proteins | sample LarsenN4metaG_FD_184113 | JGI IMG/M metagenome (GOLD analysis project Ga0209172, IMG submission 184113) | Hot spring sediment bacterial and archeal communities from British Columbia, Canada, to study Microbial Dark Matter (Phase II) - Larsen... ... | reverse complement strand
GCCGAACACCCGGCGAGATCTTCTTCACCCAGGGAGGCAAACGTGACAAGCGAACGCGAGATCAAAGTGTCAACACCTATCCGGTATAGGACACTCTAGACGGCTGCGCGCCCCGGCCGGACGCGCCCGGCACGACCCGGCCGGTCCGGGCTGATCCGCTTCCCTGCAAGACCCCTTCGTTCCAAGCGCCGGCTCATGCAACGGGAGGCCGTTCGCCCTCGCCTAGCATCCTGGAAGGAGGCGGACCGTCTCCCACCGGCCTGCCGCCGGTGTCGTGTTCCGGAGATCTCTTGCTGCATTGCGACGCCGTCGCACGCCGGGGCAGTCCTACGGCGCCAGCGTCTCGGTAGCCGCCGGCTCCGGCGTGTTCGTTGACGAAGGGGTCGAAGTCGGGGAGGGGGTCTCCGTCGGCGTCGGGGTCCACGTCGCTGTCGAGGTGGGAGGCAGCGTGAAGGTCAGGGTGGCGGTCGGAGGGGCGAACGTGGGCGTCGGGGAAGGGGCGGTGGGAGTTGGCCCTGGCGGGGTGGGAGTGATCGGAGTCGGAGTCGAGGCGGCCGCCGCCGGCGTCACCGTCGCCGTGGGAGTGTCCGTCGCCTCGCCTGGCGCGTTGCGAATAGCGACGATCCCGGCGCAGTAGCACGGGATGGTGGCGACGATGATCGAAACCAGGAACAGATATAGCGTCCGGCGCGGCATCGACGGCTGGAGAGCGCGGCGCATCATAGCAGGTTCGACTCGGCGCCACAAGCAACCACAGGCCGCCCTCGCCGACCGACGCGAGCGCCCGGTCCTGCGATAGACTCGGAACGATGACCGCCATCGATTCGGCTCGCGCGGGCGCACCCTCCGCCACCGCGGACGCGAGGGCCGCCTCGACTCGTGTCGAGGGCCGCCTCGAACCGCTCAGCTTCGCGCTGTGGTCCGGTGCGGTGATGGTGGCGGCGATGACTCTGCCGGTCGCCAACTGGACCGACGACCTGGGCCTGGTCCCCGTCGTCGCCGCCGTCGGGTTGTTGCTGGGCGCCCTGCTCGTGGCGAGCCGCTTCACCGGGATGGGGGCGACGGCTCTGGGCATCGGCTACGGCGGGGTCGTCGTCCTGTGGCAGATGACGCGCACGCTCGACCCGGGGATGGCCTGGCGGGAGCGCGTCCTCGATCTGGCGCGCCGCGTCGGGGTGTACGTGTCGGTGGTGATCAGCGGTGAGCCGAGTCAGGATGCGCTGATGTTCGTCCTGGCGATGGCGATCGTCTTCTGGGCCATCGCCGCCTTCGGCACGTGGTGGTGCTTCCGGCGCGGCGGCGTCTGGCTGCCGGTGCTGCTGCCGGGCGTGGCGGTGTTCCTCAACGTCTACTATTACCGATTCGGGACCCGCCTTCAGCCGTACCTGCCGGTCTACCTGCTGATCGTCCTGGCGCTCATCGCCCGCGTCGAGTTGCTGGCCCGTCTTCGGACATGGGAGCGTCGGCGGGCACAGATCGCCTCCGACGTCGTCTCCCGCGCGACGCAGGCGGGCATGCTGGCGGCGGCGGTGCTCGTTGCCCTGACCTGGCTCGGGCTGCCGGTGTCGGACGTGACGGTGGAACCGGCGGAGGGCGCAACCGGCGCGCGTCCTCTGTTCGGCGACCTGCTGTCGGACGCCCTCGCCGGGTTGCGTTCGCCGGTCAACATCTACGGCGAGGTCTTCGGCAGCGAGCTCCGGCTGGCCGGGGGTCGCGACCCGGGCGAGAAGGCCGTTTTCCAGGCGCGCGCCGGCGACGAGTTGCCGGCGGGCGCGCGCCTGTACTGGCGGGCGCGCGTTTTCGATACCTACCAGGACGGGAGGTGGCGGTCGGCGCTCGGCGAGGCCACCGACTTCCGGCCACGCCACGGCGACCTCGCCGCCGCATCGCACGCCGGCCGGCGCGAGATCGAATTCACGATATCGCCATTCCTGCCGATGAGGTTGCTGTACTTTCCTGCCGAGGTGGTCTGGCTCAATCGGTCGGCGACGCTGCGCCTGGTCCCGGACGCCGAGGCCGTCGAGGTCCTCGAAGCGACATCGGCCGAAACGCTTCTCCCTGGGGACTCGTACCGCCTCCGCTCGCGGGTGGCGGCGCCGCTCGCCGGGGACCTCCGCCGCGCCGGCACGACCTACCCGAGCACACTCGACCCTGTCTACTGGCAGGTGCCCGACGACCTGCCGGACGCCGTGCGGCGGCTGGCGGCGGCGATTACACGCGGGGCGGCGTCGCCTTACGACAAAGCCGTGGCGATCACGGAGTGGCTGAGGGCGAACATCGAGTACGACCGGCGGTCCCCGTCGCCGCCGCCGAGCGAAGATCCGATCGCCTGGTTTCTCTTCGAATCGCGCGTCGGGTTCTGCGACTACTACGCCAGCGCCGAAGTCTTGATGCTGAGATCCATCGGCGTGCCGAGCCGCCTGGCGGCCGGGTTCGCGCAGGGCACCTACGATGCCGAAGACGGTTCCTACTACGTGTCAGCCGCCGACAGTCACTCGTGGCCGGAAGTGTATTTCCCGGGCTACGGATGGGTCGAGTTCGAGCCGACGCTGTCGCAGCCGCCGCTCCAGCGGCTGGGCGGTCCCTCCGCGGAGTCGGAGAACCAGGAGGCCGCGGCGGGTGCCGGACAGGACCAGTCGGGGTTGGCGGAGGGGGGCGCAGGCGGCCCTGACCTCGCGGACCGTCTTGCTGGCGTCGAAGAGATCGAGGTCCCCGAGCCGCCGCCACACGCGCCGCGGGTCGTGGGCTACACCTTCGGCCTGGCCGCGGTTGTTGTCCTCGTGCTCCTTCTGACGCCGGCAGGCCCGGCGGCGGCGCGTGTCGTGGTCGGTGCCTCCGATCGGCTCGGCCTCCGGCCGCCGGAGCCTCTGCGGGAGTGGGCGACCCGCCCGTCGAGCGAGGCTTCGCGCGTCTTTCGGCGTCTCGCGCCGTGGCCGGCCCGGCTGGGCGTTCGCATGGACCAGGACGCCACGCCCGCCGAGCGCGGTCGAGCCGTCGCCGAACTCGTTCCGGAACATGCGGAGGCCGTCGACGACATCGTCGACGCCTACACCGCCGAGCGCTACGGTTCGATCCCTCCCGCCTCCGGTCGCGCCGCTCGGGCATGGAGGCGGCTGCGGCTGCATCTGCTGCGTGCCTGGCTGGCGCGGCTGCTGCGCGGTTCGAGGCCGGTCGACGAGGCCTGACGGTGAGCGCGAGTCTCCGGGTCGCCGAGATCGACCTGCGCGACCGACGGGCCGTGCGTTCCTTCCTGGATGTGCCCTTTCGCCTGTATCGCGGCGTGCCGCAGTGGGTACCGCCGATCCGCATCGAGGCGCGACGCCAGCTCGATCGGCGCCGCAATCCGTTCTTCCGGCACTCGCAGGCCGCCTTCCTGGTGGCGCGGCGCGAGCGCCGTGTCGTCGGACGGCTGGCGATCCTGGACAACGCAAACTTCAACGCCTTCCATCGATCGCGCACGGCCTTCTTCTCCCTGTTCGAATGCGAGAACGATCGGGAGGCCGCTCTCACCCTCTTCGAGCACGGGTTCGCGTGGGCCCGCGGCCGCGGGCTGAATCACGTGCAGGGTCCGCAGGGGTTCACCGCCCTCGACGGTCTCGGCCTGCTGGTGCGCGGTTTCGAGCATCGCCCGGCGTTCGGCATCCCCTACCACCTGCCGTACTACGAGACGCTCGTCCTGGAGGCCGGGTTCCGACCGGCCGGCGACGTCCTCTCGGGCTACCTTGGGCCGCACGTCGAAGTGCCGCAGCGCATCATCGAGGTCGCCGACCGGGTCATGGCGCGCCGCGGGCTCCGCGTCGCTCGCTACCGGTCGCGCCGGGAGCTGCTGCGCCTGGCCCCGCGGCTCGGGGAACTGTACAACCAGAGCCTGGGGGGTACGAGCGGCACCGTCCCTCTGACACGCGAGGAAATCGACTCCCTGGCGCGGCAGATGGTGTCGTTCGCCGATCCGCGCCTGATCAAGATCCTGTTCAAGGACGAGACGCCGGTCGGCTTTCTGTTCGCCTACCCGGACATCTCGGCCGCCGTCCAGCGCACCGGCGGCCGGCTGTGGCCGTTCGGTTGGCTGCTGTGGCTGCTCGAGTTGCGGCGCACGCGGTGGATCAACATCAACGGCGCCGGCATCGTCGAGGGCTACCGCGGCCTCGGCGGCACGGCGCTGCTGTTCCGCGAGATGTACCGCAGCGTCCGCGAAGGCGGATTCCTGCATGCCGACCTGGTCCAGGTCGGCGCGGAGAACCTGCCGATGCAGCGCGAGCTGCGCCACCTCGGAGTCGAGTTCTACAAGACGCATCGCATCTACCAACGCGACCTCTGAGGGTGAGACGTCTCCACTTCTGACCGCTGATCGCCCATCGCCAGTCGCCGACCACGAGTCCCCGCCTCGACCGTCCAAGCGTATAATCCTCGCGCCAGGCCCCCTCGCCCCCATGGTTGAGCCCACGCTCCGTCTCGGACCCGGGGAGCATATCGCCCGCCTAGGTCGCATGGCGGAGGATGTGCACCGCCAGCTCGCCGCCTACCGCGAGCGCCTCGGCTCGTCGCAACCGGAATTCCCGAAGGGCGTCCTCGAGTCGCTGCGTCAGCTGGGCGGAACGCTCCAAGGCCTGCGTGCCTCGATCGAAGACCTGGAGGGGGAGCACGCCCAATTGACGGCGCTGGCCGACGTCGGCCGCGTGGTCAATTCATCGCTCGATCTTCCGACGGTGCTGGCCGAGGTGATCGACGCGCTGATCCGGATCACCGGCGCCGAGCGGGCCTTCCTGATGCTGCTCGACGAAGGCGAGCTACGGGTGATGGTCGCCCGCAACTGGGATCGCTCGACGGTCGAGCCGGGCGATGAGGCCGTCAGCCGGACGGTCATCGAACGCGTGACCCAACTTGGCGAGCCGGTGCTGACGGTGAACGCCCAGGCCGACGCGCGCTTCGCCGGCCAGAAGAGCATCATCGTCCACAACCTGCGGTCGATCCTGTGCGTCCCGCTCCAGGTCAAGGGCGAGCTGACCGGCGTGATCTACGCCGACAACCGCGTCCGAGAGGGTCTGTTTTCGGAGAAGCACAAGGCCCTGCTGGCGACGTTCGCCGACCAGGCGGCGGTGGCGATCGAGAACGCCCGGCTGTTCGCTTCCGTCGAGCGAACGCTGGAGGAAGTGCGGCGGCTCAACACGCTGATGGAAGACGTCTTCGCCTCCATTGCCAGCGGTGTGATCACATCCGACGTACAGGACCGGATCCAGCTCTGCAACCGCGCCGCCGAGAACATCCTGGCGCGCCCGGCCTCGGGGCTGGTCGGCTCGTCGCTGCACGACCTGCTGCCGGTGCTCAGCCCCGAGCTCTCCGCGCGCGTGGCCGAGGTCAAGCACCTCGAACGCGGGGTGATCGGCCTGGAAGTGCACCCCCAACTCGAGGGGCGCGGCCGGGTCGACCTGTCGCTCAGTGTGACGCCGCTCCGCACCGCCTCCCAACAGGTCGAGGGCGTGACGCTCGTGCTCGACGACCTGACCGAGAAGCGGCGGCTGGAAGCCACGCGCCGCCTGTTCGAACGCATGGTCAGCCCGGCGGTCATCGAGCAGCTCGACCCTGACACGGTCCGTCCCGGCGGCCGGGTGGAGGAGATCACGACGCTCTTCGCCGACCTCCAGGGGTTCACCGCCCTGGGCGAGACCGTCGACCCGGAAGCTCTCGTCGCGAACCTGAACCGCTATCTGGCGGCCGCGGCCGAGGCGGTCCTGAACGAGGAAGGAACGGTCGACAAGTTCCTCGGGGACGCGATCATGGCCTTCTTCAACGCGCCGATCCCTCAGCCGGACCACCGCCTGCGGGCGGCGCGGGCGGCACTCGCCATCCGCCGCGCGGCCGAGGCCTTGCGGGAGGAGCTCCCTGATCCGTATCGACTGACCTTTCGGATCGGGATCCATTCCGGGCCGGCGCTGCTCGGCCTCGTCGGAAGCGAGGCGCGCCTCGAATACACCGCCATCGGCGACAGCGTGAACACGGCCAAGCGTCTCCAGGAGGCGGCTTCTCCCGGCCAGATCCTGATCAGTCGCGAGACCTCCGACTGGCTCCTGGACGAAGCCGAGATGGCCGAGGTGCCGGCGGTCGCGGTCCACGGGAAGCGTGCGGCGCTGGCCGTTCGTGAACTCCGCGGGATGCGCGCTCCGACCCCGCACCCGTAGGGCCGCGTCCTCCTAGTCCAGCAACGCCTCGCCGTAGGCGAAGAGGGCCGGGCCTCCGCCGGTGTGCCAGAAAAGAACGCGCTCGGCACGGTCGATGCGGCCGCCGCGGACCATGTCGATCATTCCGGCCGCCGCCCGGGCGGTGTACACCGGGTCGAGCAAGAGACCCTCCAGGCGCGCGAAGAGACGCGTGGCCTCGATTTCCGGCGCGCCCAGCACGGCGTATCCCCCGCCGAGGTAGTCGTCCGCGACGTCGATCGATTCGGGATCGAAGCGCTGCCTGCCGCCGAGCAGCGCAGACGTCTCCTCTGCCAGGTGGGCGACGGCCTGGCGCAGATCGTTTGCGCGTCGGTCGACGCTCACGCCCGTGATTCGGCCGGCGAACCCGTAGAGCCTTGCCCCGACGATCATCCCGGCCTGGGTGCCCGCCGACGAGCTGGCGACGATGATCCGGTCGAAGGTCTCGCCCTGTTCGCGCAGTTCGGCCATGGCGGCGACGTAGCCCAGCGCGCCGACCGGGCTCGAGGCGCCGTAGACGATCTTGTACGGTCGGCGGCCGGCGCTCCAGGCCTCCCGAAAGGTCTGCTCCAGCACTTCTTCTGCGGGCTGCGCTGCGGCCCAGCGAATCTCCGCGCCGAGCAGGTGGTCGAGCAAGAGGTTGCCGTCGACGCGCGCCGGCGGCTCGCCGCGCAGGACGAGGATGCAGTCGAAGCCGAAGCGGGCGGCGGCGGCGGCCGTCTGGCGGCATTGGTTGGACTGGACGGCGCCCATCGTCAGCAGCGTGCGTGCCCCGCTGGCCTGCGCTTCGGCCAGCAGATACTCCAGTTTGCGGACTTTGTTGCCGCCGAACGCCAGGCCCGTGGCATCGTCGCGCTTGACCCACAGCGGCTGACCGCCGAGGTGCGCGCCGAGCCGGTGCATCGGTTCGAGCGGCGTCGGCAGGTGGGCGAAGCGAAGGCGAGGGATTCGTTTAAGGGACATCGGGCGCTCCGATCCTGGCGGCTCGTGATCGATAGGAACTCCGGAGGGCGGTCTGCCCATGCCTGGCGGCCGACACCCGGCTGCCGGCTCACCCTCCCGGATCGACGAGATGGCGCATGCGGTCCTGCTGACGGCCTCGGGTCCACGCCAGCAGGCGCGGCAGCGCCACCGAGTAGGCCCAATACAGGCGCGGCCGGACGGTGACGTCCCACGACCCGGCGAGACGGACGTGCCGTGCCCCGAAGCCTTCCTTGAAGCGGAACAACCCCCACAGCGGGTCGGCCGGGTCGAGGACGTCGGGCGCGCCCCAGAGGTCGTACGTGTGGCAGCCGGCGTCGCGCGCCCATCGGATCGCCGCCCACTGCAGCGCGTGGTTCGGCATCGCCTCGCGGTGCGCCGATCCGGACATCCCGTACAGGTACCACGCCCGGCGGCCGAACCGGTACGCGACGAGCCCGGCCACGGTTCGGCCGTCCACTTCTGCGGCGAACGGCTGCGCCAGCCCGGCGTCGACGAAGTCGCCCCAGGCCCGCAGGTAATACGCACGGGGTCGGATGACGAATCCGTCGCGAACCGAGGTCTCGACGTACAGGTCGTACAACCGATCGAAGTCGGCGCGGCTGGCGGGGTGGACCGTGACGCCGCGGCGCTCGGCCAAGCGGATGTTGTAGCGCCACTTGGGCTTCATCGAGGCCATCAGTTCGTCGTCGGAGCGGCGGAGGTCGAGCAGCATCGTGCTGGAGAACTGCACCGGCTGGTTCGAGGGCCGCCAGCCGGCGTCCTTCAGTGCGGCCGTCACGGCGTCCGAGGCCGGCACATCCGGTTCGATCTTGGCCAGGACTGTGCCGCGCCGGGCCGCCAGCGACGACAAGTCCCGCAGAACGACGCGCGCCAGGCCGCCGTCATCCCAGTCGAGGACAGGGCCACGCGGGCAATAGACGACCGAGAGGAAACCGCGCGACGACGGCCAGCTTCGCGCCAGCACCTGCGCCGCCGCACGTGGCGACCCGGACTCGTCGTGCCACACCCACCGGTCCGCCTTCCAGCCAACCTTCGACTTGAACGTTCCCCACCCGGCGGATTGCAGCAGGTGCGGGTCGGGAAGGGCCGAGAGGAGTCGGTCCCACGCCTCGCCGGCGGGACCGGGGACCATCCTCAGCCGTCGGCGGGGCGCGTCAGGCGGCACGGCGCGCCCCGAACAGGCGGTACATCCGATACAGCACGGGATTCAAGGGCGCCTCCCACGCGCCGGCGGTCTGGACCCAGGTGCCCCCGAACCCTCGCTTGAATCGATACACGCCCCACAGCCCGTCGGACCTCGACTCGAACCTGGACTCGAGTTCGTCGGGTGGAGCATCCGGGACGCCCCACAGGTCGTACCACATGGCGCCGCGTCCTCGGGCCCAGCGCATCGCCTCCCACTGGAGGAGATAGGTTGGCATGGCCTCGCGATGCCGACCGGTCGACGCGCCGTACAGGTACCAGGAGCCTGCGCCGCGACCGAAGACCATCAACGCCGCCAGCGGCTCGCCGTCTTTCTCGGCCAGCAGGAGCTCGCACTCGCCGCGCGGCCGGAAGAGGTCGTACGCGTCCCGATAATAGGCGGGGGTGTGGACACCGAACCCCTGGCGGTCGCCGGTCTGACGCAGCATCGCGGCGAACGCCTCGACGTCGTCCCACGGCCGGACGACGACACCCCGCCGACCGGCCAGGCCGATGTTGTAGCGCGTCTTCTGGTGCATCCGGGCCAGGAGCTCGTCCTCGCCGCCGACCAGGTCGACGCGCAGGCTGGTCGATGGTTGGACCGAAAGACGCGCCCGGACCAGGCCGAGGCCGTCCAGGCGGCGTCGGGCCGCGACGGGGTCATCCACATCCGGTTCGAGGACGAGGGCGAAGGCGCCGGCGCCGCGGGCGGCTGCGAGCATGTCGCCGAGCAGGGCTTCCCAGGGGCCGACCGGGCCGCGCGGGACGTAGGCGATGCGCAGGCCGGGGAGAACCCGGCGGGTGAGGATCTGGGCGCCGGCTTCGCCGCCGGCGAGCCGATGGACCGACCAGCCGTGCCGGGCCTTGAGCTCCCCCCAGGCGGAGGTCTGCAGCAGATGGGCCTGCGGTCGGTCGGCGAGGAAGGCTTCCCACTCGCCGGCCGTTAGGCTGAGGGCCACGACGCGGAAGTTTACCATTGTGGTAGAATGCGCCGCTCGTGGGCGCGGGACGTCCCCGATCCGAGGGCGCGATCGGGGGGTCACGGCAAGCCAGCCCCAGAACCACGGCCCAACCGAGGCGCGACGATGTCCGACCAGTGGTTGTTCATCGCCTTCATCCTGCCCCTCGCCCTATTCATGCCGGCGCTACCCATCGCGCTGAGCCGCATGATCGGGCCGCGCAAGGCGAACCCGGTGAAGAACTCGCCGTACGAGTGCGGGGTCGAGACCGTCGGCGACACCTGGGTCCAGTTCAAGGTCCAGTACTACATCTTCGCCCTGGTCTTCGTCGTCTTCGACGTCGAGGCGGTATTCCTCTTCCCGTGGGCGGTGGCGTACGACCAGTTGCCGCTGTACGCCGTGCTGGAAGGCGTCCTGTTCATCGCCATCCTGGCCGCCGGTTTGGTCTACGCCTGGCGCAAGGGAAGCCTCGAATGGGTCTGATCGCGGCGGTGACCCCTTCACGGCTGATGCCCGCCACGCGACATCAGCCGTTTCTTTCGTGACGGGACGGGGCGGATGATCTCGGATCCTTTCACCTACCTTGGAGACCTGCTGCGCGAGGTGCTGGTCGGCCTCGGGCTGACGACCGGGCAGGCCGCGGCGCTGATCCAGTTCCTCGGCGCGGGCGCGCTGGCGACGGCCGTCTTGCTCCTGACCTTCCTGCTGATCTGGGCCGAGCGCAAGATTCTGGCTCGCATCCAGGACCGGCTGGGCCCCAACCGGGTCGGGCCGTACGGGCTGCTTCAGACGATCGCCGACGCCGCCAAGCTGCTGACCAAAGAGGTCATCGTTCCCGACGGCGCCGACAAGCTGCTCTACTACCTGGCGCCGCCGCTGACGGTGATGTCGGTGGTCGGGTTGTGGGCGGTCATCCCGTTGGCGCCGAACCTGATCGGCAGCGACATCAACGTGGCGGTCATCTACCTGATTTCGATCGGCGCCATCGGCACGCTGGGGATCATGCTCGCCGGCTGGTCGTCGAACAACAAGTATGCGTTGCTCGGCGCCTTCCGCTCGGTGGCGATGCTGATCTCGTACGAAGTGCCGATGGTCCTGGCGTTGCTGGTGCCGACGATGCTGGCGGGCTCGATGGGGATGGTGGCGATCGTCGAGTCGCAGCGCTCGATGTGGTTCGTCGTGCTGGCACCGCTCGCGGCGCTTCTGTTCTTCACCTCGTCGATGGCCGAGGCCGGCAAGGCGCCGTTCGACCTGCTGGAGGCCGAATCGGAGATCGTCGCCGGCTACAACATCGAGTACTCGTCGATGGCCTTCGGGATGTTCTTCGTCGGCGAATTCCTGCACGGCTTCACCCTGGCGGCGTTGACCGTGACGCTCTTCTTCGGCGGCTGGCTCGGCCCGGGGGTCCATACCTACACCTGGCTCGGCCTGATCTATCTCCTGCTCAAGACGGCCGTCGTCTACTTCGTCGTGGTGTGGGTGCGGGGGACGCTGCCGCGGCTGCGCATCGACCAGGTCAACGCCTTCAACTGGAAGTTCCTCGTTCCGCTGGCGCTGGTGGTCGTCGTCGTCACGGCCGTGGCCGACAAACTGGCGACGTCGGTGGGCTGGGGCCGGACCCCGGCGATGCTCGTCGCCAACGGGCTGGTGTTTCTGGGCACGCTGGTCGTGATGCAGCGCTACGGGCGTGCCCAGCGGCTGAAGTACGAAGGCCGCGCGGCGATGGCACCCGAGCCCGCCGGAGCTCCCCGACCATGACGCCGATCCAGATCCTCTTCCTCGTCACGGCGCTGGCGGCGGTCCTGTCGGCGATCATGGTCGTCGCCAGCCCGCGGCTCGTCCACGCCGCGCTGTGGCTGATCGTCACGCTGGGCGCCGTGGCGGTGCTGTTCGTCTTGCTCGACGCGGCGTTCCTGGCGATGGTCCAGGTGGCGATCTACATCGGCGCCATTGCCATCCTGATCATCTTCACCGCGATGCTCACGCGCCGGGTGATGGGAGAAGCCGGCCCGCAGGCCAACCGCAGCTGGTGGCTGGCGGCGTTCATCGGGGTCCTGTTGTTCGGGGCGCTGCTGGCGCTCCTGGTGCAGGTCCCGGCGTGGTGGCAGGCGACGCCGCCGACGATCGGCGTCACGGCGGACTTCCTGCTCGAGGACCTCGGAGCGTCGCTGGTCGACCTGGATCGCTACGTCGTCCCGTTCGAAGTGGCCTCGGTGCTGCTGCTGGCGGCGCTGATCGGCGCCATCGTTCTGGCGCGGCCGGCCGAGCGGTCGGGCGGGGAGGGGGCGAAATGATCCCTGCGCCCAGCGCCCTTCAGCCAAGGAAAGCGCAGGAATGATCCCCCTGTCCTGGTACCTGCTGCTGGCGGCGGCGTTGTTCTGCATCGGCCTGTACGGGGTGCTTGGCCGGCGCAACAGCGTCGCCATCCTGATGGGCATCGAGCTGATGCTCAACGCCGTCAACATCAACCTGCTGGCGTTCTGGCGCTACCTGACCCCGACGGTCATCGCCGGGCAGGCGTTCGCCATCATCGTCTTCGCCGTCGCCGCCTCCGAGGCCGCCGTCGGTCTGGCGCTGATCATCTCGATCTACCGCCAGCGTTCGACGGTCATCGCCGAAGACGTCGACCTGATGAAGTGGTGACCGAGGCTGCATGTCGACCGAGTTCCTGATCTGGCTCCTGCCGCTTCCGCCGCTGCTGGCCTTCGGGCTGATCGTCGTGTGGGCGAACCGCAGCCACCGTCTGAGCACCGGGCTGGCCGTCGGGGCGATGGCCGTGTCGTGGGCGCTCGGGCTGGTGGTCTTCGCCCGGGCCGTCGGCGTCGAGCACCTCGGCGAAGAACCGTTCGCCTCGTCGATCCCCTGGCTCCCGCTGGGCACGGGCATCCTGCGTCTCGGCGTGTTGATCGATCCGCTCGCGGCCGTGACGCTGTTCTTCGTCGTCTGGACGTGCCTGGCGATCTTCGTCTACTCGATCGGCTACCACAACTTCGGCCGGCCGCGCGGCGCGCACGACCGGCCCGGCCTGCCGCCGCACGGCGGCGGGGTCGAGCCGCTCTACAGCCGGTTCTTCGCCTTCATCTCGCTCTTCGCCTTCGGCATGCTGACGCTCGTCGTCAGCGACAACCTGCTGCTGCTGTTCATCGGGTGGGAAATCATGGGGCTGTGCTCCTACCTGCTGATTGGCTTCTGGTTCGGCAAGGAGTCGGCGCGGCAGGCGATGGTCAAGGCGTTCCTGACGACGCGCATCGGCGACGTCTTCATGCTGCTGGGCATCGCCGCCCTTTACAAGGCGACCGGGACGCTGAGTTTCCACGACATCCTGCGCAGCCCGGATACGCTCGACGGTCTGGCCCGCACGGCGTCGGTCGTGCCCGGGTTGTCGCTGGCCGGCCTGATCGGGCTGCTGATCTTCGCCGGCACCGTCGGCAAGTCGGCGCAGTTCCCGCTTCACGTCTGGCTGCCGGACGCCATGGAAGGCCCGACGCCGGTCTCGGCAATGATCCACGCCGCGACGATGGTCTCGGCCGGCATCTACCTGATCCTGCGATTCTTCCCGCTGCTGACGGTCGGTTGGCATCCGGGCGAACCGTTGACGACGACGATGGTCGTCGTCGCCGGCGTCGGCGCCTTCAGCGCTCTGTTCGCCTCGACGATCGCCGTGGCGCAGAACGACATCAAGCGCGTTCTGGCGTACTCGACGATCTCCCAGCTCGGCTACATGGTGGCGGCGGTCGGCATCGGCGCGTTCGTCGCCGCGGCGTTCCACCTGCTGACCCACGCCTTCTTCAAGGCGCTGCTCTTCCTCGGCTCGGGCTCGGTCATCCACGGGATGGAGCATGGCCTGGCGGCGTCGTCGGCGCACGGTCACGGCGATCACGACCACGTCGATCCGCAGGACATGCTCAACATGGGCGGGCTGCGGCGCAGAATGCCGTGGACCTTCGCCACGTTCGTCGTCGGCGGGCTGGCGCTGGCCGGGTTCCCGATCGTCACCGCCGGATTCTGGTCGAAGGACGAGATTCTGTCGGCGGCGTTCGGGGAGGGCCAGCTGGCGGTCTTCCTCGTTCTGGCGGCGGCGGCGCTGCTGACGGCGTTCTACACGGCGCGCCAGATCGGCCTGACCTTCCTCGGCCAGCCGCGCACGGCGGCGGCGGAGCACGCCCACGAATCGCGAGGCGAGATGGTGATCCCGCTGGTCGTGCTGGCGGGTTTCGCCATCGCCGCCGGATGGGCGGGGATCCCGCACTCGTTCCCGGTCCTCGGCGGGTTGCTGCCGAACTGGTTCGAGGAGTTCATCGCCGGGACGCTGACCGGGCATCCTGCGGCGCACGCCTTCACGATGGCCCCGCTCGCCACTTCGCTGGTGGTGTCGCTCGGCGGCCTGGGACTCGGCCTGCTCGTCTACCGCCGCCTGCCGCGCGGCGCGGCCGACCCGCTGGCGCGAGCCCTCGGGCCGGTCCACCGGCTACTGCACCGTAAGTACTACTTCGACGAACTGTACGACCGGATCTTCGTTCGTCCGGCGCGCTGGTTCGGCGAGACCTTCGTCTACGCCTGGACCGACCGGGCGGTGATCGACGGGATTCTGCATGCCGTGGCTCGTGGCTCGCTGCGGCTGGGCGCGTTCCTGCGCCGCGCCATCGACGTGGCGGTGGTCAACGCCTTCGGCGATCGGGTGGGCGACACCACCAGGGCCGCCGGCCGGACGGTCCGCGTCGTGCAATCCGGACGGGTCCAGGCCTACCTGGCAGTGGGGCTGCTGTTTGCCGGGGCCCTGCTCTCGTACTTCCTGCTGGTTCGGCCGTAGCGAGGCGACGACGGACGTATGGGCTTCCTCGACGACAACCTGCTGACCCTGATCCTGTTCTCGCCCAGCGTGGCGGCGGTGATCGTGATGCTCCTGCCCGCCGACCGGCCGGGCCTGCTGCGCCGGGTCGCTTTCGGGCTGAGCCTGATCCCGCTGGCGCTCTCGGTCTACCTGTGGCTGCGCTTCGTGCCGGGGCAGCCCGGTTACCAGTTCGTGCAGTCGGTTCCGTGGTACGAGGCGGTCCGCTCGTCGTATCACGTCGGGGTCGACGGGATCTCGGTGCCGATGGTGCTGTTGACGACGCTGTTGATCCCGCTGGGCCTGCTGATCTCGTGGCGCATCGACGACAAGGTACGCGGCTACCTGGCGCTGTTCCTGTTCCTCGAGACTGGCATGCTGGGCGTGTTCCTGTCGCTCGACCTGCTGCTGTTCTTCGTCTTCTGGGAGATCGGCCTGGTGCCGATGTACTTCCTGATCAACCAGTGGGGCAGCGCCAACCGCGGCTACGCCTCGATGAAGTTCATCATCTACACCATGGCCGGATCGCTCGGCCTGCTGTTGGCGATCCAGGTCATCGGATTGACCATGGGCACCTTCGACCTGGTGGAGATCACCGCCGGCTGGCCGGCCTTCACACAGCCGCTGACGGTCGCCGGCCTGGCGGTGACGGTGCCGATCGAGACGGTCAAGGCGGTCGCCTTCTGGGCGTTCGTCATCGCCTTCGCCATCAAGGTCCCGGTGTGGCCGTTCCATACCTGGCTGCCCGACGCGCACACCGAAGCGCCGACGGCCGGCTCGATGATCCTGGCCGGGGTGCTGCTCAAGCTCGGCGCCTACGGGTTCCTGCGGCTGGTCCTGCCGCTCTATCCGAACGAGGCGCAGGCCTTCGCCGGCGTGCTCGGCGGGCTGGCGGTGCTGGCGATCGTGCTCGGCGCGTTCGGCTCGTGGGGCCAGAGCGATTTCAAGCGACTGGTGGCGTACTCGTCGGTGAACCACATGGGCTTCGTCGTCCTGGGCGTCGCCGCGGCGGCCAGGGCGGTCGGGACGCTCTCGGCAGCGGACGGGGTGACGGCGGTCAACGGCGCCGTGCTGCAGATGTTCAACCACGGCCTGTCGGCCGCCGGGATGTTCCTGCTGGTCGGCGTGTTGTACGACCGGACGCACACCCGCGACCTGGGCGCGTTCGGCGGGCTGTTCCCGCTGGCGCCGGTCTACGGCGGGATCCTGATCTTCACTGCCATGGCGTCACTCGGCCTGCCGGGGCTGAACGGGTTTGTCTCGGAGTACATGGTCGTCCAGGGCAGCTGGCCGATCTTCACCGCCTACACGGCGCTGGCGATGATCGGGCTGCTGATCACCGGCGCCTACATCCTGAAGGCGATCGGCAAGGTGTTGCACGGACCGCTCAACGAAGCCTGGAAGGGACACGCCCTCGAGATCGACCGCCGCGAGATCGCCGCCATCGCCCCGCTGATGGTGTTGATCCTGGGGATCGGCGTCTGGCCGATGTGGATCCTCAATGTGATCGGGCCGACGGTGGCGCGGCTGTTCGGATGAAGCGCGTGGCGACTCGATGGGATTCCTCATGACGCCTTTCCTCGCCTCCTCCCCTCCGCCTGCGGGGCTCCGTTGCGGGATTTCGAATCCCGACGCGGCAGGGGGAGAGGAGGGGGTCCGAAGCCGCCGCGCCGAGATGATTCCTTTCCTGGTGAGCGCCTCATGAATCTCCCGATACTCAGCATCATCGTCTTCACCCCGCTGGCGGCCGGACTGCTGTTGTTCCTGATGCCGGCCCATCGCCACCGCGAGATCCGCTGGCTGGCCCTGGCGGCGGCGGCGCTGGCGCTGGGCCTCTCGTTCTTCGCCTACCTCACCTACGACCGCGCCACCGCCGGCTACCAGTTCGTCGAGAAGGTGCCGTGGATCCCACAGCTCGGCATCGGCTACCACGTCGGCGTCGACGGGATGAGCCTGCCGCTGGTGCTGCTGACGGGGATCGTCATGTTCACCGGCGTCCTCATCTCGTGGGGGATCGACGACCGGCCCCGCGAATTCTTCGCCTTCCTCTTCATCCTGGCGACGGGCGTCTTCGGCGTCTTCGTCGCCCTCGACATGTTCCTGCTGCTCTTCTTCTACGAGCTGGCGGTGTTCCCGATGTACCTGCTGATCTCCATCTGGGGCTGGCAGGTGACGCGCGAGTACGCGGCGATGAAGCTGACCCTGTACCTGTTCGTCGGTTCGGTCTTCTCGCTGGTCGGCATCCTGGCCATGGTCTACGCCTCCGGCCTGGGCACGTTCGACATGCTGGCGATGGAGACCGCCTCCTTCCCGGTTGGCTTCCAGCAGCTGTGGTTCCCGTTCGTCTTCTTCGGCTTCGCCGTGCTGGGCGGGATCTGGCCCTTCCACAACTGGTCGCCCGACGGGCACGTGGCGGCGCCGACGGCGGTCTCGATGTTCCACGCCGGCGTGCTGATGAAGCTGGGGGCCTTCGCCGCGCTGCGGGTCGGCATCATGCTCCTGCCGGAAGGGGCGAAGACCTGGGCTCCGGTCATCCTCGGCCTGGCGACGGTCAACGTCGTCTACGGCGCACTGATCGCCAGCGTGCAGACCGACTTCAAGTACGTCATCGGCTTCTCGTCGGTCTCGCACATGGGGCTGGTCATGCTGGGCTTCGCCACGCTCAACCGCGACGGGCTGACGGGGGCCGGCCTGCAGATGTTCTCCCACGGGGTGATGACGGCCCTGTTCTTCGCCGTCGTCGGGATGGTCTACGACCGGGCGCACACCCGCGAGATCGCCAGGCTGGGCGGGTTCTCCAGGGTCATGCCGCTGGTGGCGGTGGCGTTCATCATCGGCGGCCTGGTCTCGATGGGTATGCCGGGCTTCAGCGGGTTCGTCGCCGAGTTCCCGATCTTCCTCGGGTTGTGGCAGGTGCAGCCCGTCGTGGCGCTGATCGCCGTGCTGGGGATCGTGATCACCGCCGGCTATATCATGCGCATCGTCGGAAAGGTGTTCTACGGCGAAATGCCGAAGGAATTCGAGGGCCACATCTCGCCCGTCACGCGGCAGGACAAGGTCGCCCTGGTGCTGCTGTCGGCCCTGCTGGTGCTGATCGGCGTTCAGCCGTCGGTGATGGCGCCGATGATCGCCGCCGGCGCCGAAGGCGTGTTGCGGCTGGTCGGAGGCGCGTAGATGACACACCCCGCCTCTGTGGCCGCCATGCTGCCGGCGCTCCTTCCTGAAATCCTGCTCCTGGTGCTGGGCCTCCTCGTGCTGACGGTCGACCTGGCGGCGCGACGACGGGCAGGCGCTCGGACGCTAGGGTACCTGACCGCCGCCGGGCTGACCGCCAGTCTGGTGCTGGTGCTGCTCTACGGTCGGCCGGGGGAGGGCGAGCTGGTCTTCGGTGGGATGCTGCGACACGACATGGCGTCGTTCGCCTTCGCCGTCGTGCTGCTCTTCTCGGCCGCCGTCACGTCGCTGCTCTCGATCGACGTCGAGGGCGTCGGCGACCGCGGCGAGTACTACTTCCTGATTCTGGTCGCCACCATCGGCCTGAGCCTGATGGCCGCCGCCGCCGACCTGATGATGCTCTACCTGGCGATCGAGACGGCCTCGATCTCGCTCTACGTCCTGGCCGGCTACCTCAAGCGCGACGATCGGTCGACCGAATCCGGCTTGAAATACTTCCTGTTCGGCGCGCTGACCTCGGCCGTCATGCTGTACGGCTTCAGCCTGCTCTTCGGCGTCACCGGGCGCACGAATCTCTACGCGCTGGCCGAGATCGTCGGCCGCGGCGCGGTCTCGCCGTGGTTCGTCGGGGGCGCGGCGGTGTTGATTTTCGTCGGCTTCGGGTTCAAGATCGCCGCCGTTCCGTTCCACTTCTGGACGCCAGACGTCTACGAAGGCGCGCCGACGCCGGCGACGGCCTACATCTCGACCGCCTCGAAGGCGGCCGGCTTCGCCGTGTTGCTGCGCTTCCTGCTGGCGCTAACGGCGCCGACGAGCGACGCCTGGGTGGCGGTCCTCACGGCGATGGCCGTGGCGACGATGACGCTCGGCAATCTCCTGGCGATCGTCCAATCGAACATCAAGCGCCTGCTGGCGTATTCGTCGATCGCGCACGCCGGCTACGCCCTGATCGGGGTCGTGACGATGTCCACCTTCGGCGCCGCCAGCACGGTCTTCTACCTGGCGGCGTACGTCGTGACGAACCTGGCGGCGTTCGCCGTCGTCATCCTGTTCGCGCGATCCGCCGGATCCGACCGCATCGCTGACTACGCCGGGCTGAGCCGGCGCTCGCCCGGTCTGGCGCTGGCGATGCTCGTGGCGATGCTCTCCCTGGCCGGCATGCCGCCCCTGGCGGGCTTCGTCGGCAAGTTCTACATCTTCGCCGCGGCCGTCGACGTCGGCCTGGTGTGGCTGGCGTTCGTCGGCGTGATCAACGCCATCATCGGCCTGTACTACTACCTGACGGTCCTCAAGGTCGTCTACCTGTACCGCTCGCCCGACGACGACAAGCCGATCGCCGTGCCGCGGGCGTACGCGCTGGCCCTGGCGGCGTGTCTGGCGGCGATCCTGATCATCGGCGTGGTCAGCGCGCCGTGGCTCGGTTGGGCGATGCAGACGGCGCAGTCGCTGCTCGGCTGAATCCGGCAATTCGGGGACGGGAACGCCGCTTCGATTGACCCCTCGAATCGCTTGTGATAAACTGTGCGAACTGTGCCAGCGGCCCGCCCGAGACCCCCGACGGACACGGCTGCCATCTCGGCGGCCGTGTCGGGGATGCTGGGGCAGGTCGGATGTCTGACGATCCTGGTCATCGGGGTCGCCCTGGCGGCGGGCCTGTGGCTCGACCAACAGTTCGGGACGAAGCCGCTCTTCACGCTGGCGCTCGTGCTGGGAAGCATCCCGGTCACCCTGATCCTGATGGTGCGCGTGCTCACGGCCGGTATGGCCCGCTTCCGAACCCAGGCTGGCGGCTCGACGCCCGCCGCGGCGGATGAGGAGGAGGATGGTGGAGAGACCTCGTAGCTGGCGCTGGGGCGTCAACCGCTGGTTCGTCCTGCTGTTCATTGTCCTCGGCTATTTCGCCGCCCGAGCCTATCCTCCGGTGCAGCCGCACGTCCAGCTCCCGGCCGAGGTCCTTGCGGCGACGCCGCTGTTCACGATCCCGGGCGTCGGCCCGATCTACCTGACGAACACCTTGGTCGCCACCTTGCTGGCGGACATCCTGCTGCTCGCCCTCGGCTTCGCCGTCTGGCGGGCGACGCGCGGGGGGAGTCTCCAGTTGCGGGGCATTCCGGCGGCGGTCGAGGCGTTGCTCGAGACGCTGTACAACCTGGCCGAGTCGACCGCCGGCAAGTGGGCGCGCTCGATCTTCCCCTGGATGGCGACGATCATCCTGCTGGTGCTGGTGGCCAACTGGATGGAGCTCATCCCGGGCGTCGACAGCATCGGCCTGCTGCATCACGTCGAGGGCGAGGGCGGCCACGCCGTGCAGCAGCTGGCCCCGGGGATCGAGGCCGTGATCCGCGCCGAGCCGCCGGAGGGCGAGGCCGGCTACGTCGTCGTGCCCTTTGTGCGCGTGGTCTCGACCGACCTGAATTTCACCCTGGCGCTGGCGCTGCTCAGCGTGACTTTCACCCAGTACTACGGCATCCGCGCCGGCGGCCTGAGCTACTTCGGCAAGTTCTTCAACGTCAAGACGCTCTTCAGCAAGCCGATCTTTGGCGCCATCGACTTCGGCGTCGGCCTTCTGGAGATCGTCTCCGAGTTCTCGAAGATCCTATCGTTCACCTTCCGGTTGTTCGGCAACATCTTCGCCGGCTCGGTGCTGCTCTTCGTCATCGGGACGCTGGTCCCGGTGTTCGCTCAGACCCCGTTCCTGATGCTCGAGTTCTTCGTCGGCCTGATTCAGGCGATCGTCTTCGGCATGCTGACCCTGGTCTTCATGGCCCAGGCGACCGCCGGTCACGGGCACGGCGACGCGGCCCACGCATCCTGACGGCGGAAGATCCGCAACGGAGGCACAACTGTCATGGAAGGCAACATCGTGGAAGCGGCGACGATCCTGGGCAAGCTCATCGGCGCCGGCCTGGCGATGATCGGAGTGATCGGGGGCGGGATCGGCATCGGGGTCGTCTCCGGCGGCGCGGTCCAGGCCATGGGCCGCAACCCGGACTTCTCCGGGACGATCCAGACGAACATGATCCTGGGCATCGCCTTCGCCGAAGCGACCGCCATCTACGCCCTGGTCGTGGCGCTGCTGATCCTGTTCGTCTTCTGAGTCGGCCGTCGGCCGGGGAGTTGCGTCGTGGAGAAACTGGGAATCAACCTGGGCTACCTGCTGGTCCAGATCTTCAATTTCGCCATCCTGTTCGTCGTGCTGCGGGCGTGGGTCTACAAGCCGGTCGTGAAGCTGCTCGAGCAACGGCGGCAGAAGATCGCCCAGGGGCTGGAGGACGCGCGGGTCGCGGCCGAAGCGCGGGCCAACGCCGAGAAGGAGGCGCAGGCGATCCTGGCGGCGGCGCAGAGCGAGGCCAACCAGAGGATTCGGGAGGCGGCCGAGCGGGCGGAGCAGGCGGCGCGCGAGATTCGCGCCGCGGCCGAGAAGGAGGCCGCCGCGCTGCGCGAGGCGGCCGCCGCCGAGGCCGAACACGCGCGGGCGGCGGCGCTCGGCGAGCTGCGCGGCCAGGTGGCGGCGCTGGCCGTCGCCGCGGCGCAGCAGCTCATCGGCGCCTCGCTCGACGAGAAGCGCCAGCGGGAACTGGTGGAAGAGTTCTTCAGCGGGATCCAGCGCGGGAAGGTGGTCGTGCTGGAGGGCGAGGCGCTGGAAGGCGGAAGCGCCGAGGTCGTCAGCGCCCTGCCGCTGACCGAGGCCGAGCAGGAGACGATTCGCAAACAACTCGCCAAGCCGCTGGCCGCCGGCGGCAGCCTGTCGTTCCGCGTCAACCCGGCGATCCTCGGCGGACTCGTCGTCCGCGTCGGCGACAAGGTCATCGACGGCTCGGTCGCCGGGAGGCTGGAAGGACTGCGCCAGAGTCTGCGCTGACGAGAAGGCGGCCAGTGGCCGGTGGCCAGTGGCCTGTGGTCTGCGGAGCCGGCTCACCAGCCACCGGTCACTCGCCACCGGCCCTTGCATCATGCGGCTGCACGCGCTTCTCAAAGAGATTCTTCCCGCCGGCGGTCTGCCCGACACCGAGATCACGGGGCTGACCGCCGATTCGCGCCGGGTGGAGCCTGGCTTCTTGTTTGTCGCCGTCCGCGGCCAGACGACCGACGGCCACCGCTTCCTGGCCGAGGCCGCGGCCCGCGGCGCGGCGGCGCTGGCGGGGGAGGCGGCCGACCCGGGCCTGAGCCGGCCGTACCTGCGGGTCGATGACTCGCGGCTGTTCCTGGCCCGCGCCGCCTCGGCCTGGCACGGCCGGTCGGCGCGCCGGATGGTCGTTCTCGGTGTGACGGGTACCGACGGCAAGACGACGACCTCCAGCCTGATTCACCACATCCTGGAGGCCTGCGGCCGCCCGACGGGCCTCGTCACGAGCGTGGCGGCGCGCATCGGGGCGCGCGAGATCGACACCGGCTTCCACGTCACCACCCCCGACCCGATCGCCTTGCAGGCCTTCCTGGCGACGATGGTCGAGGCCGGCCTGACCCACGTCGTGATCGAGACGACCTCCCACGGGCTGGCGCAGCAGCGCGTCGCCGGTTGCGACTTCGACGTCGGCGTGCTCACCAACGTCACCCGCGAACACCTCGACTATCACGGCTCGTACGACGCCTACCTCGACGCCAAGGCGCGCCTCTTCGAAGGTCTGGCGCAGTCCCCGGCGAAGCCGTACCCCGTCGAACGCGTGGCGGTGCTCAACCGGGACGATTCGTCGTTCGACGCCGTACGCCTCCGCTCCAGCGTCCGCGTCGTCAGCTACGGCGAGTCGCCGCAGGCCGACGTGCGCGCCCGGAATCCGTTGCCCGGCGCCGACGGGCTGCGCTTCGATCTCGTGGCAGGCGGTGCGACCGTCCCCGTCCGAACTCGACTCGTGGGAGCCTATAATCTGAGCAACTGCCTGGCGGCGGCGACGGCGGCGATCGAGGCCCTGGGCCTCGCGCCGGAGGCCGTGGCGCAGGCGATGGCCGAGTTTCCGGGCGTTCCGGGTCGGATGGAGATGCTCGACCTGGGGCAGCCGTTCCGGGCGGTCGTCGACTTCGCCCACACGCCGAACGCCCTGCGCCGCGTTCTCCAGACGGCACGCGGGTTGACGCGCGGCCGGGTCATCGTCGTCTTCGGCGCCGCCGGTCTGCGCGACCGGACGAAGCGTCGGGTGATGGGCGAGATCGCCGCCCGGCTCGCCGACCGAACGGTGTTGACGGCCGAGGACCCGCGCACGGAATCGCTCGAGGCGATCCTCGATGAGATGGCTGCCGGCGCAGTCGCCGGGGGCGGCCGGGAAGGCGAGACGTTCTGGCGGATCGCCGATCGCGGCCAGGCGCTGCGGCACGCCGTCGGCCTGGCGGCGGAGGGGGACGTCGTCTTGACGTGTGGCAAGGGCCACGAACAATCGATGGCCTTCGGCGAGACCGAGTATCCGTGGGACGACCGCCTCGCCCTGCGGGCGGCGATCGCCGAGCGGCTGGGCCTCCCCGGACCGGCGATGCCGGTCCTGCCGACGACCGAGCGCTGACCGGCGGGACCATCAGGGGGTAGACAGCCGGGCAGCTTCTTGCGAGGCTCGAGGTTGCGCCGCCGACCGCTAAGGCGCGGCGCCTGGGCCGGAGAGGACGGAGTCGATGAGCGCAGCCAACCCTGCACCGAGCGAGGAGCGGACGCTGGCGTTCCTCGACCTGGCGGCGTTCGAGGACGGCGCCGCGCTGCGTGGCGGCTGCCTGGTGACCGACGGCATGACGCGGCCGCTCGAGTTTCGCGTCAGCGGGCCGATCCGCCCGACGTCGCTTCAGAGAGTGCTCTATGGCGATACGCTCCAGGAGTACATCTGCACCGACCTGATCGGCGTGCCGATGCTCGAGGGCCTGGAGAACAAGCCGGACATGATCCTGGTGCGGGAGGCCGAGTTCCTCAAGCTACGACCCAAGACCGACGTCCCCGTGCTGTGGGTGCGCGCCACCGTCGACGGGCAGTACGTGCTCCAGGCGTTCCCCGGCTACGAGGCGGAGGCCGAGGCCGGGCGCGACACGCTGCCGCGCCGATTGCGCGGCCGGAACGTCATGGAGCCCTTCACGCGTATCCGCAGCGCCCTCGAAGAAGCCCACAACCAGAAGGTCGGCGAACCCAAGAAGAGCTGACGTGCCCTCGGTGCGCAAGTCGACCGGGCGGGCGGTCACGACCGTCCGCCAGCCGGAAGTCGCCAGCGCCAGGCAGACGAAACTCGAGCCGCCTTCGATCTCCGCGTTTCCTCTCCCGCCCGGGTTGACGATCCACGCCGAAGAGCCGCTGCGTCGACTGCCGGCGCGCCTCGAGGGCCAACCGCCGCTGGCGGTGGGCGTGGGGAGATTCCCCAGCACCCGGATCGAGTCCGTCGCTTTGTTGCACCCGGCGCCGGACCCGTTCCCCGACGCGGTCGAACCGTTCCCCGGCCCCGAGCCGATCGGAGTCAACTGGCTGACGTCGGCACCGGCAGCGCCTGCCGCCGCATCCGATCGAGACCTCCTCGACGCGCTCCGGCCCCGTCTCGCCCCGGGCGTTCTCGACCCCGAGGCGCTGACGCCGGCGCTCCCCTCGCCCCTCAGGCCGGATCAGCGCGAGACGATCCGGCGTCTTCTGGCCGAAGGCGAGGCCTTGCTGATCGCCGACCCGGGATGCGGGATGGAGACGGCATCGGTTCTGGCGCTGCGCGAATTGTTCCGGCTCGGCACGATCCGGCGGGCGCTGCTCGTGGCACCCAACGAGATGTTACGCGCCTGGCAGGACCTGTTTCGGGCCTGGGCCGAGGAGCTACGCTTCCAGACCCTCGACGACCCAGCCCAGGCCGCGACGGGCCTCTGGCCGGCGGCGGTCCACCTTCTCGGTTCGCCACCGGAGACCGTTGTCGCGATCCTGCGCCGCTCGGTCGGTGCGGCCTCGGCCCTGGCCGGCGACGTGCTGATCGTCGCCTCGTACGTCGCGCTACGCCGCCGCGGCTTCGATCCGACGTCGCTGGCCGCGCTGCGGCCGCGGCGCCGCTGGGTGGTCGCCGGCGGGCCCTTCCCGGAAGCCGAAGACTGGCGCGTCCTTCACCGCGCTCTGTATCCCGATTGGACCGGACCGGCGGCGCTGGCCGAGATCCAGGGCCGGCTCGAACGCCAGACGCTTCGCCTGACGAAGGCTCAGCTCCCGCCGGGCCTGCCGCGCCGCAGTCGGATCGAGTTATGGGTCGCGCTGGATGCGGAACAGCGGCTGGCCTATCAGCAGGCCGTCGAAGAAGAGCGGACGCGCCTGCAACGCCTGGGAGGCGCCGTCAACCGGAGCCACATCCAGGCCGCCGTCGCACGTCTCAAGCGAATCCTGGCCTTTCGCCCCGGTTCCCTCGACGGCGCCAAGGTGCGCGCCCTGGTGGACCTGACGGAGGAGATCCTGGCGAGCGGATCGAAGCTCGTCGTCGTCGCCCCGCCGGAGGCGGAGATCCTCGACGGCCTGGCGACCGTGCTCGAGGCCCACGGCGCGACGCGCCTCGACTCGCAGGCACCGGCCCAAGACCAGTCGCGGGTCATCGACGAGTTTCGGCGTCTTCCCGACCGACGCGTCCTGATCGCCGACAGCGAAGCGCGCGGCGACGGCGATCCATTGCGGGAGGCGACCTACGTCGTTCACTTCAGCCACGACTGGAATCCGGCCCACCGGCGGCGAGTCGAGCAGCGCCTCTTTCCGGACCTCGGGCCGGCGCCGCCGTTGACGCTGTACGAGTTGTGGGTGGCGGATACGATCGAGGAGCACTACCATCGTCTGCTGGCGGCGCAGGGCCTGCTGGCGCGCGACGTGGCGCTCGAGACGCGACCGAAGGACATCGAGGAACGCCTGACCCTCCAGGAGTGGGTGCGGGAGGTCTTTCAGGTGGGCTCGATCGAAGTCCGGCTCGCGCCGGGGACCGGCCAGCTCCCCGGAACCGGCGATCTGCGGCGGGCCTGGGCTTCGTTCGACGCCGATGGGCTGGCGGCGGCCGCCGAGGGGCTGATGCGGGCGCTCGGATTCACCCAGGTGGAGCGAATCAAGCCGGCCGACGAGACCGGCTGCGATTTCGCGGCGTGGCTCACGTCGCCCGCGGGTGCCGACCAGGTGTTCGTCCGCTGCGTGCGCCAGGACCTGGCGATCGACGTCGAGGACGGTCAGGCTGTGCTCGACGAAGTGCGCGACCGGCCTGGATTCGCCGGCGGCTACCTGATCGCCACGGCCGACTTCACGCTGGCCTGCCGCCGGCTGGCCGAAGGCAGCGAGGGTCGGCTGGCGCTGGTCGACGGCGCGGAATTCTTCCGTCACCTGCGCGTGCTGGGCGTCGTGCGCTGAGGCTGCAGGGCGTCGCGTGCGCGGAGACGGGCCGCGGTCGAGCCCGTTCGCCCGCGTGGCGCATCCCGGGAGCCAGCGCGCTTCGACCCTTCGCTCGGGGCAGGCCATCCCAGCGCGGTTGGATTCAGGCAGGCACCCTGAGCCTGTCGAAGGGTGCCGGGGTCCCCTTTCGGAAACCCTACCTAGAGAGGCGGCTGGGGAGTCGGAAAGGGCAGGGAACGGTCGGGGGGCGGGCCGCCCGGAATGTAAACCCCGAAGTAGAACCACAGGTCGGTCGCTATCATGGCCAGCAGCAACCCGGCGGAAAGCCAGGGTCCCCCGTGATCCCAGATGGCGTCGAGCGCGACGCCGATCAGCCAGGCGATCGCCGGTATCGCCGTGACGTAGTGTGAGCTGGCGGGCGTCGCCTGGAGCAGGAATCCCCCGAACAGGGCGGTCAGCGCAACCCAGAGGACCGGCAGGTAGCTGCGGCGGATCGAGGCCAGGAACAGCCCCGCGAGGAACAGCGGCGCGGCCAGGCCGAGCACCAGCGGGACGTCCGGCCGGTAGAAGCCCGACATGTCGGTCAGGGAGGTGAAGCCGGCCGCGGCGCGCACGAGCTGGTTGGCGGCGGCTTCGAAAAACTCCAGGCTGAGACGTTCGTAGCCGAGGCCTGCCCCCGGCTGCCAGAAGGTGATCCGGTTCAGCCGCTCGAAGTACAGCCCCGGCTGACGGACGACGAAGATCGCGATCGGCGCGGCGATGACCGCCGAGGCGGCCAGCAGCCGCGTCAGGAACGCGAACATGCGGCGGCCGTCGCGTTGCGTGCGAAACCGACCGACGACCCATGCCGCGAGCAGGAGGAAGGCGATCTTGCTGCCGCTGTAGAAGTACTGCGAAAGGCCGAGAGCCACTCCGCTCACCACCGCCGCGCCGAGGCGGCGATTCGCCCAGCCCCAGGCGGCGAATCCGAGAATGGCCGGCACCCACAGCGTGTCCCAGATGTTGTTGAGCCCGAGGCGCGACCAGTGGACATGATAGTGGTAGGTCGTGAGGAAGGCCGCGCCGAGCAAGGCCACGCGCCGGCTCGAGAGCTGCACCACGGCGAAGTACGTCAGCAGGATCGCCAACGAGCCGGCGACCGCGCTCGTCAGTCTGAGACCGACGAAGTTCTCCCCGAACAGTCGCAGCGAAGCCCACAGCAGGTAGTTGTAGAGCGTTGGTTGCGAGTACAGCCCGGCGCGGAACGGGAAGATCGTCCCCCGGTCGGGAGGGAAGACGTGCCGGAGCGTGAAGTCGACCGTCAGGCTTTCGTCGCCGTGCAAGGTGGGCGGGATCGTGTCGAGGCGGACGAAGCGCAGGATCGCGGCGACGACCGCCAGGCCGAGGACGATCGAGGCTTCCTGGCTCCAGCGCCACGACGGCCGGACTCCGGGGAGCAGCGCGGCGACGGCCACCACGCTCGAGATCAGCCATGTCCACAACTGCCAACCTTCGACCATCACGACGTCGGCGTAGAGGTATCCGATCGAGAGGTTGAGCAACAGGCAGGCCGCGACCAGCGACAGGCGAAGGCGATCGCCGTCGCTGGCGGCCAGATCCTCCCGCGCCCACGCCAGCCCCAGTCGCAGGTTGCGCCTGGCGGCGGCGAAGAGGTCTCCGAGACGATCGACGAACGCCGCGAACCAGCGCGGAGGAGCAGGCGGCGGCCCCGACGTCGCGGAGGGCATTCGCCGGCTCTTGCGATAGCGCCAGGCCCAGATCAAGGCGAGGTCGAGCAGGACGGCGACCGCGGTGACGAGCAGCAGGACGACGATCGGGCTCACCGCGCGGCGAGGCGGGCGCGGCGCAGGCGGTCGCCCATCATTCGTACTTGAGCGCGGTCACCGGGACGAGTGTCGCCGCGCGTAGCGCCGGATACAGACCGGAAACGATCCCGATCAACGTCGAAAACACCAGGGCGAACACCGGCAGCCACGGCGGCGTGTACACGGCGACCGACGGTGGCAGGCCGCCGGTCTGTGCCACCTGGCCGGCAAGGTAGGCCATCGCCAGGACGTTGAGCGCCTGGCCCGAGGCCCAGCCGAGCAGGACGCCTCCCAGGCCTCCCAGGAAGCCGATCCCGGCTGCCTCGCCCAGGAACAGGCCGAGGACGCTGCCGTTGGTCGCGCCGAGGGCCTTCATCAGGCCGATCTCGCGCGTGCGCTCGAGGATCGCCAGCGTCATCGTGTTGGCGATGCCGATGGCGGCGACGAGCAGGGCGATGGCACCGACCCCGCCGAAGATCACCTGGAGGATGGCGAAGAACGAGTTGATCCCCTGGACGAACGACAGCGGGGTGTACGCCTGATAGCCCATGGCCGACCGCGGGCGCACGAGAAGCGCGGGGACGAGGGGGAGATGAAACCGGCGGCGCGGCGTCGGCGCCGCGGCTGCCTTCGGGGAAGCTTCCATGCGCAAGATTATACAAGCCGGCGTCGGTCGGCCTTGAGGCCGAGACTTCCACCGGCGCTCGAAGCGCCGGGCCCGTCAGGGCGCGGGCTTGCGGCTCGTTGCCGGGCGGATCAGGAACCGCCAGATCAGAAAGCCGCCCGCGCCGACCATCGTCAGCAAGGCCACAACCAGGCCCGCCAGGATGGCCGGCCGCCACGGAGGCTGGGCGTCCGGAGGGGGCGGTGCGGCCGTTGCGGCCAGGGCGGTCGAGGTCGCGGCCACGGCTTCCTCGAGCTCGGCCAGGGCTGTGCCGGTGGCGGCGGCGGCGGTCTCGATCTGCGGCGGGATCGTCGGAGTACCTTCGGCCGGAGCGGGCACGGTTGATGTTGCGGTGATCGCGGCCGCCTCGCTGGCCGTGGACGAAGGCCCTAACGTGAGGGTGATCGTCGCGGGGATGGCGGTCTGCGTGCGCGTGGGCGTGCGAGTGGAAGTGCGCGTGGCTGTCGGCGCGCCCGGCGTCACCGGCGTCGAGGTCGGGCCGGGGGTCGATGTTCGCGAAGGCGTCGGGCTGGGCCCGGTCGTGGGGGTGGATGTGCGGGTGGGCGTGTTCGAGGGCGTCCGGGTCGGCGTTCGTGTCGAGGTGCTGGTGGCGGAGGCGGGGGGCGTGAATGACGGCGTCGAGGTCGCGGTTGCCGGAGGGGCGGTGACGGTGAAGGTGCCGCCGAGGAGGGTGAGGGCGACGGGATTGGCCGAGGGATCGGAGGCGACCGCGTTCGTCGGTGTGAGGCTCGAGGCGCCGGGAGCCGCGCCAGCGGCGACGTTGAACGAAATCGTGGCGATCGTGCCGTCCGGGATGGCGGAGGCGCCGCCCTGAATCACGACGCGGACAATGCCGGACGAAGGCTGAGACCAGGAGTGCGACTTGCCGAGCGGGGGCAGGGCGCCGCCGATCGAGACGCTGCCGACCGAGAGCCGCGTCGAATCGTAGTTCACGTCGAACTGGATCGCCGAGACCTGCACGCCAGCGTCCGAGGCGAGCGAGATGGTGACTCCGACGCCCGACGCTCCCGGAGCGGCCGAAGCCGACCCGACGCCGAGGGTCGCGCCGCCGCCCTGGGCGGAAGCGGTCCCAGGCAGCGCGGCGGCCGCAAGCAGGATCGCCGCCAGGCTCGCCCGCAACCCTGCGAGAGGGCGTCGTCTTCCGGTTGGATCGTGCTGCTCGCACTCAGTCATGAAGCCCCTCGGTCGGCGGCCTATCGTAACCTATCCCGCCAGGATGATATTGACGATGGCCTGGACGTCGAGCACGTTGACGCGTCCGTCGCCATTGATGTCGGAACGGACCGCCACATCGGGGTCGGTCTCGCTGCCCAGGATGACGTTGACGCAAAGCTGTACGTCGAGGACGTTGACGGCGCCGTCGAGGCTGACGTCGCCGAGCAGGCCGGCGCCGCCGGGTGTCGCGGTCGGCACCAGCGAGGCGGTCGGAGCAGGCGTCGGCGTCGGCTCCACGGTCGGTGTCGCGGTCGGTGTGGGTGACGGCGTCGGCGGAGGAGGCGTCGACGAGGCCGTGGCGGAGGGAGTCGGGCTCGAGGCGAAGGTCGCTGTGCCCGTGGCCGTCGCCGACGGCGAAGGCGTCGGCGTGAGTGTGATGGTGGACGTGGGCGACGCCGTCCAACTCGGTGACGGCGTGGCGGTCGGCGTCGGTGAGGGCGTGGACGTCGGCGAGGCGGTGCTCGTCGCCGTCGGCGTCGGGGAGGGGGGCGCGAAGGGATGGTCGGCCGACCAGACGGGCCCGGCAGGCGATCCGGAAGGGATGCGCAGAACGCGGCTCGGCCCGCCGCCGAACCCCGACGTGTCGTAGACCACGTTGCCTGCTCCCTCATCGAAGGAGAAGAGGGCGAGCGTGGCGCTATCGGCGGCGAACGGCGCCGTCGGTGGGGCGAAGTCGACGCGGGTGCGCAGCACGTTCGAGAAGCGCAGGTCATCGATCCAGCCGATGAACGGTGCGCCGGGGCCGATCTTGTCGCCGCCGAGGGCGAGGTAGGGGTCGGTCACCGTGCCCGCCGCGGCGCTGTCGGGGTAGGAGATATCGCCGCGCGGTCCGGCGCCGGAGGCCTCGAGCCGCCCGTCGACGAACAGCCACAGGAACCCGTCCGGCGCGACCCCGTCCCAGCGATTGCGGGCGACGGTGATGAGGTGCCAGCGGCCGTCGGCGATGTCGGTGGCGCCGCACAGGGTCAGGCTGTCGAGGCCCGGGCCGGTCACACCGAACACGGGTCGTCCGCCGGCCAGCGCGATTCCGTAGCCGGCGCCCCCGGTCCGCCGGCGATCGAGGACGATGTTCCCCGAGGTCCAGGCCTGATTGGCGCCGCAGGTGACCGGCGGCGCGGGGTTGGCACCCGGCACGGCGCGCAGCCAGAAGTCGATCATGAAGTCGTCGCCCGCGCCGACGTCGACCGGCGGGCCCGGCCGGGCGTTGGCCGGGTCGTCCACCGGGATCCACAGCAAGCCGGGCGGCGCGCCGCCGAGGAACTCGAGCGAAGTGTTGATGCCCGATCCGAAATAGGTGTTGTAGTCGTTGCGCACCTGGCTGTACGGGCCGAGCGACACACCGTCGCGCTCGATCGACCCACTGTTGTAGGCGACCGTGCCGACGTGCACCGTCCAGCCCGACAGCTCGACGCCCTCCAGGCTGACGTACGCGCCGTTGTACTTGAGACTGAAGTGGACGTGGGGGCCGGTGGCGAAGCCTCCGGCGCAAATCTCGCAGGCGATCGTGCCGAGCGGATCGTTGCGTTCGGCGCTCGCCGCGGCGGTCAAGTTCTGCAAGTGGTAGTACGACGTGACCCATCCGGCGCCGTGGTCGATCTCGAGCCAGCACGAGTAACCCCACGGGCGATAGGCTGTGCCGGAGGCGGCGGCAACCGAGAACTGGTAGGCCGGAGCAGCGCACGTGCTGCCGCCGATGAAGAAGTCCATCGACGAGAAGGGCGGGGTACTGTTGCCGTTCCAGGAATGCGGGCCGCCGAAGGTCCAGGTGGCGCCCATGGCGAACGGGAACTGGAGCAGGTTGGCCGGCGGCGTGCCGGGCGGGTCGATCTCGTTGGCGGTGCTCTGAAGGTCGACGGTGGGGAACAGGCTGCCGAAGACGTCGTCGAAGCCGCCGGCGCCGCCGACGGCCAGGGCGCGGTCGAACTCGGCCGCGTCGGTAAAGCGTGCCAGGAACGCCGCCAGCGCGAAGGTTCCGGAAGGATCGGTCGGATCGAGGCGGCGCAGCGAGCCGTCCTCGAGGAGCAGGACCGGAGGGATGGTCAGGCGGCGCGCCTCGGGTCGCCGCTCGCCCCAGGTGTGCAGGTGCTGGTAATAGGCCGTGGCCATCGTCATCGCCGTATCTTCGATCGCCGCCAGGACGTCGTCCGAAGTCCACCCGGCGGGGAGCGACGAAACCAGGCCGTAGCGGAACTCGAGCGCGGCGAGAAGCAGCTTCGGATTGACGCTCGAGTACGAGGCCCACAGCGCGAGGTCCGGCGCGTGCGGCGCGAGCGGCGAGCCGCGACGGGTGAGGAAGCCGGCGATGTCGAACCGGCCGACGTTCGGCCCCCACACGAACTGGCCGTCTGAGACCGGCGGCGGGTCGTTCTCACCCTGGAGCGGCTCGGCTCCCAGCCACCTGGCGAGCGGTGCGAACGGGTTCGCCAGCGCCTCGATCCCCGGAATCGGCAGCGGGTGCCGCGCGTAGGCGGCGAGCGATTGCGCCAGGTACGAAGGACCCGCAGCGCCCGCGCCGCTGGTGTGCCCGTCCGGAGAGGGCAGGTGATCCTCCGCGACCGATAGCGCCGGGGCAGGCGCCGACGCCTGGAAGGAAACGACGCCGGCGGCGAGGGCCAGGGTCCCAAGCGCGAGGGCGACTGCCGCGAAGCGCGAGAGGTCTCGCGCCGTTCGCGCCGGCCGGGAGCCGATGCGAAGGGTGACAAGGCGGCGGGAGGCGGCGATCATGCGGCGGCTCATCCGGCTAGGATGACGTTGATGACGCGCTGCGTGTCGAGCACGTCCACCCGCCCGTCCCCGTTGGTGTCGGCGCGGGCGACGATCGACGGGCGACTCTCGGTGCCGAGGATGACGTTGACGGAGAGCTGAACGTCGAGGACGTCGACCCGCCCGTCCTCGTTCACGTCGGCCGGCGGGGGCGTTGGCGTCGGTGAAGGCGTCATGGTCGGTGCCGGTGAGGCCGTGGAGGTCGGTGTGGCTCCGGGACCGGCGATCCGCACGACGGCGCCAGCGGCGTAGTCTACGAGATACATCTCGCCGGCCTCGTCCTGACCGAAGGACGAGATGCTGTAGACCGTGTCGGCGATCAGCGCCGTGATCCACGCGCCAGGGACCTGCTGCGCGCTGCCCCAGATTCGCCCGCTGCAGTAGTCGCCGAACAGGTAGACCCCGCGCAAGGCGGGCGAGGCGACGCCCCGGTAGACGTAGCCTCCGGTGACGGCGCAACTTCCGCCGGCATGCGTGTCGTATTCCGCCACCGGGAGGATCTTGCCGCTCGCGTCGCAGCCGGAAGCGGGGTTGTAGCACAGGCTGCCTTCCATCACGCGCCAGCCGTAGTTGCCGCCGCCGGGGTACGAGGCCGCCTCGTAGTCGATCTCCTCGCGGCTGCCCTGGCCGACGTCTCCGATGAACAGGTCGCCGCGGGCGCGATCGAAGCTGAAGCGCCACGGATTGCGCAGGCCGTAGGCCCAGATCTCGCGGCGGACCGCCGGATCCGGATCGGCGACGAACGGGTTGTCGGCCGGGATGGCGTACGGCGAGGCTCCGTCGACGTCGAGCCGCAGGATCTTGCCGAGCAGGACGGTTCGGTTCTGGGCGTTGTTATCCGGATCGCCCGCGCCCCCGCCGTCGCCGACCGCCAGGTAGAGATAGCCGTCGGGGCCGAAGGCGACCATGCCGCCGTTGTGATTGGCGAACGGCTTCGGGATCGTGAGCAGGACCTGCGCGGACGACGGGTCGGCCCGCGACGGATCGGAGGAGGCGAGGTAGCGGGCCAGGACGACCGAGCCGGCGTTATCGGTGTACGCGACGTAGAACCGCCCGTTCGACTCGTAGGACGGATGAAAGGCGAGGCCGAGCAGCCCCTGCTCGCTGCCGCCGTCGCCGACGAGGGAGGCGATGTCGAGGAACGGCGTCGCAAGGAGCGTGCCGGAGGCCGTGATGACTCGGATCCGGCCGGCGCGTTCGAGGACGAAGAGCCGGCCCGACCCGTCTCCGGCGTGGCCGACGAAGACCGGCTGGCTCAGGCCGGTGACGACCGTCTGGAACGTCAGGGATGAGGCGAGGCCGGAGGGGTCGACCGGTGTCGGTGTGCCGACGGGCGTTGCGGACGCGGGGAGCGGCGTCGGGGACGAAGTGCGCGTCGGGGTCGCCGTGTTCGAGGCCGTGGCGGAGGGCGGCGCGGTGTTCGTGGCCGTCGCCGCCGGGGTCGTCGTGGCGCTCGGTGTGCGAGTGGGCGTGGCGGTCGCGGCGGGGGTTCCGGTGGCTGCAGTGGGTGTGCTCGAGGGGGTCGGCGTGACGTGCGGCGTCGGAGTCGGCTGCGGGACGTACCAGGGCGAGTCGTCGGTCCATTCCGGCCCGTTGGTCAGGCCGCCGTAGTTGCGGACCCCGCTGCTCGGGCCGCCGGCGGCGCCGGACGAGTCGTGGATCGTGTTGCCGACGCCCTCATCGAAGTGAACCAGCGCCACGGTGTTGGCGTCCGGAGAGAAGGGGCCGGACGGGACAGCGAAGGCGCCGTCGTAGCGCACGCTGTTCGAGATGCGCAGTTCGTCGATCAGGCCGTTGTAGGACGGGTAGGCGGGGCCGGCGTCGTGCTTCTCGCCGCCCAGGACCAGGTACGGGTCGTTGGGGTAGGTGGTGATGCGGCCGTCGCGATACGACAGGTCGCCGGTGGGGCCGACGGCCTGGCCGTCGAGGGCGCCGTCGAGGTAGATCTGGAGCCGCCCGTCGGCGGCGCGGCGGGTGACGGCGACATGGTGCCACGCCCCGTCGGCGACGGAGCGCGTCCCGCAGGCCGTCGTCCCCGACGATCCGGCGGCGACGCCGAACGCCAGTCGTCCGGAAGCGATCGAAACGCCGTAGTCTCCGTAGTCGCCTGCGCCGTAGACGTCGCGGTCGATCAGGACGTTGCCGGTGATCCAGCCGTCGGGCGCGCCGCACGAGACGCTGGTCGATGGATTGTCGGCGGCGGCGGCCTTCATCCACCACTCGATCGTGAAATCACCGGCGCCGACGTCGGCCGGGCGCGCCGGCGCATCGAGCGGGATCTTGACCCGATCGATGTCGCCCCAGCCGTTGCCGTAGTAACGCAGCGAGAACCCGCCCGGAGGGTTCCACACCGGAGACAACACGCTGCCCTCGTAGTAGCGAAGGAGCATCTCGTCCCAGGTGAGTTTGTCGTAGCCGTTGTTGCCGAGCGCGTGGTAGTAGGTGTCCCACTGGCCGATGCACCGGCCGGCCTTGCCGGCGGCGAGGCACTGGCTGTACGTGGCACGGTAGGAGGCCAGGACGAGCATGCCGTCCTTCGTCAGACGCCAGTTCCAGGTGAAGTCGACGGCGCGGTTGGTCGAGGCGTAGGACACGCTCGGGAGGTACACCTGATCGCAGGTGCTGTCGTAGACGTCGGCGTCGGGCCACTTGCCGCCGTCGGCGATCAGCCGCCAGGCGTACATCTTGGCAGCCATGGCGCCGGCCCGCAGCGACTCGCGCGGCCAGCTCGAAATCCATTCGTTGGGCAGGACGTGCTTGACGTATTCTTTGAAGTCGACGACCTGCACCGTGTACGGGCGCGACGTATCGCAGTACGCGTAGCCGGTCACCCGCACGCGGATCGTGCTCGGGATCGGCGCCTCCATCTGATCGTCGCCGGCGCCGGCGATGCGGAAAGGCGCCTCGGTCTGGACCTCGGTCGGAGTTTCCGATCGCGGCGGAGGCACGCGGATGTCGACCGGATCCGAACCGAGCTGGATCTCGAGCAGCAGCGTGTCGTTGGGGTAGATCGGGACGTCGCGGATGGTCCACGTGCCGAATCCGGAGGCCCGGACTTCGATCGTCACCGGCAGACCGGTGGCCGGGGCGGGGATGCCCGACCACGCGAACCGTCCGGAGGCGCTCGTCGACGCGCTCCGTCCAAGGTCGGCAGATGTGATGCTGGCGCCGGCGACCGGGAAACCGGCGGCATCGACGACGAGGCCCTGGACGGCGCCCGTGGCTGCGGCTTGGGCCTGGGCGCCTGGAGGCGGCCAGGCCGTCGCGAACGCCAGGCCGGCCGCCAGCAGGGCGACCGTGGCCAAGGTCCCCGTTCTGCGGGGATGATGTCTGGACAAGATGGGCCTCCGGTCTGGCGCCAGGCGTGTTGCATGGTCCGGGCCGCCGCCCGGCGCGCTTCCACTCTCGTGGCGCGCGGAGGGACCTGTCAAGGGTCCAACGGTCATGGAATGCCGCTCGGAGCGGCCGCTGGTTTGACACGCCTCCGTCGCCGTGTTAGCATCACCGCACAACTGAGCCCCCACACGGCACTCTTATCCTGAGAGGCAGAGGGACCGGCCCTTTGAAGCCTCGGCAACCTGGCCTGGCGGATGACGTCGGGGCGTGGTGCCAACTCCGGCAGAACGTCGGTTCTGGAAGATGAGAGGGCGGTCGAAGTCTGCGCCACTGCCCCTTCTCAGCCGGAAGGGGCAGTTTCATGATCGAGGAGAGATCGGATGACGACCAGCTTCATGACGTCGCCGCGCCTGCTCTTCACCTCGGAGTCGGTGACGGAGGGTCATCCCGACAAGATCTGCGACCAGGTCTCCGACGCCGTGCTCGACGCGTGCCTGGCGCAAGACTCGACGTCGCGCGTGGCGTGCGAGACGGCGGTCAAGACCGGCCTGGTGTTGCTCTTCGGCGAGATTACGACGCGCGCCCAGATCAACTTCGATGAGCTGGCGCGGCGGGTCATCACCGAGATCGGGTATGACGACAGCCGGAAGGGATTCGACGGCAACACCTGCGCCGTGCTGACGGCCATCGGCCGGCAGAGCCCCGACATCGGGCAAGGCGTCGACGCCGCGCTCGAGGTGCGCGGCGGCGTCAGCGAGGCCGAGGTCGACCGGATCGGCGCCGGCGACCAGGGGATGATGTTCGGTTTCGCCTGCGACGAGACCGAGACGCTGATGCCGCTCCCGATCGACCTGGCCCATCGGTTGACGAGACGACTGGCCGAGGCGCGCAAGAGCGGCGTGCTGCCGTGGCTGCGCCCGGACGGCAAGGCCCAGGTGACCGTCGAGTACGCCTTCGGTCGTCCGAAGCGCGTCGACACGGTGCTGGTCAGCACGCAGCACGCGCCGGACGTGAGGCACGCCGACATCCGCGAAGGCGTGGTCGAAGAGATCGTCAAGCCCGTCCTGCCGGCGAACCTGGTCGACGGGTCGATCCGCTACTTCGTGAACCCGACCGGCTCGTTCGAGATCGGCGGGCCGATGGGCGACTCGGGCCTGACCGGCCGCAAGATCATCGTCGACAGTTACGGCGGCATGGGGCGGCACGGCGGCGGATGTTTCAGCGGGAAGGATCCGACGAAGGTCGACCGCTCGGGCGCTTACGCCGCGCGCTGGGCGGCCAAGCACGTGGTCGCCGCCGGGCTGGCCGACCGCTGCGAGATTCAGGTCGCCTACGCCATCGGCGTAGCGCACCCACTCTCGGTCAACGTCGAAACCTTCGGTACCGGCCGGCTTTCGGACGCGGATCTCGCCCGCCTGTTGATGGACCTGTTCGACCTGCGTCCCGGCGCGATCATCCGCGACCTCGAGCTGCGGCGCCCGATCTACCGCCAGACGGCGACCTACGGCCACTTCGGCCGCATCGACCTCGACCTGCCGTGGGAGCGCCTCGACAGGCTGGAGGCGCTCAAGGCCGAAGCCGGGGTCGAGACGTCGGCCCAGGCGCGCTGAGCCCGCCTGCCCTGAGCGAGCGCGAAGGGTCGAAGGGCGATTCGAGGCCCTAGCGCGCCGGCCCGCGTTTGACGTCCGGCCCTCTCGGAGTACAATCCAGGGCGTGATGTCGCCAGTTCCCGCGCCGTTCCCGCCGACGCTCCGGGCCCTTCGCGGATCTGGCTGACGCCGCGCCTCCGACCGGTCTCCCAGGCGGCCTCCCAGATCAGCGGGAGGCCGCTTGCCTTACCACTCGGGCAGGTGGAGAAGCACAGGATGGCTCTGACACTGGACGAACTGTCCGATCGCATGCAGCGCTTCGTGGAACGCCAGGGCTGGTACGCGCCCGGCAGCTCCCGGCCGCAGTCGCTGCGCAACCTGGCGATCTCGCTCTCGATCGAGGCCGCCGAGCTGCTCGAGCACGTCCAGTGGGAGGAACGACCGCGCGACCAGGACGGCTGGCGGGAGGAGCTGGCCGACGTGATGCTCTACCTGATGCAGCTGGCGCGGCTGAGCGGCGTCTCGCTCGAGGCGGCGGTGCTCGACAAACTCGAGAAGAACGCCGGCCGGGAGTGGGAGTAGCGTGAGCGAGGTGAAGTCGGGAAGCCGGCCCGGGGTGAACGCCGGAGCGCCGCGCAACCCGGCCAACTGGCCGTGGCCGTTTTCGCTCTCCGATCTGACGGCCGGGCTGCGCAGGCTTTTCGCCGATCCGTCGCTGACGGTCGAGGACGTGCGCCCGATGACGCTTCCGTTTCAGAAACCGGCGATTGGGAAGGTGCGCGGGATCGAAGTCGACTACCGCAGCCGCAAGTCCCCGGCATCCGGGAGCGCGCCGACACAGGGGCCGCTCGACTCGGTGGCGCTGGTCGTCAAGGAGCCGGTCGGGTCGACGCGCATCGGGCTGGCCGGCGTGGGGCGCCGCGAGGTCGGCGTCTACCGCTACCTCGCGCCGCAACTGCCGCTGGCGATGCCAGCCTTCGTCGCCGGCTCCTCCCACGGCGATTGGCTGATCCTGGAGGCCATCCAGGTGGGCCGGACCGGCTCGCGCTGGGCGAAATCGGTCTACCTCGAGGCGATCGACGGCCTGATCCGACTGCACGACCGGTTCTGGGGCCTGCGTGAGGATCTGAACAACTTTCCCTGGCTCAGTCGACCGCTCGAAGGCGACTTCGAAGTACACCTGAGGGCGGCCGAACACGCCATCGAACGCATCGCCAGCCAGGGCGAGCCGGCGTCGCTGGCGCGCTCGCCGCGGCGGCTGGCGATGCTGCAGCGCCTGACGGCGCAAGCCGTCGACATCGCCGCGCCGCTGCGCCGGGAGACGGCGACGCTCCTCCACGGCGACTACTGGCCCGGCAACATCGCCGTCGATCGCCAGGGGCGGCAGGTGGTCTACGACTGGCAATTGAGCGGGATCGGCCCGCCGGTGCTCGACCTGGTGACGTTCGTCAAGAAGACCGAGTGGTGGTATCCGACGGCGCCCGTCGCCAGCGAGGCGGTCGTGGCGTACTACCGCGCCGGCCTGGAATCGCTTCAGGGCGCCCGCTGGGACGACGAGACCTGGAGTCTCCTTTGGGACCACGCCCTGCTCTGGCGCTTTCTCCAGGAATGGCTCGACCTGCTCGCGGCGATCCCCGAGTCGCTCCTGGCCGCGTCGTCCGATCAACTGGACCGGGTCTGGCTCGAGCCGGTGGCCGACGCGCTGGAGCGGCGGCTTTCGTAGAACGGCACCGGCCGGCGCAACGACACCCGTGCGAAAAACGAGGCCCTATGTCTGAAGAGCAATTGCCTTCCCGAAGCGAGAACTTCTCCGAGTGGTACAACCAGCTCGTACTGCGCGCCGAGATGGCCGACTACGCGCCGGTGCGCGGCTGCATGGTCGTCCGGCCGTACGGCTGGGCGCTGTGGGAGAACATCACCGCCGCCCTCGATCGGCGCTTCAAGGCCACCGGCCACGTCAATGCCGCGTTCCCGCTGCTCATCCCCAAGAGCTTCATCGAGCGCGAGAAGGACCATGTCGAGGGATTCTCACCGGAGCTGGCCGTCGTCACCATCGGCGGCGGCGAAGTGCTGGAGGAGCCTCTGGTCGTCCGGCCGACGTCGGAGACGATCATCGGCCACATGTACGCCAAGTGGATCAAGTCCTACCGCGACCTGCCGGTGCTGATCAACCTGTGGAACAGCGTCGTGCGCTGGGAACTGCGGACCAAGCTCTTCCTGCGCACGGCCGAGTTCTACTGGCAGGAGGGACACACGGCCCACGCCACCCAGGCCGAGGCGCAGGCCGAGACGATGCAGATGCTCGAGATCTACGCCGACTTCGCCGAGAACGAGGCGGCGGTGCCCGTCGTGCGCGGGCGCAAGAGCGAGAGCGAGAAGTTCGCCGGCGCCGAGCAATCCTACAGCATCGAAGCCATGATGGGTGACACGCGCGCCCTCCAGGCCGCCACGTCGCACAACTTCGGCCAGAAGTTCGCCCGCGCCTTCGACATCCGCTACCTCGACCGCCACAACCAGCAGCAATTCTGCTGGACGACCTCCTGGGGCCTGTCGACGCGTTTCATCGGCGCCATCATCATGGTCCACGGCGACGACCAGGGGCTGATCCTGCCGCCGCGCCTGGCGCCGCATCAGGTGTTGGTCGTCCCGATCTACAAGGACGACGCCGAGCGCGCCGGCGTGATGGAAGCCGTCGAGCGCCTGCGCCGCCAGCTCGGAAGCTTCCGGGTGCGGGTCGACGATCGCGAAGGGCTGACCCCCGGGTTCAAGTTCCACGACGGCGAAATGCGCGGCGTCCCGCTGCGGCTGGAGGTCGGGCCCAAGGACGTGGCCAAGGGAACGGTGGCGCTGGCGCGCCGCGATCGACCGGGGAAGGAAGGCCGTTCCTTCGTTGCCCAGGAAGGGCTCGACCGCGCCGTGGCCGAGGCCCTCGACCAGATCCAGCGCGACCTCTTCCAGCGCGCCCTGGCCTTTCGCCAGGCGCACACGCATCGGCCGCAGGACTATGCCTCGTTTCGCGCCGTCCTCGAAGAGGGGTGGGCCGAGGCCTGGTGGTGTGGCGACCCGGCGTGTGAGGCGGCGATCAAGGAAGACACCCGGGCGACGACGCGCAACATCCCGCTCGACCAGCCGGGCGGCGAAGGGCGCTGCATCCGATGCGATCGGCCGGCGAAGGACGTCGCGATCTTCGCCCGCGCCTACTGAGGGCAGCCCGGCCGGGACGCGTCGAGCATGCCCGCTGTCGAGCTCGCCCGACTCGAACGACAGATCGAGGGCCTTCGCCGCGGCTTCGCCGATTCGGCGCGGCTCCGGCGGGAGGTCCTGGACCTGCTCGAGTTCTACGCCAGCCGGGTGCGCCCCGGGCGGACGGCCGGCCGGACCGCCGCCCTGGGCGTCCCGACGGCGGTCCTGCGCGCCATCGAAACCGCCCTGCGGGCCGAGGCCCGCGCCGACCGTCACGCCGCAGCCATGGCCGGCGAGTCGCTGTGGTCGATCCCGGTCGTCGAAGCGCGCTGGCTGGCGATCGCCCTGCTCGAAACGCAAGAGGCGTCGGGGCTGCCACCTTGGGTCGAGGCGTGGGCCCACACGGCGGACGATCCGGCGCTGCTCGAGCGTCTCGCCAGCGGTCCGATGCGGCGCCTGCTGGCCGATGCGCCGCGCCTCTTCTGGGAGACGATCTCGGCCTACCTCGCCTCGCGGCAGGTCGCGCCGGCGACGGTGGCGCTGCTCTCCTTGCGCGAGGCGGCCTCGAGTCTCGACGACGGGGATCTGCCGCGCTTCTTTGAGGTGCTGGGAGGCGCTCCGCCGACTCTGACAGGCGAGGCGTGGCGCGCCCAGGTCGATGCGCTGCGCGCCGTCGCCCGGCGCAGTCCGGCCGAGACGGCGCGCTTCCTGGTGGACGAGATCAGCCGGGCTCGCCCGGGTGCGGCTCGCCTGGCGCGTCAGACGCTGGAGGCGTTTCCGCCGCGCGAGCGCGAGCACCTGCGTCGTACTCTCCAGGCGCAGGCCTGACGCGCACCGTGGCGGGCGGCAAGCCGGGACCGGAGCGTGTGGTATACTCACGGCATTCGACTAGGCCCTCCGGCGGCCAGGCTGCCGGTCGGGCGACCTGCCCTGAGGAGCAGACGTCATGGCGCTTTCGAAGGAAGACAAATCGAAGGTCATCAACGAGTTCCACCGTCACGGCGCCGACACCGGCTCTCCGGAAGTCCAGATCGCCATCCTGACCCGGCGCATCGAGCAGCTCACCGAGCACTTGCGTGCCAACGAGCACGACGAATCGTCGCGGCGCGGCCTGTTGCGTCTGGTCGGCCAGCGCCGGCGCCACCTGGCGTACTTGCGGCGGAAAGACACCGCCGGCTACCTGGCACTGACCGAGCGCCTTGGAATCCGACGCAAGTAACCTGTGGGACGGAGGTCGACGGTCCGACGGTGGCGTCGTACCGGTGACGAGAGATTGCGTGGACGGCCGCCGGGTGTTGGGAATTGGAGAACGTCCATCGGGGCGACCGGATGGACGGCCCCCAGTCCCTGACCCTCGCCGCGGCGCCACGCGGAGGGTCCTCCCATGCAAGAGTCAATGAAGTTCGAGACGGTCGTCGAGGGTAAGACCCTGACGATCGAGACCGGCAAGCTCGCCTTCCAGGCGGGCGGGGCGGTCACGGTCCGCTTGGGCGACACGGTGGTCTTCGCCACGGCGACGATGAGCGACGCGCCGCGCGAAGGCATCGACTTTTTCCCTCTGTCGGTCGACTACGAGGAACGTCTGTACGCCGGGGGACGAATCCCCGGCTCGTTCTTCCGGCGCGAGGGGCGCCCGTCGGAGGCGGCCATCCTCACGGCGCGGCTGACCGACCGCCCGCTGCGCCCGCTCTTCCCGAAGGACATGCGCAACGACGTCCAGGTGCTGCTGTACGCCCTGTCGTCGGACGGCGAGAACCCGGTCGACATCCTGTGTATCAACGGCGCCTCGGCGGCCCTGATGATCTCCGATGTGCCGTTCGGCGGACCGGTGGGCGCGGTGCGCGTCGGTCGCATCGACGGTCAGTTCGTGTTCCATCCAACCTACGCCGAGATGGACCGTTCCGACCTGGACCTGCGCATCGCCGGGACGCGCCAGGCGATCCTGATGGTCGAGTGCGGCGCCAACGAGGTCGACGAATCGGTCATGATCGCCGCCCTCGAGGCCGGCCATCGCGCCTTGCAGCCGATTCTCGACTTGCAGGAGAAGATGCGCGCCCAGGTCGGCAAGCCGAAGCGCGACTACCCGCGGCTGGCACGCGACGAGGCCGTCGCGCGCGCCATCCGGGGCTGGGTGGGCGATCGGCTGACGCAAGGGCTGGAGCGGGCGCGCACCAAGGAAGAACATGCCGAACTCCAGCGCACGCTGGGCGACGAGGCGGTGGCGGCTCTCGCCGGCGAAGGCGCGTTCGACGAGGCGCAAGTGCGCGCCGTCCTCAACGAGCTGTACAAGGAAGAAGTCCGGCGGCGGATTCTGGAGGACGGGCGGCGTCCGGACGGCCGCCGGCCGGCCGAGCTGCGTCCGCTGAGCGCCGAGGTCGACCTGAGCCCGCGCGCCCACGGCTCGGGGCTGTTCACCCGCGGCGAGACGCAGGTGCTGACCCTGGCGACGCTCGGGACGCCGCGCGAGCGCCAGGAACTCGACGGGCTTTCGCCGGCGGACGAGAAGCGCTATATGCACCACTACAATTTCCCGCCGTTCTCGACGGGCGAGGTCCGGCCGCTGCGCGGATCGTCGCGCCGCGAGATCGGCCACGGCGCCCTCGCCGAGCGCGCCCTGTTGCCGGTGCTGCCGCCGGAGGACGAGTTCCCCTACACGCTGCGCCTGGTGTCGGAGGTCCTGTCGTCGAACGGTTCGACGTCGATGGCTTCGGTGTGCGGCTCGACGCTGGCGTTGCTCGACACCGGCGTGCCGATCCGGGCGCCGGTGGCGGGCATCGCCATGGGCCTGATTCAGGACGACGGACGCCACGCCATCCTGACCGACATCCAAGGCGTCGAAGACCATCTGGGTGACATGGATTTCAAAGTCGCCGGGACGCGCAAGGGCATCACCGCCCTCCAGATGGACATCAAGATCAAGGGCCTGACGTCGACCGTCATGGCCGAGGCGCTCGAGCAGGCGCGCCAGGCGCGGCTCCAGGTGCTCGACGTGATCGAGTCCGTCATGCCGCGGCCGCGCCCCGACCTCAAGCCGCACGCCCCGCGCATGACGGTCCTCAAGGTCGACCCCGAGAAGATCGGCGCCATCATCGGCCCCGGCGGCAAGGTCATCCGCGGCATCCAGGACGAGACCGGGGCGCGCATCGACATCGAAGACGACGGCACGGTCTTCATCTCGGCCGTCGACGGGACGAGCGCGCAGAAGGCGGTCGAGCGCATCTCGGGGCTGGTCGAGGAGGCCGTCGTCGGCCGGATCTACACCGGGAAGGTCGTGCGGGTGACGGACTTCGGCGCCTTCGTCCAGATCCTGCCCAACACCGACGGGCTAGTGCACATCTCGCAGCTCGACAGCCACCGCGTGGAGAAGGTCGAGGACGTGGCGCGCGTCGGCGACGAGCTGACGGTCATGGTCATCAACATCGACGGCGACGGGCGTATCCGGCTGTCGCGCCAGGCGGTGCTCGAAGGCTGGACGGCGGAAGAAGCGCTGGAGCGCGATCGCGCCGGCACCCGTCGCCGGCCGGCCGGAGGCGAGGGGCGCGGCGGAGACCGTGGTGGAGGCCGGGGCGGCGATCGCCCCCGAGGGCCGCGCCGCGGTGGGGGCGGCGGAGCCGACCGGGCGCGCGGTCGCTAGGTCCCGATCCGACGCATCGGCACATCGGGCCGGGGATTTCCCCGGCCCGATGGCGTTCGCCGCCAGGCGTCCTCCCGGGAAGCCGGGCACAGCGCCGCCTCGCCGCCGGGTTTGATTCCTGCCCATCCGGAAAGTACAATCCCACCGATCGTTTCGAGGGACCGATCGTGCCGGACGCTTCGATCCGAGCGATCAGGAGAGTGTCATGAAACGCGGCGCACGAGGAGCCGGTGCGGGCGGCGCGCCGCGGCGCAAGCGAGCCGCCCGCGCGGCGACCCCTGTCCGACCGGCGCGAAGGGTGTCGGCCCAGGCCTCGGCGGTGGCGCAAGCCCCGTCGTCGCCTCGCTGGACGGCGTCCGCCAAACTCCTCGCCGGAGCGGTCACGTTCGTCCTGGCGGGGGCGATCGTCGTCCGCTTCCGTTCCCTCATCCAGGTGCTGATCGTCGCCGCCATCGTCGCGTTCCTGATGACCCCGATCGTCCGACTCATCCATCAGCGCGCCCGGCTGCCCTGGCGGGTGGCGACCCATCTGGTGTTCCTGACCCTCTTGCTCCTGTTGATCGTCGGCTTCACCGCCACGGGCTTGGCCCTGGCGCAGGAGATCCAGTCGCTCGTCCAGACGGTCCAGTCGATCCTGTTCGACCTGCCGACGCTGCTCGCCTCGGTTGCGGCCTCCGGTCTCGTCATCGGTCCGTTCCGCATCGACGTATCGCAGTACGACCTCCCGTCGCTGGCCGAACAGGCGCTCGTCTACGTCCGGCCGCTGCTCGGCGAAGCCAGCGGAGTGGTCACGGCGCTGGCCGGCGGCGCGATCGAAACCATCGCCCGGGCGATCTTCGTCCTGGCGGCGGCCTACTTCCTGACGCTCGATCATCCGGCTTTCAGCCAGGTGTGGAAGCGCCCGCTGCTGCCGGGCTACGAGGACGACTGGGCCCGCCTGCGCCTGGCCCTCGATCGGATCTGGGCCGCCTTCCTGCGCGGCCAGATCATCCTGGGCATCGTCATCGCCGTGGTGGTCACGATCGGGCTGAGCATCCTCGGCCTCAGGAACGCGCTCGTTCTGGGACTGGTTTCCGGTTTGCTGGAGTTCCTGCCCATCGTCGGCCCGTTCGTCGCCGGTGCGATCGCCGCGCTGGTCGCCCTGTTCCAGGGGTCGAACTGGTGGGGCCTCGACCCGCTGGTCTTCACCCTGGTGGTGATCGCCTTCTTCATCGTCATCCAGCAGCTCGAGAACAACCTGCTCGTGCCGCGAATCCTGGGCACGGCGCTCAAGCTCCATCCGGTCGTCATCCTGGTGGCGGCGGTCATCGGAGCCACGCTGGCCGGCATCCTGGGCATCCTGCTCTCGGCGCCGACGGTGGCCACGCTGGTCGTGCTCGGGCGGTATGTCTACCGCAAGGTCTTCGACCTGCCTCCCTGGGATCCGCCGATCGACGGGGAACGCGACGAGCCGCCGCGCGAACCCGCCCGATGGAACCTGGCCTTCTGGCGGCGCCGAAAGGATGGGATGCGCCATGCCGGATGATCCGCACGTGACGACCACGACCCTGGCCGAGACCGAGAATTTCATCGCCTGGAAGTCGGACGAGCCCGACGGCGAGTCCGTCTACCACGTCGAGGCCGGATCGGTGACCCTCCACTTCTTCGCCGAGGAGTGGGAGGAGTTTCTCGACCTGGCGCGACAGCTCCTACCCGAGTGACCCGGGGCGGGCCCGAGGTCGCCGCGGTCACCTCCCGGCCGCCGCACAAGAACCGCGCCGCGCCACGTCCGCGGTGCTGACCCGCGATCTGCTTCGGCAACTGCAGGCGCCCGAGGGGGCGCGGGCGCTCGAGGCAGCGGCCGCTGCCCTCGAAGGGGAACGCGACTTCCTCCGGGCGACGCAGATCGTCGCCCGCCGCTTCCCCGACCGCCTGGCACGGGCGGCCGTCGAGCAGGTCGGGCTGCGCTATCGCGCCGCGGCCAAGTTCCCCGCCGCGGCCGCGATGTTCTTCGAGCGCGAGGCTCTCGAACAGGCGACTTCCGAGCCGGTCGCCCGCCACCGCGCCCGGCGGTTCGCCGGCGGCTCGATCGTCTTCGACCTGGGCGCCGGGATCGGCGGGGATAGCCTGGCGCTCGCCCGCATCGCACCCGTGACGGCGATCGAGCGCGATCCGATCCGGATCGCGCTTCTCCAGGCCAACGCCGGCGCAGCCGGCCTGATCGATCGTCTCCGACCGATCCAGGCCGACCTGCTCCGTCTCCCGCTGAGGTTTCCGGCAGGCGCCCTGGCGTTCGCCGATCCGGGGAGGCGAGCGCAGGGACGACGGCTGCGCGGCGTACAGAGGTACGAGCCGCCGCTGCGCGTCGTGCAGGGCTGGCTCCCGGCGCTGGCGGGGCTGGCGGTGAAGGTCAGTCCGGCGGTGAAACGCGAGGAGCTGCGCGGGCTGGACTGCGAAATCGAGTTCGTCTCGCTCGCCGGAGAACTGAAAGAAGCGACCCTGTGGTTCGGGGCGCTGCGTGCCGGCGCGCGCCGCGCGACGGTGTTGCCGGCGGGGGCGTCGATCGAGGGCGAAGTCGAAGCGGACGTGCCGACCGGGCCCCTCGGCCGGTTCCTGTTGGAGCCGGATCCGGCCGTGTTGCGCGCCGGACTGGTGCGGACGGTGGCGGCGCAGCTCGGCGCGCATCCGATCGCGCCCGAGATCGCCTTTCTGAGTCAGGACGAGATTCGCCCATCGCCCTTCGTCCGTGCCTATCGCGTGCTCGACGTGGCGCCGTTCCGGCAGAAGTCGCTCCAGGAGATGCTCGTCGCGCGCGGCGCCGGTCGGGTGACCATCAAGCGGCGGGGGTCGGCGGTCGAGCCCGAAGCGCTGGCCCGCCGGCTCCGGCTGCGCGGCGAAGGGGAGGCGACGGTCGTGCTGACTCGCATCGCCGGCCGGCAAACGATGCTCCTGGTCGAGCCGGTGGCGGCGGATCCCGCATCGCCCGAGGCCCACGTCGCGGGCGCGCCGCCGGTGCTATGATACGTGCGAGGCCGGATGCCGATGCGCCGCGAGCGCCTGTCGTGGGAAGACGTCGATCGCCTGATCGCGCACCTGATCCCCCAGTTCGCGACCTCGTTCGAGGCGATGGTCCTGATCACGCGCGGCGGGATCGTCCCCGGCGGGATGCTGGCCGAGGCGCTGGGAATCGAGAATGTCCTGACGGCTTCGGTCGACTTTCCCTTCGAAGCTCGTCGCCAGGCGGCCAAGCTGCTGGCCTGGCCGCAGTTCATCCAGTTCCCGGACGATGCGCAGCTCGCAGCGAAGTCGGTCCTCGTCGTCGACGACGTATGGGGGTCGGGACGGACGATCACCGCCGTGAAGAACCGCGTGCAGGCCGCCGGCGGACGCCCGTCGACGTGCGTCCTCCATTTCAACCCGTACCGCAACTTGTTCGGGTCGGCCCGGCCGGACTACTATGCAGCCGTGACGGACGCCCACATCGTCTACCCGTGGGAGGGCGGGCGAGGTCTGGACAAGGTCTTGCTCGACCAGCCGGAGCCGTGAGGTCCGTGGGCAGGGCCCGGGCGACCCGACCAACGGTCGGGACGCCATCCGGAGGCGGCGAAGGCCTGGCGGCGAACGGCCCGCCGGCCCGGTGTCCGGCAGGGTTTGACATTCGGACAGGGCGCGCTATAATGACGAAGCGCTTGCCGGCGTTCCAGGTTGTCCGTCCGTAACTTGGAGGTGGTGCATCAGGTGAACCGTCCCGCTTGAGCGATCGTGTGGCGACCTGATGGCATGAGCCTGGTCGGTGGCAAGCGACGACCAGGCGTTCTGTTTTCTGGAGGGCCATGAGCTCGCCTCGCGAGGACATGTCGACGCTACTCAACGAAGCGAGTGCCATCGCCCACCCGCGGCGCGGCGATGTCCTGCGCGGTCGGGTGTTGACCGTCGACGGCCGTGGTTTGGTCATCGACGTCGGCCTCAAGCGGGAAGGCATCGTCCCCTCGGAAGACCTGCGCCGGCTCGGCCCCGACGCCCGCATCCCCGAAGTCGACGACGAAGTCGAAGTGATGGTCGTCTCGCCGCTCGATCCGGAGGGCGACCTGATCGTCTCGCTCTCCCAGGCGCACGACAGCGGCGACTGGGCGCGGGCCGAGGCGATGCTCGAGAGCGGCGAGGTCTTCGAAGCCGTGGCGGCCGCCGCCAACCGCGGCGGCCTGGTCGTTTCGTTCGGCAAACTGCGCGGCTTTGTGCCGGTCTCGCAGCTGGCGGAAGCCCCGCGCGGGGCGGACGACGGCGAGCGCCTGCGTGCGCTGGAGCGCCGCGTCGGCCGGACGCTGCCGCTGCGGGTGATTGAAGTCGACCCGCAGCGCCGGCGCCTGGTCCTGTCGGAGCGCAAGGCGGTGCGCGCCTGGCGGCAGGAGCGCAAGGCGCAGGTCATGGAGTCCCTGCGCGAAGGCGACGTCCGCCGGGGCGTGGTGACGAGTGTTCGTGACTTCGGCGCCTTCGTCGATATCGGAGGCGCCGACGGTTTGATCCACATCTCCGAGTTGAGTTGGTCGCACGTCGTGAGCCCGGGCGACGTCGTGCGCGAAGGTCAGGAGCTCGAGGCGGTCGTCGTGCGCCTCGACCGCCAGTCGAACCGGATCAGCCTGAGCCTGAAGCGGATGCAGCCGAGCCCGTGGACGGCGGCCGCCGGACGGCTGGCGGCCGGTCAACGGCTGGAGGCGACCGTCGTGCGCCACGACCGCGGCGACCTGATCCTCGCCGTCGAGCCCGGCCTGGAGGGGCGCCTGCCGTGGGCGGACGAACCGCCGGCGGCCGGGACGCGGTTGACGGTGCGGGTGACGTCGTTCGAACCCGAACGCGAGCGCCTCGGGCTGGCCCTGGAGCAGGGGCAGGCCGAGGCCGTCAGTCGATGACCGGAAGGAGGTGAGACGCGTTGACGACGGTGATCCTGCGACCGAACGAAAGCCAGGACATGCTGCTCAAGCGATTCCGCAAGAAGGTCGCCAAGAGCGGAATCCTGAGCACCGTGCGCCGCAAGCGCTGGTTCATCTCCAAGAGCGAGCTGCGCCGGATTCAGCGCAAGAAGGCCATCCGGCGCGCCAAGCGGCGCCAGCGGAAGATGGCCTGGCAGCGCGGCGAGGGCTAACCCGAGCCGCCCGGAGGAGTGATGGCGAAACAGGAAGAGAAGATCGAGGTCGAAGGGACGGTGATCGAGGCCCTGCCGGCGACGCAGTTCCGCGTCCGGCTGGATAACGATCACACCGTGCTCGCCTACCTGTCGGGGAAGATGCGCCGCTACTACATCCGCATCCTGCTCGGCGATCGGGTGAAGGTCGAGCTGTCGCCGTACGACCTGACGCGCGGGCGGATCACCTACCGCCACCGGCGCCGCCCCACCGAGCCGATCGAGGCCTGACCCTGCCCTCCGGACTCATCCCGCCGATCCCGCCGCCCCTCCGGGGGCGGCTTTCGTTTCGCGGATCCCCGGCGGAACACGCCGGCGACCCTGGGCGCCTCGGGCGCGACGCCCGAGTCTTAGGCCTTCCGAAAGATGAGGGCGACCCAGTCGCCCTCGGCGGTCTCGGCCGTCAGGCGAAGCCCGGCTTTCTCCGCCGCCCTCGCCACTCCGTCCCGCTGACCGCTCAGAATCCCCGCCAGGACGATGACGCCGTCTCGCCGCGCCAGCCCGATCAGGCCGGCGCGGAGCAGTGCCTCGAGGGTCGGCGCCAGGATGTTGGCGAGGACGACGTCGGCCTTCCGCTGCGAGAGACGGGCGGCGGCCTCCGCCACCGAGCCGTGGAACACCTCGATGGTTCCCGTCAGACCGTTGAGCTCCGCCCCGCGCCGGGCGGCGGCGACGGCGTCGGCGTCGATGTCGCAGGCCAGCACCCGCCTGGCGCCGAGCCGCGCCGCGGCGATGCCGAGAATCCCCGAACCGCACCCCACGTCGACGACGACATCCCCCGGCCGGACCCGCTCCTCGAGCGCCTCCAGGCACAGCCGGGTCGACGGATGCGCGCCCGTGCCGAAGGCCATGCCCGGCTCGAGAACGATCGGGAGCCGCTCGGGCTCGTCGTTCGCCAGCCAGGCTGGGACGACGACCAGACGCCGTCCGACCGACAGCGGCCGGAAGTGCTCCTTCCAGGATTCGGCCCAGTCCTCCTCTTCGATCCACGTGAACGACGGCTCGGGGATCGGCGTGATCTGCGACAGGTGCCACAGTGCCTCGGCGATCCGGCGCTTCGCATCCGGGCCGGCCGAGGGCTCTTCGAGGTAGGCCTGGACCGTCAGATGGTCGGCGGTGTCTAGCGGCGGTACGCCGGACACCGCCGTGCCGCTCGGAGCGAAGCGCGCCAGCACGTCGGCGACGGCCTCGGCCAGCTCGCCCGGGACCGTCATCGAAACGGCCAGCCACTTCACTCGGGGGCGCCCCCGAGCAGGTCCTTGAGGCGATCGAGGAAACCGCGTTCGTGCGGCACGACGCGGTCGCCCATCGTCGCGCCCAGCCGCTCGAACAGCTCGCGCTGTTCGGGGGTCAGATGGCGCGGGATCTCGACCGAGATCACGACCAGCTGGTCGCCGCGCCCGCTGCGTTGGAGATGCGGCACGCCCTTGCCCTTCAGCCGCAGCACCTTGCCCGGCTGCGTTCCCGGCGGGACGGCGAGCTCTTCCTCGCCGTCGACCGTCGGGACGGTGATGCGGGCGCCGAGCGTCGCCTGCGAAACGTTGATCCCGACATTGAGCAAGATGTCGTCGCCGCGGCGGCGGAAATACGGGTGCGGCCGGACGTGGACGACGATGTACAGGTTGCCGTGCGGCCCGCCGTTGACGCCGGGCTCGCCCTCGCCGGCCAGGCGCACCTGCGTCCCGTCGTCGACTCCCGGCGGGATCGGCACGACGCGCTTGACCGTCTTGCGCTCGAGGCCGCGGCCGCCGCAGGTCTGGCACGGAGTCGAGATCGTCTCGCCGACTCCGCCGCAGGTCGGGCAGGTCGAGACGTTGACCATCGAGCCGAGGAACGTTTGCCGCACCTGACGGACTTCGCCCGTGCCGTTGCAGGTCGGGCAACGGGTGGGCGTCGTGCCGGGCTCGGCACCGCTGCCGCGACACGTGGCGCAGACTTCCTGGCGGGTGAACTCGACGGTCTTCTCGACTCCGGCGACGGCCTCCAGGAATTCGAGCGTCAGGTCGTAACGCAGGTCGGCGCCGCGGCGCGGGGCCCGCCGCGAACGCCGGCTGCCGGCACCGAAGCCGAAGAACTCCTCGAAAATGTCGCCGAAGGGAAACCCGAAGTCGGTCGGCAATCCCTGGACGCCGGCGTGGCCGAAGCGGTCGTAAGCCGCGCGGCGCTCGTCGTCCGAAAGGACGGCGTAGGCCTCGTTGATTTCCTTGAAGCGCTCCTCCGAGCCGTCATCCTTGTTGACGTCGGGATGGTAGCGCTTGGCCAGGCGCCGGTAGGCGCGTCGCAACTCATCGGGCGAGGCGTTGCGCCCGACCTCGAGCACCTCGTAGTAGTCACGCTTGGTGGCCATGGACCGGAGGACGAGCAGCCGTCAGCCGCCAGCCGAACGCCCATGGCGGATGGGCGCCGGCTGAGCGTCGAACGCTGAGTGCTGCCTCACGCTTCCTTGAACTCCCCGTCGACCACATCGTCGGGCCGGTTCGGAGTCGGGCCGGTGCCGCCGCTCGATCCGCCGGCCACGCCGCCGGCCGCGCCGCCCTCGTACATGGCGGCGCCGATGCCCTGCATCGCCTGGAGCAGGTCGTTCGTCGCCTGGCGCAGCGCGCCCACGTCGTCCGACCCCATGCGCTCCCGCACGGTCTGGATGCGGGCTTCGACGTTGGTGCGCAGCGGCCCGGTGACCTTGTCGCCGGCCTCGCGCAGCGCCTTCTCGGCGGCGTAGACGGCGTTGTCGGCGGCGTTGCGCGCCTCGACCAACTCGCGCCGGCGACGGTCCTCGTCGGCGTGGGCCTCGGCCTCGCGCCGCATCTTCTCGACCTCCTGCTCGCTCAACCCGGAGGAGGCGGTGATCGTGATGTGCTGGCTGCGGCCGGTGGCCTTGTCGGTGGCGCTGACCTTGAGGATGCCGTCGGCGTCGATGTCGAAGGTGACCTCGATCTGGGGGATGCCGCGCGGCGCGGGCGGGATTCCGTCGAGGGTGAACTTGCCCAGCGACTTGTTGTCGGCGGCGAAGGGCCGCTCGCCTTGCACGACGTGGATCTCGACCTCGCGCTGGTTGTCGGAGGCGGTCGAGAAGATCTGGCTCTTGCGGGTGGGGATGGTCGTGTTGCGCTCGATGAGCGCCGTCGCCACGCCGCCCAGCGTCTCGATCGAAAGCGTCAGCGGCGTGACATCGAGCAGCAGGATGTCCTTGACCTCGCCGCCCAGCACCCCGGCCTGGATGGCGGCGCCGATGGCCACGACTTCGTCGGGGTTGACGCCCTTGTGCGGCTCACGCCCGAAGATCTTGCGCACCGCCTCCTGGACCGCCGGCATGCGCGTCATGCCGCCGACCAGGATCACCTCGTGGATGTCGCTCGGCCCGAGGTTGGCGTCCTGGAGCGCCTGGCGGCATGGGCCGATCGAGCGCTGGATCAGGTCGTCGGTGAGCTGCTCCAGCTTCGAGCGTGAGATGGTCATATTCAGGTGCTTGGGGCCGGAGGCGTCGGCGGTGATGAACGGCAGGTTGATCTCGGTCTGCATGACCGTCGACAGCTCGATCTTGGCCTTTTCGGCGGCCTCCTTGAGGCGCTGGAGCGCCTGGCGGTCGTTGCGCAGATCGACCCCCTGGTCGCGCTGGAACTCGTCGGCCACCCAGTCGATCAACCGCTGGTCGAAGTCGTCGCCGCCCAGGTAGGTATCGCCGTTGGTCGCCTTGACTTCGAAGACGCCCTCGCCGACGTCGAGAATCGAGATGTCGAACGTGCCGCCGCCCAGGTCGTAGACGGCGATCGTCTGCTCGGCCTTCTTGTCGAGCCCGTAGGCCAACGACGAAGCCGTCGGCTCGTTGATGATGCGCAGCACCTCCAGGCCGGCGATGCGGCCGGCGTCCTTGGTGGCGTTGCGCTGCGAATCGTTGAAGTAGGCCGGCACGGTGATGACGGCCTGGGTCACCGACTCGCCCAGGTAGGCTTCGGCGTCGGCCTTGATCTTGGCCAGGATCATGGCCGAGATCTCGGGCGGGGAATACTCGCGCCCGGCCAGCGTCACCCGCACGTCGCCGTTGGCGGCGGCCGACACCTTGTAGGGCACGAGCGAGACTGCTCGCTGGACCTCCGGGTCGGAGAACTTCCGACCCATAAAGCGCTTGATCGAGAAGATGGTGTTCTCGGGATTGACGATCGCCTGGCGTCGGGCGACCTGGCCGACCATGCGTTCCCCGGTCTTGGTGTTGACGGCGACGACCGACGGGATCAGCCGCCCGCCTTCGGACGACGGGATGACCGTCGGCTCGCCGCCCTCCATCACCGCCACCACCGAGTTGGTCGTGCCCAGGTCGATTCCGATGATCTTGCCCATGGGGTATGCTCCTACTTGGCGACGCGCACTCGCGCCGGGCGCAGCACGCGCTCGCCGAGGCGGTAGCCCTGCTGGATGACCTCGATGATCTGCCCTTCCTGGTGATCGTCGCTCGGCTCGTGCGTTACGGCTTCGTGCAGCGCCGGGTCGAAGGCCCCTTCGGCGGGAATGACCTCGACGCCCTCCGCCTCGAGCATCGCCGCCAGCTTGCGGTGGATCAGCTCGATGCCCTCCGCCCAGCCGCGCACCTCGTCCAGATCGGGGCGCTCGCGGACGGCGCGTTCCAGGTCGTCGACGACCGGCAGGATGCGTGTCAGGACCGAGGCCATCGCCCGGCTACGCGCCTCGTCCTGTTCGCGGTCGATGCGCTTCTTGTAGTTGGCGAACTCGGCCTGGGTGCGGCGCCAGCCGTCGAGGTACTCGTCGACCTTGGCCCGAAGATCGGCGAGCTCGGCCTCCAGCGCGGCGCGTTCCGCCGGCGCCTGGGCGACGGCCGGCTCGGCCTCGCCAGCCGCCGCCGATTCCACCTCGGCCGGCTCAGTGAAGATCGAGGCCGCGGCGACCTCGTCGGCGCTGGCCTCGGGCGCCGCCGATTCGGCCATCTCGGCCTCGATCGGCGAGAGCTCCGGCTCCGACTCGGCGCGCTTGCGCTTCGTCATCGCCGCACCTCGTCGCCGCCCGACGCCGCGGCCTCCCCAGCGAAGGCTTCGATCACCAGGTTGCTCATCAGGCCCGACACATAGCGGACGGCGGAGATCGTCCGGCCGTAGGCCATGCGCGTCGGCCCGAGAACTCCCAGCGCCCCGGTGGCGTATCCGGAGGCGCCGTAGCGCGCCAGGACCATCGAGCAGTCGCGCAGCTCCTCCCACGCCCCCTCGCCGCCGATGACGACCTGCACCCCACCGACGCCGGGCGAGAGCACCTGCGACAGGACCTCCTCCAGCAGCGATCGCTCGTCGAGCAGCCGTAGGGCGTGGCGCGCCGCGTCGGGATGGGTGAAGTCCGGGTGCTCGAGGACGTTGGCCAGTCCATCGCGGACGATCTCGCCCGCGGCGTCGGCATCGGCCCGCGCCAGGGTCTCGGAGACCAGACGCAGCACGTCCTGCCCGAGCGCGTCCATCGTCGCCGCCACGGCCGCCACCCCCGCCGCATCCTTGCCCAGGCAGGCGGCGGTAATGCGCGAAGCGAGCCGCGAGAGATGCTCCTGGTCGGCGGGCTCGGCCAGGCTCAACACCTGCTGACGGACCTCGCCGCCCTGCAGCACGAGCACGAGCAGGACCTGCCGTCCGTGGGTCGCGATCAGCTCGAGGTGCTTGAAGACGGCGTGGGCGGCATGCGGCGCCGTCACCAGCGCCGCGGCCCGCGACTGCTGCGCCAGCACCGAGGCTGCCAGCCGGACCCACTCGTCGACGTCGGCGCGGGCCTGATAGAACTGGTGGCTGATCAGCCGCTTCTCGTCGGACGGCAGGTCGGTCTCGCCCAGCAACCCGCGCACGAAGTAGCGATATCCCTCTTCGGTGGGGGCGCGCCCGCTGGATGTGTGCACCTGCCGCAACAGCCCGGCCTGAGTCAGGGCGGCCATCTCGTTGCGCACCGTGGCCGAACTGACCCCCAGGTCGTAGCGCGACAAGAGCGTCTGCGAGCCGATCGGCTCGCCGGTCTCGATGAACTCGTGGATGATGAGCCCCAGGATCGTCTCCTGGCGCTCGGTAAGTCGTTGTTCCATTTTGCGATCCGCCGTTAGCACTCTCTGGCCGAGAGTGCTAACGGGCGTGCAACGATGATACCATCCGGCCTCGCGAGCGTCAAGCGGAGCCATCGGTTGACACCCCTGCGGGCTGAGGCTAGCATTGCCGCCACGAGGCCGGAGGAAGCGTGTCGAAGCTGCCGGAAGTGACGGACGCCAGTTTTGAGGCGCAGGTTCTGCGCGCCGAGGTCCCGGTGCTGGTGGATTTCGGTGCCGCGTGGTGTCATCCGTGTCGCAAGCTCGATCCGTTGATCGAGGAACTGGCCGGCGAGTGGGGGCCGCGCGTCAAGGTCGTGCACCTCGACGCCGATGCCAACGTCGCCACGACGATGCGCTACGAAGTCATGGGCCTGCCGACCCTGATCCTGTTCGTCGCCGGGCAGGCGGTGGCGCGGCTCCAGGGGTTTCAGCCCAAGAAGCGCGTGGCCGAGGCGGTCGAGGCCCAGCTGAGTCCGGCCGGACCGAGCACCGTGGTGTGATCGGGGGGCGCCGGGAGCCGCGGCGTGCGCCCGATGTATAATCTCCGACGCCCGTTCCAGGCGAACCTTCGCCGATGAGCCGAACCCTGCGCGTTCTCATCGCCAAACCCGGGCTCGACGGCCACGACCGCGGCGCCAAGGTCATCGCCCGATCCCTGCGCGACGCCGGGATGGAAGTCATCTACACCGGTCTGCGCCAGACCCCCGAGATGATCGCCGAATCCGCCCTACAGGAAGACGTCGACGCGGTCGGCCTGTCGATCCTATCCGGCGCGCACATGGTGCTCGTCCCGCGCATCCTCGAGTTGCTGCGCGCTCAGGGGCAGGGCCACGTCCCGGTCCTGGTCGGAGGGATCATCCCCGACGACGACATCCCGGCGCTGAAGTCGCTCGGGGTGGCGGCGGTCTTCGGCCCGGGATCGCATACCGAGTCGATCGCTCGCGCCTTCCAGGAGGCGGTGGCCGCCTCGCCCAAGGCCGTCTGAGCGCGAGTGATGGGCCTGTCCGAAGACGTCCTGCGAGGCGACCGGCTGGCCCTGGCCCGCTTGCTGAGCATGCTCGAAAACGAGGAGGCGCGCGGCGACGAGGCCCTGGCCGAGTTGTATCCGCACGCCGGGCGGTCGCACCGGGTCGGCGTGACCGGCCCCCCGGGGTCCGGCAAATCGACGCTCGTCAACCAGGCGGCCCGCTGGTGCCGCTCGCACGACGACTCGCGGGTCGCGGTGTTGGCCGTCGATCCGACCAGTCCCTTCAGCGGCGGGGCGATCCTGGGCGACCGCGTCCGGATGCGTGACCTGGCGGGCGACCCGGGCGTGTTCATCCGCAGCATGGCCAGCCGCGGCGCCCTCGGCGGTCTGACCCGGCGGGCGGCGGAGCTGATCGACGCCCTCGACGCCGCCGGCTACGACCGCATCTTCATCGAAACCGTCGGCGCCGGCCAGGCCGAGGTCGACGTCGCCGGGGCAGCCGACACGACGATCGTCGTCGAGGCGCCCGGGATGGGCGATGATATCCAGGCCCTCAAGGCGGGAATCCTCGAGATCGCCGACGTTCTGGTCGTCAACAAGGCCGACCTGCCCGGCGCCCCGGCTACCGCGCGCGCCCTCCAGACTTCGCTCGAACTCTCCGGTCGCCCGCCCGGCGCGTGGATGCCGCCGGTGCTCTCGACCGTCGCCGAAAGCGGGCAGGGAATCGAGGCCCTGATGGATGCCGTCGACCGACATCGAGGCTATCTGGCGGAGAGCGGGGAGGGCGAGGCGCGGCGCCGGGCGCGCGCCGCAGCGCGGCTCGAGGCCGAGCTGCGCCACGCGCTCACCCGGCGGTTCCGCGAAGGTCTGTCCGACGGCCGTTACGAGGCGGCGCTGCGCGCCGTCCTCGAGCGGCGTTCGACTCCGGCGCAGGCGGCGCGCGACCTGATACGCGCCGGCTGACGGAGCCCAGGAGCGACCCCATGGCCAAGGCCACCGGCATGCACGTCTACGGCGAGATCAAGCTGTTCGCCGGCTCGGGCTGCCGCGACCTGGCCCAGGAGATCAGCGACTACCTGGCGGTGCCGCTCAGCGGCTACGACCGGGTCGAGTTTCCCAACGAGAACATCTTTGTCCGGCTGCACGGCAGCGTGCGCGGCCAGGACGTCTACCTGATCCAGTCGATGGGTCCGCCGGTCCATCGCAACCTGATGGAACTGCTGATCATGCTCGACTGCCTGAAGCGCGACTCAGCCGGGCGCATCACGGCCGTCATCCCCTACATGGCCTACGCCCGGTCCGACAAGAAGGACCAGCCGCGCGTCCCGATCACTGCCCGCCTCGTCGCCGACATGATCGAGGTCGCCGGCGCCGATCGCTACATCACCATCGATCTGCACGCCGGACAGATCCAGGGTTTCTTTTCCATCCCCGGCGACGTCCTGACCGCGTTCCACATGCTGTCCGACCACTTCCTGGGCCTGGAGCTGGACAACGCCGTCGTCGCCTCGACCGACCTCGGCTTCGCCAAGAAGGGGCGCAACTTCGCCGCCAAGCTGCGCCTGCCGCTGGCGTTCGTCGAGAAGCGGCGCACAGGCGACGAGGCACGGGCCAAGGCCTACACCGTCATCGGCGAGGTCGAAGGCAAGGACGTGATCCTGGTCGACGACGAGGTGTTGACGGCGGGTTCGGCGTGCGAGGCGGCCGCCATCGTGCGCGAGCACGGGGCGCACGACGTGTACCTGTCGTTCACCCACGCCGTCCTGGTGCAGGAGGCCGTGGCGCGGCTGCGCGAGACGGGGTTCAAGGAAATCGTCACGACCAACACGCTGCCCATCCCGCCGGAGAAGCGCCTGCCCAACATGACCATCCTGTCGGTGGCTTCGCTGCTGGGCGAAGTCATCCTGCGCGCCCACGAGGGGCGGTCCGTCGGCGAGTTGTTCAACGAGTAGAACGGGCGCCGCGCGCGAGCCGCCCGGCACGGGGCGGTCAGTCTCCGCGCACTTCCGCCAGGAAGGGCTCCCAGGCCTCGGTCGAGAGCCCCAGCTTGCGCCGCAGGTAGTAGTCGCGGGTGATGTCCCCCTGCTGCTCGGGGTTGAAGTCGGCGAAACTGCCGTTGCGCGCCGCCGCCTGGCGCAGCCCGTTTTCCCCGCCGTAGTCGTAGGCTTTGGCCCCGAGACTCAGGTTCTTCCTCGCCGCTTGGATCGCGTAGCCGTAGCCGTGATGGACGTACTGCCAGACGTGCGTCAATTCGTGGATCAGCCACGCCATGTCTCCGAAGATTCGCTCCTCGAAGTGCGTGGCCTCCGTTCTCAGGGGGTAGGGGAAGTAGAGGCTCCGACCGAGGGTCACGGCGTTTCCCGCCGTCGGCGGCGGACGCCGGGTGAGAAGGGCCGCGAACCGCGCCAACCAGGTCGGCCAACGGGCGTGCTCGTGAACCCAGATCTCGCCGTACGGGAGTGCGGGGCCGAACACCTCTCCCGCCTCGCGTATCTCGAGCGGGCTCAGCCGCCGTCGGGGCACGCCGCCCTCCTGGAAACTCGTCCCGAGGTCACCCGGTCATCCACGCCCGGCGGCGCTCGTCCGCGGTCTAGTCGCCCGGTCCGAGGTCAAGGTCGGCCGGCGGCGTTTCGGGCAAGCGCCAGCGGATCTCCGGATGGCCCGTCGTCTGGTGGAAGCGGTTGGCGCTCTCGATGCCGTGGTGGTAGGCCGACTCGAAGGCCGCGGCGTCGCGCGCCTCGATGGCCTGGGCCAGCGCCTCGAGCGTGCCGCGGCGAAACGCCTCGAGGTGCTTCTCCATCTTGGGCCGCGTCGTGGCGCCGATCCGGAAGAGGTGAACGATCTGGCGCAGCTGGAACGCCGCCAGGTCCCAGTTCCCTCCGCGCGCGGCGTAGTACAGGATCCAGTAACGTCGGGCGACTTCCGGCATCAACCGCCCCAGTCCCGGCTGGAGCTCGACGAGCTGGTCGAGGCTCAGCTCGACGTGGCGGCTGCGGCCGCGCGGCGATGGCGTCGGTGCGCTTTCGCTTTCCATCAGAAGGCCTCCAGCGTGCCTCGCCGTTTGGCCTGGAACTCGAACCAACGGAAGAGCGAGTACCCGAGGACGGCGTAGACGGCGCCGACGGCGAGCTCGCCGAGCAACAAGGGCGCGGCATCGGCCAGCGCGCCGCCGTCGATGATGCGGCGCGCGGCGGCGATGCCGCGCGTCAGCGGCAATCCCCACGACACGGCCTGCATCCAGGCGGGCAGCGAGGCCACCGGCACGTTGGCCCCGCTGAAGACGAGCAGCAGGAAGTAAATGGTGTTGTTGACGAACATCACGTTGAGCGTCACCAGGCTCAGGCATCCCATGAGCAGGCCGAGGCAGGCGGTGCTGAAGGTCGAGACCAGGATCGTCAGGCCGAGCCCGGCGGGGTCGGCCGCCGACAGATCGAGTCGGAAGAGGAGCATGCCCCAGCCGAAGGCCAGCAGCACGCCGAAGAAGCCGTCGATCAGGTGCAGGAACGCCCGGCCGAGGAACATCGCCGCGCGGTTGGCCGGCGTGCCGAAGAGGTACGGCAGGGTGCCCTCCCAGCGATCGCCGCCGATGCTCATCGTCACGCCGTAGATCCCGTTGACCGCCGTCAGCTGCATGGCGTTGCCGATGACGAAGAACGACACGCCCTGCGGGCCTCCGGCGTACAGGCCGAGGACCGAGAAGAACAGGATCTGCGCCAGCGGCATGAAGATCTTGGACGCCAGGTATTGCATCGGGCGCAGCCAGCGAAACAGGGCGACGTACGAGAGCCGCGCCCCATCCCAGAACAGCCGGGCGTTGAGCGCCAGCGACCTCGTCATGCTCCGGCCACCCTTCGGCCTTGCGACATCCTCACTCCAGCCCGAGCGTTCCTTCGGTCCGGGCGCGGCGAAGCAACACGCGGAACAGCAGCGACGAGAGCACGGTGTACATCGCGCTCAGCAGGATCATCGCCCCCCACGCGCCGGCGACCGTCGCCAGGTCGCCTCTGCCGCTCGACGACTCGTGGAGTGCCACGGCCGCCCAATACGGCGACAGCAGGTAGGACAGGGGCGTCGTCCAGCGCGGCAGCAGCAGGATCGGGAACAGGAAGCCCGCCAGGATGTAGACCGGGAACTCGATGGCGTTCTGCCAGCGCTGCACATCGGGGTTGGTGACGAAGAGCGGCGCCATGACCATTCCCAGGCTGACGAAGGCGACGACCATCAGCCCGAGCGAGACCGCAAACAGGACGGGGTGACGGACCGTCAGGGGATAGCCCAGGGCCAGGGACGCCAGCAGGTAGGCGGCGACCATCGACACCAGCGACTGCACGACGTTGGCCAGCGTCTTCCCCAGCGTGATGATGCGCAGAGGCGTCGGGACGGAGGCGATCATCTCCAGCGTTCCCGTCCAGCGCTCGCTGGTGATGCTGTTGCCGCTGACGAACAGCAGACCGCTCCACAACCCGGTCAGCCCGCTGCCGACAACGACGTAGATGCCGTAATCCTGCCCGGTGTCCTTCAGGATCCACAGCCCGAGCAGGGCGATGACCAGCGGCTGGACGACGAGCGTGAAAACGATGAACAAGTCGAAGGCGTTCGACAGGAAAGCCAGCGACGCCGCCGCCCACAGGGCGCGCAGCTCGGCCCGCAGGCGGCCGCTCATCTTCCGCCTCCGACCAGACGCACGTAGGCGTCTTCCAGCGTCGGCTCGCGCACCGTGACTTTGCCGATGCGCAGGCCGTCGAGCTCGCTCAGCACATCCTGCACCGCCTCGGCGCCGCGGCCGGTCTGCACCAGCAGCAACTGCCGCTGCTCGACCTCCTCGACCGCCACCGAATCGACGTAGCTTCGGCCGCGGATCCGTTCGAGGATCTCGTCCGCCGCGCCGAACAGCTCGATCTCGATGACCGACAGGTCGCGCACCAGGGCCTTCAGCCCCTGGGGCGTGTCGAGGGCCACCAGCCGTCCGCGGTCGATGACCGCCACCCGCTGGCACAGCGAATCGGCCTCGAACATGTAGTGGGTGGTCAGCAGGATGGTCTTGCCGGCGGCCTGGAGGCCGCCCACGACCTGGCGCATCTCGCGCGCGCCGACCGGGTCCAGCCCGATCGTCGGCTCGTCGAGGAACAGCAGCGGCGGGTCGTGGAGCAGCGTCCGGGCGATGTGCAGGCGCTGCTTCATCCCGCGCGAGTAGCCCTCGACTTTCTCGTTCGCCCGGTCGCCCAGTCCGACCAGGTCCAGCAGTTCGGGGATGCGCCGCTTCGAGACCGCCGGGTCGACGTGGTACAGGCTGGCGAAGTAGCGCAGGTTGTCGGCGCCCGAGAGGCGCCAGTACAGGCCGCGCTCGCCGCCGAAGATGAAACCGATTCGGCTGCGCAACGCCTCGGCGTCGCGCACGACGTCGAGGCCCAGCACGCGCGCCGTCCCGCTCGTGGGGATGAGCAGCGTCGTCAGCATCTTGACCGTCGTCGTCTTGCCGGCCCCGTTCGGGCCGAGGATCCCGAACAGCTCCCCCGGTTCGACGCTGAACGAAAGGTCGTCGACGGCGACAACCTCCTTGGCGCGGCGCCGGACGACGCCGATCGTGGTGCGATACACCCTTCGCAGATGTTCGACTTCGATGGCCGGCATGGGGGACGACCGGGACGGACCGGGGGATTATACGCCCATGCCCCGCCGGTTCTGCGGACGGCGTTCATCGAACCCTCATGTCGCCCTTCGGGCCCCGCTGGTAGACTGCGGGGTCGAACGCCGGGGAGGCCGAGTGAGACGGACGCTGTTCGCCGGCTTGCTGATGACGGCCATTGCGGCGGCCGCCGCGTCGTGCGCGTCCGGCGTGCCGGCCGCGACCGAGCCACCTCCCGCACCGACGCCGTCGCCCGCGCCGGGCGTCGACGAAGTGCCCGCCACGCCGCAACCTTCTGCGACGCCCCCGGCGGCGCGGACAACCTTCGTCATCGTCCCGGAGGAGTCGGAAGTGCGCTTCCTGATCGACGAGATCCTGGCCGGATCGGCCAAGACTGTCGTCGGGACGACGACCGCCGTCCAGGGGTCGATCTCGGGCGACTTCGCCGACCCGGCTTCGGCGTCGCTCGCCCCGATCGTTGTCGACCTGAGCACCTTGCGCACCGACAACAGCTTCCGCAACCGGGCCATTCACGACGCCATCCTCCAGACCGGGATCGAAGCCAATCGCTACGCTGTGTTCGAGATCGACGAGATCGAAGGTCTGCCAGAGGTGGCCGTGCCGGGAACCTCCTACGAGCTCTCCCTGACGGGAGACCTGACGATCCACGGCGTGACCCGGCGCGTGACGTTCGCTGCCATGGTGACGCCCGTTTCGCCGACCCGCCTGGAGGGCACGGCCTGGCTGACGATCCCCTACGCCGAGTTCGACGTGCGCATCCTTCGCCTTCCGCCGCAGGTGGCTTCGGTCGGAGACCTGGTGACGCTGGAGATCGACTTCGTCGCCGTCGCCAGCGAGTTGTGACCCGGGCGCGTCCTCGTTGACTTCATCCGTCCCGCGTGCTAGACTGTCGGCACAGGGGGCCCCGTCCCCGTTCCGAGCCGACCTCCCAAACCGATGGCAGACCTCCGCGGTCGGCCCGACGCCACGTCGGGGCGGGAGGGCTCCCGAGGAGGAGCCCCGGCCGTTCGCCGGCCGGACGACAGTCGAGCGCAGGCGAACTCCGTTGGCCGCGACGCGGCTCCAACTATCGATTCCGGCGGATTCGATCGATTGTCATCCGCCCTGTCACGCCTCAGGGCATCCTCTTCCGCCGCGTCTGAGACAACGGAGTGGGATCCGACCTGCCGTCGATCGCGGCGGCAGGAGCGGACCTGTCGTCCCGGGCTACCCACGGGATGGACGGCAGGACTCGCGTCCTGGTCATCGACGACGACGTTCGCCTCGGCGAAATCCTTTGTCTGCGCCGGGAGCAGGACGGCTTCGATGCCCGCGCCGCGGCGGACGCCCAGGCCGGCCTTCGGCTGTCGTACGAGTGGCACCCCCATCCGCGGGGCGGGATACGCGTTCGAAGAGGATACCCGGCCGCGGCGCGCCCCCCCGCGCCGCTCCGGACGGGCGTAGCCCGCTCGCCCGACCGTCACCGATCGTTCACCAACGAGTCACCAGGAGGTTCTACACTCACGGTAGAGGAGGGAGTGTGACGCCGCCCACACTTCGCGCGTGGTGCCTGCACGCCGAACCGATCCATGTCGACCTCCTCGGGACCGACCCGCGCGCTCCTCCGGGCGAGTCGCCATGAAGAGAGCCGGCCTTTCGGGGCCGGCTCGTCGTTCCGCAGCAAGCGGCCTCGGTCGGGTAGGCCGGCCGAGGCCAGCGCCAGAAGGGAGCGGGTGCTCGCCGCCTGCGCGCGCCTGATTCTAGCACGGCGGCGCCGTCCCTCAGAAGGGAGGTGAACACTACCGCTGCTGTTCCTCACTCGTTTCCTGGGACGCCAGCCTACCTTTGCGGAGGATGCCGAGATGGAAGGACGCAAGGCGCTGCCGACGACCACCGTGCTCCTGATCCTGGCGGTGGCCCTGGCGACGGTCGGAGTCGGGTACGGACTGTGGAGCAAGGTGCTGACGATCGAGGGCACGGTCTACACCGGTGAAGTCAATGCCGTCCTCTCGATCGAGGAGATCGACGAGGGCGACGCTTCCCTCGTCAGCGATAACGGGATCAACGAGGACAAAGAGATCGAAGGCAAGGACGTCGGCGAGTGCACCGCCGAGTTGATCGATGTCCCGCCGGATCTCGTCAACAAGGGCCCGCAGCTGATGCGGATCACGATCCGCAACGGGTATCCCTCCTTCAGCTGCTTCGTCAATTTCAACGTGCAGAACCTGGGCACGATCCCGATCAAGGTCGATCAGCCGGTCCTCTCGGGTGTGGATCCCGACGCACTCGATGTGGCCTTCATCAAGGGCAGCCTCGGTGCCGGTGGCTGTTACTACAACGAGGAGCCGCCGGGCGTTCCGGTTGGCGACGTGATCCCGCATCCGCAACTCGAACCGGAGGACATGATCTTCTGCACGATCTGGGTCCACGTCCGGCAGCAGGCCAGCCAGTCGGCGACCTACACGTTCGTCGCAAGGGTCCTCGCCCACCAGTGGAACGAGTTCTCGGGTCCGCACGAGTCGCTCCTTCCCTAGGCCGGCCTGAGGTTGCTTCACCGACCGGAGCCGCCCGTGGGCTCCACAAGCAAGGGAGTTTCGCGTGGACAGGAGGCACGTGCGACACGTCGTCCCGACCAGCGTCGTGATCCTCCTGGTGGCGCTCGGAACCGTCGGCGTCGGCTACGGCCTGTGGGCGAAAACCCTGACGATCGAAGGGCAGGTGCACACCGGATCGGTCGATGCCCGATGGACCGGCCGGGTATGTTCGGAGTTCAACAGCTGGCCGGATCTGCCGAAGGACGACGAAGACGACGGCGAGGCGGAGGGTAAGGACGTCGGCGAGTGGTCGGTCACGATCGACCCCGACGACGACCAGATCCTGCACTTCACCCTCGTCAATGGCTACCCGAGTTACGCCGTCGACTGCCAGGTGCACTTCAAGGTCGAGGGCACCATCCCCGTCGTCGTGCGTGGGACGTCCATCATTCCGGGGAACGGGCTGACGCACTGCACGCTCGATGACCTCGACTCGGGGAACAAGAAGATCCTACGCTGCGACCAGTTGACGGTGATCTTCACGGACAATCTGGGCTCCCAGCTCCATCCGGGAGAGGAGGCCGCCAGCAGCGTCACCGTCCATGTCGAGCAGGCGGCGGAACAGGAGGCGCGCTACGAGTTCGACATCGGCGTGTGCCTGGCGCAGTGGAACGAGGAGGCGACGGCGGCGGAGTGCTTCGCCGCTGCGCCGTCGCACTGAGTGGTTCGGGCCTCGGGCGGAGGGGAGGAGCCTCGCCTCCGCCCGAGCCGACAAGGCGAATCGGCAGGAGGCCGAACGAATCCTATCGGCAGGGCACGAGGCCGCACGACGGCCTGCTTGCGGCGGTGGCTGTGGCTGCTCGCGGCCCTCGCCGGCGCCGTGTTGGGCCTTGCGCTTGGGACGCCGGAGCCGGCGCAGACGTGTGGAAACGGCTGCGCCGGCGGCAGCCTCAAGGTGAAGTTCCTGACGGCGTTTACCAACGATGATGCCGTCGTCAACCAACCGGCGCTCGACCCCCACGACAACGGCGTCGATCCAGGCTACGACAAGGGCGTCGCCTCCTGCCGGGCCTGGCTGCCGCTCGCCGATATCGTCCAGGTTGAAGTGCGGAACGGATATCCGAGCTACACCTGCCGCTTCTGGGCCAGGCTCAAGAACACGGGGACATCCTCCGTTTCCTACGTCGGAAGCACGATCGCCGCTCCCGGAGCGCTGACGGTTGGAGACGTCTCCGGATCGACCTGCCTGTGGCTGAAGCCGGGAGAACGGAGGCTCGTCTCGTTCACGGTCCACGTGGAGCAGGGCGCTCACCAGATGGCCGTCTACACGTTCGACGTGCAACCGCGCTTCAAGGCAGGCGGCTGCACCGGGTGATCGAAAGGCTTGGGATGGCGCGCATGTCTGATGCTGTCGTGCTGCGCCCGGCCCGTCGGCCGGGGCAAGTCCAAGACAGGCCCAGCGGGTCTTCGCACCCGACGCTCGCCCGACCGTGGGGATCGACCTGGGTGCTGCTCGTTCCCGCGGTCGTGGTCGCCTACGTGCTGAGCCACTTCCGCTATCCGGAGATCCTCAGTGGGGGCTTCAACATCTATCTGGCGCAACCGCTCACCTGGCTGGGTGTGGGCCTGCTGGGGTACATGGGCTGGCGGTTTGGGCTGCCGGACCGGCCGGCCGTGCGACTTGAGATGGTCGGGCTGGCAATCCTCCTGGGACTCTTCGACGTGTCGCTCTCGATCTTCGCCGGCTTCCTCTCGCGCTTTGGGCTGTCGCCCTACGGCCACCGTCTCGATGTGCTGCTGGGGAACCTGCTGTACGTCGGGACGACGCTGGCGGGCGTCGAAATGGCGCGTGCCTACCTTATGGCTCTCGTCGGAAGGAAGCGCCCTCTGCTGGGTCTCATACTCGTCTCGCTACTCTTCGCCCTTGCAGCCGTGCCCCCGGCCAGGGTCGGGGTCTTCGAATCTGCCATATCGGCCGTCCGTTTCGGCGGCGAATCGCTCCTCCCTCTGCTGGCCGAGAGCCTGCTGGCGAGCCTGCTGGCTCAGCTCGGAGGGCCGATCGCGGCCATCGCCTTCCGTGCCGTTCCTGCGATCTTCGAGTGGGGCATGCCCGTGCTCCCCAATCCGCCGTGGGCGCTCTCGGCTCTCTTCGGGACGATGGCGCCGGCGATCGGCATGTTGGTCGTGCAGGCTCAGCAGGCCTCGAATGTTCCCGAGCGGCGGTTGGCTTCGAATCCCCGACCCTCCGCCTGGCTGCTGGCGACGTTTGCCGGTGTGGCGCTGATCTGGTTCAACCAGGGTGTCTTTGGGGTGCGGCCGACGGTCGTCAGCGGCGTCAGCATGCGGCCCGCCCTGCGCGCCGGCGACCTGGTGCTGACGACCGACGTCGCCCCAGAGAAAATCGCCGTCGGCGACATCGTCCGCTTCCGCGTTGGCGGGTCCTATGTGCTGCACCGGGTCGTCGAGATCCGCCAGGCGGCGGGGCTGGAATTCATTACCCGCGGCGACGCCAACAACGTGGACGATCCGCCGCTGCCGGCGTCGGCGGTCGAAGGGCGAGTCGTGACCGTCCTGCCCGGCCTGGGCTGGCCGTCGATCGTCGTGCGTCTGGTGCTCCAGTGGCTGCTCGGCCTCTTCGCCAGGTGACCCCGGCCGTCCGTTTCCTTCGGTGGTTCGCCCTGATTGCCGCCGGGTCGCTCCTCCTCGCGACCGTCCCGGTCGGACAGACGCTATGGGCGAAGATCCTGATCGTCTCCGGAGAAGTCGATCGTGCCTCGCCGCCCCCGACACCGACGGCGACCGCGACGCCGGCACCCGGCGAGGGATGCACGCCGGGGTTCTGGAAGCAGGCTCACCACTTCGCCTTCTGGCCGGACCCGTACGGCCCGGATGACCTCCTGGCCGAGGTGCTCGCCGTCGAGCCTTTCGAAGGCGATCCGACGCTTCTCGATGCGCTCGAGACCGGCGGCGGAGGAGGCGAGGCGCTCCTGCGTCACGCCGTGGCGGCGATCCTGAACGCGGCACACGACGCGGTGGACTACCGATATACCGTGGACGAGGTCCTCGAGATGGTACGGGCTGCGCTGGCGACCGGGGACGTAGAGGCGACGAAGAACATGCTGGAGGCGGCGAACGAGGCCTCCTGTCCGCTTCCCGTCGATGCCGACCTCGAGGCGTCGGCGCCGGTCGTCGATCCCGCCTCCGCCGCCCCTGAGGCGACCGCCACGCCGGATCCCTCCCCGACAGCGGAAGCCACCGAGGACGTGCCGACCGAGACCGCCACGGCCACGGCGGCGCCCGAGTAGGCCGAGGCCTGCCGCCTGCCTCCCGCTCATGCGTGAGGCGCGGCGCCGGAGACGCCAGCAGTCGAGGGCCGGGGCAGAAGCGCTGTCCTTGACGGACCTCCGTCCAAGAAGTATGCTTCCCTGCGATGCTGCACTTGCCGACCGGGCCAGCGCGCCCGGTCGATTCTTGCGTCGGCAGCGGAGGGAGAGCGTCGCATGAACACCGCACCCACGATCGAGTCGCCGATCTCGGCCGCATCTCTGCTGCGCAACTGGAAGGAAGTCATCGACACGTGCAACCTGCGCCCGGAGCGACGGATGGACGTCGTCTCACGCTGGCTCGTCCTCACCCGGGCCTGCGTCTTTCAGATGTCGCTGACCTCCGGGTGGATCGGCGGACTGCTGGCGCTGAGCGTCGGTCCGATCGACTGGGGCCTGTTCGCCCTGACGCTCGCAGGACTGGTTCTAGCGCACGCCGCCAACAACCTGTCCAACGACTTCTTCGATCTCCAGGAAGGCCTCGACACGCGCGACTACCCGCGGGCGCTGTACGCGCCGCACCCTGTGCTCGGGGGCCTGACGTCGCGGCGCGGGCTGGCGGCCGCCTTCGTCGCGATCACGGCGCTCGATGGGCTGCTCGCCCTGTACCTGACCTCGGTGCGCGGCCCGCTGGTGCTGGTCTTCGCTGCCGCCGGGCTGCTCATCAGCCTGTTCTACACGGCGTGGCCGCTCAAGCTCAAGTATCGCGGGCTGGGCGAGGCCGGGGTCTTTCTGGTGTGGGGACCGCTCATGATCGGAGGCACGTTCTTCGTCGCTTCCGGCCGCCTGCCGACTTGGGTCTGGGCGGCGTGCCTCCCGTACGCGCTGGCGGTCACGACAGTCGTGATGGGCAAACATCTCGACAAGTTTCCCTACGACGCGCCACGCCATGTTCGGACGCTGGCCGTGTTGCTCGGTGAGGCGGCGACGAATCGTCTCATCCGGGGGATGATGGTGGCCTTCTACGTCGTCAGCCTCGGCCTGGTCCTGACGGGAACGCTGAGTGTCTGGGTCCTTCTGGTCGGGCTGTCGCTGCCGCGCCTCGTCAGTGTCTGGAAGCTGTACCGTCGACCCAAGCCGGCGTCGCCGCCGGAGAACTACCCTGTCTGGCCCTTGTGGTATGTATCGTGGGCCTTCTACTGGACAAAGCAAGCGGGGACGCTGTTCGTGCTCGGGCTCGTTGCCGGCGTGATCCTCCCCGTCCGTCTGGGGTTCTGATCGGAGGCTGCCCGGCGCTGGCGGCGTGACACAAGGCGCGACCGGCGTCGCCCCAGGCCGCGCCTCGGCGGACGACGAACGGAGTTAGACTTGGACACGCCGATGGGGAAACCAGTCGGGTTGGCCATGCGGCAGGCGACCGCCGGTCGAGGCTGCCGGAGAGCACAAGGGTGAGAGTTGCCGAATCGAGGGGAAGGGGGTCCATCCGCATGGAGCATCCGGCGACCATTCTGGTAGTGGATGACGAATCCGCCATGCTGGACGCCCTGGCTGCGACGCTGCGCGGACAGGGGTTCGCGGTGTTGACCGCCGAAGACGGGCTCCAGGCCCTGGAGGTCCTGGGCCGCCTCAAGCCTGACCTGATCATCACCGACATCTCGATGCCGCGCATGAACGGCTATCAGCTCTACGAGCGTGTCTCGGCCAATCCGGAGTGGGTTTGGATCCCATTCATCTTCCTGACCGGTCGGACGGAAGACGCCGACATGCGCTTCGGGAAGGAGCTCGGCGTCGACGACTACCTGCGCAAGCCGGTCGACCCCGAAGACCTGCTGGCGACGGTCCTGGGGAGGCTCAAGCGCTTTTCCCGGTTGGAGCAGCAGCGCGCCGAGGGCGCCGGGGTCGACCAGCGGTCGGCGGCCGAGAGGTACGGGCTGACCGAGCGCGAGACCGAGGTGCTCGGGCTGATGGTGCGGGGCCTGACAAACGATCAGATCGCCGGCGAGCTCCGGATCGCTCCCACAACGGCCAAGAGCCACGTCGCCAGCATTCTCTCGAAGCTGAATGTCAGGAGCCGCGTCGAGGCCGTGGCCCTGGCGCTGCGTCAGGCCGGGGCCAAGAGTTAGGGCGACGAACCTCAAGGCTGCCTAAAGGGGTCGCCCCGTTCCCCGCCCGCCCGCATCGGCGGGCGGCCTGTTTCCTCGCATGGCTCGGCCGTCCTGTCCGCGGCATCCGCCATCCGATCCGTTCCCTGCCGAACCATGAGGGGCGCCGGCCGCGCCCGGCGCGAGGAATCCTTCCGCGCTTGCTCTCGTCCGGTCGGACGACCGGGCCTCGTCCGATCGGACGACCCGAGCGTTGTCAGGACCGACGTCGGGGAAATGCCTCCCGCGGCCGATGCCGTGCGAGACGGTATCGGCTATCGTCTTCCTGGCTTGGCGGGGCCGCGTGCAGCGATGCAGGAACGAGAGGAACAGGAATGCGAACGACGCGACCGATCTTCCGCCGGGCCCGAAGCCATCTGCTGGCCATTCTGGGCGCGGCGATCACGGGAAATCTGCTCTTCACCCTGACTGGCGGATTCGCGCCGGTCGGGCTGGCCAGCGCTTCCGCCCCTGCCCAGGGCGACGCGCCAGCGATCGTCTCCGACATGACCTTCACCCTGAAGCCATCCGACCCGTCGCGGATGGTCGGCGTTTCGTTCGCCGCCACCCTGGCCGACGGCTCGACGCCCAGTCGGGTCGTCGTCGAAGTCGAGACCGACACGCTGTCCCGTGCCGCGTGCTCGCCGTCGGCAGACGGCAGCGTCTGGACTTGCCGGCTGCCCGGGCTCAGCAACCGCCAGGCGGAGCGAATCCAAGTCCTGGCGCAGTAGGCCCTTCGGTTCGAAAGAGAGAACGTGCCGGCGGGCGCCGCGGCCATCGCCGTGGCATCGCTCCTGACGGGGAGCATTAGACTCCACGAGCCATTCCGCCACCCCGGTGGATGGATTGACGACCTGGATCGGCCCGATCCCGAGCGCGTACCCGGACGCCCGGTTCGAGCGGCGTGAAGTCGCGCGTGCGGAGCACGTCGAACGTGCCCAACGGAACGGCGCCGCATGTCTCGAAACCGAGGATCTCGGCCATGTCTTCGGCTGCGCCGGGGTAGTGCTCCTGCCGATACGTCTCGCCGACGTGGGATCCCCATCACCGTCCGTCGCTCCGCCAGCACCTCGACCACGATGCGCTCCAGACCGTCCGGCGTTTCCGTCTCGAAGACGTAGCGACTCCCGGGCAGGAGCGGGAAGCAGGCTTGTCGACGACCTCGACGAAGTCCTGCGGCGAGATGTCCACGGTGTAGGCGGCACCCGACGCGTCCCCGGCCGACGCCGGGGGCGAAGCCTCGCGGGTGGCGCACCCGGCGAAGACGAGCGAGACGATGGAAAGGGCGAGCGCGAGCCCGAGGACTACGGGTCCTCTGCGATGCGCCGCGCTCCGATGCGGTGCCTGTCGTTCGGCCTCACTCCCTTTCCCCCTATCCGCGCACAGCAAGCGCGGGTGCGAAGAAACGTCGCGGAGAAGGGGGAACAAGACCTGGGGGAGTGGGGGGAGCGGAGCTCCCCCACCCCCCAGAATTATCACCCTCCCCGTGCAGGCTTTCTTCGGCCAGGAGCCCTGACTCATGCAAGGGGAGGGGGTTGGACGGCAACATGCGCTTTCCTGCTAGCGCGGACGGGACTGCCTGATGACGTGCTCCCTCCCCCTGTCCGGCGTCATCGGCGGACAGGGGGAGGGCGGATGGGGGTCGGCCACGGCGACCGGGTCGTGACCATCGGATCTTCCGTGTGCGGCGGGCCCACGGCTCTTTGCCGAGCGGCGCGACCCGCCATTCGGCGGGGGGCGGGAGGGGGGCGATGGCGCTAAGGCTTGCCCGGCGCGTCGGCTACGCTCGTGGCGCATGCATGCTGGAGGCCTCATGGCAGGGGCGTCACCTAGCCGCCTGACGTGGATTCCCATAGGCGCCGGGGTTCTTGGTGTAGTCCTTCTCGCCGCCGTCTACCTCGGCATCGTATCTCTGGCCGAGTCGCCGGCCCACGCGCTCGACCTGTTCTGGCAGGATCGCTTCTACGTCGTGCCAATCCTGCTCGGATTCGGAGTCCAGACCGGTCTGCTCGCACGGCTGAAGCTGGGAACCGCGGCCCACGTTGCCCGAGCCGGCGCGGCGACCGCCGCGGGAGGTGGCATGTCGACGACGGCGATGGTCGCCTGCTGCGCGCACCACGTGACGGATGTCCTGCCCGTGCTCGGACTGAGCGCCGCGGCGGCCTTCCTCGCCGAGTGGAAAGTGCCGTTCCTGATCGTCGGCTTGCTGACCAACCTAGCCGGCATCGTTATCATGCTGCGGGCGTTGCGGATCTCGGAGCGACACCAGGCGCAGCAGCCGGCGCCGAAGGAGGCGGTTGCGTGACTCTCAGGGCTCCGTGGCAGATCATCGTCCCTCTCGTGCTTGCGGGCTGTTCCGATGTGGTGAGCACCGGAGGCGCGCCGCCCGTTCCAACGCGAACGCCGCCTCCGAGCGCCACACCATCCGCGGGCAGCGAACTCCGCGAGGCCGCGCCAGCGACGTTCGAGACCCGCACCGACGAGCAGGGCTCGGTCGTCTTCTCCGTCACCCCTCTCAACCTGGCCTCGCCCGGGGAGACGCTCGATTTCGAAGTCGTGATGAACACCCACTCGGTCGATCTCGGCTGGGACCTGGCCGCGCAATCGGTCCTTCAGACCGACACCGGCGTCGAGGTCGGAGCCACGGCCTGGCCGATCGGCGGCGGGCACCACTACGGCGCCACGTTGTCGTTTCCGGCGATCACGGCCGATGGCGAGCCGATCCTGGACGGGTCGACACGGCTTACCCTGATCATTCGGGATACCGACGTGCCGGAGCGGGTCTTCGTCTGGGCGCTGGCGCCGTAGTCGGCGCGCCGGATGGCCCGGTGGAACGCTGCGCCGTTTCCCCGAGTCGGTCGCCGTCCACCGTACGATGCGGCGGGCGCAAGTGTTCCATTCGATGACAACCCATGCGCCAGCCGGTCCGGACGTTCGCGACGACTTCGGGACGAGGCGGCGACAGAGGACGATCCTGCACGCGGCGGCATTCGTCCTCGGGTTCTCGCTGATCTTCATCGTCGGCTAGGGAGGAGCAGCGACCGCCTTCGGCAGCATCTTCGGCGCGTACAGGGCGACCCTCGGACGCGTCGGCGGGGTCGTCGTCATCGTCTTCGGCCTGGCGACGGCGGGAGCGTTGAACATCCCATGGCTGCTGCGCGACACGCGGAGGATGGCCGCTCGCGGCGCGAACAACCTGCTCAACTCGGGATTCTTCGGGGTCTTCTTCGCCGCCGGCTGGTCGCCCTGCATCGGGACGACCCTCGGGGCCATCCTGACCCTCCGAGTCTCCCAGGATACAAGCGGGCAGGCGATGGTGCTGGCGTCCGGCTATGCGCTTGGTCTGTCGCTGCCGTTCCTGACTCTGGCGCTGATGCTCGAGCGAGCCCTGGGGATCGTCGCGCGGCTGCGACGTCATCAGCAGACGATTCAGCGGCTCAGCGGTGCCTTCCTCGTCCTGATCGGCCTGCTGATGCTGACGAATCGCATGACCTGGATTGCCATCTGGGCGCAACGGAACGGGCTGTATCTGGACCTGGGGATCGCTGGCTCCGCGCCGACGTCTGCCGCGGCAGTCGCGGCCGGGTTGCTTTCGTTCTTCAGCCCGTGTGTCCTGCCGCTCGTCCCGGCCTACCTGGGGTACCTCAGCGGCAACGAACTCGGGGCGCGGGGGCCGGGCCCTGGCCAGTGGGGCGGGCTGACGGGGAAGTTTACGCCAGGCGTGCGGGCGGAGCGGGCTCCGCGCACGCCGCCTTGACCCCATGGGGCGAGAGCCGCGGGCATGACCTCCCGACGGAGAGTCGTGCGCCGCCGGTTCCGAGCAGGTGGGAGGCACGCTCGTGGTTCCATGCGCCCTGGCGGGCGCCATCGCCGGCTCCCTGTGTTCCTTCGCTCGCTCCAGGAGGCCGGACTGTGAGCCGCGCAGATTCGCCCGGGTCGACGCACGCCGGTCGGCGCGTCCTCCGGCGGGGCACAAAGGCTACATTCGCTCCTGAGCGCACGCCTGAAGAACCGCCTGTGGATGCTCGATGAAGCGAGTGACCTCATGGCGAGCGAGGTAGCCGGAGGCTGCGGCGTCATGGGCTCCACGTCGTGCGTCGGGATGGAGCTTCACCGGTGAGCGAGGCTGTAGCGTGACGACACCGACCATCGGCAGGCGCGCACCGACCGGCCGCCGTCGGGCTTTCCTGAAGGAGGGACGATAGATGGTCAAGGATCCGGTCTGCGGGATGAACGTCGATCCGAAGTCGGCCGCGGGCGAAGCAGTGTTCGAAGGCCAGACCTACTACTTCTGCTCCGCCGGCTGCAAGAAGGCCTTCGAGCAAGACCCGCACAGGTACGTCCACTCGCCGAAACCCGCAGGCATGCACCACGGCTGACACGACGAACGAGGCGATGCCGGAATCTTTCGGCCTCGCCTCTCGCCACTCCGCAGAGGAACGCTTTCATGATCACGATCGGCATCGACCCGGTCATCTTCTCCTTCGGGCACTTTGGGGTCCGTTGGTACGGGGTCATCGTCGCCGCGGCCATCGCCATTGCGGCGGGCATCGCCTGGCGCGAGGCCAAACGCAAAGGCGTCCGGTCCGAAGATTTCCTCGACGCCCTGACGTGGTCCACGCTGGCGGGCCTGGCGGGCGCCAGGCTGTTCCATGTCATCGATCACTGGACGCATGAATACGCGGCCAACCCCATCCGGGCCCTCTTCGTCTGGGAAGGCGGGCTGGCGATCTGGGGCGCCGTCGTGGGGGGATCTCTGGCGCTGGCATTCTTCGCCCGGCGACGAGGGCTGAGCCTCGGCCGGCTGGCCGACGTCGCCGCACCTGGTCTGGTGCTGGCACAAGGAGTGGGACGCCTCGCCTGTCTGATCACCGGCGATGCGATGGGGCCTCCCACCGACGGACCCCTGGGAATCGCGTACACCCATCCGGGGGCGATGGTCCCCGAGCTCGGGGTCTACTACACGCCGATGCCGCTGTACGAGCTCATCGTCAATCTTGGACTGTTCGTGCTGCTCTGGCGGCTTCGCCGGCGCCGCTGGCCGGATGGGCTGCTGTTCCTGACGTATCTGACCCTGTACAGTCTCGAACGGTTCCTGCTCTCCTACGCCAGTGCATACCAGGTCGTCGCCCTCGGCCTGACCCAGTCGCAAATTGTCTCGCTGCTCGCCCTGACGGCCGCGCTGCCATTGGCCGTCTGGGCGATCCGCCGACCGAAGCGTCGGCGTCGGCCCGCTTGACGGCCACTCCGGAAGGGAGGATCTTCCTTGGATAACGCATGCAACGTCGAGCCGCTCCACAAGTCCCCGTCGGTCGAGGAACGTCGAGAGCGCGGAACCGTCCGGCTCATCGTGCACGGGATGGGATGCCCGAACTGCGTCAACCGCGTCCGGAACAGCCTGTTGCAGGTGTATGGCGTCGTGTCGGCCGAGGTCGACCTCATGACAGGCCGGGCCGAGGTCGTGTTCAATCCGGTACTGACCGAACCGCGTGAACTCCAGCGCGCCGTCGCGGCAGCCGGAGGCGACGGGCGGCACGAGTACCGGGCCTATCCTTTGTAGTGGTCGAGGTCCGTCTCGTCGGGGCCGACGGTCTCGGAGGGTGAGGCGGGATGCCGGCGTATGACGTCATCGTTGTAGGGTCGGGGCCGGCCGGCGCCACGGCGGCCTACTGCCTCGGCGCGGCTGGCCGGCGGGTGCTCGTGCTGGAGAAGGCGCACCTGCCGCGCTACAAGGCCTGCGGCGGAGGCCTGTCGGTCCGCATGCTGGCGTCGCATTTCCCGTTCGCCTTCGATCCGGTGATCGAGGCCCGCGTCCGGCGAGTGGCGTTCGGGCTGGGCGATCGTCTCGTTCATGTCCCGTTGACGGACGATGCCGTGTGCACCGTGATGCGCGACCGTCTGGACGCTTACATACTCGATCATGCCAGGGCCGACGTACTCCAGGACATCGTCGTCGATCGGGTGATCGAAGGCCCGGACACGGTGCGCGTGATCGGCAAGGACGGGCGCGCCTTCGAGGGTCGGTTCGTGGTCGGCGCCGACGGCGCCAACTCCACGGTCGCCCGTTCGGTGGGCCTGCGGCGCGGCAAGACGACGGCCGCCGCCATCGAGGTCGAAGCGCCGGCATCGCCGGAGGTGCTGCGCCGTTTCGGCGACGCGCTCTGCTTCATCTTCGGCGAAGTGCCCTTTGGCTATCTGTGGATCTTCCCGAAGGCCGAGCACCTGTCCGTCGGGATCGGGGCGCTGCGGCCAAGGCCGGGGCAGCTCCAGGCCACCTTGCGCCGTGTGATGGCGCGCTATGGGGTGTCGTTCGACGACGTTCCGCTCCACGGTCACCCGATCCCGATCTATTTACGGAAGGAACGACTGGCGACCCGGCGCGTGGCCCTGGTCGGAGACGCGGCCGGTCTGGCCGACCCCGTGACGGGCGAAGGCATTCGCTTGGCGATCAAGAGCGGCCGCCTGGCCGCCGCCGCGATCGAGGCCAATGCCCTTGATCGGTATGAGCGCGACGTCTTCCGGCAGATCGGGCGGAGCCACGCGCTGGGCACCGGCTTGGCGTGGCTCTTCTGCACGTTCCCGCGGGCGTGGTTCCGGGTCGGCGCAGGCAACCCGCTCATCACGCAGGCCTTCGTGGACATGCTGTCCGATCGGGCGGGATATGGCCTGACGGCGCTGGTGGTCTTTGGGAGCACGCCGGTCTACTTGGCCCTGGAGGCCGCGCTGGGCATGGTCGGCGCCGTGCTCGGCCGCGACCGGGCGTACCGTCTCCGCCGCGCGGCGCGGCTCGGCGTCGCCTCTCCGATCGACCGGAGGCCGCGAGGGGCTGACACCGCTTCCTATGGCGCTGTCGACCAGGCGCCGTCCATGACCATGGCGAGGGAGGGCTAGCGAATGGCCAAACGACCTGTGAGCCGATGGAAACCGGCGAAACTCAAGCGCGAGGAGACGCCACTGGTGGTCTACCTTTCGGCCTTTGTGTTGGGGATCGTCGCTTACTTCGTCGTCGGCGAGCTCGTCCTCGGGAGCCGACCCCATCCTGTCCACTGGCTGGCCGGGCTCGCCGGTGCCGTCCTCGGGGTCCCGATGGGATGGTTGTGGTACCGGTGGCGCGGCGACGTGATCTAGTATCACGTTCCGGAAGTTCATGGATGAATGGCAGAGCGTCCTTTCTGGCCCCCACGCCGGCCCCTCCCCCGGCGGGCGCACGTCCTCGTCGATGGGGAGCCCAGCCGGGGGAGGGGAGAGATCTCCTTCTTAATTAAAGAGGCGGGGACCTTTGGCCCCCCGCCTCTTTGATTCCCCGCCACCCCTCCGCCGCGGTCGGCCCTGCGGAAGTCAGCCTCCGGGCGGAGAGGGGGTAGCGGTGAGGCCGATCCCCTTGCAGCAGCCAGAATGAGTTGTTCAAGAGATCTCCGGAGCGCGACACTCGCAGCCTGATGACGCGCCTCGCAGCGAAGCGGTGGCTCACGCGTGGGATGTCGGCATCCGCGCGCCGGCTGGCGCGGCGGCGACCCGCCCCTTGGCGCTTGGGCCACGGGCGGTGACGATCTACGATGGTCGTGCCCGGAGGGTGCGACCGTGCGGCGGAGACACAAGTCGAACAAGGAGAGTCGACCATGAAGACGTTGCCTCTACTTCCGGTCTCTCTGGCGCTGGCGGTGTTCCTGGCCGTGGCCTTCGCTCTGGACTATGTCGTCGGCGCGCTTCTCCCGAACTGGTGGGTCATGCACGAAACCTGGGAGCTGTTCCTGCCCGACTTCACCTTTGGGAGCCTGGGAGGATTCGTCATCGGCCTGGTCGAGGCCTTCGTCGGTGGATTCCTGACCGGCGTGCTGTTCGTCCCGATCTGGAACGCGTTTGCCTCTCGCCGCCCGGCGAGTTGAGGGCCGAACGTGACCGGCCGCCCGCCCTCCGGGCGCGGCCGGAGGGAGACGCGAGTGACATTGGGCGGAGGCCTCGCCTTCGGCCAGAAGGAAGCGGGCTCCCTACGCGCGCCCAGACGGCCGTCGCCGACGCCGGCGCGGCTGACGTTCCTCGGTCCTGCGAGGCCGTCACCGGTTCGCGCCATCTGCTCACCCAGCGGCGGACGATCCTTACCTGGTCGAGTGCAGCCTGCTCGCCCGTCGGGGCGGCCAATAGGCCAAATGGCCTCCGCGGGAACGCGCCGCACGAGCCGTCCACGGTTTCCTCGTTTCGGCTACAAGAGGAGCGATTGACGCGTTCGCCGACATCGGCGAACGTCGAGGGCCGCCCACACTTGCGGGTGGCCTGTCGTGAGGACGGAGCCGGTCCTCAAGGAGATGCCGCATGGGTAGACGCGAGGAGCGACGTCGAGCCCGCAAACGCAGGCAACGCCCCCGCATGCTGCTCTACGTCGGTGTCGTCGGGACCGTGCTCGCCGTCGCAGGCTATCTGTTGGCGTCCGGTTTCATCCGGCCGGCGCTCGAACCGATGGCCGGGACGGTTATCGACATTGCCGCCGACATGGGCGGGTTCAGCCAGGACGAAGTCCGGGTCAAGGTCGGCCAACCCGTGACGGTCCGCCTGACGAGCCTCGACAACTCGCACCACACCGACGGCGGAGGCAAGCACCAGTGGGCGGTCGACGAGCTGAGGGTCAACATCATCGCCCAGCCGGAGAGTACGGCCAACGCCACGTTCACGCCGACGGCACCCGGGGTGTACACCTTCTACTGCGACATCTGCTGCGGCGGGCGGGCCAACCCGACGATGCAGGGCACGTTGGTCGTCGAGGCTTGAATGAATCCGACACGCACCACCTCTCCGTCCGGTCATCGCGAGGCCGGCTAGTTGCCCTCGGCATGTGAGACTCGCCGATGACCACGACCTTGCCGCGGCGGATCCTCGTCGTGTCCATCCTGGCTGTGCTGGGCATGGCGGCGGTGGCCCTGGGCGGCCTGTGGCATCCGAACGCGCCGGCGCCGTCGATGCAAGCCCTTCTGCCGGCCATCACCCTGCCGACGGTGCTGATCGGAGGCCTGGTCGATGGCATCAACCCGTGTGCCTTTACGGTGCTGCTGTTATTCATCACGGCGCTGCTGGCGACGCTGCCCTCCGGCCCGGAGAACCTCTCGGCGGTTCGGCTCCGGCTGCTCGGGATGGGGTCGATCTACATCGGCGCCATCTTCCTCACATACCTGGCGCTCGGCGTCGGGATCCTCCAGTCGATCGACGCTTTCACCCGGGAGCACCTGCCGGCGAGGCTGGGTGCGCTGTTCGCCGTTCTGCTCGGGCTGTGGATGGTCAAGGACTTCTTCCTGCCGGATGTCGGGTGGAGGCTCCAGGCGCCAGCCCGCCTCGGCGAAGTGGCGCGGCGATCGGCGCGGATCGCCACGGTCCCGGCGATGGTCGCAGGCGGATTCCTGATCGGGCTGTGCACCGTGCCGTGCAGCGGCGCAGTCTACCTCGGCGTGCTCAGCCTGCTCGCGCTGCAGCCGACGGCCCTGCTCGGATACACCTACCTGGTCATCTACAACCTGGTGTTCGTCGCGCCGCTGCTGGTGATCCTGGCCGCCGCCTCGGCGCGCCCGACGCTCAACCGCATCGCCCGCTGGAATCTGCACCACAAGAAGTGGGTCCGTCTGGCGCTCGGGGGAGGCGTCGTTGTCATGGGGCTCGTCATCCTGGCGACGGTCTGATGTCGTGGCGTGCATTCGGCGGGGAGGCGGCAGGCGAGATGGCGGAGTCTCGACCGCGTCGTTCTGGCCTGGGGCGCGGTCGGGCCGGTTCGTACCCTGAGAGAAGTCGAGCGGAGACGGAGCAGCGGGGGTGAATCCGAGCGCAGCGACCGCCGGTTCGCGCACCGGATGCCCGCCCGAGGTGCTGGCCAGGCTGCCGACCAGCCAGGGGCATCTCGAGGCCGTCGTCCGCATAGCGACGCAGGGCGCGCCGGCGGAGGATGTGCTGGCTCAACTGCGCTCGGTGCAGGCGGCGCTCTCGGCGGCTCGCCGCTGCCTGCTGCAGGCCGAACTGCGGACGCGAGGCGAGGCCCTGCGGCGCTGCTCGACACTCGACCAGCGGGCGCAGGCGGCGGAGGCACTGAGCCGCCTGATCGCCCTGGCGACGCGACCGACGCAAGAAACGGACGGAGGGTGACATGACTCAGCCACGACAAGCCCTGACCTTGCCCGTCGAAGGGATGACCTGCGCCTCGTGCGTCTCGCATGTCGAGGGCGCGCTGGGGGAGGTGCCCGGCGTCTCCGACGTCGTCGTCAACTTGGCGACGGGAAAGGCGAACCTGACCTACGACCCGACCACGGCGAGCCTGGCGGACCTGCGGCGGGCCGTCGCCGACGTCGGCTATCGCGTGCCGACATCGGAGGTCACGCTCGAGGTGCGCGGGATGACGTGCGCCTCGTGCGTGGCGCACGTCGAAGGCGCGCTGCGCGAGCTTCCCGGCGTCGAAGAGGCGACCGTCAACCTCGGCCTGGGCACGGCGCGGGTGCAGTTCGTCCCCGGAGTGGTCACCACCGCTCGGATGCGGCGGGCCGTGCGCGACGTCGGCTACGAAGCCGTCGAGCGCAGCGCCGGGGCCGACGCCCTCGACCGCGAGCGGCGTCAGCGCGAGGAGGAGATCCGGCGTCAGGGCAGCAACCTGGTCATCGCCGGCGTCGTCGGCCTCGCGGTCATGGCCGGCACGTTCTACGAAATGCTCGGGCCGCTGCGGGTGATCGTCCCCGAGTGGCTCTCGTACAAGTGGGTCATCGGGCTGCTGACGACGCCGATCGTGCTCGGCCCGGGGCGGCAGTTCTTCGTCAACTCGTGGCGCGGGCTGCGGCATGGCGTCACCGACATGAACCTGCTGTACGCCACCGGCATCGGAGCCGCCTACGGCATCGCCGTGATCAACACGCTGTTCCCGCGCGCCGGCTTCGGCGGTGAGGGCGCCACGTTCTTCGAGAGCGCGGCGCTGCTCACGGCCTTCATCGTCCTCGGGCGCTGGCTCGAGGCGCTGACGCGCGGGCGGACGTCGGAGGCGATCCGCAAGCTGATGAAACTGCAGCCGAAGATCGCCCGGGTGGTACGAGCCGGGGTCGAGGAGGAAATCCCGGCGGAAGACGTCGTAGTCGGCGACCTGATCCGGGTCCGACCGGGCGAGAGCGTCGCCGTGGACGGCGTCGTGCGCGAAGGCTACTCGGCGGTGGACGAATCGATGCTCACCGGCGAAAGCCTGCCGGTCGAGAAGAAGGCCGGCGACCCGGTCATCGGCGGCACGCTCAACCGCACCGGCGCGTTCACCTTCGAGGCGACGCGCGTCGGGAAGGACACGGCTCTGGCGCAGATCATCAAACTGGTCGAGGACGCACAGGCGAGCAAGGCGCCGATCCAGAAGCTGGCCGATTGGGTGGCGGGCCACTTTATCCTCGGGGTGCATGTCCTGGCAGCGGTCGTGTTCGTCTTCTGGTTCTTCATCGGCTACAACCTGTATTTCGACCCGCAGAGCTCCTTCATCCTGTCGCCCTATCGACTGGGGGAGATCGGCGTCTTCGGCTTCTCCCTGCTGCTGAGCGTCACCGTTCTCGTCATCTCCTGCCCGTGCGCCGTCGGCCTGGCTACGCCCAGCGCCATGATGGCCGGGTCCGGCAAGGCGGCCGAGCACGGCGTCCTGTTCAAGGGCGCCGAGGCGATCGAAAACACGAGCAAGCTGCGGACGATCGTCTTCGACAAGACCGGCACGCTGACGCGCGGCGAACCTTCGGTGACGGATGTACTGGTGCGCGAGGCGGGCGCGGTCACGGACGAGTCGCTGCTGTGCTGGGCGGCGGCGACCGAGAAGAACAGCGAGCACCCGCTGGGCGAGGCGATCGTGCGGGCGGCGCGCCAGGCCGACCTGCCGCTGCCGGAGCCCGAGTCCTTCGACTCGATCCCGGGTCGGGGGGTCGAGGCGCATGTCGATGGTCGGCAGGTCGTTCTGGGCAACCGACGACTGATGGCCGAGCGCGGCATCGCCTTCGAGGCGATGCTGCCTCAGGCGGAAGCGATCGAAGCCGACGGCAAGACCGTCATGTTCGTGGCCGTGGACGGGAGCCTCCTGGGGCTGATCGCCGTCGCCGATACGCTCAAGGAGTATTCCGTCGAAGCCATCCGGCGCCTGCACCGCCTCGGCCTGGAAGTCGTCATGATCACCGGCGACAACCGTCGCACGGCAGAGGCCATCGCCCGGCAGGTCGGGATCGACCGGGTTCAGGCGGAGGTCCTGCCGCAGCACAAGGCCGACGAGGTCAAGGCGCTCCAGCGCGCCGGGAAGAAGGTGGCGATGGTCGGCGACGGGGTGAACGACGCTCCGGCGCTGGCCCAGGCCGACGTCGGGATGGCGATCGGTTCCGGGACGGACGTCGCCAAAGAAACCGGCGATGTCATCCTGATCAAGGACGACCTGCGCGACGTGGTCGTCGCCCTGGAAGTCGCCAAGGCGACGATGCGCAAGGTCAGGCAGAACCTGTTCTGGGCGTTCATCTACAACATCCTGGGCATCCCGATCGGCGCCGGACTTCTCTATCCGGCGCTCCGGCTGGTCGTCAGCCCGGAAATGGCGGCGGCGCTGATGGCGGTCAGCTCGGTCTCGGTGACGCTGAACACGCTGCTGCTGAAGCGATTCACCCCGTCGTTCGGTCGGGCGGCTCGGGCCGCGGATTCTCGGGCTTCGCGGGCAGAGCGCCGGCCGGTTCCGGCCGCGGCGCGGCCCTGAAAGGAACGAGTCATGGAGACCGCCAACGTCGATCGGATCGTCGCCCGTCGCAGCGCCGCGATCTACGTGCCGCTGTCACTCGCCGGCGGTGCCCTGTTCTATCTGGCGGCTTCCGCCACGGGCGAGCCGTCGCTCGTGGCCCGCCTTGGCGGGGCAACGTGGGTGACGCTGCTGTCGTTCATCGTGTCGATGCCGATCGTGATCTCGCGAGTCAAGAAGGCGATGCGACGGTGAGCCTGCGGCGGGGCGGGCGCGGGCTGTGAGGCGCCTGCCGCGACCGCCGGGCGGAATCGAGATCCCATGCTCGTCGCGTACCGCAACCTGACCCAGGAGAGAACCCGTCCGGCGCTGAGCATCGGCGGCGTGGCGCTGGCTATGATGCTGATCCTGGTCGGATTCCTGGTGGGCATGGACCGGCAGATCGCTTCCTACCTCGAGAACAGCGAAGGGTCGATCCTCCCGGCGTTCTTTAGCCGCGCGTCAGCCAGAACGCTCGGGTCGCCGGAGCCAGCTCCCGGCCGCATTCTGCGCAGAACCGGTCTCGTTCCCCCATCGGTGCGCCGCAGGATGGACACGCACTGGCCAGCGCCTCGCCGCAGCGCACGCAGAACCGGTCCCCAGGGAGCACCCGGGCGGCGCACGCCGGACACTGCTTCGCCGGTCGGTCGCGCTCGATCTCGAGGCGCAACCGGGCGACTCGCTCCTTGAAGGCGGGCTCCAACGGTTCGACGTGCGCCTCGACCTCGGGTCGGCGTGCCATCGCCTCCACCGCCCGGGCGAGGAGCGCGGCGCGCGCCGGGAGGCACGCCACGGGCTCTCCAGGTAGGCGGCCTCCTCGCGGCACGGCGGACACGGAGGCGATCGGACCGCGGCCGGATCGGACGAGCCCCCACGCCAGCACCCCCAAGCAGGCCGAGGACCAGCGCGTAGGCGGCCGGGCGCCCCAGGCCCTTCCACGAAGGCGCCGACGGAGCCTCATCGCGGGGCAGGGGAAGGGCCTGGCCGGTCTCGCTCATGGCGTCGGCCGCGCCCTCGCATCAGCTCTCGATGGGGCCAGGCCTTGCGAGCCGGGTCTGTCGACGGCGTGCGTCGGCGCGTCGCCGTGACACGTCGGGTTCCCCGGTCCGACCGCGCCTGCCTTCGGCGAACCGTGATCGTGCCTCATGCTGCCCATCATTGCCAGGTGCAGGAGCGGGCACGCCAGGCCCAGAGCGACGTACAGCACGCTCGAGGCCGGGATGCGAAAGAGCACGATCGCGGCGATCCCGACAAAAGGGATCAGGCAGCACAGCAACATCAGCAGCCAGTGACTTCGCTTCATCGGTAGGCCTCCACGACCGCCTGACCGGCAGCCTCGGCGATAGCGGGTGCAGCAGCCAGCCACACCACGAGAGGACCGGAGGAGAAATACAGGTGTTCCTTTCCCATGCCGCGCAGCGGGTAGACCGTCGTTCCATCGATCGCCCGGGGGGCGAGCGGCGTGAAGGCACTGTCGCCGCCGGCGATCGCCTCCCTCATCGCCTCGACCATGGCTTCCGCTTCGAGTTCGCCGGCGGCGGTGGCCACCCAGAGCGTGACCTGCGCGGACGTGCCGTAGAGTGCGAACGCGGCTTGCGTGATGGGAATGGCGTCGCCGTGGAGGCGCTGGGTCTGGGCCATCGCCTGCTCCCCGGCTGCGACGCGGGGGAGGCCGGCGAGCTGCTCGGGCAGGGTCAGGGCGCGGCTGCCCGCCTGGTCCGGCCGCAACCAGGCGGCGATGCCCGCCAAGAGAACGCCGCCGACGAGCAGCACAGCCACGCGCCGCGGAGTGGCCACTAGCAGATCCCCTGTTCGCGCAATTCGTCCAGGGCCTCCCGTATCGCCGGGTCCTCAAGGGCGCGGCGCTCCATCTCCGCCTGGAGGGTCTCGCTGGGGAACATGAACGCCCGCCAGCGGGCGATCTCGGCCTGGGCGTGGCTGCGCGGCTCTCCGTCGTGCAGCAACCGCTTGGCGAGGCCGTAGAGTGCCTGGTGGTGCCCGCAGCCGCAGTTCTGCGACTCGTCGCGGTATGGATGGCGCGCTTCGCAGCAAGGAAGCCGAATGTCGAGGCGCTCGTAGTCGGCCGACCAGGAGGGGAGGGGGCGCAGCGACGCGTTCCATCGGCGCAGCGTCTCGTAGCCTTCCGTGGAGAAGGTCGGCCCGTATCCGGTGTGCGCCCCCTCGGACGGTATCAGTTCCCGGCGGAGTTTCTCGAGGACTTGCAGTGCGTCCGGCGTCGGCGTCGGTGGTCCAGAGCTGGCCCCCGCGCAGGCGTTCAGGAAGAGGCTAAGCCCGGCCAGGCTCGCTGGGGCGAGGAGGCGAAACCTGGGTACGTCGAGGCGCGGCATATCTTCTCTCGATCATCGGGCACCCAAGGCGGAGTCGCCGGAGAAAGTTGCGCCGGGCGGCCGCCCGGCGACGACCGCGCGGCCGCCTTTCGCGCGAGGACTACCCCCGGGGGAAGACTAGGCGCGTTTCCCATATCCGAAGAGCGCCAAATGGCGCGCCACAGCGCCGTCGTCGATGAGAAGTCGATGAGCCGCGTCGCGGGCCCCTTCGCGGGGCAGGCCAAATGGCCCTCTCCATCGGAGGCGCCCTTCGATACAAAACTGTGCGATGAGACCTCCGTTGCGAGCGATGGCCATCCCCGTCGCGGGCCTGACGCTGGGTGGAGTGGCGCTGCTCCTCGCCGGCCGGGCGTCCGTCGCCTCGCCGAGCGGTGGACAAGCCGGCGCCGCTACGCCGGCCCGGGCTACGTTGCCGCGCTTCGAGGCCTCCCCGATCGACGAAGGAACCGTCCGGAGGGCCGCCCATCTGCGAACCGAGAGGCCCGACCGGGGCCGCACGGGGATCGTTCGCTACGCGGTCCAACTCGGCGACTCGGCCTGGTCGATTGCCGAGAAGTTTGGGCTTCGGCCGGAGACGATCCTGTGGGGGAACGAGGGGCTGAGCGCCGAGGCCGGGAGCCTTCAGATCGGCACGGAGCTCAAGATCGCGCCCGTCGACGGCGTGCTCCACACGGTCCGAGAGGGCGACACACTCGAGGGGATGGCGGCCACCTACAACGTGCCGCTCGAAGCGATTCTCGAGTTCCCCGGAAATAGCCTCCTCGGGCACAGGGAGATCGATCTCGTTCCCGGGAAGGACATCGTCGTCCCCGGCGGGGCGAAGCCGGTAGCCTGGGTCGAGCCCGGCCCTCGCGTGCTGGCCGGCCAGGGCCGCCGATCGCCGGGCTTCTACTCCGGGCCGCTGGTCTACGTGGGCACCGGCTTCTTCCAGTGGCCGGTCTCGCCGATTCGCATCACCCAGTCGTACTGGGCGGGGCATCCGGCGATCGACCTCGACACATCCTTCCGCCAACCGGTCTTCGCCTCCGACAGCGGCACGGTCATCTACTCGAAATGGGACAGCACCGGCTACGGCAACCTGATCATCGTCGATCACGGCAATGGACTGTGGACGTACTACGCGCACAACGAGGCCAATCTGGTGCGTGCCGGCGACGGCGTACTCCAGGGCCAGCAGATCGCCGAATCCGGTAGCACGGGCAACTCGACCGGAGATCACCTCGACTTTCGCATCCGCCTTGCCGAAGGAGGCTTCCTCAATCCGCTCGACTACCTGCCGTAGCCCTGGTTGCCATAAGTCATCGTTGTCCCGTGACGATGCTTACTATTCGCATGGGGTTCGTCGGGAATAGGCTGGGGCAGGCCAACGACCGGCGCGGCTCCGGCTTGGGAGGGTGACATGCTGCGGGCAGAGATCCAGCGCCTGCTCCCGGTCCGGCTTTCTCATCGGTTGCGTCTCATCCAGTGGGCGCTCCCGGCGGCCATCGCCCTGGTCGCCGTCGTCTACCAGTTCGGCCCGGCCCGCCTGGTTCACGACCGGTTCGGCGACTGGAGTCACTACTCCCTCGAGGTCCTGTTCTATGCCACCGCCGGCCCGGCTTCGATCTGGCTCACGCTGCGCGTCGTCCGGACGTGGGTCGAACAGAAGGAAGGCGCCGAGGAAGAGGTGCGGCGGCTGAACGAGGTGCTTCAGCTACGCGTCGAGCAGCGCACGGCCGAGCTTCGGCAGAAGGCCGACGACCTGGCGGCCGCCAACGCGCGGCTCCAGGAGCTCGACCACCTGAAGTCGGAGTTCGTCTCGCTCGTGTCGCACGAGCTGCGCGCGCCCCTGACCAACGTGCAGGGCGCGCTGGAACTCATCGAAGGCGAATGCCCGGCCCTGGTCCCGGCCTGCGGTCGGATGGTCGGGATCATCAAGGAACAGCTCGGTCGCCTTCACCGACTGGTCGAGGGCGTGCTCGACATCTCGCGGATCGAGGCCGGTCGGCTGCAGCTCGACCTGCGCCCGCTCGATGTCGGGGCGATCGTCGAGCGCGTCCTCGAGGACTTCACGCCCCGCTCACCGTTGCGCCGGCTTCGCTACGCCCGGCCGGCCGCCGGCCCGGTCGTCCGCGCCGACGACGACCGCCTGTACGAAATCATCGGCAACCTGGTCGACAATGCTGTCAAGTACAGCCCGCCGGACAGCGAGATCGCGGTGAGCGTCGAGGCGGCGGGCGACAACGCCGTCGTTTCCGTTCGCGACCGCGGTCCCGGGATTCCTTCGGCGGAGGTCGATCGGATCTTCGAGAAGTTCCACCGCATCGACGACGGCGACGCGCGCGAAACGTACGGGCACGGCCTCGGCCTCTACCTCTCGCGCCGGCTGGTCGAGGCGATGGGAGGGCGGATTTGGGTCGAGACCCAGCCCGGCAGCGGCGCGACGTTCCGCTTTTCGCTGCCGCTGGCGCGCGCTCCGGGGAGTCAGGTGTCGGATGCCGGACCGTATCCTGGCGATTGACGACGACGAGACCCTGCTCGGGCTGCTGAGCCAACACCTGGCCAAGGCCGGCTTCGAGCCGGTGACGGCTTCCACCGGCGTGGCTGGCCTGCAGGCCTTCTACGAGCACCGGCCCGACCTCGTGATCCTCGACGTGATGATGCCGCGCATGGATGGCTGGACGGTGTGCCACCGGCTGCGGGAGGTGTCGAACGTCCCCATCCTGATGTTGACGGCCAAGGGAGAGGAGCGCGATCGCCTGCGAGGCTTTCGCGCTGGCGTGGATGACTACCTGGTCAAACCCTTCAGCTTCGCCGAGCTGGTGGCGCGCGTCGGAGCGATCCTGGCACGGGCGCGGCGCCCGGCGCAGCCCCACGCCCCGACGGTCGTGCGCGGCGACGTGACGATCGACCTGGCCGAACGGCGGGTCATTCGTGGCGGCGAGCTGGTCCACCTCACGCCGACCGAATGGCGCCTGCTGGCGGCCCTTGCCGAGCGCCCGGGCCACGTCCTGTCTCCCGAGATGTTACTCGAGCGTGTCTGGGGTGGATCGTACGGCGTTGACATCGAGAACGTCAAACGGTACATCCACTACCTCCGTCAGAAGCTCGAGACCGACCCTGAACAGCCCCGCCTGATCCTCACCGAACGCGGTTTCGGCTACTCCCTCGCCTGACCGAGCTCCCGGCCGTTCTCACCCGATCCCTACCCCGTTCGCACCGGATTCGAACCTTGCGCCCCTAGGCTCAGCGCGGGGTACGCGTGAACGAGCTCGAGGGGGCCGCCAGGGTCGAACAAATCCGCCGGGAGGTGGCCGAGATGGCTCGCCAACTGTCGGAGCTGGACGTCATGCTGGCCGATTACCAGGTGGAACGGGATCGCCTCATCCGAGAGTTGCGCCGGGCGCAGGCCGACCTGCGCGAGGCGCTCGCGTCCGAAGCGCTTCACCGTCATCTTCCCGACCGAAGGAGGGAGCCATGATCAGGCCATCCACCTTTCTCCTCCTGGCTGCGCTGGTCCTGGCGGCGTGCTCCGCGCCGACCCAACCCACGGGCGCCGCGCCGGATGTGGCGGGAGGCCAGGAGCTGTTCGCGCTGAACTGCGGGGAGTGTCACGGCGAAGACGGCCTGGGCACCGACGAGGCACCTGCCGTTCTCGGTCATTCGGTCGAAGAGTTGACGAATCAGGTGCGAACCCCCGAGGGCGACATGGAGGCCATTCCCCCCGACAAATTGTCGGACGAGGACCTGGCCCTGATCGCCGCCTACGTCGCCAGCCTCCCGGCCGAGGCGGCTCACAGCGACGTCGCTGCTTCGCCGGACGCGGTCCCGCACCTGGAGGCGGCGCTGGAGGCCATCCGCGACCACGAGAACATGGATCGGGAAACCGCCCTGGCGCACCTCGAGCAGGCCGCGGCGCTGACGGACGGCGAAGAGGCCGAGCTCTACCAGGAGTTCATCGAGTCGATCGTGCAGGGCCGAGCGGGGAATGCTCGCCACGAGATGAAGGAACTCCTCGGCCTGATGGAGTCCGATTGACATGGGCAGGATCGGGCGCCGTGGATTTCTCGGCCTGACCGGGGCGGGGCTGGGATCGGTCGCCTCGGCCGCCGCCGCCCGCGGTGCGCTCGCCGCCGGGCCGCACCCGGGGGACCCCGGCGCCGGCAACCACCACTGGGTCATGGTGATCGACCTGGCGCGCTGCGACGGCTGCGGAGACTGCACCGAGGCCTGCAGCGCCATGCACCTCGTGCCCGCCGGGCAGGAGTGGATCAAGGTCTATCCGGCTCACGAGCGTGGATCGGGCCCGGGCGCGTTCTTTCCCCGGCCTTGCATGCAATGCGATAACCCGCCGTGCGTGAACGTCTGCCCAGTCGGGGCGTCGTACAAGCGCGGTGACGGGATCGTCCTGATCGACCAGGACCTGTGCATCGGATGCCGCTTCTGTATGGCGGCCTGCCCCTACGCCGCGCGCTACTTCAACTGGTCGGAACCGGCGCACACCGCCCAGGAACTCGCCCAGCCCTACTCGGTCGAAACCAACCTCCCGCACCGACGCGGCGTGGTCGAGAAGTGCCTGTTCTGCCCGGCGATGACGCGCCAGGGACAGCTGCCGGCGTGCGTGTCGGCGTGTGAGATGGGGGCGCTCTTCTTCGGCGACGAGCATGACGACGCCGTCACCAACAGCCTGGGAGAGACCTACCGCTTCAGCGAGCTCGTCCAGCGGGGCGCCGGCCATCGCCACCTGGAGGACCTGGGAACGGAGCCGCGCGTCTGGTACCTGCCGCCCCGCGATCCGTCGACGGCGCCGCCGGACTATGGTTAGCGAGGACGATCGATGACTGCACTCGCGCTCGAACCGTCGAGAGGTTTGCCTCCAGCCGTGGATCTCACGCCGCACGAGCGTGCCCTTGTCGGCCCCGTGCTGCGCTGGGGACGCGGCGCCACGCTGCTGGCCGGGGCCCTGGCAGCCGTCGCCGCCTTCGGCGTCTACGCCTACACCGTCCAGCTCCGCGGCGGGCTGGCGGTCACCGGCATGCGCGACACGGTCTCCTGGGGCCTGTACATCACCAACTTCGTGTTCTTCATCGGCATCAGCCACGTCGGCGCGCTGCTGTCCTCGATCCTGCGGCTGACCGGCGCCGGCTGGCGCCATCCGATTACCCGCATGGCGGAAGCGATTACCTTCGCCGCCTTGCTGTTCGGAGCGCTGATGCCGATCGTCGACCTCGGCCGCCCCGAGCGTGCCCTCTCGCTTCTCGTCCACGGCCGCCTGCAGTCCCCCATCCTGTGGGACCTGATCTCCATCGCCACTTACCTGACCGGTTCGACCATCTTCCTGTTGCTGCCGCTGATCCCCGACCTGGCGCTGCTGCGCGACAAGATGACCCGAGCGCCGCGGTGGCGGCGGGCACTGTATCGAGTCCTCTCGTTCGGATGGCGCGGAGCGCCTGGTCAACGCGCCCGTCTCGAACGCGCGGTGAGCGCGATGTCGGTGCTGATCCTCCCGATCGCCGTGATGGTCCACACGGTCGTCTCGTGGATCTTCGCCATGACCCTGCGCCCCGGCTGGAACTCCACCATCTTCGGCCCGTACTTCGTCGCCGGCGCGCTGGCTTCGGGAGCGGCCTCGGTCGTCCTGGCGATGGTCGCCTTTCGCCGTGGGTATCGCTTGGAGGCCTACATCGGTGAGCGACACTTCCGCAACATGGCGGCGCTCCTGTTGGTGCTGGACCTGGTCTACGTCTACTTCAACCTCTCGGAATATGCCACGACGGCCTACAAGATGCAGCTGACCGAGAAGGCGCTACTGCTGGAGCTGTTCGTCGGATCGATGGCCCCGCTGTTCTGGTTTACGCAGGTTGTGGGCCTGATCATCCCGGCGGTCCTGCTCGTTCTGCCCCACATCCGGGCCGTGAGACACCTGCGCCGCGCCAGGCTCAATCCGCGCCTCCTCGGTCCCCTCGCCATGGCGATCGCCCTGGCCCTGGTCATGATCCCTCGAATCTCGGCGCCGGTGGCAGCCGTCACGGCCACTCCGCTGTGGGGCGCGCTGAGCGTCGCGGGCCTCGGCGCCGGTCTCCTGTTCGCGCTCTCGGTGCTGCCGTTTCTCCACGACCGGCCGATCACCAGCACGGCCATCGCCGCGGGCCTGATCGTCGTCCAGGCATGGCTCAAGCGCTACATCATCGTCGTCCCGGTCTTCGAGCATCCGTTTCTGCCGTTGCACGATGCGGCGAACTCGGTGGGGTTCTATCGTCCGACGTGGGTCGAGTGGGCCATCACGGCCGGCGCGCTGGCCGGGTTCCTCCTGGTCTACTTTCTGTTCTCGCGGCTCTTCCCGATCGTCTCCGTCTGGGAGACGGCTCATCCTGCGGAGGGCTGAGATGGCTCGCCGACCTTCCGCCGTCGCCCTGGCTCTGGCGCTGGCCCTCGCACGACCGGTCGCCGCCCACGCGCATCCTCAGGCGATCTCCATTCAGGTCGACCAGCACGGTTTCGACGGCCGACCCGACTATGCCATCGTCGTCGAGGCCGGGCATCCGGTAACCCTGTCGTTCACCTATTCCGAAGAACCCGGGCAGGACAATCCCCACGACATTCGCATCAAGGGACTCGGCCTCGATCTCCCTACCGTGCGCCTGGATCGCGACCACCCGACAGCCTCGGTGTCGTTCACACCGGAGCGGACGGGAACCCTTCGCATCCTGTGCGTCATCCCCTGCCTGGGGATGGAGAACCTGGTGGGAGCGCGCATTCGAGTGGAAAGGCCGAAGGCGACCGGCGTCCCAACGATCCTTCGCCTCGAACTCGAACCGCGTGAGGACGGGACCGTGCTGGCGCGGGCCGTCGTTCGCTCCTCGACCGGCGAGCCACTGGCGGATCAGCCGGTCATCTTCCGGCTGGCGACTTCCGTCGGGGGCGAACTTGAGCTTGGCGCGCCGCTGACGATGGCCGACGGCACAGCCGTCGCGCGCGTGCCGGCTACGGGGCAGGACGACGTTCGGGTGACGGCGGTCTACGAGGGAGGAGCGGGCAGGGCCTACGCCGAGACGACGGAGAGCGTGCGCGTGGAGCGGCAACCGATGGACCACCGGCCGCCGAGTCTGTCGCAGCCCACGGCGCCGCCCGTTCTCGCCGTCTCGCTGCTGCTCGTCCTCGGAGGCATCTGGTCGACCTATGCCTACGTCGTGTGGCAGGTGCTCCGGCTGCGGGAGTCATCCTAGGTCCGGAAGTTCATGGATGAATCGCAGAGCGCCCCTTCTCGCCCCGCCCCTCCCCCTTCGGGCGCACGTCCGCCTCGAGGACAGCCTAGCCGGGGGAAGAGGCCGACGCCTTTGTGGCAGGTGGAATGAGTTGTTCGAGAGATCTGCGGACCCCGACCAGGAGGCATCGATGCGAATCGTCATCGACCACGACCAGTGCCAGCACGGAGGCGCGTTCGCCGACCGCTGCCTGGCGGCGACGATCCGCAATCCGCTCGGTCACGAGCGTTACTGCACGGCGAAGGTCGAAGACGATGGCCAGGCGGACCTGACCGTGGTGTTGATCGACTCCGGCCAGACCCATACCATCGTGCTCCACGAGCCGACGGAAGGCGACCTCGCCGCCGCCGCGGAGCGGCTGGCGGCGGCGACCGCGAGGCGCTGAGGCCAGCGACCAGCGGAGCGCGCTTCGAGCGCCTCGATCCTTCCTGGTTGGGAGGGCCAGCCCGTCGATCGCCTGGCTAGGCCGGCCTCGGGGAGGGTTCGAGCCGAGGCAGGGACGTCGTGTGGGATGGTAGTCCTGCGGCGGGCGGCCGAACACTCGCGCCGCCGCCCTCGGCCGCCAGGGGGAGCGTGGCGCGGTAGTAGGCCTCGCCGACACAGGCGCGGCAAAGCACGACGCCATCGCGGAAGAGCTCCCGCTCGTTGATGATTTCCTCGCCGCAGCCGTGGCAACCAACCCGTGCGCCCGGCCGGCTGATCCACCGCGAGAGGGAGACGTCGAGCTCGACGGACTGCGACTCCAGAAGCAGCGAATCGTCCATCTGCCGATAGCCGAACAACTGCGCCTCCCAGCGTGAGGCCGCGTGCGGCACGGCGAGCTGAGCGCGCTGTCGGGCCAAGGGATGCGGCCGGATGCGGAACGCCTCTCCCGTCTCGACGTCGACGAACGTCGCCGCCACCTTGCCGTAGTCCTCGATTCGCAGCGTCCGTCGTCCCGGCGCGCAGCCCGTGGCGGCGACCACGCCGTCGACGAAGCAGCCATCCGTCTCGAGGATGGCGAGCAGTCGCTTGTCGCGGCGGGGCAGGTCGAGGTCGAGCAAGCGACCGGCAAGAAGACCGATGCGCGCGCCGAGCACCTGCAGCGGGCAGAGCCGATGGTGATGCGCCGCCGAAGCGCGCAGGCAGTCGTCAAGGCTGTGCATCGTCCGGTCCTTCCAGCGAGTCAGTGCGCCGTGGCTTCACGCTGCGTCGGGACGACGGCTTGCGGAACGCGCTGCCCGTCGTCCGGGTCGGCAAGGATCCATAGCGCAACGAGTCCGTAGAACGCCTGGGTCGAGAGTTGCGGCGCGAATCCCGAGGCGGCGAGCAAGACCATCGCCCAGCCGTAACCACCGGAGCGAAGACCACCGGCAACACCCACCAGCCCGAGACCGAGACCGACGGCGTAGGCTGGCCATGGGAGATACAGGCTGAGGCCTGCCGACCACATCGAGAGGATGCCGGTCATGGCCGGCTGCGCCTGGCGCATCGCGGCGAAGGCCGCCGTTAAGACGGCGCCTGCGGCCCAGGCCCACTTCGGGGCGGCCCGGCCGAAGCGCAAGCCGAGGACGATCGACAGGAGGACGAACATCGCCTCGCCGAGGGCAAACGCCGCGGGTCCGAGGGCGGAGGCACCGGCAACGCCGACAGCGCCGATGGACGCGATCAGGAGGTAGGCGCGGCTAGCCGCCAGGGAGAGGGTCACCACCAGGACGACCACCCGATCCGGCCAGGTCGGCGCGCGAGAGACGGCGAGCATCCACGCCACGGCCGCCAGCATGAGCGCGTGATAGGCGACGGCCGTCCATTGCACGAGCGGAAGGAACAGCGCCGAGAGGCTGAGGCCGACGAGTGCCAGCAGGATGAGCGACAGGATCGATGCACGACCAGGGCGTGTCGCGATCCACACCACCGCCATCAGGGCGAGCAGGCCGGCCAGCGTCGCCGCCACCTGTCCGAGCGCCGTCAGACCGCGGAAGGCGGTCAGCATCGCCTCGGACTTCGGGATGTAGATCGCCGCCCGGGTCAGCGTGCGGCTGATGAGCCACTCCGCCAGGGCGGCGATCGCCAGCCATCGAAGGAGCCGAGGTGCCGAGCGCATCGATGCCTACTTCTCCTCGAGCCAGCGCGAGGCGAGGATCATGACGCCGATCAGCCCCAGGATCAGGAGGATCACGGCGATCGACGGGAGGGCCACCCAGTAGAAGCCTTCGTTGAACAGCCCGCGCGCCTCCGCCGCTTCCGGCTGAGCCCCGGCGGGTACGGCGCCGAGTTGTAGCCCAACCCACTGCGACGTCGACTTCTGACCGTTGCGCTCGCCGTTCGATCCGTCCCACGCGGCGAAGGCGACCGAGTACACCCGGCCGCCGGCGAACGACACGTCCTCGGCCTCCGGCGACCGGAGCGTGCGGGTGAAGATGACCTGCCACCGGCCGTCGGACCATCGGCCGAACCCGGCTACGTTCTGACCTTCCGGCGGCTCCGGTGTGAGCGTCCCGAAGCCTCCCGCGACGAGGTCCTCGACCGACGAGCGCCGCTCGGCCGCGGCGAGCAGGTTCCCGACCGCCAGGGCGGGGAGGTAGTTCGGATCGGAGTAGTCCGCCGGCGCGACCGCCACGGGCTCGTCGCCCGCGGCGAACGGATACTGATCGACGTACATGTTGGGATAGACGGAGTCGACATCCGATCGAGCGGTCCGTTCCGCTTCCCAGTCGGCCTTCCAGTGCCAGATGTTGACGTTCCCGCCCACCTGCCCCATGCAGAAGAAGGGCGGCCCGGCCGCGAGCGGGAACTGGAGGGCGACGGCGTCGCGGAAAGCCTCGACCCCGACGGCCGTATCGTCCTGGGTCGGATCGTCCCACTCGACGAGCACGGCCAGCTCCGTCCCGTTGTGCAGCGCCCGCGCCGATACAGTGCGCACGGTCGCCTCCAGGACCATCGGTCGCGTCACGTTCTGCGCGCTGAGCGGGACGCTGAGCGGAGTCGCCTGCGCCCACGCCGCGGCCGCCGGATCGTCCAGCGGAAGCTCACCTTCGACGTAGGGCGCGACGAGCGTCAGACCCTGCGAGCTGGCGACCGGTACGCGGAAGAACGTCAGGACAAGGGCCGCCGCCAGGGCGGCGAACAGGGTTCGGTCGGGATGTCGCCTCATGCTCAACCCTCCACGGCGGCACCGTGCGAGCCGGCGATGGGGCAGGCTTCGCAGTCCAAATCCGGCGGTTCGGGCGTGGCGCGCAGACCTGCCAGGGGGCGTTCCTCCGGCCGGATGCCGAGCCTCTCGGCGTCGGCCAGGACGAAACGCTGCGCCAGGCGCGCCAGCCGCGGGTAGAGCGATTCCGGGCCGGGCGCGCCGGGAACGACGGCTTCCAGTCTCGACACCGCCTCGGCGAACGGCGCGATCCAGCGTGCCAGGTGGTCCCGCAGGAAGGCGCGCTGGGCGTCGAGGCAGACCTCGGCCTGCTCGGTGAGGCCGCGGTCGAGCGCGTAGGCCTCCTTCAGAGCCACGACGTGCATGAAGTCGAGCTCGACCGCGATGTGGTCCGGCCGTTCGCGCACCTCGCCGCCGACTTGCAGACCGAAGGCGCGGTAGAAGCCGGCGATATCGGCCAGCTCCTGGCTCTGCTGGAACTCGTTCGGGATGCCGCACTCGGTCTCGTAGGTCAGCGATCCGGTGGCGCCGAACGTCCGCCGGTGCTCGGACTGGAGCGATTCCAGGTCGGGCGGCACGGGAACGTCGCGCAGTCCGTCGGGAAGGCCGAGCCGGTCGAGGATCTCCGCCAGGAGGGGCAGGTCCTCGGTCCACAGGTCGCGGGGATAGAGAAAGGCCTCGGCGAGGAAGCGGTAGACCTGGGCGCGCGCGACGGGGTTCATATCGAATTCAACCTTTCGGCCGGCCGCTCGTGGATCGGCTCGATCACGCTCAGGCGGGCGACCTCGCGGCCCAGGCTGTCGAACCCGATGACCGTGTCGTCGTACATCTGCCACGGCTGCCCGGCGACTTCGGTCTCGAGAACCAGCGGGCCTTCCTCGATCTCGTAGCGGAAGATCATGCGCTGGGTCGTGCGGAAGAGTTGCAGGACGGCCAGCAGCCGGCGCGACGGCGCGGCGTAGCGGGCGATCGCCCGATCGACGCCCGGCCCGAACATCTGGCGCAGGTAGGCCCGCGGCGCCCAACGCGGCGGGATGTAGTAGATGTTCGGCTCGGTGCCGAACTGCGGATAGAGCGGGAGGGCGACCTGTTCCTCGCGGACCAGCGTGTACAGCGGATGCTCGGGGGCCTCGACCCACGCGCCGTCGGCGCCGATCTCGACCAGCCCGTTGAGGCGGATCTTGCCCGGGCAAACCGCCATGCAGCGCGTTTCCATCGGAACCCCGTCGCTCAGGGGATCGCTGCCCTCGACCCGCGGGTAGCAGGCGACGCACTTCTCGCTGGTGCGCGTCGTGCCGCGGTACATCGACTTCTTGTACGGGCACTGCTCGACGCACTTGCGGTAGCCGCGGCAGCGCGCCTGATCGATCAGGACGATGCCGTCCTCCGGCCGCTTGTAGATGGCGTGGCGCGGGCAGGCGGCGGCGCAGGCCGGGTAGGTGCAGTGATTGCAGATTCGCTGGAGGTAGAAGAACCAGGTCTGGTGTTCCGGGAGGGAAGCGCCCTCGAGGCTGATGCCCAGCCGATCGCCGCGGTAGCCGGTCGAGGTGTCTTCGTAGAAGTTCGGTGCGCGCCATTCGAGATCCGCCGGGAGGTAACCGAGCGCCTGTTGCTCGGCGCCGGCGGCCTCGGTGATGGTCAGACCGTGGTAGACGCCGTACGGCGCGTTCGGTCCGGCGTCGGCCGGGCTCCATTCGGCGATGCGGCCGGCGGCCCGATGCGCCTCGTCGAGACGTTCGAGGATCTTCACGTCCCAGTGCTGCGGGTAACCGCCGTACGGCTTCGACTCGACGTTGTTCCACCACATGTACTCCTGGCCCTTGGAGAAGGTCCAGGTGGCCTTGCAGGCGCCGGTGCACGTCTGGCAGCCGATGCAGCGATTGATGTTGAAGACGGCGACGAACTGCCGCTGGGGGTGGACCTCGTCGAAGACGTAGGCCATCTTGCGGCCGAGGTGCCAGTTGAAGACCTCAGGCATGACGGACCTCCGCGGGCGTCGGGTGATAGCGCCGCCACGTTTCCCGGATCAGGCGGCGGACGTACGCTTCGCCCCTGGCGCGATAGATGCGGTGCGTGGCGAGGAACATCGGGTTGACGAACAGGGCGAAGAGCCGCGGCTCGTCCCAGCCCATGCGCACGTATTCCTCGACCAGGCATGCGGCCATCGTCTCGATCTGCCCGGGCTCACCCGGCAAAACCATCCCGACGAGGTCCATCGGGTCGTCGTCTTCGAAGGCCTTGACGGGCATCGGGCGAGCTCCTTCCTTCGGCGCGTCGCTCATGTCTTCACCCGGATCGTGTCGCCGCTCAGGTAGCGGAGCATGAACTCGCGCTCGTGGCCAGGGGTCAGGCCGGTGGCGACCGGCTCCCACGCGCCGACTCCGTTCAGCCCGCCGTCTTCGGCCTTGGTGATGCGCACCAGCGTTTCCTTGGGGACGGTGTTGAGGGCGTGGTTGTCGGCCTCGCCGCCGAAGATGAACTGCATGCCGGTCTTCTGCTTGTGGAACAGGGTGTCGGTCTGATGCATCGGCATCGACCAGTCGCGCGTCACCGACTGCTGCGAGCCGTAGCGCAGGTTGGCCATGTAGCCGGTGCCGGCCGAGCGCGCCAGGCCGTCGGGCCGCGTCTCGTGCGCCAGCACGGATTTCTCGGTGGCCATAAACGGGGCGTGCTTGAGCATGACGACGTGGTAGGGGTAGGCCGGGTTGTACTTGGCGCGCAGCATCAGGCGCGCCACCCGGTAGAACGGGTCGTCCTCGCGCCAGCCGAGGTACGGCCGGTCGGCCGGGTTGGCATCGACGTAGACGTAGTCGCCGTCCTCGATCCCCAGGTCGCGCGCCGCGTCGGGATGGATGTGGAGCTGGTGGTCGCCGGGGCCCGGCAGGCGGCGATCCATGCGGTACGGATCGCCGAAGTTCGAGTCGAGGAGGATCGTCCAGTCGACCGTGCTCCACGACGAGTGGACCCGGTGGCGGGTCTTCGGCGTCAGGCAGTAGAAATGGAACCCGGCCTCCCACAGCGGGTTCTTCGTCTCGCGCACCTGCGGCCACGGCATGACGACGTTGCGCACCGTGCGCTCCTCCCAGCCCTCGGCGTCGAGCGGGAGGCCGTAGTCGTCGGGGCGGACGAAGCGGCTGCGCGAGACGATGACGTTGGGCAGGTAGGGAGTGGCCTCCGGGCCCTCGCGGTGGCTGATCAGGTTCTCGCCGTACTCGATCGCCTCGGGGATGTCGCAGTAGGCGTTGAGCCGTCCGGTGTCGGTGTAGAAGGGGATCGAGTCGTGGACCTGTTCCCAGAATGGGATGCGCGGGTAGGTGCGGAAAAGCATCAGCGCCGCGCCCGGTTCGCCGTACTTGCCGCCGACGATGTCCTCGAAGCGGTAGCCGGAGGTCGTCAGCGACGAGTCGAGCAACCGCTGGATGTAGACCTCGGGGCGCCCCTCGAGGGCGAACTTCCAGTAGTCCCGGAAGCGCCGGTCGCCCAGCCGGTCGCCGAGCGTGGCGCCGAGCTCGGCCAGGATGCGCACGTCGTCGCGCGTGTCGTAGAGCGGGGGGATACCGCCCTTCCAGATCTGGAGGAACGGGTTGGAACACGAGGCGGTGATCTCGTGCGTTTCGAATTCGGCCCAGGAGTTGGCCGCCAGGGCGAAATCGGCGTACTCGATCGAGGCCGTCATTTCGATGTCGACCGAGATGATCAGCTCGACGAGCGGGTTGACGTTCTTGATCATCTCGTAGTGATGCTTGGCGTTGTTGAGCAGGTTGACGTTCGTGTAGAACATGACCTTGGTCGGCGTCGGCATATGCGACTGGCCGGTGAAGACGCGCCGCCCGTACTTCGGCGTGTCGACGATCAGCGGGCGCTCGGAGTGGTTCCAATAGGCCGGCTCCTCGTCCTTGGTATAGGCATGGGCGACGATCTCCTTGCCCGGGGCCGAGGCGTCGAGGTTGGGCTCGAACGGATCCTCCGCCACCCAGCCCTTGAACCCCGGGCCGGTCTGCGGCGAGCCCTGGAACAGGGCGGCCTTGTAGTTTCCGGCCCACGTGTAGCAGCCGGCGCCCGGCCGACCGATGTTGCCGGTGAGCATTAGCGGCAGGAACTGCGCCCGGTTGGCCAGCGTGGCGTGGAACCAGTGGTTGATGCCTTCTCCGATGTGGATCGCCACCGGCTTCAGCGTAGCAATGTCCTCCGCCAGGCGCTCGATGAGCGCCTTCGGCGCGTGCGTGATCTCGGCCACCGTGTCGAGGTCGTAGTCGCGCAGGTGCTCGCGGTACATCGACCACAGCGTGAGGACCTCGACCGACGATCCGTCGGCCAACCGCACGCTGCCGGACCACTCGAGCACCGGCGAGACCCCGGAGGCCACCATCGCCTGGCCGACCTCGTCGCGGCTGATCGGCGCCAGCCGGCCCGAGGCGTCGCGCACGACGTAGTCGCCGAGCCGCTCGTACTGGTCCGGCTTGAGCCCCTGGAGCCGGAAGGATGGCCCGTCCTCCCGAAGCCGCGGCCGGTAGTCGGGAAAGACCTCCTGCGCTCGCAGGCGCGTCAGGGTGTCGGCGCGCACGAGCAGCGGCAGATCGGTGAAGCGCAGGACGAAGTCCTCGTCGATACGGCCGTGGTCGATCAGCCAGCGGGCGATCCCCAGGAAGAGCGCCGTGTCGGTCGCCGGGCGGATCGGGATCCAGTAGTCGGACTTCGTCGCCGGCGGCGAGTACTCGGGCGTGATGGTGACGATCTTGGCGCCGCGCTCCATGGCCTCGATGAAGAAGTGCGACTCGGGCATCTTGTTCTCGACCAGGTTCTTCCCGCACTGGATGTGCAAGCGGGAGTTGATCAGGTCGTTGAAGTCCTCGTCGGAGGTTTGCAGTCCGGTGACGAACGGGTGGCCGGGCGCCTGGTCGCCGTGCCAGGTGTAGTTGGACCAGGTGCGTCCGCCGCGCGCCTGTTCATGATCCACGCCGCGCACGTGGGTGTCGAGCAGGGCCAGCATGTTGGCGAAGCGGTACATGCCGTACTTGCCGATGACCCCGAGCAGGCCCATGCCGCCGCGGCACTTGAAGGTGCGCGTGCCGGCGCCGCCCATGGCGTCGATCATCTCGTCGGGGTAGCCCTGCGCTCGGAGCAGGCGCCGTCCTTCGTCGCCGGAATAGCGCGTGGCGATGGCGATCATCCCGCGAGCGATGTAGTCGTAGGCCGTGTCCCACGAGACGGGCAGCAGTTCGTCGAGGCCGCGCGAATCGAACCGGAAGCGGGTGCGGTTCTCGGGGGTCAGCTCGGGGAATCCGGCGTCGGCCCATTCCTGCCAGCCGCGCCGCATCAGCGGCCCCTTCAGACGGTGGGGCCCGTACATCCGGCGGTGGAAGGTCTGGCCCTTCTTGCAGCCCCGCGGATGCCAGTGCGCCGTGGCCGTGTTGCCGTACAGGTCGCGGTACCGCTCGACGTCGTAGTTGGTTTCGGAGCGCAGGATGACTCCGTTGCGGACGAAGGCCCGCAGCCGACAGGCGTGGGTGTCGTTGGGCGAGCAGACGTAGGTGAAGGTCGAGTCGTAGCGATACTGGTCGCGGTAGACCTTCTCCCAGTCGCGGTCGGGATAGCCGGCCAGCGGGTTGTCGACGACGATCGGGTCGAAGAGCCGCGAATCGGGGTTGGAGGCGGCCAGACCGAGGGCGGCGGCGCCGGAGAGCTTGAGGAATTCGCGACGCGTCAGGTGCGGCATGGACTACCTCCGTGTCGGTAGGGCGGCGATGGCGGCCAGGAGATCGGACGGCCGGGCGTCGACCCGATGCGACGTGACGACCTGCACGCTGTCGGCGTTGAGGTCGGCGCAGATGACGGGCAGGTCGGGGAACGCCGCCAGCAGCCTGCCCAGGCCGAGCGCCGGATCGTCGCCGATCCCGGCGACGATGACCGCGTCCGGCCGGGTCTGCTCGAGCAGCGGCAGGGCGGCTTCGGGCGAGGAGATCGTGCCGACGACCGAGACGTCGCCGGCCCGCGCCAGCATGCCGGCCAGGGTCTCCGCGAAGAGCGAATCGCCGATGATCAGGATCCGGCGCGCCGCCATACCGACAGCGTACGGTCGGCCGGCGCGCGGTGTCTATCCGTCCTCGACGCGGCAAAGAACGAATTGCGAGCGATCCTGGAAGGGCAGCGAGGCCCGGAAGAACTAGGTCGAACGGGTAGGGTCCGCTTGCCCGATGGGCCCGCCTGGAGCGACGCGACGGCTCAGGGCTGCGCGGGCCGCGAAGCGGGCCAGTTGTGGGAGGGAGGGCGTGCGGGCGCTAGCGCGGCGCACGCGGCTGGAAGGGACTTCGTGCTGAGCTACGCCTGCGGGCGAGTGGCGATGCGGACGGCGTCGCGACGATTGACGGCGTGGAGTTTCGCCAGGATGCTCCGCACGTGGCTCTTGACAGTATGCAGGCTGACCGAGAGTCGAGCCGCGATCTGTTTGTCGCTGGCGCCGGTGGCGAGGAGGCCGAGGACCTCCGATTCGCGCGGCGTGAGGTTCGCCCACGCCGGCGCCGAGGCGTGGGGCGCGGCGTTCGTCTGACGGGCGAATTCCTCCAGGAGCCGCGCCGCCAGCCGCGGTGGCAGCCAGCCATCCCCGGCGAGCGTCGCCCGCAGGGCGTCGAGGAACTCCGCCGAGCTCGTGTTCTTGAGCAGGTAGCCGTTGGCGCCCGACTTGACCGCCTCGAACAGCTTCTCGTCCTCGTCGTGCACCGTCAGGATCAGGATGCAGACGTCGGGCAGCGCGCTGCGCAGGAGGCGCGTCGCCTCCAGACCGTCGCAGACCGGCATCTTGATGTCCATGACGACGACGTCCGGCTGCAGGTCGCGCGCCAGGGTCAACGCCTCGAGCCCGTCCCCCGCCTGACCGACGACCTGCAGGTCGGTTTGGGAATGGATCAGGCCGGCCAATCCCTCGCGGAACAGGACATGATCGTCGGCGAGGAGAATGCGGGATGGAGTCATGCCCGGCCTGCCTCGACCAGCGGGAAGGCGGCGGTGACGCGCGTCCCGAGCCCGGGACTCGAGTCGACCACCAGCCGGCCGCCGAGGCGCTCGGCGCGGGCGCGCATGATCGCCAGGCCGAAGTGGACCTCGCCGGCAGCGGCCCGGGGATCGAAGCCGCGACCGTCATCGTCGACCGTGATCTGCGCCATACCATCCTGGCGCTCGACGATAACCCGCACCCGACGAGCCGCCGCGTGGCGGCGGGCGTTGGCCAGGGCCTCGCGCACGATGGCCACCGCCTGAACCTTCGCCAGCCGCGGCAGCGCCGCGGCGCTCGGGTCGATGACGACGAGCTCCGCCGGCACGTTCGAGCCGCCGCCGAACTCGCGGAGGCAGTCGCCGAGCCGATCGATCAAGTCGACCTCGTCGAGCACCGGCTGGCTCAGGCCGCTCAACGCAGCGCGCACCTGGCCGTACGCCGTCTCGAGCGCCGGACCCATCGCCGCGAGCTCGCGCCGGGCGTTCTCGGCTCGGCCGAGCGCCAGGTCGTCCAGGGCGCGCTCGACCTTCAGGCCGAGGAATCCGAGCGTCTGAGCCAGATCGTCGTGCAGCTCGGCTGCCAGTCGTTCCCGCTCGGCCAGCGCCGCGGCCTGCTTCGCCTGTGCGCGGCCCGCCTCGGCGAGGCGGGCGTTGGTGATGGCGATGGCGGCAAAGTTCGCCAGAAGAGTCAGCGCCTGTGTCTCCTCGGGTTCGAACGGCTGACCGCGATCGCGGATCACGCACAGGGCGCCGAGCGTCGTTTCGCCGGTGCGGAGCGGAGCCGCGGCGCACAGGCCCGGGGCGTGAGCCGCCTGGAACCCGCAGCGGGCACAGGCGGCGTCGACGACGACCGTCTCTCCCGATCCGACGACCCGGCCGGCCGGTTGGGTTGCTTCATACGGTTCGAGGGGCCTGGGGGCGTCGCTGTCGTCGGTCGTGGCGGCGAGTCGGAGGAGGGCGCCGTCCGGGTCGAGCAGGCAAAGCGCGGCGACCCGGGCCCGCGTCAGGTCGCGCGCCCGCCCGACGACGGCTTCGAGGAGCCGATCGAGATCGAGCTGCGCGACAATTTCCTGGCTCAGCGCCAGGACGGAGGTCAACGCGCGCGCGCGGCGCGCCGCCTGGGCTTCGAGATCGACCGCGGAGTCCACGACGATGGGCCGGCTGTCCACAGACAAATCATAGCAGGGATCGACGCGCCGAGTCCGACGGTTCCCAGGGCCCGTCCACGCCGATGACGCAGCGCCGTCGGCGGATCGGCGCGGGCCATCCCGATCATTGCGCCGAGCGACGAGCGAAAGGCAGGTCTATCGGCGATCCCGCGCGAGGCCGGCTCTCCGGTTTCGTGAAAGATATCCCAAAGTTGACTGGTCGAGATTCGATGCTACAGTCCAAATGTCTCATTTTCGAGACGGCAGACACAGCGGCGACATATGTCACGCCCGGTCTCGGTCCGCACCCAATTCGTCGTCTTCGTGCTGTTCGGCGACGTGCTGGCGCCCCGTGGCGGGACGGCGTGGACCTCGGGACTGCTCCAGTTGTTGCGCGCCCTGGGGGTCAGCGATCGGGCCGCCCGCTCGACGCTCTCGCGGATGCGGCGGCGAGGCTGGCTGCGATCCGAACGGGTCGGGCGGCGCAGCCGCTATACGCTCACGGCGCGCGGCCGCCGCCTTCTGACCGAGGGCGGCCAGCGCATCTTCGAGCCGCGCAAGTGGGCCTGGGACGGGCGCTGGCACATGGTGGTTTACTCGCTGCCCGAGAGCAAGCGCGCTCTGCGGAACGCCCTGCGCAAGCGGCTGAGCTGGCTGGGCTTCGGCCGTCTGGCGCCCGGGACGTGGATCTCGGTCCACGACCGCCGGGAGGAACTGGCGGCCTTGTTCGATGAGCTGGGTGTCGGCCGCTACGCCGTGCGCTTCGCCTCGCTGCGGCTGGTCGACGGCGAAGACTGCGCGCTGGTGGCTCGCTGCTGGGACCTGCCCAACCTCAACCGCCGCTACGCCCGCTTCCTTCAGCGCTGGGAGCCGCGCGCTCGCGCCGCGCTGTCCAGCGGAAGGAACCCTCTCTCTCCCTCGCAGTCCTTCGTCGAGCAGTTCTGGATGACCCTCGAGTACTCCGCCTTCCCTCGCCTCGATCCGAACCTGCCCTCGGCGCTGTTGCCGGACGGGTGGCTGGGAGATCGGGCGGCGGACTTGGCCGAGCGTTACCGCAAGGTCCTCAACCCTCAGGCCGGCGCATTCGTCAGCCGTGCTCTCGAGGCGGCGCAGGACGGGGCGGAGTGGCGCGGGGAGCGAGATCGTGCCCTGGCGGCTTGAGCGCGCCCGACGCGCCTGGCGGTCCTCCACCGCCTCCCCCAGGGCCAGCCGGAAAGTCAGGCTGGCCCTTCAATTTCCGGCAAATGGGGTCGGAATGCTCCCCAACGCGTCCCTGCCCGGAGGGAGCCTGCCATGAACGAGTGGTCGCTGCACCCGCCTGCCTACACCGACGTCCTCTACGAGCACACCGGATGGGTGGCGCGCATCACCATCAACCGGCCGCAGGCCTACAACGCCTACACCACCCACACCTTGATGGAGCTGACGGCCGCCTTCCGCCAGGCGGCGTTCGACGACCGCGTGGCGGTCATTGTCCTCACCGGAGCCGGCGATCGCGCCTTCTGCACCGGCGGAGACGTCAAGGAATACGCCGCCCGCTACACCCGCGCCCCGCGCGACTACTGGAAGTACATGGGCCTGTTCGCCGGGTACATCGAGAGCATCCTCGACGCCGGCAAGCCCGTCATCGCACGCCTCAACGGCATGGCCGTCGGCGGCGGCAACGAGAGCCACCTGGCGTGCGACTTGTCGATCATCGCCGAGCACGCCCACGTCGGCCAGGTCGGGACGAGCGTCGGGAGCGTCGCCGCCGGTGGGGCGACCCAGTGGCTTCCGCTGTTTGTCGGCGAACGGCGCGCCCGTCACATGCTCCTGACCAACCGGCCTGTCCCGGCGCGCCAGGCGCTCGAGTGGGGGCTGGTCAACGAGGTGGTCCCTTCGGTGACCCGCGGTGACGCCTTCGTCGGCGACGCCTCGCCGGAAGAAATCGACAAGGCGCGCCGCGGCCTCGACGGCTACGCCATCGACCTGTCGCGCCTCGACGCGGCGGTCGAGGCGCTGTGCGCCGAACTGGTCGAGAAGTTTCCCGAGTGCACACGCTACACCCGCACCCAGGTCGGCTTCTGGAAGGAACTGGCCTGGCACCAGACCGTGCCGCACGCGCGCGACTGGCTGGCGCTGCACTTCGCCTCCTGGGAGCCGAACGAGGGCATGGGCGCCTTCGTCGCCAAGCGCCCGGTGCGCTACCAGATGCTGCGCCAGCGGGCCGCCGACGGCGCTTCGTCCGAATTCCCGTGGGGAGCCTACACCGCCACCTGCCCCGCCTGCGGCGCCGAGTTCCTGCCGCAGGACTTTCAGCACTGCGGCCGATGCGGCGCGCCGCTCGACGGCGCGCGGGACTGAGGCGTGGAGCCGATCCGGCTGCTCGACGCGTGGGAAGGCCGGCCGCTGGAGGCGGTGCTCGAGATGTGCCGCCAGGTCGTCGAAGACCCGGACCTGCCCACCGTTCGCCGCTGGCGGGACTCCGGTGGGAAGGTGGTCGGCCATTTCCAGGTCTACTTCCCGGAGGAGATCGCCCACGCCGCCGGGATGTTGCCGGTCAAGATCCGCGGCGCGCAGATCGAGCCGCGCTCGGCGGAAGCCCGCTTCGGCTCCTACCTGTGTTCGATCCTGAAGACCTCGCTCGAGCTCAGCCTGAGCGGCCGGCTGACGCTGGATGTCTTTGTCTCTCACCCGATCTGCGATGCGGCGCGCAATCTGGCGGCGGTGTGGGGACGCAACCACCCGTACCCGTGTCAGATCCTGTACCTGCCCCAGAACGCCAATTCGAAGCACGCTGCCGCCTACCTGCGCCAGGAGTACGCGCGCCTGCAGCGCGACCTCGAGGCCGTCGCCGGCCGCGCCGTGCGCGACGATGATCTGCGACACGCCATCGAGGTCTTCAACGAGAACCGCCGCCTGCTGCGGCAGGTGTATGCCATCAAGCGCCGCGCGCCGTGGCTGCTCTCGGCCGACGAGGCCTATGTCCTCGTGGCGCTGGCGGGGCTGCTGCCGCGCCCGGAGCACAACCACCTCCTGCGAGCGGTCCTGCCGCAGATCGAGGCGCGCCGGGCGCCGCCGCAGGATCGCCTGCGCGTCGTGTTCGAAGGCGGCTTCTGCGAACAGCCGCCGCTCGATCTGTTGCGGACGATCGCCCAGTTCTGCTACGTCGTCGACGACGACCTCCTGATCGGTCTGCGCTGGATCGAGGACGACGTTCCCACCGGCGGCGACCCGCTGCTCTGCCTGGCGACAGCGTACCTCGAGGCCTCTTCGTACAGTCCGGTCCAGCACGACCTGCGCAAACCCAAGGAGCGGATGCTGCTCGAGCGGCTGCATCGGGCCCAGGCCCAGGCGGCGATCGTCACCGCCGCCAAGATGTGTGAGCCCGGGCTTGACGAGCAGGTCGCCTACGCCAGGGCGCTCGACGCCGAGGGCATTCCGTACTTCATCAGCGAATTCGAAGAGAACATGACCAGCTTCGACCATCTCCAGATCCAGCTCGAGACGTTCGTCGAGAACCTGCTGTTCGCCTGAGGCGGAGAGACGACGCATGAGCGAAGCCGCAGCCGTGAGCGATCTCGTCGGACGCGGCGCCCGCGACGGCGCGCAGCTCTTCCGCGACTGGTTCCAGGAGCTGACGACCGCCCGGGAACGCAGGCAACCGGCGGCCTACGTCTTCGTCATGGGGAGCCTGGCGGAACTGCTGCGGACGTTCGACTTCCCGATCGTCTTCCCCGAGATCAATTCGCTCCAGACGGCGGTGCGCCGTGTGGCGCACGAGTACCTCAACCAGGCCGAGGACTACGGCTACTCCCCCGACATCTGCGGCTACGTCAAGGCCGACGTCGCCCTCCAGTTGCGCGGGGGCGAGCATCCGATGGGTAGGGTGCCGCCCCCGGGACTGGCCGTCCTTGCCGTCGGTTAGCCCCCAGTCCGCTGCCCGCAAACGGCCCAAACGCTGAATTAGACCAACACAGGTGAGATTCGTCGGGTCACCGCGAGAGGGATGGCGCTCCCCGGGATGCGATCCCGGCGGTATCCTTCCCCTAGGTGGTCTGACCATGGGGCGTATTCGTGTTCTTCTGGCCGTTCCGCTCCTCCTCGCCTGGCTAGCGGCCTGCTCTCCGGCGGGCGCCGAGCCGCTGATCCGTCTCTCCGACCTGGAGCCCCTCGAGGTCCCGACCAGCGACGTCCCGCCTCTGCGAGTCGCCGTGGCGGCCGTGCTGTCGGCCCAGTCGACGGCCGAGACGTACCAACCGCTGCTCGACTACTTGAGCGCCAGGCTCGGGCGGCCCGTCGAGCTGGTGCAGCGTCGTACCTATGGTGAGATCAATCAGTTGGTGAAGGAAGGAGAGGTCGACGTCGCCTTCGTCTGCACCGCGGCGTACGTCGTCGGCCACGACGAGTTCGGGATGCGGCTTCTCGCCGCGCCTCAGGTCAACGGCGCCACGGTCTACTATTCCTACCTGATCGTTCCTGCGGACAGCCCGGCCCAGAGCCTGGCGGACCTGCGGGGAAGTGTTTTCGCATTCACCGATCCGCTCTCGACCACGGGCAGGATGTACCCGATCTACCTTGTCCAGCGGCTTGGGACGACAGCGGAACGGTTCTTCGGCCGGACCTACTTCACCTACAGCCATGACGAGGCGATCCGCGCCGTGGCCGGCGGGCTCGCCGATGGCGCGGCCGTGGACAGCCTGGTCTACGACTCTGTCGTACGGCGCGATCCGGCGCTCGGCGCGAAGATACGCGTCATCGATCGATCCCCGCCCTTCGGCATCCCGCCGGTGGTCGTGGGCCCGAGTGTCCGCCCGCAGCTGGTGGCTCAGCTGGCCGAGGCTCTGATGGGGATGAGCGCGGACCCCGAAGGCCGCCGCGCCCTGGAAGCGATGCAGCTCGATGGCTTTGTCCCGATCGAGGACTCCGCCTACGACAGCGTCCGCACTCTTCTGAAGGAAGCGGGAGCCTTGCTGCCATGACCTCGAAGACAGGCAACCGCTGGTTTGAACGGTTCTGGGCCGTGGCGGGCGCGGTCAGCGTGCGCACCAAGATCCTGGGGATCGTCCTGGGTCTGGTGCTGATGCTCGGCCTTGGGGTGACCTTCCAGGTGAGGATGGCCCTGATGCGGGCCATGGAGACTCAGTTGGAAGAGCAGGGCGTCTCGGTCGCCCGCGACCTCGCGGCTCGCTCCACCGATCTCATCCTGGTGAACGATACATATCGTCTCGTGCAATTGCTGCTCGAGACGAAGGCGAACAACGCCAACGTGCGGTACGTCTTCGTCGTCGACCCGGCCGGTCGCGTGCTGGGGCACACGTTCGGTGAAGGCTTCCCTCGGGCGCTCGTGGAGGCGAACTCCGTCGCCGGCGAACAGCATCATCAGACCGTGGTTCTCTCCACCGACGAGGGCCCGATCTGGGATACCGCCGTGCCGATCTTCAACGGGCGGGCCGGCACGGCGCGTGTGGGAATGACCGAGGCCGCCCTGCAGCAGGCGCTGGCCTCCGTGACGGGCCAGCTCCTGCTGACCACCGCCGTCGTCTCGGCCGTCGGGATTGGGGCTGCGGCGCTGTTGACCTGGATTCTCACTCGCCCGATCCTCAACCTGGCCCGGGCGGCGGATGCGGTGGGCCGCGGCGACCTGACGCAGCGCGTGCATCGGTGGGCGGACGACGAGATCGGCATGCTGGCGGAGGCCTTCAACAGCATGACGGAGGCCCTGGCGAGGGCGGCGGAGGCACGACGCGAGCGCGAGTCGCTGCGCGCGCAGTTCGTCAGTGGCGTGATCGCGGCTCAGGAGGACGAGCGCAAACGGATCGCCCGCGAACTCCACGACAGCACCAGTCAATCGCTGACGACGTTGCTCGTGGGGCTGAGGGCGATCGCCAACGCCCAAGGCATGGCGGATGTTCGGCGCCAGGTGGAAGAAATGCGCTCCGTCGTGGGTCAAACGCTGGACGAAGTCCACACCATGGCCCTGCACCTGCGGCCGAGTGTGCTGGACGATCTGGGTCTGCCGGCGGCTCTCGAACGCTACGCCGCGGAATGTCGTCGCCGCTATGGGCTTCGAGTCGAGCTGGCCATTCACGGCCTGGGGAGCCTGCGGCTGCCGCCGGCCGTCGAAACGGCGCTGTACCGGATCGTTCAGGAAGGCCTGACCAACGTCGCCCGCCACGCGCGAGCCCGCGTGGCGAGCGTCTTGCTGGAGGCCCAGGCGGACCGGGTGCGGGCCATCGTCGAGGACGACGGCCAGGGTTTCGATGCCGCCGCCGTCCATCCGGCCGATCATCGGCTGGGTCTCTACGGCATTCGGGAACGGGCCGAGCTGTTGGGAGGGACCTTGACCGTCGAATCGGCGCCTGGCCAAGGTACGACGCTCTTCATCGAGATCCCGCTGCAACTCGCCGTCGTTGTCGATGGCTGAGACGCGCGTTCTCCTCGTCGACGATCACGCCGTCCTGAGGGCCGGGCTGCGAAGACTCCTCGAAGACCAGCCCGACCTGGCGGTGGTCGGCGAGGCGGGGACGGCGGCCGAAGCGATCGATCTCGCCGTCTCCCTCAAGCCGGACCTGATCCTGCTCGACCTGGGGATGCCCGGACTGGGTGGCCTGGCGGCCATGCCGCGCCTGCGGCAGGCAGCGCCGGAAGCCCGCTTGCTGGTTCTGACGATGCACGATGATGAAGGCTACGTCCGAGAGGCCTTGCACAGCGGGGCGGCAGGCTATGTCCTCAAGAAGGCGGCCGACCATGAACTGCTCGCCGCCATCCGGGCCGTGGTCCGCGGGGAGGTGTACATCTACTCCGCGCTGACGCGCTCGCTGCTGGAGGACCTGCTCCCATCCGGCGCCGAGGCCCCCCAGGACGCGTGGGAACGGCTGAGCAACCGAGAACAAGAGGTCCTCCGCCTGGTGGCGCTGGGCCACACGGGAGCCGAGATCGCAACGCGCCTCTCGCTGAGCCCAAAGACGGTGGAGACCTACCGTGCCCGCGCCATGGAGAAGCTCGGGCTCTCCTCCCGAGCGGCTCTCGTACGCTTCGCCCTGAGTCGGGGCCTGCTCAACGAGCCCCCCTCCTGAGTCCAACCGGCGTTCCCCGACCTGGTTCGTCCAATCAGGGAATCCCTGACATCGTCCCATACGATCTCTTCGATTCCCTACAGGGCCATCGGCGGGTATAGGGGGTCTCCGTCTGGTTCGGCGGTTCCATGACCTCTATCCTTCCAGGTAGATCGTTACGGGCCTGGGCGTCCCTCGCGGGAGGAGAAGCATGCTTGGAGTCATGGAGCAGACCGATGTGCTGGTGCGCATGCGGGAAGATCTGCTGCGCGCGCTGAAGAAGCCCGTCGGGGAGCAACGCTGGGTAATGGTGATCGACCTGCGCAAGTGCGTGGGCTGCTCCGCCTGCACCATCGCCTGCGTGGCCGAAAACAAGCTGCCCCCTGGCGTGGTCTACCGGCCGGTCCTGGAAGAGGAACTAGGCACGTATCCGAACGTCACGCGCCGCTTCCTCCCCAGGCCATGCATGCAGTGCGATGCGCCTCCCTGCGTCCCGGTCTGCCCGGTGAACGCCACCTACAAGGACGAGAACGGCGTTGTGGTCATCGACTACGACCAGTGCATCGGCTGCCGCTACTGCATTACGGCGTGCCCGTACGCCGCCAGGACCTTCGATTTCGGGGGTACCTACGCCGAGTCCACGGCGGACGTCGAAGGGCTGATCGTGGGTCAGGCCGCGGCGGACGACTACGAGCGTGCGGCGAGCTTCGAGTACGGCGAGGCAAGGCCGCGGAATCGCCGGGAAGCCTCCCCCATCGGGAACGTCCGCAAATGCCACTTCTGCCTCCACCGCCTGGCGGAGGGCATGCTCCCTGCTTGCACGACCACATGCATCGGCCGGGCGACGTTCTTCGGCGACGCCAACGACCCCGACAGCCTGGTCGCCGAGCTGATCGGACGGCCGAATGTCATGCGGCTCAAGGAAGATCTCGGCACGCAACCCCGCGTGTACTACCTGACGTAGGAGGCCGACGATGGCCAAGAGAACCCTCTATGTGCTCGGTGGCCTCGCCTTGCTGATCGGCGCCTGGGGCGTGTTCGTTCGTCTCACCACCGGCCACGAGCAGGCCAACTACGGGTCCTACGTGGTCTGGGGATTGTGGGTGGCCATGTATCTGTTCTTCGCCGGGGTCGCCGCCGGTGGCTTCGTGCTGGCGACGCTGGACTATCTCTTCGCCATCCCCCTCTTCAAGGGCACCGGCCGCATTGCGCTGTGGGGCTCGCTGGTCAGCCTGGCGTCCGGCTTGCTGACGATCTGGCTTGACCTGGGTCACATGGAGCGCATCTGGAAGGTCTACCTCCAGGGAAACCCCAACTCGGTCATGTTCCAGATGGTCTGGGGCTACACGCTCTTCGGCGCGCTCATGCTGGCTTCGCTGTGGCTGGCCATCCGCAGGCCGAAGAGCCGCTGGTTGAAGATGCTGATGATCGCAGGCCTCCCGCTGGCCCTGTTTGTTTCGGGAGCCGTGGGGGCGTTGCTCGGTGTGCAGGCAGCCCGGCCGTTCTGGCATGTCGGTCTGTTCCCGGTCCAGTTCCCGGTCTTCTCGCTGGCCTCCGGAGCCGCCATGCTCCTGGCGGCGGTGGGGCTCTTCGGACGGGCGGACGACCCGCGCCGACCGCAGCAGTTGTGGATCCTGGCGAACATCACGGTCGTGCTCCAGATCGTCAAACTCTACTTCCTGTGGGCCGACTTCTCCCAGAGCATCTACGGCAATGTCCCCTTGAACGTTGCCGCGGTGAACGAACTGCTCTTCGGTGACTACTGGTGGGCGTTTTGGATCCTGCAACTGGGTCTGGGATCGCTCCTCCCGATCCTCGTCCTCGTTCAGCCGAGGCTCGCCCGCCACAACGGTTGGGCAGGTTGGATGGGAATCCTCGTCCTGGTGGGTTTCGCCGTGGCTCGGGCGAACATCGTCTTCCCGGCGCTGACCGTGCCGGAACTGGAGGCGCTGACGACGGCCTTCAACGATCCTCATCTGCGATTCACGTACTTCCCCAGCGCCATGGAATGGGCCGTCACCATCGGGACGGTTGGCCTGGCGACGGTGGCGTTCCTCCTGGGCAGTGATCGACTGCGCCTGACTTCCTTGCCGGCGGCGGAGGCCTGACATGGACCGAGAAACGAATGCGCTGGCTCTGGAGCAACTATCCGCTCGAGCCGCTACGGCGCCGGAAGCGTGTGGCTTGAGCCGACGCGAGTTCCTTCGCCTCTCGGCGGCTATCGGCGGCGGGGCAGCCTTCCTCGGCGCCCTTCCGAAAGTCGAATCCGCCCTTGCGCGAAGCCCGGAAGCGGGCGGGTACCCGGTGGTCCAACCGGAGAACCAGATCGCTTCCGTCTGTCTGCAGTGCAATACCGTCTGCGGAATCAAGGTCAAGCTCCTCGACGGCGTGGCGGTCAAGATCGACGGAAACCCGTACAGCCCCTGGACGTTGAGCCCGCACCTGAACTATGCCACGCCCCTTGTCGAAACCGCCGCCGTGGACGGCGCCATCTGCCCGAAGGGCCAGGCCGGGCTGCAGACGGCCTACGACCCGTACCGCATTGTGCGCGTGTTGAAGCGCGCTCCCGGAACGCGCCGCGGCCAAAACCAATGGGTGACCATCGACTTCGACCAGGCCCTCGAGGAAATCGTGGAGGGAGGAGACCCGTTCGGGGAAGGGCCGGTCCCCGGTCTGCGGGACTCGTTCGCACTCACCGATCCGGATGTCGGCAAGAAGATGGCCGCCGCCGTCAAGGCGATCCTCGCCGAGAAGGATCTGAAGGAAAAGAGGCGCCTGGTCGAGGAGTTCAAGAAGACGTTCGCCGCGCATCTCCACACGCTGATCGACCCGGATCACCCTGACTTCGGCCCTCGCAACAACCAGGTCGTCTTCAACTGGGGGCGGTTGAAAGGCGGTCGCAGCGATCTGATCAACCGCTTCATGCGCGACGGCTTCGGGTCGACCAACACTCACGGTCATACGACCGTCTGCCAGGGGTCGCTGTACTTCTCCGGCAAGGCGATGTCGGAGAGATACATCGATGGGAAGTGGACCGGGGGCGACAAGTTCTACTGGCAAGGGGATGTGCGCAACAGCGAGTTCGTCATTTTCGTTGGCGCCTCGCCCTTCGAAGGGAACTACGGGCCGCCGTGGCGCAGCCCGGCGATCACGGAGTCGGCGGTCGATCGCGGGCTGAAGTTCGCCGTCGTCGACCCCCGGCTCTCCAAGACGGCCGCCAAAGCCTGGAAGTGGCTCCCGATCCGACCGGGGACCGAAGGGGCGATGGCCCTGGCTCTCATCGGCTGCATCCTGGACCAGGATCGTCACGACGCGAAGTATCTCTCGGCGGCGAACCAGGCCGCCGCGGTGGCCGCCGGCTATCCGACGTGGACGGAGGCGGCCTGGCTGATCAAGCTCGACGACCACGGGAACCCGACGACCTTCCTGCGGGCCAGCGAGATCGGCCTGCGCGATAAGGAGGTCCGCCCGCTCTCGACCGATCCCGAGAAGACCTACGAGTTCGACTACTTCGTGGCGATGGTCGACGGCCGGCCGGTGGCCTTCGACCCCTACGCCGAAGACCCGGCGGCGGCCGTCTACGGCGACCTGTTCGTGGACGGCGTCAGGGTGGGGGACTTCCAGGTGAAGTCGGGCCTTCAGGTGATCGCCGATTCAGCTCACGAGCACACGCTCGAGGAGTGGGCCGAGATCTGCGGACTGCGGGCGCGCGACCTCGAGGAGTTGGCCTTCGAATTCACCAACCACGGGAAGAGGGCGTGTGCCGACATCCATCGCGGTGTCAGCCAGCACACCAACGGTTTCTACAACGTGGTCGCCTGGTTCACGCTCAACGCGCTGATCGGGAACTACGATTTCGCCGGCGGGATGATCAAACTCTCGGCCTACGACGCCTCCGGGGGGAAGAAGGGTCAGCCCTTCCCGATCGGCCGGCTATCGCCCATCTCCCAGGCGCCGTTCGGCCTGTCGATCATCCGGCACGACGCCAAGTACCAGGAGTCCACGATCTACGCCGGCCTCCCGGAGAACCAGCGCTACCCCGCCCGCCGAAACTGGTATCCGCTCTCGAGCGACATCTACCAGGAAGTGGTGCCTTCCATTGGAGACGCCTACCCCTATCCGGTGAAGGCGCTCTTCCTTTACATGGGCTCGCCGGTCTATTCGCTCCCGGCCGGCCACAAGCTGATCGAAATCCTGACCGACCCGAAGAAGTTGCCGCTCTTCGTCGCCTTCGACATCACGATCGGGGAGACGTCGATGTACGCCGACTACATCTTCCCCGACACGGGCTACCTCGAACGCTGGGAGTTCAACGGCTCGCACCCGTCGGTGCCGTTCAAGGTGCAGGGGATCCGTCAGCCGGCCATCGCTCCCCTGACGCCGGAAGTCACGGTGTATGGACAGGCCGTACCGCTGAGCCTGGAAGCCGTCCTCTTGGGGTTGGCCGAGAAACTTGGCCTGCCGAACTTCGGCCCCGGCGGCATGGGGGACGCCGGAGACCTGACGCACCCCGACCAGCTCTACCTGCGCATGGTCGCCAACGTGGCATTCGGGGAAAAGGAGGACGGATCGGACGCCGTGCCGGACGCCGACGAGTCCGAGATCCGAGTGTTCGAACAGGCGCGACGCCACCTGCCGGCGTCGGTGTTCGATGTCGAGCGGTGGAAGTCGATCGTGGGGCAGGCTCTCTGGCCCAAGGTCGTGTACGTGCTCAACCGCGGCGGCCGATTCCAGAACTTCGCCGATGGATACAAGGGCGAACTGGTGGCCAACCGCTACGGGCGGCTGATCAACATCTACCAGGAGAAGACCTACGGGGTGAAGAGCTCCATGACGGGCGAGCACCTCGCCGGCTATGCCCGGTACTTCCCGGGGCCGTTGGACGTCACCGGCGAACCGATCGAGGACGGCGCCGAGTATGACCTGCGGCTGATCACGCACCGCGAGATCATGCAGACCAAGAGCCGGACGTCGGGGAACTACTGGCTGCTGGCGCTCCTCCCTGAGAACGCCGTCCTAATGAACGCCAGCGACGCGGCGGCGCGGGGCTTGCAGTCCGGCGATCGGGTTCGAATCGTCTCGGCCTCCAATCCGGACGGCGAGTGGGATCTGGCCAATGGCACGCGCCTCCCCATGATCGGGACGGTCAAGGTCGTCCAGGGGATGCGACCCGGCGTGATTTCCTTTGCCCTGGGATTCGGCCACTTTGCCTACGGCGGAGTGGACTTCACCATCGACTCGGTCCGCATCGCCGGCGACCCGCGGCGAACGCGCGGCATCCATGCCAACGCCGCCATGCGGGTCGACCCGTACCTGGGCAATACTTCACTGGTCGATCCGGTGGGAGGGAGCGTGGTGTTCTACGACACGCAGGTGAAGGTCGTGCGGGCATGACGCCGCTGGAAGAGCTCCTGAAAGCCGCGGCGGCTTTGCACCACCACCTGTGCCCGCGTCAGGTGCTGGGCGTCCGAATGGGGTTGTATGCCGGCGAGCTGCTTGGGCTCGACCTGCCCCAGGCGGACAAGCGCCTGCTGACGATCGCCGAGACCGACGGATGCGCCGTGGATGGGATCTCCGTCGCGACCGGTTGCTGGGTCGGGCGTCGAACCCTGCGGATCATGGACTACGGCAAGGTGGCGGCGACGTTCGTCGATACACGAACGGAACGGGCGGTGCGCATTGCGCCGCGGGAGACCTGCCGCGACGAGGCGCGCATCCTTGTCCCGGAGGCGCGCAATCGCTGGGAGGCGCAGCTCCTGGGTTATCAGACGATGCCGGCCCTCGACCTTCTGAAGGTGCAGGAGGTGAGGCTGGTCCAGCCGTTGGAAGCGATCGTGAGTCGTCCCGGGAGAAAGGCTAGCTGTCAGGTCTGCGGGGAAGAGATCATCAACGACCGGCAGATCGTGCACGAGGGATCGACCCTTTGCCGGGCGTGTGCAGGGGAAGGGTACTACGAAGTCCGCCGCGCAGCGGTACAGCCGGCGGTTCGGTGACGATCCCCCTGCGCGCGGCGCCACGATAGCCTCTCCGGCGCGCCACTGCCCGACGCGTGACACTGCGCCCCTGGCCATCGGCCAGGGGCGCATCTTTCCCGGAGGCGCTCATCCGGGAGGCACGGGTTATCTGTGACCTCTGTCACTATAGGCGGGGGAGGCCGAAAGATATTCTGGAAATGGAATATGGAATTGGACCATGGTCGCTGATCCCTTCACGTTGGCGCGCATCTTCAAGGCTCTTGGCCACCCTGTCCGCCTGCGGATCCTGGAGGCCCTCCTCGAGGACGGGGAGGCCTGCGTCTGTCACCTGGAGCACCGGCTTGGGTTGCGCCAGGCCTACCTTTCGCAGCATCTCGCCCGGCTCAGGGCGGCCGGCCTGGTCGTCGACCGACGGAGCGGGCAGAACGTTTTCTACGCCGTGTCGGGCGCATGGATTTTGTCGGTCCTCTCGGCTGTCGAGGGCGTACCCGTACCGGCCGGCAAGGGCATGCGCACGGGTGGCATGAGCCGAAAGGCAGCCCGGGGCTGTCCGTGCCCGCGGTGCCGCGAGGGACGGGACGGGCAGGTGGCTCCTTCCGCCCAAGCCCAGGCGACGGGAGCGCGGGTATGAACTTCTCAGGACTCATCGCCCTTCTCCAGTCCAGTCTGGGCAATCTGGCGGCGTATCTGGCGGCGCATGTTCTCTTGTGCCTGGTACCTGCGTTCTTCATCGCCGGCGGGCTGGCCGCGCTCGTGCCGAAGGAATCCGTGACGCGCTTCCTCGGACGGTCGGCGCCGCGACATGTCTCCTATCCCGCCGCGGCGCTTGCCGGTTCGATCCTGGCTGTCTGCTCCTGCACCATCGTCCCGCTCTTGGCCGGGATCTACAAGAAGGGAGCAGGCCTTGGGCCGGCGGTGACGTTCCTGTTCTTCGCTCCGGCGGCCAACGTCCTCGCCCTGGCCTACACGGGCGTCGCCATCGGCCCCGACCTGGCGCTGGCGCGGCTCTTCCTGTCGCTGGCATTCGGCATCGGGATCGGGATGATCATGGCCCTCCTCTTCCGGCGCTCCGACGCCGAGCGCGATCGCCTGACCGATGACCCCTTCACGGCCCGCGCCGGTGTTCGACGCGCGGCGGTGCTGTTCTTGGTCGTCCTGGTCGCTCTGCTGCTGGCGGGAACGCTGAAGATCGGCGTGCTGACGGATACGTACGCCCGCTGGAGCCTGCGCTTCCCGGGAGCCGCGGCCGTGGAGCAAACCCTCTTCCGCCTCGTGCCGTTCGATCCCGCTCGAGGGGAGGAAGGGGTCTCTCTGCAAGGCGCGGTTCTCATCGGCCTCCTTCTCTTGATCGCTTTCACCGCGTGGCGGGGCTTCGAGCCGGTTCTGGACGGGTTCAACCGCTGGACGTGGATCGCCCTCGGCCTCGTCGCTCTGACGGTGGTTGTGGCCTCGCTGGGAGTGAACGTGTTCGAAACGGGACTGGAGGTCCTCTTCCCCGGCAAGTTCTTCGCTGTGCTTGTGCTGTTGGGCGTCCTTTCCTGGCTGGCCATCTGTCGGCTGGGTGCTCACGACCTCCGCGCATGGTTGTGGGAGTCCTGGCGGTTTGTCCGGCAGATCTTCCCGCTCCTGCTCGTCGGAGTGTTCGTTGTCGGTGTGCTGCGCCAGCTGATTCGGGCGGAGTGGATCGAGTCGCTCGCCGGGACAAACTCGCTGGCCGGGAACCTGGCCGGCGTGGCCTTTGGCGTGTTCATGTACTTCCCGACGCTGGTCGAGGTCCCCGTCGCCAAGATGTTTCTCAGCCTGGGGATGCACCGCGGCCCACTGCTGGCCTACCTGATGGCCGATCCCGAGCTCAGTCTGCAGAGCATCCTGCTGGTGACCGCCATCATCGGACGCAGGCAGGCCTGGACGTACGTGGCGCTGGTCGCTCTGTTTAGCACGATGGCCGGCCTGACGTACGGCGCCTGGGTCGACGGAGTTGACGCGGGATGGATCGCGCTTTCCCTCGGCCTGTTCCTCATCGCCTTCATCGTCCCGCTTCGTCTCGTAGGCGGGCGGGAGGGGCGTCGCTCCTCAGTACCTGTTGCGTCGTCCGGGCATGGCGTGCCGGACAGGAGGGCGTCGTGAACATCACCGTGCTGGGCACTGGCTGCTACAAGTGCATTGCTCTCGAATCGACCTTGGCCGAGATCCTTGCGGAATTGAGCCGAAGCGACGTGGTCTTGGAGCGAGTTGACGACGAGAACGTCATCCGCCGGTTCATGCCGCTGGACGCCATCCCTGGCTTCGTGATCGACGGGCGCCTCGTCTGTTCCGGGGAGGTGCCCACCAGGGAAACCCTGCGGCAATGGCTAGGGGAGTCTCACAGCGAAGCGACAAGGAGCGAAGCATGTTGACGATCAAGATTCTCGGTCCCGGCTGCCCCAACTGCAAGAAGGTGGAGGAGACGGCCCGGCGCGCCGCGGCCGGCCTGGGTGCGCAGGCGGAGTTCATTAAGGTGACGGACTACGCCAAGATCATGGAATATCCCATTCTGTCTACGCCCGGACTGGTGGTCGACGAAACGGTGGTGTGCAGCGGTCGAATCCCGAGCGAGGCCGAAGTGATGTCGTGGCTGGCTGACGCGCTGGAAGATTCGCGACGTGCCGTACGGGGATTCAGCGGGGTGCCCCAATGCAGGCTCTAGCCTGCGGCGAAGCCGGCGCCCATGGCCTGGAATGCCGGTGGGTCCCCAAGTCGCGGTCCAGCGCCGAACGGCGGGGGATTTCATCCGAACGCGAATGCCCTGACGTGGAAGAAAGGCGGGCGCAGCATCGCCTTCCACGATCGTGAGATTGGAACGTGCAGTGCTGGGGGGGGCGCGAGGCTGCCGAGGGACTTGAGCCGCGCGTCTAGAATAGCCTCTTGATCAAGCGCAGGATTCCTTCCCGCCACGGGACCCGGTGCGTCACCCCGGCCTGTCGGCGGAACTCCTCCTGATGGGCCAGGTACCAATCGAAGTTGCGGACTAACGCCTCCCGATTCGAGTACTTCGGCTGAAATCCAAGCAGGCGCTCCGCCTTCTCGATGGAGACCACCGATTCCTTCCCAATGGTCTCGTAGATCCAAGGATAGATAGGCGATAGGCCCATCGACTGCAGGAGCCTGAGCGCGAGGATGGCCGGGGCAGCCGGGATGGATACGACCTTCCGGCCAAATCCGGCGTGGTCCAGGACGGCCTGGAAGTCGCTGCGCGGAGAGCCGAAGTCCCTGGCGCCCAGGTTGAACGTATCGTTGACAGTCTCAGCAGGAAGCCTGGCGCAGGACCAGATCGCCTCGCACAGGTCTTCGACATGCAGGTACTGGTATGGTCGATCGCCCTTGCCCAGGATGGGGAAGTTCCTTCCCTCCGAGGCCCACTCATAGAGCAAGGCGAACACTCCAAGCCGCTCTGGCCCGATGAACGACTTCGGCCTCAGGATCGGAATGCACATCCCCCCGGCGCGGTACTCCAAGCACACCTCCTCGGCGCGGGCCTTGGAGATCCCGTAGGGACCGACGCCACGGAGGGGATCCGTCTCGACGACGGGGTGATGGTCGGGGATGCCGTAGACGGCGGTCGTCGAGATGTGGATGACGCGTTCGATCCTGTGTTCGCGGGCCACATCGAGGACCGTCCGGGTGCCGTCCACATTCGTCGTGTAGATGTCCTTGACCGGATAGAGGGGCAAGGCAGCAGCTGCGTGAACGACCGCGTCGACCCCCTCCATGGCCCGGGCGACCGCGCCCCGATCACGAACATCTCCGGTGACCACCCGGATCTCCTGAACAACGTCTCCGTGGTGGAAGGGGGCGATGTCGAGAGATGCAATCCCCTGCCCCCTGGCCCGCAGGAAGCGGATCAGGTTGATCCCCAGGAAGCCGGCGCCGCCGGTGACAAGAAACGTGGTGGGCAAGGCTTACTCCTTGATCCGGAAGACGCCCGTCCTTCGGCCTTCTGCGCCGGGCCTGCTTTGAACGTAGTCGTCCGGCGAAGGAGAGGGATGATGAACCGGACGACGGTGAGCCTTAGACAAGAAGGCGGCGGGGCCCGCCGAACTGGATCTGTAAGAAGCGTTCATACCACGGGGATCCCGCGGTGGGAAGAGACGCTCGTTTTCGGAAATGTCCTCTGGCCGGGGTGTAGTGTTGCCTGTCGCTGCCTGTATCCTGGGAGTTGCTCGAGGGGTGGTCATCCGTTGCCTGGTGCGAGTAGCGTGTGTGACCGGTCGTCAGTCCGCAGGGCTCATGGTGCCAGAGCAGAGTGCGCGGCCTGGCGAGGCGACGCTGGATCCGCTGCGTTGCCCTGCGCCCGTCCGGTTGCTACAATCCGGTCGTACGCCGACTGGGGCAGAATGCCTCGCACGATCCTCCACAAAGCAGACCGCTGTATAGGCTCCGGGCTCAGCCGGTTCCTGGGGGACTTGGAGCTCGACGTCTTCTGCGTTGTGTGGAGGCGTGGGCAAGCGACCATGGCAGATGTCCGCGCCGCGCTCTCCCGGCGCCGGCCGCTCTTGCGCCCGGCGGCCGCGGCTACGTTCTCTGCGACTGGATCGATCGTGGCGGCGATTGGAGTGACTCGGTTCTGGCGTGGGTGGCAGGGACCGGCCTGAGCGGCACTGCGACCCGAGTTGCGAGCCTGTCTCCGGTGGACTACGCTGCGGTATGGACGCGAGATCTTCCAGCCGACGTTCGCGAGCAAGCCACCTCCAGCTGGGCCGCCGCCCTCGCCGAGGAGGGCATCCAGCGAATTCATGTCGGAATCGTCGTCCTTGCCAGGCGACGCATGTGGCACGTTCTCAGAACTTTTCAGGAGGCGCTTCGGCTGCAAAGAAGAACGGCCAGGAGAGCCGAGGGAATCAAAGAAGGCGTATCAGGCTCTCCCTCCTTTCCGGAGACCCCTACACGCCCTCCAACGATGCCCCATCCTCAAGAGGCGACGGTGGGATTTGAACCCACGCATGAGGGTTTTGCAGACCCTTGCCTTACCACTTGGCTACGTCGCCGGAAAGCAGCAGTCGGCCTTCAGCCGTCAGCTCGTCCTTGAGCGGGAGGTTCTTGCTGCTGGCTGAAAGCCGACGGCTGGCAGGTGCCAGAGCGGGCGATGGGATTCGAACCCACGACCTTCTCCTTGGCAAGGAGACGTTCTACCACTGAACCACGCCCGCTGGTGCGGCGAAGGATACCGCGGCCGCCGGACCGCGTCAAGCGAATCCGCCCCTTCGCATCACCGCTGGTACCGAGGAGTCCTTTGTGCCACCGAAAATGAGGTTAAACTTGTCTCATCCCGCGGCCCCCTACCTCCTACGCCGCTCCGGCCGTTGTCGACAGGAGACCTGATGGCCAAAGCCAAACCGTTTCGCCGCACCGCGTGGTTCGCCCTCCCTCCAGTGGCGCTCTCGCTCGCCTGCTCCGTGCTGGGCGGGTCGACCGCGCCGCCCGAGGAAGGCGTCCTCTTTCGGGACGACTTCTCCGATCCGTCGAGCGGCTGGGATCGGGTGCAGACCGACGAGGGAGTCACCGACTACGCCTCGGGCGAGTACCGCATCCTCGTCCAGCAGACCCAGCACGACTACTGGGCCAACCCCGGCCGGTCGTTCGGTGATGTCCGCGTCGAGGTCGACGCCCGCAAGGGCGGCGGGCCGGACGACAACGACTTCGGCGTGATCTGCCGCTATCAGGACACGCAGAACTTCTACGCCTTCCTGATCAGCAGCGACGGCTACTACGCCATCCTCAAGTACAGCGGCGGCTCGTCCGAAACCCTCGGCACCGACGGCATGGTCTCGACCGACACCGTCCAACAGGGGAATAACACCAATCACATCCGGGCGGATTGCGTCGGCAACACATTGACGCTGTACGCCAACGGCACGATGATCCACAGCACCAGCGACTCGACGTTCTCGTCCGGCGACGTCGGCCTGATCGCCGGGACGTTCGACGAACCCGGCGCCGACATCTACTTCGACAACTTCGTCGTCTATCAGCCCTAGCCCGATCCGCTGCCCAACGCTGGGGCCGCCGGCCAAGCCGGCGGCCCCAGCGTTTCTTCCGGCTGGCTGTTGTCGCCCGAGGGCAACTTCGCTACACTGGGCGCCATGGGCACGGCCCCGCCGCGGACCACACGCGAGGAACGGCTCCCCTTCTCTCCGGCCGTCGGCTGCCTGCTGAGCGTGCTCCTCGGACTGGTGTGTGCGGCCGCGTGCTTCGCCCTCCTGTGGGTGAGCGATCAGGGCCAGTTCGTCTATGCGCCGGACCCGTTCCGGGTCACCCGCGTCTGGATTCTGCGCGGTGTCGAAGGCCGAGGCCTGGCGGTCTCGACCACCCGGCCCCTGCCGACCGCCTCCGCCGACGAGACATGCACGCGGACCACGGTCCGCTTCTACTTCACCGGCCGCGCCGTCCCGGGCGCCGACACCGAATACTGCGAGTGCTACGTGCGGGACGGTTCGAGCTGGGTGCCGAGCGGTCCCTGCGGCGAAGACTAGCATGACCGGCCGACAAACCCGCGCCCGCGTGCTCCCTCTCGACTCGATCCTCGAAGGCGATTGCCGCTCCGTGCTGGCCGACTTCCCGCCGGCCTGCATCGACCTGGTCTTTGCCGATCCGCCCTACAACCTGCAGCTATCGCAGGAGCTCTGGCGGCCGAACCAGACGCGCGTCTCCGGCGTCGACGAGGCCTGGGACCGGTTCGACAGTTTCGCCGCCTACGACGAGTTCACCCGCGCCTGGCTGCGCGCCTGCCAGCGCGTGCTCAAGCCGACCGGATCGCTGTGGGTCATCGGAACGTATCACAACATCTACCGCGTCGGCGCCATCCTGCAGGACCTGGGCTTCTGGATTCTCAACGATGTGGTGTGGATCAAGACCAACCCCATGCCTAATTTCCGCGGCGTGCGGTTCACCAATGCCCACGAAACGCTGCTGTGGGCGGCGCCCTCGCGCGACGCGCGACCGACGTTTCAGCATCACTCGATGAAGGGCCTGAACGACGGCCTGCAGATGCGCAGCGATTGGCATCTGCCGATCTGCGGAGGCTCCGAACGGCTGCGGCTGGGCGCGGCGATCGAAGCCTCGGAGAAGGGATCGAACGGTCGAGGGCCCAAGGCCCACGCCACCCAAAAACCGGAGGCGTTGCTCTACCGCGTGATCCTGTCGTCGAGCCGGCCGGGGGAGGTCGTCCTCGACCCGTTCTTCGGATCCGGAACGACGGGCGCCGTGGCGAAGCGCCTCGGCCGGCGATGGATCGGCATCGAGCGAGAGCCAGGCTACATCGAGATCGCCCGACGGCGCATCGCTCAGGTGCCGGCCGCGCCCGGCGAGGCTGCGCTGCTCGAGGCTCCCGAGCCGCGGCGGAAGACGCGCCTGCCGTTCGGCGCCCTCCTGGAGGCGGGATTGCTCCGGCCCGGCCAGCGCCTGTACTTCCGCGGCGATCGGCGGCGATCGGCGCGCATCCGCGCCGACGGCGCCCTCGTGCGCGACGGACGTGCCGGATCGATCCACCAGCTCGGCTCGCTTCTTTCCGGTGGCGCGCCGTGCAACGGATGGTTGACCTGGCTCTACCAGGACGAAGACGGCGTCTTGCGGGCGATCGATGAGCTCAGGGCGCGACTGCGGTAGGTGTCACCGCGACGCCCTCCAAGACCCAAGCACCCCCGCACGGGGGTGCTTCGCTTCCCTGAGTGCCGAGAGCCAGAATCGAACTGGCGACACCGCGATTTTCAGTCGCGTGCTCTACCAACTGAGCTATCTCGGCGGGTGCGCCGGCGGATTGTACCGTATCCGCGAGGCGTGTCAAGAACCGCCGGAGGCGGGGAACAGAAACGCCGGGATCGAGCCGACCTCGACAACGACGAAGCCGTCGACGATCGGCAGGGTTTCGCGCACCAGCGTGTCGCCATCCGTCACCGTCCATTCGACGTCCATCGAGCCCTCCGCAGGGACCGGCACCCGCACGGGTCGTGTCGGCATTGCTTCGCCCGGCAGCCAGAGCCCGATATCCGCCCAGAAGACGTAAGCGACAGTTCCATCCGTTCGCCGGATCTCGTACACGTAAGTCCGCACGTCGTAGCCTAGCAGCCTCGAGACCGACTCGCTCTCGGTGATCTCATCCGCCGCCTGACGCAAGGCGTAGAAGGCGGGCCGATAGCCCCGGAGCCGCCGGGACACGAGATCTCGGTCGATCATGCCCTGCCATGGGCCGGTGCCGGCGCCGCCGAAAGTGAGCATCAAGATCGATCCACACCCAACAAGCCCCCTGCGCGATCTGATAGGTCGGTGCGGTGACGTGGGCCTAGAGGTCATCCGTCAGGGCCTCCCGTAGTGCCGGTCGGATCGAATCGAAGACACGCGCTCCGACAGCTTCGAGTGCCCGCGACTTCTCCGGGCTCCGCGCAATACCGTACAGCTCCAATTCGATCGGAACTCCCGCCGAGGCCAGGACATCGCGAGCCGCCCGCGCGCCTCTCATTCCTTTGGCCGCGTCTTCGAAGACGCCGACCCGCGCCCCCTCGAGATCGTTCCAGAGGACGACGGCCGCGCGATCCGTCACGAGATCATGGGCTGCGGCGAGCGCCGACTCGACGTCCCCGTCGACCGCCAGGCGCATTCCGGCCAGGACGTGGACCGGGGACGGTTTCAAGTAGGCCTGGGGCGGCAGCCCGTGACGTTCGGCAAACCAGCCCAACGCTCCGGATGCGACGAACGGCCATCCCTCGACGCCCGCCACCCGCACCCCGATCTCCGCCTCGGGAGTGTTGAACATCGTCCCTTGCGAGCGGGAAGGGCGGTTGGTGATGACGGCGACATGCCGGTCTGCTCCCCTCCGCCACGTGTCCAGCCTTCGCACAACTTCGGTCGGAAGCGTGGGTCGATCTTGGGTGGCCAGCATGCCGGGCGTATTCAGGCCGCCCGGGCGGCGATAGACCTCGCGGAACAGCTCGCTTCCAAGGTTGAACTCCTGGATCAGGTGGAACGTCAAGGATCGCTCCGGATCACGCGCCCGGCGTAGAAGACCCTCCAAGTAGTCGAGTTGCACGGACGACAAGTCTGATCGTAAGGACAAGAGGCGTTCGAGCGCCCGTTCGACGGGCCGGTCGACGCGGCCGTCTCCGTCGGTGAGGGATCGGGCAAAGCCGGAAAAATCCGGTGGGGGCAATCCGTGGGGAGGGGTCGATAGGATCGGCGGCTGTTCGGGCAGGCGAAGCCGTGGATCGAATTCCCACGCCCGGGCCAGCATCAGCGCGGCGCAGATGGCGCTTGAGTCCCACTCGGCCGTGATGTCGAGCGATTCGAAGACCTCGATCTCCTGTTGGGTCAGCCGCACCGCTCCGAAGCCGAGACCCTCACCGATCAGGGAGACGGCCCGGCGAAGCGACTCATAGTAGCCCTCGGACGTCAACAGGACTGCATCCAGGTCGAACAGGAGGATGTGGCGCCGGTGCCTGGTCGAGCGCGCTGGTGCCGGGGTCATCGCTGACCCACGTTCGAGAAGTGGAGGTCAGCCACCTCCAGCCATTGCGGCTCGGTCGTGGGGAGCAGCCCGAAGCGGATGCCGCGCGTGCGCGAGATCACCGCGTACTGGTTGTCGATCCACAGGACGAATCCCAACGGGGGCTCCGGGGGCTGCTCGGCGCGCAGCATCAACTCCCCATCCACCCGGAACTCGGCCGCGCCGTCCCTCCAGTCCAACTCGTAGGAGTGCCAGTCTGCCAGATCGGCTTCGATCTCGGCCTCGGCCGCCTGGACGCGAGACAGTGCCCACGCGACGAGCCACGCCTGAAGGCGGCGAAGCAGGCCCGCCGCCATCAGCCCGGCCCCTCCGGCGACAACCAGAGCCGCAGGCAGGCGAGGCGAGCGTAGGCTGGCTGCCTTCCATCCCGCGGCCACACCGGGTGTGGCGTAGGCCATGTCGTTCGGGGGTGACCCGTAGAAGAACCACAGAGCCTGTGGCGAGGCGGGCAGCTTGCGCATTGCTCCGGCCTGGCCGAGCGACACGGCGAAGGGGTCGTTCCACAGGCCGAAACCCAACGTGCCCACCGGGTCGGACCGTGAGGCGCGAGCCCGGACGTGGGCCTGGAACGGGGGGCGATGGCGAAACTGCGACCGCGGCCGCCGCACCGTGTCATCCAGCTGGGCGACGGAGTAGCCGGCCTGCGGCTCGATGACGAGGCGCGCGCCCCGAGCCGTGGGCTCCACGCGCCCGGCGCCGCCGACGAACGGGGTCAACGACGTCACACCCGCGATTCTAGCCTCCGTTCGCGCCGCTTCCTGTATAATCCTCGGCCCGAGGAGACGCAACGTGGAGCTGACCTGGTACGGGATGTCGTGCTTTCGCATGGTCGAGCGCGGTCTGGCGACGGTCGTCACCGACCCGTTCGATTCGAGCGTCGGGTTGCCGGCGCCCAAGCTCAAGGCCGACATCGTCACGGTGAGCCACGACGCCCCCGGGCACAACAACCTGGCGGCGGTCAAGGGCGAGCGCCGCGTGATCCAGGGCCCGGGAGAATACGAAATCGGCGGGGTGTTCGTCACCGGGATCGCCATGAACGCTCCAGCCAAGGGCAACGGCGCCCGGCCGAACACCCTGTACGTGTTCGACTTCGACGGCCTGACGGTGGTGCACCTGGGCGACCTGGCCTTCGTGCCGTCGCAACCGCAGATCGAAGACCTGGGTACGGTCGACGTGGCGCTCGTCCCGGTCGGCGGAGGCAGCGCCCTGAACCCGGCGCAGGCGGCGGAGGTCATCAGCCTGATCGAGCCCAAGCTCGTCGTCCCCATGCACTATAAGTCGGGCAAGGAGACCCTCAAGCTCGGCCCGGCCTCCCGCTTCCTGTCCGAAATGGGCATCAATTCGCTCGAACCCATCGACGTCCTGAAGGTGACCAAGGGTGCCCTGTCGGAAGAGACGCAGGTCGTCCTGTTGGAGCGGGCCGAGTCGTAGCCCCTCCCGGCATCGGAGGCGATCCTGGCGATCAAGCTGCTCATGACGTGGGACATCCTGCCAGGGCGGGAGCAGGAGTACTTCGAGTTCGTCGTGCGCGAGTTCGTGCCGGGGATGCAGCGGTTGGGGATCCAGCCGACCGAGGCGTGGTACACGACCTTCGGCCGGCGACCGCAGATCCTGACCGGGGGAGTTACGGCCGACCTGCAGACGATGCGCTCGGCCCTCGCCTCGCCCGACTGGCAGGCGCTGCGCGACCGACTGGGCGAGTACGTGGCCAACTTCGAATGGAAGATCATTCGCCCCACCGGCGGCTTCCAGATGTGAGGCGCCTCGCCTCACCCGCCGCGACAAGCGGCCCAGCCCAGTCGAGCCTCGATCTCCCTGGGCCGCGCGAGGCAATCGGTGCAAGGCCGGAGAGGAGACCGGCGGCCGCGTCAGTCGTCGGACGAGGCGGCGGAAGGCTTCTTGCCTTCCTTCGAGTCTTCCTTCGGCGCCGACCCAGAGTCGTCGGACTTGCGGCTGGAGCTCTGCCCCGAGGGGGAGCGATGGTCGGTGGCGTAGAAGCCTGAGCCCTTGAAAACCACCCCGACCGGCAGGAAGAGCTTGCGCAACGCCTCCTCACCGCATTCCGGGCAGACCGTCAGCGGGGGATCGTCGAAGCTCTGGAAGCGGTCGAAGCGAACACCGCAGTTGTCGCAGCCGTAGGCGTACGTAGGCATGGACCGACCTCGGGCAGGCGCTGATTATACGAGGGAGCGGCCTTCACGGGGAACCACCTGCCACCGCCAGGACTGGCGCCGCCCGGCGATCCACGATACCCGATCCGCGTAGGAGAAACGTAAGCGCCTCCAGGGCAACTCTCCGCCCCCGTTGCCCTGGTCGGCAGTATGATAGGTGTGACCGGTGGGTCGGCCGGGCGACCGCGGCGCCGCGCCCCGTGCGTCGGCGACGAGGAAAGTCCGCGCTCCACAGGGCAGGGTGCCGGGTAACACCCGGGCGGGGAGACCCGCGGACAGGGCCACAGAAACACACCGCTTCGCGCGCGAGCGCGGAGCAAGGGTGAAACGGTGGTGTAAGAGACCACCGGCGGACCCAGCAATGGGCCGGCCAGGCAACCCCCACCCGGAGCAAGGCCAAGCAGGGGCGAGGAGCGGCCCGCTCCGTTCGAGCCCCGGGTAGGCTGCTCGAGCCCGGCGGTGACGCTCGGGCCTAGAGAGATGGTCGCACAGGTGCGGGATGGTCGGGAAGAAGGCCTGCGGGCCGTAAACCGATCGCCGCGCCGGACAGAACGCGGCTTACAGGCCGGCCCCCGGTCCCGATCCGTCCGCCGCCAGCTCGAGGCCGGCGGGTTCCGGCAGCGCGAACTTCTCGAAGAACTCCCACAGCTCGCGGTTGGCGTCGATGACGTCGGTGGAGGGCCCAAGGACCTGTTCCAGGTAGGCCGGCGTGCCTCCTGGCCAGACGTGCCCGGCTCCGGTCAGTTTCCATAGCGCGACTTCGGCGGCGCAACCCGGATAGACGAAGAGAGTGGCGCCATGCGTCGCTCCCTCGCGGCTCTCCGTCTGACGCGACTCGATCGGGATCGGCGTCTGTTCGCACCCGTTGATGGCCGCCCAGTCGGCGAGCACGGCCTCGACCGGCACGTGTTCGATGCGGTTGATTGTGAGAGGGAATGGGGGGCCGAGCCCGCCGTCGTACAGGGCGCGCGGGTCATCCACGCTGTGGATGTGCAGGATGGGAACGGGCCGCGCTGGCTCGAGGGGCGTGAAGCGTGCCGCGCCGCCGACGGGCGCGATGGCGGCGACCAGGTCCGCGGCCTCGGCCGCGAGCCGATAGGCCATCATCGCTCCGTTCGATAGACCGGTGGCGTAGATCCGTTCCCCATCGATGGGCGCCACGGTCGCCAGGTCCGCGATCAGCGCCCGGACGAATCCGACGTCGTCGATGCCGTGCTCCATCGAGAAGCCGCAACACGCGCCGGCGTTCCACGTCAGCAGGAGGGTCCCGAACCGGCCCGTGCCGTCGGGGTAGACAACGAGGAAGCCCTCTTCGTCGGCCAGCCGGTCGAGGCCGGTGTACTCGCGGTGGCCTGCGGCGTTGCCGCCGCCTCCGTGGAAGTTGAGAACGAGGGGGAGTGGCTTCTCGCCTGCCGCTTGCGGCGGGACGTGGACGATGTACGAGCGCCGCCGACCGTCGTGGTCGATGTGGCGACGGAAGGTTCCCGCGAGGAGCCTTCCCGGGCCGGAGGATTCACGGACATCGCCTCGGCCAGGTGCGCATGCCGACACGGCGACGACAACGAGGCAGACGACAAGCGAGCGTGCGTTCATTCCGTGGCGCGTCCCCGATCGCGAGCCTGCGTTCTGGTAGGCGTCCTGAGCCTGTCGAAGGCGTTCTGAGCTTGTCGAAGGCGTCCTGAGCCTGTCGAAGGCGTCCCGAGCCTGTCGAAGGACGCCGCAGACCCGGCCCCGCCGCGCTTCGATCGAGGGCGCCCTCAAAGCGTGGCCAGCGGGTAGGCGGCAGCTTCGCCGAATGGCAGGTACGCGGAGAAGTCGGGCTCCCACCCGTCCGGCACGAATTCGCCCGTCGCCGTGTCCTGCGTGTAGCGCCCGTGGTATTCCCCGTCCGCGATCCGGCGCAGCGCCTCGGCGAAGCGATCGACCTCGTCGATCGTGTTGTACAGGCCGAACGACATCCGCACCAGGCCGGGCATCTCGCGCTTGTCGTGCGCCAGCATCCGATCGCGCACCGCTCTGGCTTCGTCGGGCGTCAGACCGAGCAATCGAAGAACGTAGGGGTGCGCGCAGAAGCAGCCGCTGCGCACACCGATCCCGTGCTCATAGCCCAGGATGGCCGCCACGAGGAAGTGCGATACCCCCTCCACCTGGAAGGGGATTGCCCCCAGCCGCTCGGCTGCCGACTCGGGGCGCGGATCCCCGAAGACGCGTACCCGATCGGTCTCCGCCAGGCGGCGCAACGCGTGCGCCGTCAGTTCCGCCTCGTGCGCCGCCACCCGTCCCATCCCGATCTCCTCGAGTTGCGCCAGGGCCAGCGCCAGCGCCACCGCCCCGACGACGTTCGGGCTGCCGGCTTCGTCGCGGTCGGGCGGCTCGGCCCAGATCACATCGTCGACGGTCACAATCTCGACCGTGCCGCCGCCTCGCGCGTCGGGGTCGCCACGTTCGAAGACGTCGCGGCGCCCGACGAGGGCGCCGGTGCCGTACGGCGCGTACAGCTTGTGCGCCGAGAGGGCCAGGAAATCGATGTGCTCCGGGTCATCGAGGGGTCGCATGTCGATGGCGCGGTGCGGAGCGAGCTGCGCCGCGTCGGCGACGAACCAGGCGCCGGCGGCGTGGGCCTTGGCCGCCAGGCGATGGATCGGGTTGAGGTAGCCGGTGACGTTGCTGGCGCCGGTCACGGCCACAAGCCGCACGCGGCCCCGCAGAGCCGTCAGCTTGCGGTCGAAGTCGTCCTCGTCCAGCCGACCGTCGGGGCGCACGGCGGCGTGAACGACCTCGGCCACTGCGCGATAGGGCAGGTCGTCGGAGTGGTGCTCCATCTCGGTCGTCAGAACGATCTCGCCCGGCTGCAGGGGAAGGCGCCGGGCGAGTTTGTTGAGAGCCTCGGTCGTGTTCTTGCCGAAGATACAGACGTGTTCGTCCGGTCGTGCTCCGACGAAGCGCATCACCCGGCTGCGCGCCTCTTCGTAGGCCCAGGTCGAGAGCTGGGACTTGAAGCCTGTTCCACGGTGGACGCTGGCGTAGTGATCGAGGAAGGCCGACACGCCATCGCGCACGGCGCGCAGGGGAGGAGTGGAGGCGGCGTTGTCGAAGTTGATGTAGCGGGCCCGGCGGCCGTCGAGGAGCGGGACCTCGATCTCGGTACCCGCGAAGAGATCGCGCAGCGACTCTCCATGGTTGGCATCCATCAGCGCAACACCTCCACATCTGGGGGTAGGAGCAAAGTACCGATCACCCGACTTGTCCTTGCCGGTTGCGCTTACGCGATTTCGTGCTTATACTGTGGGCACTTGTGGGTCAAAGTGGTTTGAAGTGGGACGCCGGAGGACACCGGCGTCTTGCATGCCGGGAGGCCGCTAGAACGCATGTTCCTTGGCCAGTTCGCCCACAGCATCGATGCCAAAGGCCGGCTGACCATCCCGGTTCGGTTCCGCCCTCCGCTCGCCACGGGCGCATTCGTGACCCAGGGTTTCGACCGGAACCTTGTGGTTTATACCACGGAGAGTTTCCAGCGCCTCGCGGCGCGCGCCAACCAGCTCACCACAACCGACCCCGAGGCGCGCGCCGTCCGCCGCGTTCTGTTCGGCGGCGCCACGGATGTCGACCTCGACTCGGTGGGCCGCATCCTGATCCCCGAATTCCTGCGCGACTACGCCGGTCTCAAGAACGAGACGGTCCTTGTGGGTGCCGGGGAGTACTTCGAAATCTGGGACGCCGACGTGTGGGCCGGGGAACGACAGAGCGTGAGCGACCCTGCCTCCAACGCCAAGCGCTTCACGGCTTTCGACCTTTCCTCGGGGTAGTCCATGGGCGCGTCGGCGCGCGACGCGAACCCCGGACCGCTGCACGCCCCGGTACTTTACCAGCAGGCCCTCTCCGCCCTCGCACCGCGGGCGGGGGGCCGCTATCTGGACGGGACCCTGGGTGGAGGAGGCCACGCCTTCGGCATCCTGGAGGCCTCCGCGCCCGACGGGCAGCTCCTCGGACTCGATCGTGACCAGGAGGCCCTGGCGGTGGCAGCCGACCGGCTCGAACCATTCGCCGGCCGCATCCAGCTGCGGCAGGCCGCCTTCAGCGACATGCGCCGGCAGGCAGCGGCCATCGGCTGGGAGCGGGTGGACGGGATCCTGCTCGACCTCGGCCTGTCGTCGATGCAACTCGAGGCCCCCGAGCGCGGATTCTCGTTCCAGCGCGACGGTCCGCTCGACATGCGCTTCGACCGGTCGCAGCCGTTGACGGCGGACGAGATCGTCAATGCCTGGAACGAGGCCGAGCTGGCGCACGTCCTGGCGGAGTATGGCGAACAGCCGCGGGCCCGCGCGGTGGCGCGTGCCATCGTGCGCGCCCGGCCGCTCCGCACCACGACCGAGTTGGCGGGGGTCGTGGCGCGGGCGGCCGGGCGCAGGCGCGGCGGCGTGCACCCGGCGACGCTCGTGTTTCAGGCGTTGCGAATCGCGGTCAATGGCGAGCTCGAGGAGCTGGAGGCCGGGCTGAAGGCGGCGGTGGACCTTCTGGCGGGGCAGGGGAGACTGGTCGTGATCTCGTTCCACTCGCTGGAGGATCGGATCGTCAAGCGCTTCTTTCAACGCGAAGCGCGCGACTGCCTGTGCCCGCCGGCGCAGCCGACGTGCACCTGCGGGCATCGGGCGAGGCTGGCGGTGCGGACGAGGCGGCCGGTCCGGCCCGAGGCGGACGAAGTGACTCGCAACCCGCGCTCGCGGAGCGCGCGGCTGCGGGTGGCGGAGCGCCTGTCCTGAGCCTGGCGCAGGGGCAAGGGATCGACGCGGCACGGTCCTTGCATAGAAGGAATGGGGTCGGGGAGCAGCCGGTGAGGAACGCACGGACGCAGGCCTTCCGCCAGGCACCCTGGCGGATCCTGCGGCAATCGGCCGGCAGCACGTTGTTGGGCCTGGTCGCCCTGCTGCTCGTGGCGGGGATGTACCTGGCGGTCAGCGCGCGCCTGGCCGCCGCCGGACGCGTGCTGCTCGACCTCGAGGATCGGCGAGCCGAGCTCATCCGCGAGACGACCCGGCTGGGCGCGCAACTCGCCGACCTGACGTCGCCGGAGCGAATGGTCGAACGTGCCGCCTCGATGGGTTTCCGGCCGGCCCACCCGAAGGATACCGAGTACATCGTGATCGAAGGCTACGTCGAACCCGAGGGCTTTCGCGCTCCGCCGCCGATCGGAAGCCCGGTCCAGCCGTCGGGCGGGCTGTCGCCGGCCTATACCGAGACGCTGGCCGAGTGGGTCATCCGAGTCGTGGCGCAGCTGCGAGGCGGGCGGTGACTGGAGATCCGGGCGTCCTGAGCGGTGCGGAGGGACAGGGCCTCCAGCGCGGGCGAGTCCTGTCGGTCATGGTGGCGATGGGCCTCGTCGCCTCCGGACTGGTCGTGCAGCTCATCCGCGTCCAGTTCGGGCCATACGCGCCGGTGTTCGACGCGCGCGCCCGGGCCGGCGCCGGGACGCGCGAGCGCGTCAGCCCGGCGCGCGGACTGATCTTCGACCGCGACGGGGTCCTGCTGGCGACGAACGGAACGATGTACTACCTGGAGGTCGAGTTGCGCCAGCTCAACGACGGTAGCCGGCGCGAGATCGCCTCGGTGCTCTCGAAGCTGCTGGTGCTGCCGATGGAAGACCTGTACGCGCAATTGACGCACGACTGGACGGCCAAGGGTCAGTACCGCATCCGGCTGACGCGCGACGACCCGCGCCTCGGCCGCCTACCGATTCGACTCGAAGCGACCGCCGCCAACGTCCTGCGTGAGTTCCTGGCCGACCCGCTGGCGCCCGACCTCTCCGGCCTCGACCTGGTGCCGACCTCGAGTCGCCACTATCCGAACGGCACGCTGGCCGGTCACGTCCTGGGGATCGTCAACCAGGAGGGCGAAGGCTTCTTCGGCGTCGAGGGCTATTACGACGACTGGCTCTCGGGGAAGTCGATCGTCGTCGAGCGGACCTTCATCCCTCCCGACGCGCGTCTCGAACCCGATCCCCCGGCCGGGGTCAACCTCGTGCTGACGATCGACGCCGACATCCAGAACGTGGCCGAGATTGCCCTGAGCGAAGCGATCGAGGAGTCGGAGGCCGAGTCCGGCCAGATCATCGTCATGGACCCGCGCAACGGCGAGATCCTGGCCATGGCCGCCTGGCCGACGCTCGACCCGAACGATTACGAGCCGTGGCTGGTCCAGGCCGAGGCGGACGACTCGGCCATCACCCCGGCCGTCGCGGCGCAGTACGAGCCGGGCTCGACCTTCAAGATCCTCACCATGGCCGCGGCCCTCAGCTCCGGCGCCGTGCAGCCGCTGGATGTGTTCGTCGACACCGGCGTCATCGAGGTCGGCGGCGTTCCGATCCGCAACTGGGACTACGGCGCCTGGGGCCCGCAGACCATGATCGGCTGCATGCGCTACTCGCTCAACGTCTGCCTGGCTTACGTCGCCTCGCAGAAGCTGGGCGCGTCTTCCTTCTACTCCTACCTGACCGAGTTCGGCATCGGCCAGCTCACTGGGGTCGACCTGGCCGGCGAGGTGGCCGGGCAGCTACGGACACCGCGCCATCCGGAATGGACCGAGTCCGATCTCGGGACCAACGCCTTCGGGCAGGGCGTCTCGGTCACGCCGATTCAGCTCGTTACGGCCGCGGCTGCGGTGGCCAACGGCGGCGTCATGGTCCAGCCGCACGTCGTGCGCGAGGTGGCCAGCCCGCAGGGCGTCTATCGTCCCAAGCCGGTGGTCCTGGGCCGGCCGGTCACGCCCGAGGCGGCCGAGACATTGACCCAGATGCTCGTCGAATCGCTGGAGGGCGAGACGCGCCGGGCGACGGTCGGCGGCTACCGGCTGGCCGGCAAGACCGGCACGGCGCAGATCCCGGGTGAGAAGGGTTACGACCCGAAATGGACGATCGCCTCGTTCATCGGCTGGGGCCCGATCCCCGACCCGCACTTCATCGTGCTCGTCCGACTCGACAAGCCCCGGTCCTCGCCGTGGGGCTCGGTCGTGGCGGCCCCGGTGTTCCAGGAGGTCGTCGAGCGGCTGGTCGTGCTGCTCGAACTGCCGCCGACGCAGGGCGTGCCGCTGGCCAGCGGGGGTTGAGCGCGTGCTCAATCGCCTGACGCTCGAGACCGTGGTCGAGGCCCTGACCGGCGTGGCGCCGGCCGGCGGACCGACGCCGCTGCGCGACGCGGTCATCGATTCGCGCGAGGCCTCGGCCGGGGCGATCTTCTTCGCCCTCAAGGGCGAGAAGGCCGACGGACACGATTTCGTCGGCCAGGCCTTCGAGCGTGGGGCGCGGGCGGCGGTCGTCGAGCGCCAGCCGGCCGGCCCGTGGCCGGTGCTCGACCTGCGGCGTCCGCCGCCGGCCGACGCCGTCCCGTCGCCGGTCTGCCTGCGGGTCGACGACGTCCTGCGGGCGCTCCAGCAAGCGGCTCGCTTCTGGCGCTCGCAGCTCAACCTGCGCGTCATCGGCATCACCGGCAGCGTCGGCAAGTCGACGACCAAGGAGGTCGCCGCCGAGTTGTTGGAGCGGCGCTTCCGCACCCTGCGCAATCCGGGAAACCTGAACAACGAGATCGGCCTGCCCCTGACGGTGTTGCGCCTGACCTCCGAACACGCCAAGGCGGTGCTCGAGATGGGCTTCTACGTGCCGGGCGAGATCGCCCTGTTGTGCGACATCGCCCGGCCGCACGTCGGCGTGGTCACCAACATCGGCCCCGTGCACCTGGAGCGCGCCGGTTCGATGGAGGCGATCGTCGCCGGCAAGTCCGAACTGGTCGAGGCCCTGCCGCCGGCGCCGGAGGGCGTGGCCGTGCTGAACTACGACGACGAGCGCGTGCGCTCGATGGCTTCCTGCACCCGCGCCCGGGTCTTCACCTACGGCCTGAGCCCGGAGGCCGACCTGTGGGCGGATGCCATCGAAGGCCTCGGCCTGGACGGGGTGCGCTTCGCGCTGCACCACGGCCGCGAGCACGAGCACATCCGCGTGCCGATGCTCGGCCGTCATTCGGTCCACACCGCGCTGCGGGCGGCCGCCGTCGGGCTCGTCGAAGGCCTGTCGTGGGAGGAGATTCTGGCCGGGCTGCGCACGACGCATGCCCAGCTCCGGCTGGTGGCCGTGCCGGGGCCGGGCGGGGCGATCCTGCTCGACGACACGTACAACGCCGCGCCCGAGTCGACGATCGCCGCCCTCAACCTGCTGGCCGAGCTGGAGGGGCGACGGCTGGCGGTGCTCGGCGACATGCTCGAGCTCGGCTCGTACGAGGAGGCGGGGCACCGCATGGTCGGGGCGCGCGCCGCCGGCGTGGCGGACGAGGTCGTGGCCGTCGGGCCGCGGGCACGCTGGATCGCCGAGGAGGCCGTGCGCGCCGGCCTGCCGACCGGCCACGTGCTGCACGTCGAGACGGTGGCTCAGGCGATCGACGCGCTGCGCGGCAAGGTCGGCGCGGGGGACGTCGTGCTGATCAAGGGCTCGCGCGGGATGCGCATGGATCAGATCGTCGACGAGCTGGCGGAGGGCACGTCGTGATCGGCCAGTCGGCGATGGCCCTGTCGCTGGGCGGGATCACCTTCCTGCTGGCCGTGATCTGGGGCGGCCCGATGATCCAGGTGCTGCGGCGGCTCGGCGTCGGCAAGAAGATTCGCATCGAGGGGCCCGAACGGCACGTCACCAAGCTCGGCACGCCGACGATGGGCGGCTGGCTGATCGTCATCTCGGTCCTGACCGTCACCGTCGTCCTCAACCTGGTCTCGCTGCTGACCGAGCTGACCGTGCTCGGCCCCTCGATCCTGCTGCCGACGCTCGTCATGCTGGCCTTCGCCGTGCTGGGGGCGATCGACGACTGGCTGGGGGTGAAGGGCGTGCGCCGCGGCGAGGGCATGCGCGCCCGCACCAAGTTCTTCTGGCAGGTCGTCCTGGCCGCGGGAGCGGCGTTCGTGCTGAAGTACGGCCTCCAGGCGCCCGAGTTGTTCCTGCCCAACTACCCGGAGGGCATCAGCCTCGGCCTGTGGTACCTGCCGATCGCCGCCTTCGTCATTGTCGCCTCGACCAACGCCGTCAACCTGACCGACGGCCTCGACGGGCTGGCCGGGCTGATCGCCGCCACGGCCTTCGCCGCCTACGGCGCCATCGCCATGCTCCAGGGCCAGGAATTCCTGGTGCGCTTCTGCTTCACCGTCGTCGGGGCGATCTTCGCCTTCCTCTGGTACAACGTCCACCCCGCCGAGATGTTCATGGGCGACACGGGCTCGCTCTCGCTCGGCGCCACACTCGGCGTGGTGGCGCTGATGACCGGGCAATGGATCCTGCTGCCGGTCATCGCCATCATCCCGGTCAGCGTCGTCGTCAGCGTCATTCTCCAGATCGCCTACTTCAAGATCACGCGCGGGCGGCGGCTGTTCAAGATGGCGCCGCTCCAGCACCACTTCGAGCTCCTCGGATGGAGCGAGACCCAGGTCGTCCAGCGATTCTGGCTCGTGGCCCTGCTCTCGGCCATGATCGGAGTCGCTCTCGCCTTGCTGAGAGGGAGTTGAGACATGGATACCGGAATGCTGTGGTTCGACGACGGCCCTCAGGGCCTGAAGGACAAGGTGGCGCGCGCTGTCTCGTTTTACGCCACCAAGTACGGCCGCACGCCGACGGTCTGCCTGGTCCATCCGGCGACCTCGGCCGGGGCCGAGGTCGGCGCGGTCTCGGGCGTGGTGGTGCGCGAGACGCGCGCCGTGCTGCCCAACCACTTCCTGGTGGGCATCGAAGAGCTGCCGGCGCGCCCGGCGGAGCCGAAGCGGGCGCGCAAGGAGCGCCCGGCGGCGCGGGCAACGGCGCGGCGTCAGGCCGCCTGAGGCAGTGGCTTGGGCGAGGCACGGCGGCGGGTGGTCATTGTCGGGCTGGCCCGACAGGGCAAGGCGCTCGCCCGCCACTTCGCTGACCAGGGAGCCGAGGTCGTGGTGACCGATCTGCGTTCGAGGGAAGAGCTGCATCGGGCGGTGGACGAACTCGCCGACCTGCCGCTCGAGTTCGTCCTGGGCGGCCATCCGGACGATCTCGTGGCGCGCGCCGACCTGCTGTGCCTATCGGGCGGTGTCCCCGCCGATCTGCCGCTGGCACAGCAGGCGCGCGCCCGCGGGATCCGGGTGACCAACGACTCGCAACTCTTCCTCGAGGCCTGCCCGGCGCGCTCGATCGGCATCACCGGCTCGGCCGGCAAGACTACGACCACGGCGCTCCTGGGCGAGATGGCGCGGCGCTGGGCCGAAACCTCCGGACGGCGCGCCTGGGTGGGCGGGAACATCGGCCGGCCGCTGCTCTCCGACCTGGCCGCGATCGCCCCCGACGACCTGGTGGTGATGGAACTGTCGTCGTTCCAGCTCGAACTGATGACGGTCGGCCCGTCGATCGCCGTCGTCCTGAACGTGACGCCCAACCACCTGGATCGCCACCGCACGATGGAAGCCTACGTCGCCGCCAAGAGGCGCATCCTGGACTTCCAGACGGGCGCCGACACGGCCGTGCTCGGCGTCGACGATGCGGGGGCGTGGGCCCTGCGGTCGCACGTGCGCGGGCGGCTGCTCGGCTTCGGCACGCGGCTCCCCGACGGGGTCGACGGGGCGATGCTCGACGGCGAGTCGATCGTCGTGCGGATGGACGGCGCCGAGCGTGTCATCGCGCCGCGGTCCTCCGTCCGCCTGCGCGGGGAGCACAACCTGTGGAACGTGCTGGCGGCGTGCGCTGCGGCTGCGGCTGGCGGCCTGCCGATCCCTGCCGTCGCCGAGGCCATCGCCGGGTTCCGCGGCGTGCCCCATCGGCTGGAATTCGTCCGCCACGTGCGCGGCGCCGATTGGTACAACGACTCGATCGCCACGACGCCCGAGCGGAGCATCGCCGCCATGCGCTCCTTCGACGAGCCGCTCGTGCTGCTGGCCGGGGGCCGCGACAAGGACCTCGACTGGAGCGACTTCGCGCGGCTCGTCCGGCAACGCGTCGACCATCTGATCCTGTTCGGCGAGGCGCGGCGCAAGATCGCCGCCGCCGTCGGATCGCTGCGGCACGGGGAGCGGCCCGAGACGATCGACGAGGCCGCCGGTCTGCGCCAGGCGGTCGAGATCGCCGCGCGGCGAGTTGCCCCCGGCGATGTCGTCCTGCTGGCGCCCGGCGGCACGTCGTTCGACGAGTTCGTCGACTTCGCCGAGCGCGGCGAGCGGTTCCGCGCCTGGGTCGAGGAGCTGTGACCGAGCTCACTACCACCCCGGCAGCGCCCCGTGCGGGCCGACCGCGGTCGAGCACGGCCGCCGTACGCCCGCTGGGCTTCGACCCGTGGCTGCTCGTCCTGGTGGGCGTGATGATCACCTTCGGGCTGGTGATGGTCTTCTCGGCGAGCTGGGATGTCTCGTGGCGGCTCTACGGCGACCCCAATGCGCTGATCCTGCGCCAGTTCGGCAATCTGGTCGTCGGGCTCCTGGCGATGTCGATAGCGGCGTTCTTCCCCATCCGATGGCTGCGGCGCCTGGCGCTGCCGATCATTCTGGCCACGATCTTCGTCCTGTTCTTGTTGCTACTCGTCACCGCCGGCACCGGGCCGCGACGCGCGTTCCTGGCCGGATCGGTGCAGCCGTCGGAGCTCGCCAAGCTGGCGGTCATCATCTACCTGGCGGTGTGGATGGAGTCGAAAGGCGAGCGGCTGTCCGAGTGGGGCTACGGCTTCCTGCCGCTGATGACGATCATCGGCATTGTCGGCGGCCTGATCCTGCTCCAGCCCGACCTGAGCGCCGTGCTGACCGTGGCGATGGTGGCGCTGGTCATGTTCTATCTGGCCGGAGCGCGCCTGTCGCAGTCGGCCGTCGTCACCGCCGGCAGCGCCATCGTCGGCTACGTGCTGGTGCGGCTGACGAACACCGGGCGCGCCCGCTGGAACGACTACGTCGCCGGGCTGGTCAACATCGAGGAGGCGTCGTACCACGTCCAGCAGTCGCTGCAGTCGTTCTTCAGCGGCGGGATTCTGGGCCGCGGGCTGGGCGCCAGCCGCGAGAAGTTCGGCCTGCTGCCGGCGCCGCACACCGACAGCATCTATGCCGTGATCGGCGAGGAACTCGGCCTGGTGGGCGCGTTGCTCGTGCTCGGGCTGTTCGCCGTGTTCCTGTGGCGCGCCTTCCGCATCGCCTCCCAGGCGCCCGATCGGCTGGGGATGCTGCTGGCGGGCGGCATCGCCTTCTGGATCGGGATCGAGGCACTGATCAACATGTCGGTGCTGCTCGGCCTGTTGCCGTTTGCCGGGAATGCCCTGCCGTTCTTCTCCTATGGCGGCTCGAACCTGGTCACGACGCTGGCCGGCATCGGATTGCTGTTCAACATCTCGCGCAGACAGCCGCCCCCGCTCGGGGTGGAGGGCCATGTTTCGACTATTGGTGTCGGCTGGCGGCACCGGAGGCGGCGTGTATCCCGCCTTGGCCACCATCGCCGCTCTCGGCTCGAGAGCTGACGTGCTCTGGCTGGGAGGCGTCGGAGGCATGGAGGCCGATCTGGTGCCACGCTCGGGGACCCGCTTCGAGGCGGTGCCCGCCGCCGGCCTGCACGGCGTCGGGCGGCGCGCGCTGCCGCGCAATCTGGCCGCGCTCGCCCGCGGCCTGGTGGCGGCGCGGCGCGTCGTGCGCCGCTTCCGGCCGCAGGCGATGCTGCTGACCGGAGGCTACGTCGGCGTCCCGGCGGCCGTCGCCGGCCGGGGCGTGCCGAAGGTCCTCTTCGTCCCCGACGTCGAGCCGGCGCTGGCGGCGCGCCTGATGGCGCGCCTGGCGGACGTCGTCGCCGTCACCACGGAGGACTCGCGCGCTTACTACCCGCGCGGCAAGCGCCTGGTCGTCACCGGTTACCCGACCCGGGCCGACCTCGCGCCCGCCGACCGGCGAACCTCGCGCCAGCGCCTCGGCCTCGACCCGGGCCTTCCGACGGTGCTGGTGCTGGGCGGAAGTCGCGGGGCGCGGTCGATCAACGACGCGGTGTGGGACGGTCTCGAAGCGCTTCTGGAATCGGCTCAGGTCGTTCACCTCACCGGGCAACTCGACTTCCCGCGCCTCGAACCGCGCCGGGCGGCGTTGCCGGCGGAGATGCGCCGGCGCTACCTGGCGTTCGCCTACCTGCACCAGGAGATGTCGCAGGCCTACTCCGCCGCCGACCTGGCGATCGGCCGCGCCGGGGCCTCGGCGCTCGGCGAGCTGCCGCTGTTCGGGTTGCCGTCGATTCTCGTGCCGTATCCGCACGCGTGGCGCTATCAGCAGGTCAACGCCGATTACCTCCAGCGGCGCGGCGCGGCGGTCGTCGTCTCGGATGAACGCGTGGCATCCGACCTGATACCGACCGCGCGCGCGCTGCTCTCCGACCCGGGGCGCCTGGCGGCGATGTCGTCTGCCGCCCGCCGCCAGGCCTCCCCCGGAGCCGCCCAGCGCATCGCCGACCTGCTCGAAGGGCTCGCCCGAGGCCAAGCGGCGTGATCAACCTGGTCGTCGTCTTCTGGATGTTCGTCGTCGTCTTCGCCATCGTCGGCGGGATGCGCGGCTGGGCGCGCGAGCTGCTCGTCACCAGCGCTCTGGTGCTGGGGCTGTTCCTGCTGGCGATCCTCGAGAACTACATCACTCCGTTCCGCGACTCGATGGCGCTCCAGACGCCGGCGACGCAGGCCACGGTGCGCGGTGGACTACTCGTGCTGCTGGCGTTCTTCGGCTACCAGACGCCCAACCTGCGCGCCCTCCAGCCGAAGATGGCCCGCGAGCGAGTCGAGGAGATTCTGCTCGGCCTGCTGCTCGGTCTGCTGAACGGCTATCTGCTCGTCGGATCGATCTGGTACTACCTGCACCAGGCCGGGTATCCGACCTCGTTGATCCTCCCGCCGGAGGAGGGCAGCGCGCTGGCGGCACAGACCTCGGCCTACATGGCCTACCTGGCGCCGGCGATCCTGACCGTCCCGCTGGTGTACTTCGTCGTCGGCATCGTCTTCATCTTCATCATCGTCGTGTTCGTATGAGGCGTCGCGTCCACGTGGTGGGAATCGGAGGCAGCGGATTGTCGGCGATCGCCCGGGTGTTGCATGAGCGGGGGGACATCGTGACTGGCTCGGATCGCGCCGCCAACGAGCTGACCGAGGCGCTGGCGCGCGAGGGAGTCTCGATCGCCATCGGCCACCGGGCCGAGAACGTCGCCGGGGCCGACCTGGTGCTCGTCTCGTCGGCCGTGCGCGACGACAACCCGGAGATCGTTGCCGCCCGCGCCGCCGGCGTCCCGGTACGGCGCCGCGAGTCGTTCCTCGGCGAGCTGACCGCCGGGCTGCGCACGATCGCCGTCGCCGGGACCCATGGCAAGACGACGACCAGCAGTCTCATCGCCTGGATCCTGCGCCGCGCGGCGCGCGAACCGGGTTTCGTGCTCGGCGGTTCCTCGCCGGATCTGGGCGGCAACGCCGCCGCCGGCGCAGGACTGCTCTTCGTCATCGAGGCCGACGAATACGACCGCGCCTTCCTCGGTCTCAGGCCGAGCATCGGCGTCGTCACCAACATCGAGTACGACCATCCGGACGTCTTCCCGAACCGCGACCACTACCGTCAAGCCTTCGAGGCCTTCGCCGGCCTGGTGCAGGACCGGCTGCTGGTGTGCGACGAGGATCCGCTCGCTCGTGTGCTGGAAGGAGCCGCCCCGCGGGAGACGTACGGTTTCGGCGCCTCGGCCGACTGGCGCGCCGACGAGGTCCGGCCCAACGCCGCCGGCGGCTCGGATTTCCTCGCCTACCGCGGCGCGACGTCGTTGGGGCTGATGCGCATCCGCCTCCCGGGCCGCCACAACGTTCTCAACGCGCTGGCGGCGCTGGCCGCCGTCAGCGACTTCGACGTCGCGCCGGCCGACCTTCGCCAGGCGCTGGCGGATTTCCGCGGCGTGCAACGGCGCTTCACGGTCACCGGCGAGGCAGGCGAGGTCGTCGTCGTCGATGACTATGCCCACCATCCGTCGGAGATCCGCGCCACGCTCGACGCCGCCCGGGCGCGCTTTCCCGGGCGCGCCGTGTGGGCCGTCTTTCAGCCTCACACGTACTCGCGTGTGCGCGCCCTGGCCAGCGAGTTCGCGCGGGCCTTCGGCGCCGCCGACCACGTCGTCGTCACCGGCGTGTTCGCCTCGCGCGAGGACCCGCTGCCGGGGATCGACGCCGCGTGGCTGGCAAGGCAGGTCGAGCACGGCAGCGTGCGGGCGGCCGAGACGCTGGAGCAGGCGGCCGAGGCCGTGCTGGCGGGGTTGCGGCCGCCGGCGGTCGTCGTCACCTTGAGCGCCGGCGATGGGAACCGCGTGGGAGACCTGGTGCTCGCGGCGCTCAGGGGTTCCGGCCTCGCCCAAGGCCCGTCGGACCCGCGCCGATCAGACGCACGTTGAAGGAGGGAGGCACGCATGAACGCCAAGCAGAAACGGGTCTTCGAGATCGATCGCCGGATGGAGCTCAAGCTTCGCCTGTCGGCGAAGCGCGCCGGGGAGGGCGAGCTGCCCGAGACCGGACCGCTCGTGCCGACGGTCCCCGGCCAGGAGATTCTTTCGAGGCTGATCGACCGGGTTCGCCGGCTGTGACGGCGCATGCCCTCGGCGGCGGACCTGCGGCGGGAGTTCGGGGAGCGGCTGCAAGAAGGCGTCTCGCTGGCGCGCTTCACTTCATCGCGCGTCGGCGGCCCGGCCGACTTCCTGATCGAGGTCCGCGGCGTCGAGGCGTTGCGCTCGACGGCGGTTCGTCTGTGGGCGATGGGCGCCGCGTTTCGCGTCCTGGGAGGCGGATCGAACGTGCTGGTGGCTGATGGAGGCGTGCGCGAGGTGGTCGTGCTGAATCAGGCGCGACGGGTGACGTTCGACGACGCCGCGTCCCGGCCGTCGGTGTCCGCCGAGTCCGGCGCGTCCTTCGGGAGCCTGGCGCGGCGCGCCGCCGAACGCGGGCTCTCGGGTCTCGAGTGGGCGGCGACGATCCCCGGCAGCGTCGGAGGGGCGGTGGTCGGGAATGCCGGAGCTCACGGCGGCGACGTCGCCCGCGCGCTGGAATCGGCCGAGATCTTGCAACCTCCCGACCGCCTCGAGGAGTGGCCGGTCGAGCGCCTCGAGTACGGCTACCGCACGAGCTGGCTCAAGCGCCATCCGGGGCAGGCGGTGGTGCTCTCGGCACGCTTTCCGCTGACGGCCGCCGACCCCGAGGTCGTGCGGGCCAGGGTCGAGGCGAACGTCGAACAGCGGCAGGCGACGCAGCCGGCAGGCGCGTCGTGGGGCTCGATGTTCAAGAACCCGGCCGGCGATTTCGCCGGACGGCTGATCGAGGCCGCCGGGTTGAAGGGCGCGCGCGTCGGCCAGGCGGAGATCAGCCGACGGCACGCCAACTTCTTCCTCAACCTGGGCGGCGCGACGGCCGCCGACGTGGCCGGGCTGCTGACCCTGGCGCGGCGCAAGGTGCGCGAAACGGCCGGCGTCGATTTGGAGCTGGAGATCGAGCTGATCGGAGACTGGCCGCCGGATGTGCGGGAGGCGCTGCGGTGATGGGTGTCTGTCGAGAGTCTTCCGAGGCCGCAGATGCCTGATCGGCTGCGGGTCGGGGTCGTTTTCGGGGGCCGGTCGGGCGAGCACGAGATCTCGCTGCTTTCGGCGCGCTCGGTGCTCGGCGCGCTCGACCCGCAGCGCTACGACGTGGTGCAGATCGGGATCACGCATGACGGTCAGTGGTACACGGGTCCCCACGTGCTGGAAGCCTTCGAACGCGGCGACATGGAGTCCTTGGCGCCGGCGCTGCTGCCGGCCGCTCCCGGGCTGCGGTGCGTCTTCCGCTGGGGGGAAGGCCGGCCGATGGAGCTCGTCAGCCGGCTCGACGTCGTCTTCCCTGTCCTGCACGGCTCGTACGGCGAGGACGGCACGATCCAGGGATTGCTCGAGTTGGCCGACATCCCGTACGTCGGCGCCGGCGTCCTGGCGTCGTCGGTGGCGATGGACAAGGCGCTCTTCAAGACCGTGATGCAGGCGCGCGGTCTGCCGGTCCTGCCGTGGATGCTGATACGGGGCGACGAGATCGCCCGCGACCCACAGGCGTGCGCCGCGCGGGCCGAGGCCGTCGCCCCGTATCCCCTGTTCACCAAGCCCGCCAACCTCGGCTCGTCGGTCGGCATCAGCAAGGTGCGCAACCGGTCGGACCTGGTCGAGGGACTGATGGACGCCGCCCGCTACGACCGACGGGTGCTCGTCGAGCGGGGCATTCGCGCCCGCGAGATCGAGGTCAGCGTGCTGGGCAACGAGGACCCGCAAGCCTCGATTCCGGGCGAAATCGTCCCGAGCGACGAGTTCTATTCCTACCGCGCCAAGTACGTCGACGATGCTTCGCAGTTGCTGATCCCGGCGCCGATCGACGACGCCACGCGCGACGAGGCGCGCCGGCTGGCGGTCGAGGCCTACCGCCTGATCGACGGCGCCGGCATGGCGCGCGCCGACTTCCTCCTCGACCAGGACGACGGCCGGCTCTACCTGAACGAGCTCAACACCATCCCCGGCTTCACCCGGATCAGCATGTATCCCAAGTTGTGGGACGCCAGCGGGCTGCCGTATCCGGCGCTGATGGACCGCCTGATCGAGCTGGCGATGGAGCGCCAGGCGCAGAAGGACCGCCTGGTGCGTCGTTACGGAGGCGCGGCGTGACCGCCGCCGAGGCGCCCCGCACCCGCGCCGAAGAGGTCCGGCTTCGCCGCACCCACGGCCGCCGGCCGGCGGACCGCGCCGTCCGGCCGGCCGTTGCCGCGGCGAAGCCGCGGCCGGGGATTCGCCGGCCGCGGCGCGTCCGGGAGATGGCTCTGCCGTTGGAGATCGGCGCCGGGCTGCGCCTGCCGGCGCTGCCCGCCTTCCGCGTCGGGGCGCGCATCCTGTCGTCGACGCTGGCCCTGGCCGTGGTCTGGCTGCTGGTCTCGGCCTTCCGCCGCGGGGAGTTCACTGTGGATCGGGCGGTGGTGTCGGCCACCGAGTTGTTGAATGAATCCCAGATCCGCTCGATCGCTGCCGTCGATGGGTTGCCGGTCTTCGCCGTCGACCCGGGGGAGGTGCGCCGCCGGCTGCTGGCGCAGCCCGAAATTCTGTCGGCGCAGGTGCGCGTCGGCTGGCCGAACCGCGTCGAGCTCGAGATCCACGAACGGCGGCCAATGATCGAATGGGACGACGCCGGCGAGGTCTGGTGGGTGAGCGCCGACGGCGTCGGGTTCCTCAAGCACGGCGAACTCGACAACCTGATCCGGGTCGAGTCGGCGGAGCCCGTGCTGCGCATCGAGCGCGACCCGCTGGCGCCGGTCATCGACCCGCAGGCGCTGTGGGCCGCCGGAGCGCTGCTGGCACAGGTTCCGGAAGTGGCAGGACTGGAGTACCACCCGGAGCACGGATTCGGGTTCCGTGCCCCGCAGGGGTGGACGGCCTACTTTGGGTCGGGCGGCGATATGGTCCTCAAAATGCAACTCTACCGGAAGATCGCCGAGGTCCTGAGCCAGCGCGGCGTGGCGGCCGAGCTGGTGAGCGTCGAGGACCCGTCGGCGCCCTACTACCGGAAGAAATGAGCGTGGCGTGGCCATGATCGGACCGGAAGAAGTCATCTTCGTCGGGATCGACGTCGGAACGACGAAGGTCTGCGCGCTCGTCGGCCAGCTCGACGAGGAGGGCCGGCTGCGCGTCATCGGCGTCGGCATCGCGCCTTCGCTCGGCATGAAGAAGGGCGGCGTCGTCCATCTGGAGGGGGTCGCCCGGGCGGTCGAGACGGCCAAGGACAAGGCCGAGCGCACCTCGGGCTACGAGATCACGTCGGCGCTGGTCAGCCTGTCCGGCGCGCAGATCGCCTCGCTGAACAGCAAGGGCATGGCCGGCGTGTCGGGTCGGGTCATCGGGCCGGACGACGTCAACCGGGCGCTGGACGCGGCGCGCTCGATCGCGCTGCCGTACAACCGGCAGGTGATTCACGTCATCCCGCGCGGCTATGTCGTCGACGGCCAGGACGGGATCAAGTCGGCCATCGGGATGCATGGCTACCGGCTAGAAGTCGAGGCGCACATCGTGACCGCCGCCGGCACGGCGCTGCGCAACATGGAGAAGGCCTTCGAGGCGGCTGGCGTCGCCATCGATGGCTACGTGCTCAGCCCGCTGGCCTCGGGCGAGATCGTGCTGACCGAGACCGAACGTGAGATGGGCGTCGTGGTGTGCGACATCGGCGGCGGGACGTGCGACCTGGCGGTGTATATCGAGGGCGCGGTGTGGCACACGGCCGTGCTGCCCGTCGGCGGCGACCATCTGACGAACGACCTGGCGCAGGGGCTGCACCTGCCGCCGGAAACGGCCGAGCAGGTCAAGCGGCGGCACGGGCATGCCCGGCCGGCGCTGCTCGACCCGAACGAGATCGTCGCCGTGCGTCCCTTCGGCGAGGAGAAGCCGGTGCAGATCCGTCGCACCGACCTGGCGGCGATCGTCGAGCCGCGCGTCGAGGAGATCTTCACCCTCGTGCGGCAGGAGATCAAGCGCTCGGGCTACGACGGGCTGCTGCCGGCCGGCCTGGTGCTCACCGGCGGCACGGCTCTCGTTCCGGGGATTCGCGAGGTCGCGGCCCAGGTGCTCCAGCAGCCGGTGCGTGTCGGACAGCCGTCGGAGCTGCGCGGGCTGGTCGATCAGCTGCACTCGCCGGCCTACGCCACGAGTCTGGGGCTGCTGGAGTGGGCCCGCTTGCAGGAAGAGCAGAGCCGCCTGGAAGGGCGCGGTCTGGGCGGCCTGATCGTGCCGAAGATCGATCTGGCCCGCGCCACCGACTTTCTCAAACGGCTCCTGCCGGGGTGAGGCGATGGACAAGAAACCGAACCAGATGGCGTTGATTCACGATCCCGCGGCGGGAGCGTTGCCGCGCTCGACCGGCCCACGGCCGGCGGCCCAGTTCGTCGAAGCAGCCCGGAGGAGGCAGACGATGTTCACCGCACCGAAGTCGGAGTCGTTCGCACGGATCATGGTCCTGGGGATCGGCGGCGGAGGCTCGAACGCCGTCAACCGCATGATCGAGGAGGGGCTGGCGGGGATCGAGTTCGCCGCCGTCAACACCGACGCCCAGGCCCTGCTGCTGTCGAACGCGCCCAAGCGCGTGCGCATCGGCGACAAGCTGACGCGCGGGCTGGGCGCCGGCGGCAACCCCGAGGTCGGCCAGAAGGCGGCCGAGGAGTCGGCCGAGGAACTGTACGAGGTCCTCAAGGGCACCGACATGGTCTTCCTGGCGGCCGGCATCGGCGGCGGGACGGGCACGGGGGCGGCGCCGGTGGTGGCGCAGATCGCCAAGGAGGTCGGGGCGCTGGTCATCGGCGTCGTGACGCGGCCGTTCACCTTCGAGGGCGCCAAGCGCGCCCAGGCGGCCGAGGCCGGAATCGCCAAGCTCAAGGAGCACGTCGACACACTGATCGTGATCCCCAACGACCGGCTGCTCCAGATCGTCGACAAGCGCGCCAGCCTGACGGACGCCTTCCGCACGGCGGACGACGTCCTGCGCCAGGGCATCCAGGGCATCAGCGAACTGATCACCGTGCCGGGCCTGATCAACCTCGACTTCGCCGACGTGCGCACGATCATGTCGGAGGGCGGGGCGGCGCTGATGGCCGTCGGGCGGGCGAGCGGCGAGGACCGGGCCCGGGTGGCCGCCGAGCAGGCGATCTCGAGCCAGCTGCTCGACATCACGATCGACGGCGCGCACGGGATCCTGTTCAACGTCACCGGCGGGCCGGGGCTGAGCCTGTTCGAGGTCAACCAGGCGGCGGCGATCATCAAGGAGACGGCGCATCCCGATGTCAACCTGATCTTCGGCGCCGTCATCGATCCGACGATCGGCGACGAGCTGCGGGTGACGGTCATCGCCACCGGCTTCGAGCGCAGCGGTCCGGCGCGACGCACGTCGGCCGTCCGCCGCGGCGCCACCCGCCGCGAGGGCAAGGTCGAGGCGGTCGTCGAGGCGCCGGTCGAGGCGTTCCAACCGAGCGCCTTCGATCTGAACGACCTCGATATCCCGGCGTTCCTGCGCCGGCGCTGAGATTCGCGAGACGCTCCGCCGGGTTCGTGGGCCTCGGCGGAGGCGGCCGCGCGGCGCGCAGGACGCGCGGCCAAGGTCGAGAGGCGCGGGGGCTCGGAGGCTGCCCGGGTCGCGACATTGGCCCGCGCCCAACGAGCCGGCCGGCGACGGTCATCCTCCTCCCGTCGCCGGCCGTGCGCGCCTGGCGATGGCGTGCGGCGGTCTGGCGATCCGTCTTCCACGCCTGCGGCCTCGGAGGTAGATCGGCCGGGGTACGACCAGGGACTTCGGTACTAGGCGCCGTCCGGTTTCTTTAAGGATCCCGGCGCCTTCCCGACTTGCCCGCCTCGGAGCGCCTGTGCTAAACTGGGCCGCCCGAGCCGAAGATGTCGGGCTCGTTCCCAAGTCGCCGCTCAGATCTGGCGCCGAACAGCCGTTCGCCGTCGAGGGGGCACGCATGCGATGCCCATACTGCCGCAGCCCGCGGACGAGAGTCATCGATACCTCGCATGACGCGCGGGGCGGCGTGCGGCGTCGTCGGGTGTGTCAGGACTGTCCCAACCGTTTCAGCACGTACGAGCGGGCGATCCTGACGACGCCGCTGGTCATCAAACAGGACGGGACGCGGGAAGAGTTCGATCGCGAGAAGCTGGCCGCAGGCATCCGGATCGCCTGCGCCAAACGGCCGGTGACGGCGGCCAACATCGATCGGCTGGTGGGCGAGGTCGAGGCGACGCTGCAAACGCTGGGCAAGGCGGAGGTTTCGTCGCGCGTCATCGGCGACATGGTCATGGCAGGTCTCAAGGAACTCGACCAGATCGCCTACGTGCGCTACGCCATCGTCTACCTCGGCCTCGACGATCTGCGGCAGATTCAAGCGGAAATCGATCACCTGCTCGAGGCCTGAGCCGCCGGGGGCCGTCGCGGGAGGCGGTCGTCCGGCGGCTTGCGCCTCCCGGTCGAGGGGCGGCGGGAGTCGACCGGCCGGGCACGAAACGAATCGGAGGACAGGCGATGCTATCCACGACCAGGACCGACATCCAGGTTTCGGAGACCGGCGGGCGGACGGAGCGCCCGCCGCGCCCGGAGCACCTGCGGCGCGTGGCGCTGAGCGAAAACGCCCGCACGGTCCTGGTCAAGCGCTACATCCGGCGCGGCGCCGACGGCCAGCCGGTCGAGACGATCGAGGACATGTTCTGGCGCGTCGCCTACCACGTCGCCGAGGCCGAGCGCGAATGGGGCGGCCCGATCGCGCCGATGGCCGAAGCGTTCTACGAGTTGCTGACCACGCGCCGCTTCTTCCCCAACTCGCCGACGTTCACCGGTGCCGGGACGCCCCTCGGGCAGCTGGCGGCGTGCTTCGTCCTGCCGATCAGCGACGACATGGGGCGCGACTCGGCCGGGATCTTCCAGACTCTGCGCGACGCCGCCCTGATCCAGCAGACCGGCGGCGGCAACGGGTTCTCCTTCAGCCGGCTGCGGCCGAAGGGCGCCGCCGTGGCATCCTCGGCCGGAGTCGCCACCGGCCCGGTCGGCTTCCTGCGTGTCTACGACAAAGCCTTCGGCGAAGTCGCCCAGGGAGGCACGCGCCGCGGCGCCAACATGGCCGTGCTGCGCGTCGACCATCCCGATATCCGGGAGTTCATCACCTGCAAGACGGACGAAAACCAGATCACCAACTTCAACATCTCGGTGGCGGCGACCGACGCCTTCATGCGGGCCGTGCGCGACGACACGGCCTACGACCTGGTGGCGCCGCACACCGGGGAAGTGGTCGAGACCGTCCGGGCCCGCGAGATCTTCGACCTGATGGTGGCCCAGGCGCACCACAACGGCGAGCCGGGGATCTTGTTCATCGACGCCGCCAACCGCAGCAACCCCGTCCCGCACCTGTACGAGCTGGAGGCGACCAACCCGTGCGGCGAGCAGTGGCTCGGCCCGTACGAGAACTGCTGCCTGGGGTCGATCAACCTGGCCGAGCACACCGCCCCCGGCGGCGTCGTCGACTGGGAGAAACTGCGCCAGAGCGTCGTCCTCAGCACGCGCTTCCTGGACGATGTCGTCACGGCCAACGCCTACGTCCCGGCCGTGCCGCAGCTGCGCGAGGCCGCCTATCGGGCGCGGCGCATCGGATTGGGCATCATGGGGCTGGGCGACCTGATGTACCACGCCGGCGTGCGCTACGGGTCGCGCGAGAGCGAAGACTTCGCCGCTCAGATCATGGAGTTCGTCCGCTTCCACTGCATGCAGACCAGCATCGAGCTCGCCGCCGAGCGCGGCCCGTTCATCGCCATCGGCGGCAGCCTGTACGACCCGGCCGACCTGCGCTGGTCGCCGCCGACGCCGATCGCTCCCTACCAACGCGACTTCGGCCGCCCGTCGATCGCCTGGGACGAAATCGTCGACGGCATCCGCCGCCATGGCATCCGCAACGCGGCCCAGACGACGATCGCACCGACGGGCACCATCGCCACGGTCGCCGGATGCGAGGCCTATGGCTGCGAGCCGGTGTTCGCGCTGGCCTACATCCGCCACGTCGATGACCGGGGGCAGGACCTGCGTCTGACGTACACCAGCCCCCTCTTCGAACAGGCCCTGGTCGAGGCCGGCCTGGACGAGGCGGCGCGACAGCGCATCGTGCAGCAGGTCATCGATCGCGGATCGTGTCAGGACGTGGCCGAGGTCCCGGAGGACATCCGGCGCGTCTTCGTCGTCTCGCAGGACATCACGGCCGAGGAGCACGTGCGCATGCAGGCGGCGCTCCAGGCCTTCGTCGATAACAGCCTGAGCAAGACGTGCAACTTCCCCGAGACCGCCGCGCCCGACGACGTCGCCCGGGCCTACAGGCTCGCCTGGGAGCTCGGCTGCAAGGGGCTGACGGTGTACGTCACGGGCTCGCGCCAAAAGGTCGTGCTCGAGACCCGGGCGACGGCGGCCCGCAAGGCGGTCGCCGAGCCGGCGCCGGCCCAATTGCCGATGTGGTACGAGGCCAAGAAGCCGCGGCCGACGCGGCTCGACGGCTGCACCTATCAAATCAGCACGCCGCTGGGCAAGGCCTTCGTCACGATCAACCAGAACAGCGAGAACCAGCCGTTCGAGGTCTTCATCACCACCGCCAAGGCGGGTTCGGAGACGGCCGCCGTCTCGGAGGCCATCGGGCGGCTGATTTCGTTCGTGCTGCGCGTCTCTTCGCCAGTCTCCCCGCGGCAACGGCTGGCGGAGATCGTCCGCCAGCTGGCCGGGATCGGCGGAGGACGGCCGATGGGCTTCGGGCCGAACCGCGTCCTGTCGCTGCCGGATGGCCTGGCGCGCGCCCTCGCCGAGTATCTCGGCGAGACCCCCGAGATGCCGCCGCTGGAAGCCGAGCCCGATTCTCCGTCGGAGGGCCAGATGGTCATGGCGATCGGCGACCTGTGCCCCGAATGCGGTTCGGCCGCCCTGCTCGCCGAGGAGGGTTGCCGGAAATGCCTCGCCTGCGGGTACAGCGAGTGCTGATCCGGAACCGGCAGGCTGCGGCTGGTGACCGAGCGTCACATGGGGCGGACGTCTGATCCCTGATCCCGGATCGCTGGTAACATACAGCCACGGCGTCTTCCGCTTCCGACGCCGGTCCGGGGGAATGCTCCGATGATCACCTTCCGGGAAACCCTCGACGGGCTGCGGAACATCTCCCACCTGATGAAAACGGCGATGGACGCCGAGGCCGCGGTCGAGCGGAGCCTGGCCAGCCTGGCCGATCTTCGGGCGATGCTCGAGTCCCCGCGCGTCCGCAAGGCGACCGGACCCCTCGAGGTGCGCGACTACGTCGAACGAGTCGTCCTGCCGCAACTGATCGGGGTGCACGACTCGCTTCGCATCGGCACCGACGATAGCTTCAAGCGCCTGCGGGCCGCCTCCGAGCAGGCCGACCGCCTGATCCTTCGGCTGCAGATGCTCGTCGACGGCTCGGTCGACGGACTGCTTTAACCGGCGGGTGGCCGGTCTCCGGTGACCAGACCCGACCCGCCCCGACGGCCACCGACCACCGACCACCGGTTCTTCCCCCATGACCAAGCGCTTCGTCCTCGTTGCCGGTAACATCGGGTCGGGCAAGACGTCCCTCACCGAGCGCCTGGGTGAGCGGCTGGGGTGGCAGACGGGGTTCGAGTCGGTCCAGGACAATCCCTACCTGGCGGACTTCTACCGCGACATGCGGACCTGGGCCTTCCACCTCCAGGTCTTCTTTCTCGGGCACCGCGCCCGGCAGCACCTCGCCCTGGCGCGCGCCGAGGCTTCGGCGATCGTCGACCGATCGATCTACGAGGACGCCGAGATCTTCGCCCGGGCGAGCCTCGATCTGGGCAACATCGCCGAACGCGACTACCAGGCCTACCGGACCGTCTACGAACTGATCATCGCCAGCCTGCCGACCCCGGACCTGCTTCTCTACCTGAAGGCGCCGATCCCGGTGCTGCTCAGGAGAATCCGGGCGCGCGGCCGGGCGATCGAGGCCGGCGTGACCCAGGACTACCTGGAGCTGCTCGAGGCCAAGTACGACGAATGGCTCGGCCGCTTCGACCTGTGTCCGGTGTTGACGATCCGCACCGACGACCTGGATTTCGTGCACCAACCCCGGCATCTGGAGATCGTCATCGACCGGATGCACGCCAAGTTCTCCGGCCGGGAAGAGCTGCGCTTCCCCGCAGGCTAGCCGCCGCCGGCCTCGGCTTACGATCCCTTTACCCTCCGACAACACAGGGATAACCCGGCTGCCTCAGACTCCGAGCGAGCGTTCAGGAGGTGAGAATGATGGCTCGCATCGGAAAGGCAGTTCTGCTGGCGCTGGCGGCGACGCTGGCGCTCCCGCTGGCCGCCTTCGCCGCGGACGGAAGCGATACGCAAGCGGCGCGGGTGGCGGGGGAGATCACGGCCGTCGATCCCGCCGCCGACGTGTTCGTGCTTCACAGCCGCCGGGGCGAGGATCTCCGCATCCACGTCGACGGGGACACGCAGTTCCACAGCCGGACGGGCGAGATCGACGGGCTGGAGGATCTCAAGCCGGGGATGCACGCCGTTGTCGCGGTTGAGCGGCTGGAGGACGGAGCGCTGCTGGGGAAGCACGTAGCCGTGGCGGCGCCGCCGCCCGATCGGCCGCCGGCGGAGGCGCACGCCGCCGGCCGCATCGTCGGCCTCGGCGGCGCCTCGATCACCCTCGAGCGACGCGACGGCTCACGGCAGACGTTCGCCGTCAACCGCTCGACGATCTATAAGTCGCGCGACGGGAGCGTCGACAGCTACGACGATCTCGAGGTCGGCATGCCGGCGGCCATCGGCGCCAAGGAAGATGGCGGAGGGCTGGTGGCGATCTGGGTCGCGGTCGGCGAACCTCCAGGCGACAGACCGCGCGACCGTTTCCGGGAGCGCCTCGAAGACCGACTGCGCCATCATCTGCGCCATCGCCTGCGCGAGCGGTGGCAGGACCGCCAGGAGGAGTCGGGGCCTCCCGGGGAAGGTGTCTGAGGCACGTCGCCTCGACGTGAACGAGCAGGGGAGCGCCGCAGGGCGTTCCCTTCGTCTTCGGGCATCCCGGCCGGGCTCGCCATGCCTCACGCCGTCGATGGCGTCCGCGGCGGCCTCAGGCTCCGAGCCGGAGGCGCTCGCGTTCGATCAGCCGGATGGCACGCTCGATCCGTTTCCGATTCTGCGGGAACTGGTGCCAGCGGCTCGCGCCCGAAGGATGCGGCAACGGGATGAGGACGCGGCCATCGATGACGTGTCGCTGGCCGACGACGCGCGCGAGCGGCGGGCGGTCGGGAAAGAACCAATCGATCGCCAGTTTGCCGACCGGGATGACGAGCGTCGGCTCGATCAACGCCAGCTGCGCCTCGAGGAATGGCCGACAGGCTTCGACCTCGATCGGCGACGGGCGGCGGTCGCCGCTGCCGGGCGCCTTCCCCGGATAGCACTTGGTCACCGAGGTCATGTACTGCCGCATCCGAAACTCCGCCTCGTCGAACCCGGCGCGCCCCAGCCACTGGAAGAGGCGAGTGCCGCTCTGCGCGTGGAATGGCCGGCCGGCCTCGACTTCGCGCGCGCCCGGAGCCTGACCGACGATCATGATGCGTGCCCCGATCGATCCGGCGCAGATGGCCGGCGGGACGATGTGGCAACCGAGCGCCAGGCAGCGCCGGCAGCGGCGCATCCGGCCGTGCAGGCGAGCCAGCTCGGCCGCCCGGCGCCTCAGGTGGCGCGGGCCGTCAGGCGTTCCCACGTGTCCTGCATCAACAGGGCGTCCGACTCGAGAATCGGGCTCTCGCACAGGATGCGCCCGGCCGCCCTCGAATCGGCCAGAGCCCGGAAGAGCGGGGCCAGATCGAGATCGGAGTCGAACAGCCGCAGGTGCTGCTTCTCGCCGCGCGGTCCGTATTCGATCCCGGAGAGGTGGATGTGCAGCCGCTGCAGCGCCTCCTCGCCCAGGGCGCGGCGGTACGTGGTCAGCACGTTCATCCACTCCTCGTACGAGTTCATCGAACCGTCGCCAGGCCGGGCATGCAGATGAGCGAAATCCAGGCACGGCTCGACGCCGTCGAGTGCGCCGCTCAGCGTCAGGACGTCGTCGAGCGATCCGAGCATGGCAGGCTTGCCCATCGTCTCGGGTCGCAGCCGCACCGGATTGCCCTCGGCTCGAAGGTCATCGAGGCAGGACCGCAGCCGCTCGACGGCGTTCGGCAGGACTGCCTGGGGGTCGGCGCCGAAGTACGAGCCCGGGTGGAAGACGATGTCGGTCGCGCCGGCGAGATGGCCGTAGCGGGCAGCGTCCATCAGGCGCTGGCGCGACTTCGGCCACTCGCGACGATCGGCGTTCAGGTTGATGTAGTACGGGGCATGGACGCTGAGAGCGACGCCGGCCTCGCCTGCCGCGTGCCGGATCGCCTCGCACGTCGCCGGCGTGACCCGCACGGACTGCACCCAGCCGAGCTCGAACGCGCTCAGGCCCAGGGCCGCCGTCTGCCACACGGCGCCTACCGAACCTCCCGGCCTGGGAGGGGTCGAGCGCGGGGCGCCGACCGTGCCGAAGAGGAACGCCCGGTCTCGCGTCATGGCGTCGATCGCTCTCGGCCGGTCGACGGCGGCGGCTGCGCCTTCTCGATGAGCAGGCGGCGCAGCACCTTGCCGACGAACGACTTCGGCAGTTCGTCAACGAACTCGATCTTCCAGGGCACGGCGTAGCTCTCCAGACGACTCCGACAGAGGGCGATCAACTCGTCCTCCGTGGCGTGCTCGCCCTGTCGCAGGACGACGTAGGCCTTGACGCGCTGAAACGGGAGGCGCGAGGCCTGGACGCCGACCACGGCCGCTTCACGCACCTTGGGGTGCTCGTACAGCACTTCTTCGACGTCGCGCGGGTACACCTGGTACTTCCCCGCCAGGATCATCTCCTTCTTGCGCGCCACGATCTGGAAGTAGCCGTCGCCGTCCATGCGTGCCAGGTCGCCGGTCAGCAACCAGCCGGAACGGGTGAGCGCCTGGCGCGTGGCGGCCGGGTCCTGCCAGTAGCCCATCATGACTTGCGGACCGCGCACCGCCAGCTCGCCGATCTTCCCCGGCGGCAGATCGCGCCCCGTCGCCAGGTCGATGATCTTGGCCTCGGTGCTGGGGAAGGGGATCCCGATCGAGCCCGGCTTGCGCTGGCCGCCGAAGGGGTTGGCATGGGTGGCGGGGCTGGCTTCGGTCAGGCCGTAGCCCTCCACCAGGCGACCGCGCGTCAGGCGCTCGAATGCCTCCTGCACTTCGACCGGCAGCGGGGCGGCGCCCGAGATGCAGTAACGGATGGAGGCGACGTTGTAGCGTCGCACGCCCGGGAAGTCGTTGATGGCGGTGTACATCGCCGGCACGCCGGGAAAGAGGGTCGGGCGGCGCCGGCGAATCGTCTGGAGCACCTCGCGTGTCGCGAAGCGCGGCAGGACGACCATTGCCGCGGCCATGGCCACGGGAGCGATCATGGCTGTCGTCAGCCCGTAGATGTGCGAGTAGGGGATGACCGCCAGGAGCACTTCGTGGCCTTCGCGAACGTCCGGCAGCCAGTGCCGCGTCTGCAAGGCGTTGGCGACCAGGTTGCGGTGCGACAGCATGACGCCTTTCGGCAGGTCGGTCGTGCCACCGGTGTACTGGAGCACCGCCACATCCTGCGGATCGACGTCGGTCGCGGGGCGGCTCGCCGGCTGGCCGCGCAGCAGGTGGCGCAGCGAGGTGAACCCTCGACCCGGGCGGAAACGCGGCGGCCCCGGCCGGCGCGTCAACCGGAGGAGAGCCGCCTGCCAGGTCGGCAGGTAGTCGCCGACGCGGGTGACGATGACGTGCCGCAGCGAGGTCTCGCGCAGCGCGCGCGCGGCGACCGGGATCAGGTCGGGGAGCGTCACCAGGAAGTGTGCGCCCGAGTCGCGGATCTGCCGGAGCAGCTCGTCCGGTTCCGAGAGAGGCGTGGCGAAGACCGCCACACCGCCGGCCTTGAGCGTGCCGAAGAACGAGATCACCATCTGGGGCAAGTTCGGCAGCAGCAGCAGGACCCGGTCGCCGCGGGCGAGGCCAAGCGCCAGGAGCCCGTGCGCGAAGCGGTTGGCTTCGCGGTCGAGGCGGCGATAGGAGAGTCGGCCGGAGAAGAACTCGACGGCCGGCCTTCCGGGATAGCGGCGCGCGGCCGAGGTCAGCAGTTCGTCGAGGCGGATGGGGGGAATGCTGATCGTCGGTGGCACACCGCGGTCGTAGGCGGCCAGCCACGGCCGCTTCCGTAGCCGGGCCTCGGCCGGGCCGCCGCCGCGCCACGAGCCGCGCGAGCGGTCGAGGAAGCGGTCGATGGCGCGGTTGACCGCGTCGCGGCGCTCGAGCATCACCATGTGGCCGGAAGCGCCGACGTCGACGTCCTCGGCGCGCGGGATCTCGCGCGCCACGCGCTCGAAGAGCGGGCGTTGGAACACGCGGTCGCGATAGCCCCGCACCACGAGCACCGGACGGCGCAGCTTGCCCAACCGGTCCCAGCCATCCCACGCGAGCAGGCTCTGGAAGTAGAACGGCTTGAGCACGTGCGGCGGGGCGGGGATCGAGCGGTGCAGTACGCGGTAGGCGGCGTTGAGCAGCGGCAGCGGGAGGTTGAGAGCCCAGCGGAAGTACCACGCCAGCGGGTAGCGCCCGGAGGCGGCGATCAGGATCAGGTGGGAGACGCGCGATGGATGACGCAGGGTGTACTCGATGGCCAGCGCGCCGCCGAAGGAATGCCCGACCAGGACGAACGGCGTCTTCACCTGCAGCGCCCGGAGCGCCTGGTCGAGATCGTCGAGCAACGTGCCGAGATCGTACGGCCCTTCGGGGGCGTCGGACAACCCGTGGCCGCGCAAGTCGAGGGCGATCACGCGGTACCGGTCGGCGAAGTGCGTCAGCTGGTAGCGCCATTGCTGGGCGCGGCCGCCGAACCCGTGCAGGAACACCATCGTTCGGGCGGCGTCTTCCGGCGCCAGGTCGATGGCCGAGAGCGCCAGGCGAGGCGACTCGCCGACCGGGACTTCGCGTCGATACAACTCGATATCGACCTGCATCGGTTCCCTCGGCGGGCGGCGGAGCAGTTCCGGTTGTCCCTGACTCGCGGGTGGGGTCGGGCAGCGGGCAGCGCCGCGGCGTTGCGGCCGCCTACTCCTTTCGCAGCGATCCGGTCTTGGGGGTCGGCTCGCGCGGCAGAGCGAAGTAGAACGTGCTGCCCTTCCCTTCGATGCTGTTGACCCAGATCCGGCCGCCGTGCTGCTCGATGACCGTCTTGGCCAGGGCCAGTCCCAGGCCGGTGCCCTCGACGGGGTTGTTGGGATCGAGGATGGCGACCCGTCCCCGGAACAGGTGCTCGAAGACGCGCGGCATCTCGTCGGGCGGGATGCCCGGGCCGTCGTCGGTGACGCTGACCACGACTTCCTCGTCGTCCCAGCGGGCGTCGACCTGGATGTGCCCCCCGGGCGGCGTGAACTTGACGGCGTTGCTGAGCAGGTTGCTCATGACCGAGTTCAGCCGTCCCGGATCGCCCATGATGAGCAGCGACTCCTCGGGCGGGTTGTAGACGATCGTCTGGCGCCGCTTCTCGGCCAGCAGGCGCAGGTCTTCGATCGAGTGGCGGATCAGGTCGTTGATCTGGACCGGCTCGAGGGCGATGTTGGCCGTCGACTCGACGCGGATCGTCTCCAGCAAGCCGGTGATCAGGTTGGTCATGCTGTCGGTGGCGCGCTGCATCATCGTCAGCGCCTTGCGCTGCTGTTCGGTGAGCTGCGCGTCGTGCAGCAGGTCGGCGCCGAGGCGGATGGCGTTGAGCGGATTCTTCAGGTCGTGCGCCGCCGTCCCCAGGAGCTGCGAGCGCATGCGGTCGATCTGTTTGAGGGCGGTGATGTCCTGCATGACCGCCACCCGGCCGATGTCGGTCACCTCGCTGATCGTGACATACAGGATACGCTCGGTGGGAGTCGAGATCTCCATCGTGGTCGGCAGGCTGACGTCGTCGCGCGTCAACAGGTCGCCCAGCGGATGGCCATGGAAGATCTCCTGCGCCGGGCGGCCGGTGGCCAGCTCGGGGTTGATGCGGAACGCCTGCCCGGCCGCCTTGTTGACCAGGATCGTCTTGCCCATCCGATCGGTCAGGACCACGGCGTCGGCCGTCTCGACCAGGGTCGTTTCGAGCCGGCTGCGCTCCTCGGCCACGCGGCGGAAGAGATTGGCGTTGTCGACGGCGATGCCGGCCCACGAGGCGACCGAAAGCAGGACCTGCTGATCGGACTCGGTGAAGGCGCCGTGCGGATGGTTGATGGCCTCGATCACGCCCAACACCTCGCCGCGCGTCTCGAGCGGGACGCACAGCACGGAGGTCGTCAGCAGGCCGGTCTGACCGTCGATCGAGCTGTGGTACAGCGGGTTGGAGCGGACGTCGTTGACGATCAGCGGCTGGCGGTTGCGCGCCACCCAGCCGGCGATGCCCTCCTCGAGCCGGATGGCCACGCCGCGGATGCGCGGCTGCGTGCCGCCGCTGGCCTTGATGACCAGCTCTTCGCCCTGCTCGTCGAGCAGGAACAGGACGCAGGCCTCGGCCTGGAGCAGCCGTTGCGCGTGGCGCATGGCGTTCTCCAGCGCCACCTCCAGGTCGAGCGTCGAGGTCATCTCGCGGCCGATCTCGGCCAGCGTCTGGAGCTGGGTGGCGCGGGCGTCGGCCGTTTCGAGGTGGATGGCGTCCTGCACCCCGACGGCGCCGACGTTGATGATCGCCTGGGCGAGCTCGAGCTCCTGCTCGCTGATGCGCCGCCCGGGCTGGTTGTACAGCAGCCGGACGATGCCCAGGGCCTGGTTGCGCGCCGCCAGCGGGAAAATGGTCGCCGACTGGAAGCCTTCTGCCTGGAGCAGCTCCTGATCGCGACCCGAGCCGAGCGGCGGGACGAGGCTGACCGTCGCCGGCTTGAGTTCGTGGAGCACCTGCCGGTGGATCGGGTAGTCCGGACCGCGTTCGGTGATCAGCGACACCAGCGAAGGATGCGCGCCCTTGCCGAGTTGCTGCCGGAAGCGGGTCGTCAGGCCGTTGCCTTCGGTGAAGACGTGGAACTCGCACAAGTCGGCCGACGTGGCCCGCAGCAGGTGGGCCGCGGTCTGGCGGATCGCCTCCTGGCGATCGCGCGTCCCGGTGATGGCGTGCGTCGCCTGGTAGAGGAGCGTCAGCTTGTGGAGCAGGTAGGACTGGGCGGCAGACTGGCGGGCGGAGGCCAGCACGACGCCGGCGCGCGAACCCAGGACCTCGAGGGCCTGCAACGTCTCGCCGGTGTAGGCCGTTCCGGCGTCGGCGGCGACGAACAGCAGCCCGACGGTCTTGCCGGACGTGAGGCAGGGCGCGCAAGCCACCGTGCCCGGCGCCAGCGGCAGGCCGAGCGAGCCGCGCCGCCCGTCGCTGGCGGCGGCGCGGTGTCTGGTCAGTGCCTCGCGCAGAACGGGGTGCTCGGTGGAGAGGGAGAGTCGGCCGAGGTCGCTGACGGCCGCGCCGTCGGCCACCCTGGGGCTGAAGCCTGCCTCGGCCTCGTCGAGCTCGTACAGGGCGGCGCGTGTCGAGCCCGTCAGTTCGCGTGCCAGGACGAGAATCGCCCCGATGGCCTTCGCCGGGTCGTCCTCGTCGAAGGTGGCGGTGGCGGCGCGGTAGAGCAGGCTGCGGTCCCCGTCCTTGCTCATGTCCCCGACCAGGGGATTATCGCACAGGATGAGAACGGCGGCAAAGCCGCCGCGAAGCCTCGCCCCTGCGTGGCACCGGGGAGGGATCCCCCTGGCCGTTCCGGCGGTCAGCGCGCCAGGCCGAGCCGCTCGGCCAGGGCGGGGCCGAGGGTGAGGACTCCGACGAGCGCCGCTGCCAGAGCGGCGATCAGCACGGCCGCTGCACCGACGTCTTTGCCGACACGGGCCAGGCGATGGTGCTGGGGGCTGGCCAGGTCGACGATCGCCTCGAGGGCCGTGTTGATGAACTCCGCCATCCAGACCAGACCGATCGACAGGAGCAGCGGCGGCCAGCGCTCGGGCGGCGTCTCGAGCCACAGGCCGAGCGTCACGACGATGGTGGTGGCGACGGCGTGAATCCAGGCGTTGCGCTGGGTGCGCAAGACGTACAGGATCCCGGACAGCGCGTGGCCGAAGGAACGCAGCCGTGAAGGGGCGCGCCGGGGCGGGGCGGTCTCCATCGCGGGCCTCACTCCGCCACGCCGAGCCGGCCCGGATCGAGACCGATCCGTCGCAGCGCAGCCGCCTGCACCGCCCACATGCGCCTGCGCTGCCGCGGTCCGGCGTGATCGTGGCCGGCCAGATGGAGCGCGCCGTGCGCGGCGAGCAGGCACATCTCGTGGGCGAGCGGGACGCCGCGGTGTCGGGCCTGAGAGCGCGCGCGAGGCAGCGAGATGACGACGTCTCCCAGGTAGGGGCGACCGGATCGTGAGTCGGGCGGCCGGGAGGGGAAGGCCAACACGTCGGTCACCCGGTCCTCCCCGGCGAAGCGCGCGTTGAGCCGTCGTACGCGGCGGCTGTCGGTCACGACGATCGTCAGCTCGCCCGGCCCGCAACCGGCCGAGGCCAGCGCCGCACGGGCGGCGGCTGCCAGGTTCCGCCCGGCCGGGCCGGGTCGGACGTCGCGCCGAATGTGGACGACGTGCTTCACGGAACGATCGTCTTCGACGGGAGCTCGACGACCTTGCCCGGCTCGGCGACGGCGGCCGGCTGGCCCGGATAGCGCAGACGCGGGTGGTAGATGCCCTTGAGCGAGGTGGCCAGCGTGCGCCGGATGGTATCGAGGTCTTTGAGGGTGAGATCGGTTCGGTCGAACTGGCCGCGATTGAGCCGGTCCTGGATCACCCAGCGCACCAACCGATCGATCTCCTCCTCGTCGCGCAGGTTGTCGGCGCGCGCCTTGGCTTCGGCCCCGTCGGCCATCATCAGGACGGCGGTTTCCTTCGAACGCGGCCGCGGACCCGGGTAGGTGAAATCCTTGCGGTTGATCTGGCGCTCGTCGCCGCCGGCGTTGTCGATCGCCTGCTGGAGCTGGTACGTGAGCTCGAGCGTGCCGTGGTGTTCGGGGATGAACGCGATGACCTGCCGCGGCAGCCGGTGCTTGCGCGCCAGCTCGATGCCCTCGCGCACGTGGTCGAGGATCAACTGCGCGCTGGTGCCCGGATCGAGCTGTTCGTGGACGTTCTGGTCGACGGTCTGGTTCTCGATGTAGTAGTGCGGATGCAGCGCCTTGCCGCAGTCGTGATAGAGCGCGCCGACGCGGGTCAGGAGGGCGTTGGCGCCGATCGCCCGCGCCGCCTGCTCGGCCAGATTGGCGACCTGAAGGCTGTGCTGATACGTGCCAGGAGCGTTGCGCAGGACGAAGAGCAGCAGCGGATGGTCGGGGCGCGACAGTTCGATGAGCTGCAGGTTGGTCACGACCCCCAGCAGGCTGCCGGCCAGCAGGATCAACCCGAAGGCCAGGCTGGCGGAGAGCAGGCCGTTCGCGGCGGCGGCGGCGACGAGCGAGACCTTGCCGACGGGATCAGTGGCGGCGTCGGGGAACCGGAACACGACGATGACGGCCACCGCGGCCATGCTCCCGGCGACGCCGGCCCAGAAGAACGTCAGCAGCCGCTCGGCCTTGCCGATGATCAGCGCCGAGATGGCGCCGCTGAGCGAGATGAACATCCCCAGCTCGAGGCCACGCGGTCCCATGAATCCCGCCAGCGCGCCGGTGAGGAACGCCACCAGGACGCCCATCCCCGGGCCGAAGATGACCGCCACCGTCATCGGCAGCGCCCCGGCCGGGAAGAGGTACGGCAACACGGTGCGGCCGGGGATCATGAGCTGCATCCCGACGGCCATCATCACGAACGAAACCGCCAGGAGCGTGGCCAGGCGCGAGCTGACCGCCAGCTCCGGATGGACGCGATAGACGTAGAGTGCCAGCGTGATGACGAGCAGCGTCGCCAGCAGCGCGTTGAGCGCCACCTGGCCCAGGCCATCCGGAGGACGAAGCAGGCCGAACGCGCTCAACGCCTCGAGGTGGGCGGCCTCGACGACTTCACCCCGTCCGATGATCGTCTCGCCGGCAGCGTACGACTTGACGACCGGGGCGACGGCGGCACTCGCCTGGCGCCGCGCCTCTTCGGTGGCGGCCTGGTTGTAGAAGGCGTTGGGAGCAATGTAGGCCGAGGCCAGCAGCGCCGCCAGGTCCGCCTGGTCCTCCGGCAGGGTGACGCTGACCAGGGCCGGCAGGGTCCGCCGCGCCTCTTCGAGCTGGCCCTCGCGGATCTCGCTGCGCATCACCTGTTCCAGGACGGCCGTGGCCTCGACCTTGACGGCGTCCCAGCGCGCCGTTGGGAGAGAGAGCAGGAGGTCGGCACTGGACGAGTCGATGCGCACGTCGCCGATCGACGCCAGGTCGACGCGTTTCTGCTCGGGCGAGGCGTAGGGGTCGGCGCGCACGCCGTCGATATACGAAAGCAGCAGGCGCAGCTGGCTGAGCTGTCGGCGGGCGACCGAGCTGTCGGGCGGGTCGTACACTGGCTCGACCTGATCGGCCGCCGCACGGCGGGCGGCCTGCGTCAGCACTTCGCTGGTGTAGGACAGGCCGTACGGAGCCAGGACGTCCTGAGACGAGACGTCGCCCTCGCGTACGAGCAACGAGCCGGAGCGGGCCGAGAGCGGCAGAGAAAGGGCGACGACGATCCCGGCCGTGCCGGCGACGACGACGCCCCACAGGCGCGCCGCCAGGAGAGCGTGCGCCAGGCGCGCTCGGAAAGATGGCCGGGTTGTCCCCAGCTCGTCCATCGGGGATCAGGCCTGGGCAAGCAGGCGGCGGACGGTGTCGCCAACCGCCTTGCCGTCGGCGCGGCCCTGGACCTGAGGCATGAGCTCCTTCATCACCTTGCCCATGTCCTGCGGACCGCGCGCGCCGGTCGCGGCGATGACCTGGCGCGCCAGGGCTTCGAGCCTCTCGGGGGGCAGCGGCTCGGGGAGGTAAGCCTGCACGATCGCGAGTTCCGCCCGAACGGCCGCCGCCAGGTCCTCGCGGCGCGCCTTCTCGGCGTCGGCGAGGGACTCGAGGCGCGTCCGGACCTCCTTCTGGAGGACCGCCGTCATGCCGGCGTCGTCGAGCGGGCCGCGTTTTTCGACCTCGGCCAGCTTGATGGCCGAGAGCAGCATGCGCAGCGTCCGTTTGCGAACGTCGTCGCCCGAGCGCATCGCCTGGCGCAGCTCGGCCTCGAGTTCTGAGCGGGAGACCATGAGGTTGATTATACCGGCGCCCCGCGCGGGTGAGGATCGCCGGCCCGAGGGAACCGTTTTCCCGGATTCGGGGCCGCGAAGCCCCGGCAACCCGCCGCCGTTCCAGGGTGCTCCACGAGGGCGAGACGGTCCACGTATGCGGCGGGCGAGGTCGCCGTCCGGTGATGGGGCCATCGCCGCACTACCGCACGCCTCGGGATGGACGGCACCCTTCGACGGGCTCAGGCTGCCTTCGACGGGCTTCAGGGTGCCTTCGACGGGCTCAGGGTGCCTTCGACGGGCTTCAGGGTGCCTTCGACGGGCTCAGGATGGCTTCCGTCTGGGTAGTTCACGGCTCTAGCCGTGGAGGCGCGGTCCGAGGGCCCGCCTACGGCACCAGGACGGCGAAGTTGTCGAACTGTACGTCCAGCCCCCCCTCGCCATATGTGCCGGCGATGACACCGAAGTCGCCGCTCGCCCAGTCATCGGCGGCGGCCTCGTTCGCCAGCGCGCCGTTGACGTACAGGCTCAGGCGCGAGCCGACGCAATCGGCTCGCAGGTGGTTGGCGGTGCGTCCCTGGAGGATGTGGTCGTTGGGGAGCATCGCGGCGCCCGTCAACAGCGACCGCCGCCCGTCGCGCACGACGCCGATCCCCGAGTAGCCATCGCTCGAGATTAGGAAGAAGTAGAAGTTGTCCGGATCCTGGTAACGGCAGATCAACCCGAAGGCGTTGTCGAGCGGGCCGGCGGCCACGGCTGCGTCCACCTCCAGCCGCACGTCGCCGAGATCGAAGCGCGGCGTGCCCCACGCGAGCCGGTGCGGCGCCTCGATCCAGATCCGGTAGGCGCCATCCTGGTAGTCGGCCGTGTATCCGGGTTCCCGATAGGCATCCCAGCCCGAGGCGCGTCGCGAGAAGTCGTCTTGGAACAGGACGTCCCCGGAGGCGGACGGCAGGGCCGCGCACGCCGCAGTGACGGCCAGCAGCGCCGTCGACCCGAACCGGGCCGCGGCGCGGGCGCTTTCGCGCCGCAGAGGGCAGCGCGGCAGGGGCATCATGGTGCCCCGGCGCTTTCCAGCGATCGCCGCGCCAGCTCGCCGATGGTGCCATGCGAGTCGAGCGAACGTGCAGCGGCAAGCGCCCGGCGCGCTTCGGGTGCGCGACCAAGATCGAGCAGGATCAGTCCATAGCGATACCACGCGCCAGGGTCGGCCGGATCGAGGGCCAACGATCGTTGCAGAGCGCGTTCGCCGCTTCGGGGATCGCCGGCGAGGTGCAGGGCGAGCCCGAGGGCCGAGAATGACGGCGCGTCCTCCGCGAGTGCAACCGCGTTGCGCGCCGCCGGCAGGCCCAGCTCCTCGACCTGGAATTCGTTCCGAACGCTGAACTCCGCCAGGAGCAGCCAGAACGAGGCATCCGTGCCTTCCGAACGCGCCGCCTCCAGGTAGGCTTCGGCGGCCTCGGCGTACCGACCGCTGGCGGCGAGGGCGGCGGCCAGCGCGGCGGTGATTCCCGGGTCGGCTGGATCGAGCGACCGGGCGTAGGCGAGTTGTCGGGCGGCGGTTTCGGAGTCGCCGCGGCTCAACCAGTATTGGCCGACGAGGAATCGGACGACGGGATCGGTCGGGGCGGTCGCAGCGGCCTGGGTCACGCGAGGCAGTCCATCGAGACCGAGGCGGGTCTGCGCCAGGCCGAGAAGGGCCATGGCCCGTGGGAACGACGCTTCCCGGGCGAGCGCCTGCTCGAGGGACGTCCCTGCCAGCGCCCAGCGCTCCTGGGCGGCGAACAACTCGCCGATGCGGGCGGCGCGTTCCGCCGGGGCGAGGCCCGGCTGGCGTGCCGGCGCCAGGCGCAGAAGCCCATCGAGCGTCGCGCTGCCCAGGGGGAAGACACGGTAGGCCCGCAGGACGACGTCCTGGAGCGCTTCGGCGTCCGTCAAAGCCGTCAGACCGGCGAGTGCCTCCCACGCCGAGAGGTCCTCGGGATTGGCGGCGAGCCACGCTTCCAGTTCTTCGATAGCCCTGGCCATTTCGGCGTCGGTCAGAATCGAGGCCTCCCAGCGCGGCTGGTCGGGGGCTGTCCCCGAGCATAGGATGCCGTAGTCGACCGCCGCGATGCCGTGGGTTGCCTGGCGGGCCCAGGTCTCCAGGCAGGTATCGCCAAGGGTTTGCCGGGCCGTCGGCGGCGCGGCCGCCAGATGTTCCGCGGCCCGTGCCGGATCGGCCGCCTGTGCGGCGAAACGCGCCGCGGCGACGTGCAGCGATGCCAGGGCCGGCTCGAATCGAAGGGCCGCCTCGAGCGCCGCCAGGGCCGATTCCGGTCTCCCGGCTGCGGCCGCTTCCGCAACCCGGGCCAGCCGACGGGCGTCTGCTTCCGGCCGTGGCCTCGGCCCGAAAACGACGATGAGCCCTGCGAGGACGACCGCCACGATCCACCGCCGTTTCACCTCGCCGTCGTCGTTCCGCCGGGCCATGTCGGCCGCCGATTATAGCCGTCGGCGCGCAGGGGAGGCCGAGTGTCATGTCCGGCCTCCGGCGAACGTCACCCTTCGGTCCGCTGCCGAGGGTTTCCCGTGCGGCGCTCCGGGCGGCACGACTATAATGGGGCAGCCGCGCGGCCTTCCCCCATGGACTTCCGACTCTCCGAAGAACACCAGATGGTCCAGAAGATGGTCCGCGACTTCGCGCAGAAGGAAGTCGCGCCGATCATCAAGGAATGGGATCGCAAGCAGGAGATGGCGCCGCACATCCTGCCGCGGATGGCGGAGCTCGGCATCCTGGGCGTCTGCCTTCCGGTGAGCGACGGCGGGCAGGGGTTCGACTACCTGAGCCTCGGCCTGGTGTGCGAGGAGCTGGAGGCCGTGGACACGACGCTGCGCGTCGTGATGTCGGTCCATATGGGGCTGAACAGCATGGCGCTGCTGCAGTGGGGGACCGACGAACAGCGGCGCCGGTTCCTCGTCCCACAGGCACGTGGCGAGAAGATCGCCGCCTTCGGGCTGACCGAACCCGGCGTGGGCTCCGACGTCGCCCATCTGACGTCGTCGGCCCGCCGCGACGGCGAGGATTACGTCTTGAACGGCGAGAAGACCTGGATCTCGCTGGCGACCAAGGCGCACCACGTTCTGTGGTTTGCCCGCACCGATCCGGAGGCGGCCGACCCCCACGATGGAATCAGCGCGTTCATCCTGGAAACGGACCGGCCGGGCGTAACGCGCGGCGACATCCACGGCAAGCTCGGGGTGAGGGCCGGCTCGACCGGCTGGATCCACTGCCAGGACGTGCGCGTGCCGGCTTCGCATCGGTTGGGCGAGGAGGGCGAGGGTTTCCGCATTGCCATGTCGTGTCTGGACAACGGGCGCTACACGGTGGCCGCCGGGGCCACGGGCCTGATTCGAGCCTGTCTCGAGGCCAGCATCCGCTACGCCCGGGAGCGCCACGCTTTCGGGCGGCCGATCGCCGGCTTCCAGCTGATCCAGCAGAAGATCGCGGTCATGGTCCAGTCGTACGAGGCGGCACGCTTGCTCTATCTGCGCGCCGGGGCGATGAAGAATGCCGGGTTGCGCAACACGCGCGAGACGTCGCTGGCGAAGTGGTTCGCCACGGAGGCCTCGTTCGCCGCCGCCTCCGAGGCGATCCAGATCCACGGGGCCTACGGCTACAGCGACGAGTACGACGTCGAGCGCTACTTGCGCAACGCGCGGGGGGCGATGATCTACGAAGGTACGAGCGAAATCCACCAGTTGATGCAGGCCGGCTACGCCCTCGGCACACGCACGGACGCCGCACTGCGCTGCGAGCTGCCGGCCTACGATCCGGTCCGCTGGCGCGGCTGAAGCCGGCGGGCGGGCAGGAGGACGCGTTGAACATCGCCGTATGTGTCAAACAGACTCCGGATACGGCGGCGACGGTCACCGTCGAGAATGGCAAGGTGACCTGGGGCGATGCGCCGCTCGTCCTGAATCCATGGGACGAGTTCGCCGTCGAGCAGGCTCTGCGGACGAAGGAAGCGCACGGCGGCAAGGTCACCGCAGTCAGCCTCGGGCCTGAAGGGGCGCGCGAGGCATTGAAGCAGGCGTTGGCGATGGGCTGCGACGAGGCGATTCTGATCCACGACCCGTCGCTGGCTGAGGCCGATACGCTCGTCGCCTCGGCCGTGCTGGCGGCGGCGCTGCGCAGGCTGGAGTCGATCGACCTCGCCTACTTCGGCCGTCAGGCCGTCGACACCGACAGCGGCGTGACGGCCGCCCAGGTCGCCCGCCGACTCGGATGGCCTTCGCTGACCCTGGTGGCGGCGGTCGTGGCCGTCGATCCGCAGGGACGCACGATCGACGTCGAGCGGATGCTCGAGGAGGGTCGCCAGCAGGTTCGGGCCCCGCTGCCGGCGGTCGTCAGCGTGGTCAAGGAGATCGGCGAGCCCCGCTACCCGTCGTTCATGGGTATCCGCAAGGCGTCGAAGGCCGAGATCCCGATCTGGTCGGCTGCCGACCTGGGCCTGTCGGCCCCGGCGCCGGCGGTCTCGTGGCCGGCCGTCCTGGCGCCGCCGCGCGTCGACACACAGTGCGAGATGATCACCGGCGACACGCCGGCGCACATCGCCTGGCGGCTCGTCGACCGGTTGCTGGAAGAGAAGGTGCTCTGATGGCGGAAAAGGTGCTCGTCTACATCGACCACCATCAGGGCGAGGTCGTCGGCGCCTCGTGGGAAGCGCTGTCGGCGGCGCAACAGGTGGCGGGCGCATTCTCCGGCGGCGTCACGGCCTTGATTGTGGGCGACGGCGTGCGGGCGCTGGCGGAGCAGGCGATCGCCCACGGCGCCGTCGACGCCGTCGTCCGCGAGAGCGTCGACCTCAAGGAGTTTCGGGCCGAGCCGTACAGCGATGTCGTGTCGGCGGTCTTGAAGGACACGGGGGCGCAGGTCTTCGTCCTGCCGACGACCGGCCGGACGCGAGAGCTGGCGGCGATGGTCGCCATCGATCTCGAGACCGGCGTGACGACGGAAGCGATCGCGCTCGAGGTCGAGGGCGAGGCCGTGGTGGCGACGCGGCCGATCTACGCCGGCAAGCTGCTGGCCAGGGAAGTCTGCCGCCAGCGGCGCCCGCAGATCATCACGGTGCGCACGCGGGCCTTCCCCCGACCGGCGCCCGACCCGAGCCGCACGGGCAAGATCGACGCCGCCGCGGCCTCGCCGTGGCCGTCGGCGACGACCGTCCTCGGCTACCGCGCCTCGGAGGCCGGCGTCAGCCTGACCGACGCTTCGGTGATCGTGTCTGGAGGGCGCGGCGTATCGAACAACGGGAGGCTGACGCCCCCGCCCGAGATCACCGATGAGAAGCAACAGGAGATCTGGCGCGCCCAGCAGGGGTTCGAATTGATCCGGCAGCTGGCGGCGACGCTGGGAGCGGCGGTCGGCGCCAGTCGGGCCGCCGTCGACGCCGGCTACATCCCGTACGCCCACCAGGTCGGACAGACGGGGAAGGTCGTCTCGCCCGATCTGTACATCGCCTGCGGCATTTCGGGTGCGATCCAGCACCTGGCCGGGATGCGCACGTCGAAGACGATCGTCGCCATCAACCGCGATCCCGAGGCGCCGATCTTCAAAGTCGCCCGGTTCGGGATCGTCGGCGACCTGTACGACATTCTGCCCGCGCTGACTCAGGCCTTCCGCGAAAAACTCGGGAAGTGAACCCCCCGCCTCCCCTGCCGGGGAGGCGGGTCTCAGACCAGCGCCTCGAATCGCGCGATCCGCTCGCGAATCATGTCGAGGGAAGCGCGCCAGAAGCCCGGCGTTCGAAGATCGAGGCCGAAGTCGCGGGCGAGGTCGGCGGCCGTCGCCATTCCCGTGCGCGACAGCAGGTCCTCGTAGCGCTCGGCGAAACCGTTCGAGGACTCGCGGTAGATGGCGAACAGCCCCAGCCCGAACAGCAGGCCGAAGGTATACGGGTAGTTGTAGAACGAAGCCGACCCCGAGTAGTAGTGCGGTTTGACGGCCCACATGTAGGGATGATACGTGGACGGGTCGAGGCCGTCGCCGTAGGTCTGGCGGTGGGCCTCGAGCATCAAGCCGCACAACTCGTCGGGTGACAGCTCGCGCTCCTGGCGTCGCTCGAACACCCACTGTTCGAAGCGGAATCTCCCGGCGATATCGACGACGACGGCGCACGCCGTCTGGAGGAAGGACTCCAGGATCGACAGGCGCTCGGCGGCCCCGGCCGCCTGGTACGCCGCGTCGCCGACCAGCGTCTCACAGAAGATGCTGGCCGTCTCGGCCAGCGTCGACGGCGTCCGGCGCTGCAGGATCGAGCGGCCGGCACGCGTCCGGTTGTGGTAGGCGTGGCCGAGTTCGTGGGCCAGCGTCGACATCCCGGAATACGTCGGCACGAAATTCGCCAGCACGCGCGACTCCCCCTGGCGAATCCACATGCAGAAGGCTCCGCCGACCTTCCCCTGGCGCGGTTCGGCGTCGATCCACGCCTCGGCAAAGGCCCGACGGGCGGTATCGAGCAGGAGCGGCGAGAAGCTCCCGAAGTGGTCTTCGATGAAGGCGCGGGCCCGCTCGAAGCTCCACGCACCGCCTGGATCGCCGAGCGGCGCGTACAGGTCGAACCAGGCGAGCGAGTCCAACCCGAGGGCGCGCGCCTTGGCGCGCAGATAGCGGTGGAAGTCGGGGAAGGAATCCGCCACGGCGGTCGTCATCGCCTCGAGGATCGGCCGGTCGAGGGCATGCTCGAAGAGCGTCGCCTCGAGCGGCGATTCCCAACCGCGCCGCCGCGCCAGCAGGTTGACTTCGCCCTTGATGCTGTTCATGGCCGCCGCCAGCGGGACACGGGCGGCGCTCCAGGCCGCCTGTTCCGCCTCGTAGGCGCGCCGCCGCAGCGCGCGGTCGGCGTGCTGGGCGAGGTTGCGCACGGCGCTCATCGGGAGCGAGCGCACCTCGCCCTCCACCTCGAGCGGCACGACGATCAGCGAGGTCAGGTTGGCGTGCAGCTTCTCCCAGGCCGTGCTCCCGGTCAGCACCAGGTGCGCCGCCAGGTCCTCCTCGGCGGGGCTCATCAGATGCCGAGCCCGCACGACGCTCTGTCGCAGGAAGTGCTCGTGCTCGCGGGCCGCAGCCGACGCGGCAAGCAGCGTCTCGACGTCGCTCGAGCCGACCCACGCCGAGAGACGCGTCTGGAGGATCGAGAGGGCCGCCAGCGACGGCTGGAGCGCCGAAAGCCGCGCCTGAGCGGGGTCGTCGCGGCTGTCGGCCGCCGTCAGGCATTCGAGATAAGCCTCGAACTGATAGACGTCGGTCCGGACCCGGAGGAACTCGCCGAGGACTTCGTCGAAGGCGGCCGGTGAGATCGACCCGGCGGACGGGCCCACGCCGCGTTCGTCGAACAGCCGCCCGAGGCGTGTGACCTCCGCCGTAGCCCGAGCGAAGGCTTCGTCGAACTCCGGATCACCGACGGCCGGAAGAACGGACGTCAGGTCCCAGCGAGGCAGGGTGGCCGGCTCAGCCATGGGTCTCACTCCCCAACGTCGGCCAGAGCGGCGAGCGCGGCCCGAGCGCGTTCCCGCTGTGACGCCGTCCATCCGGCCTCCGTCGCCATCCGATGGAGATGCGCGCGCACTTCTCGACGCTGCTCCACGTACAGCAGCCCGTAGGCCGCGCGCACACGTTCCGGTTCGGCCGAGAGCACCTCCGCCCAGAAGGCCTCGAGATCCGGAATCGGTTCGGACGGACTGTGCCGCAGCGGTTCCGCCACGGACGCCGACGCCTCTCCGATGATCCCGATCGCCGCGACCACGCCGTCAGGCGCGCACGGCATCGGCGCGACGGAAGACGACGGCGAGGAGGAGACAGGCCGCCGGCGTCGCCAGGCTCCACACCAGGCCGGGAAGAGCGCCGGCGGCCACCCCGAGCTCGAAGAGCACTCCGACGAACTGCAGCGGGGCGGTGACTCCCACGGCGACGAACAGCCATCGGATCCAGCGGCCGATCCGATCGGCCCCGAAGACCCACGCCGCGCAGAGCATCGCCAGCGACATATACCCGTAGGACGTGGCCAGCGCCCAGAAGACGGAGTGGGAGTTGGCGTGCGACAGGAGGCCCAGGCCCTCGGTCTCGCCGGCCGCCAGACTGGCGCGGACGACGAGCAGCTGGATGGCATAGTTGCTGCTGGCCATCACGGCATAGACGGTGGTGAAGGCCACGCCGAGCAGCGCCCAGATCCGCTTCGGCTCCGCGGCGTAGAAATACACGCACACCATCATCACCAGGAACGTCGACGCCAGGGGAAGGGAGGGGACGAAGTTGAGCAGCTGCACCGGTTGGAAGGTGCGGGCGAAGGCTTCGATCCCCGTCCAGGCCTGCGGCGGCGCGACGATGGTCTGAATGATCATCGTGACGAACCAGCCGAATGCCAGGACAGCCGAGGCGATGGCCGACCCGAATCCGAGTCGGGCCACCGCGCGGGGGAGAGAGGCAGCCGAGGCGGCAGTCATGGGAGTCGACTCCTTAGCGCTCGCGCTCCCGAGCGGCAGACCATTCTACCCTGCATCGCAGCCCGTCGTCGCCGCTTCTGCTAGAATGGTCGCAGCCTCCAACGCCTCGATGCTCCCCGACGGCGCCTTCACCTTCGTCCTCCACTCGCATCTTCCCTACACCCGCGCCGCCGGCCGCTGGCCCCACGGCGAAGAGTGGCTGCACGAGGCCGCCGCCGAGACGTACGTCCCGCTGCTCGACATGCTGAGCCGTTTGCGTGCCGACGGAATCCGTGGCGGAGTGACGCTCGGCCTGACGCCGGTGCTCCTCGAGCAGCTTGCCGACTCCGACGTGCGGGCCAACTTCGAGGCGTACCTCGGGGAGAAGATCGCCGCCGCAGCGGCCGATGTGCCGCGCTTCGAGCAGGCCGGCGATCTCCACCTGGCGTGGCTGGCGTCCTTCTACCGGGATCGTTACGAAGCCGTGCGGCGCAGTTTCCTCGACCGCTACGACGGCAACCTGGTGCCGGCTTTCCGCGATCTCGAACAGGCGGGCACGATCGAGACCGTCACCTGCGGCGCCACCCACGGCTACCTGCCGCTCCTCGACCGCGACGAGTCGATCGCCCTTCAGCTGCGGACCGCCGTCGCCGCCCATCGACGCCACTTGGGACGTGCGCCGCGCGCCATCTGGTTGCCCGAGTGCGCCTACCGGCCGGCCTACCTCGCCGACGACGGACGCCTCCGTCCGGGCCTCGAGTCGCACCTGGCACGCGTCGGACTCAGACTGTTCTTCGCCGAGACGCACATGGTCGAGGGCGGCCATCCGGTGGGTGTGGCGGCGGGCGAGGCCATCGGGCCGTACGGGGCGGTCGTGCGCCGCTACGTCGTGCCGATGAATCCGGCTCGACCCTCACGACCGGCGACGACGTTCCGCCCGTACTACGTCACGTCTCCGGAGGTGGCGGTGCTGGCACGCGACAACCGCGCCGGCCTCCAGGTGTGGAGCGCCGAGTGGGGCTATCCGGGCGACTTCGACTACCGCGAGTTTCATAAGAAGGACGGGATCTCCGGGATGCAGTACTGGCGCATCACCGGGGCGCGCGTCTCCTTGGGAGAGAAGGACGCCTATCACCCGGACTGGGCGGCGGCGCGGGTCGGATCGCAGGCCGACCACTTCGCCTCGCTCGTCGCCGACCTGTTGCACGGCTACCACGAGGAGTCGGGCGAGTACGGGATCATCTGCGCCAACTACGACACCGAGTTGTTCGGCCACTGGTGGTTCGAGGGCATCGACTGGCTAGAAGCCGTCCTGCGACGGTTGTCCGCCTCGCCGGCCGTGGATCTGACGACGGCCTCGAGCTACGTCGAGGCCCACCCGCCGGATGGCCTGCTCAACCTGCCGGAGGGGTCGTGGGGCGCTGGCGGCGGTCACTTCGTGTGGGACAACGCCGACACGCACTGGATGTGGCCCATCATCCACGACGCCGAGCGGCGGATGGTACGCCTCCTCGAGGCCCGCGCCCCCACCGATCCGGAGACGACGGTGCTGCAGCAGGCCGCGCGCGAGCTGCTCTTGCTCCAATCCTCCGACTGGCCGTTCCTGGTCACGACGGGCCAGGCGAAGGAGTACGCCGTCCAGCGTTTCCGCGACCATGTCGATCGGTTCCATGCCCTCGCCGGGAGCGTGGAATCGGGCGGGCCGGACGTCGATCTGGCCCGGTCGCTATGGGAAAAGGACAAGATCTTCCCCGACCTCGATCTCGCGTGGTTCGCCCCCTGAACGTCCTGTTCCTGAGCGCCGAAGCGGCGCCGCTGGCGAAGGTCGGCGGTCTCGGGGATGTCGGGGGCGAGCTTCCGGCCGCGCTGCGCCGAGGCGGTCTCACCGTTCGCTGCGCCCTCCCGCGCTACCCGACGATCGCCCTCGATCCGTCGGCCCTCGCTCGTCGCAAGCGCGTGGAGGTGGTGCGCGGTGGGGAGGCGATCGAGGCGTGGCTCGTGCGCCGCCGGGTCTGGGGCACCGAGTACCTGCTGATCGACGGCGCGCCGGTGGCGCGCGCCGCCGACATCTACGGTGGCGGGGCCGTCGAAGGCGAGAAGTTCGTCTTCTGGGCGCTGGCGAGCCTGGAAGCGTGTCGCGCCCTTGGCTGGCAGCCGGACGTCGTCCACGCGCACGACTGGCACGCCGCGGCGGCCGTCGCGTGGCTCGCCGCGCATCGCCGCGAAGACCCCTTCTGGCGCCGAACCGCGACGGTCTTCACCGTCCACAACCTCGGATACGCCGGCGCCGGCGCCGAAGGCGCGTGGCAGGGCTACGGGCTTCCACCGGCCGAGGGCGGCCCGGAATGGGCACGATGGCTCCCGCTCGCCTCCGGGCTCTCCCGCGCCGACTGGTTGACGACCGTCAGCCCGACCTACGCCAGCGAGATCGCGACGCCCGAATCGGGCTTCGGGCTCGACCCGATCGTCGCCGCCCGCCGGTCACGCCTGACGGGAATCCTCAACGGGATCGACCCGGCAGTGTGGAACCCGGCGACGGACAGGGCGCTGGTTGCACGCTATTCGGCCGACAGCCTCGATCGCCGTCGCCGCAACAAGCAGTCGCTGCAGGCCGAGCTCGGCCTGGATGAGCAGGAGGCGCCGCTGCTGGCGTTCGTCGGCCGGCTCGAGCACCAGAAGGGCGTCGATCTCTTGCTCCAGGCGCTGGCGACCATGACGGACCTGCCCTGGGAGGCCGTCGTGCTCGGCACGGGCCATCCCGATCTCGAAGCCATGGCGGCTTCGTTCGAGCAGGGCCACTCGGGAAGACTGCGCTATCGGCCGGTGTTCGATCCGCACCTGGCGCGACGCATCTACGGATCGGCCGACCTGGTCGTCGTCCCTTCGCGTTACGAACCGTGCGGGCTGGTGCAGATGATCGCCATGCGCTACGGCGCCGTGCCGGTCGTCCGCGCCACCGGGGGGCTGCGCGACACGGTGCGCGACCACGCCGCCGGATCGGGCACCGGGTTCGTCTTCGCCGACACCTCGTCGGAGGCGCTGGCCGCGGCGCTGCGTCGGGGGCTTGCTGCCTACAACGATCGGCGGGCCTGGCGTTCGCTCCAGAGGCGCGCCATGCGGCAGGACTTCTCCTGGGAACGCCCGGCGCGACAGTACGCCGCGGTCTACCGCCGCGCGCTGCGGGTCGTTGGCTCGGGCCGCTCGTGACGCTCTTTCGCGCCGGCGGAATCCTGCTTCACGTGACGAGCCTGCCGGGCGGTCACGGGATCGGCGACCTCGGCCCCGAGGCCTACGCCTGGCTCGAATGGCTGCGACGCGCGGGCTGCGCGCTGTGGCAGGTTCTGCCACTCGGTCCGGTCGGCCCCGGCTGGTCGCCGTATCAATCGCCGTCGAGCTTCGCCGGCAATCCCCTGTTGATCAGCCTCGAGCGGCTGGCCGAGGATGGCTGGCTCGGGAAGTCGTTCGTCGAGGCCGTCCGTCACACGGAGCCACGCGTCGATTTCGAGGCCGTTCATGCCTACAAGAGGGCGCGGCTGTTGCAGGCAGCCGAGGCGTGGAGGCAGCGCGGCAGGCCCGGACGAGAATCCTTCGAGGCCTGGCGCGACGCCCACAGGCACTGGCTCGATGTGTACGCCCTGTTCGTCGCGCTCAAGGAGGCGCAGGGCGGGGTCGCGTGGCAGGCCTGGGAGCCGGACCTGGCGCGCCGCCGTCCGGAGGCGATCGCCGCCGCAGCCCGCCGCCTGGCGGACCGAATCGAGACGGTCGCGCTGGAGCAGTACTGGTTTTGGTCGCAGTGGGAGAGGCTGCGGTCGGCGGCGCGCGCCTCGGGCATCCGGATCATCGGGGACCTCCCGATCTACGTCGCCCTCGACAGCGCCGACGTCTGGTCTAGGCCGGACTTGTTCGAGCTCGACGGGGACGGTCGGCCGCTCGTCGTCGCCGGCGTCCCGCCCGACTACTTCTCTTCGACCGGGCAGCTGTGGTCGAACCCGATCTATCGCTGGGAGCGACACCGCGCCGAGGGGTATCGCTGGTGGATCGAGCGCGTGCGGCACCTGACCCGGCAGGTGGACTTCGTCCGCATCGATCACTTCCGCGGCCTGGAGGCTTTCTGGGAAGTCCCCGCCGATGCGCCGACGGCTGCGACCGGGCGGTGGGTACCCGGACCCGGCGCCGATCTGCTCGAGCAGTTGCGGAACGCCCTGGGCGGCCTGCCGCTCGTCGCCGAGGACCTCGGCGTCATCACTCCCGGCGTGCGTCAGCTGCTCGACCGATTCGACCTGCCCGGGATGAAAGTCCTGCAGTTCGGGCTGGAGGCCGGGCCGGACGAGGACGACGTCCCGGCCCGTTATCCGCGAGGCTGCGTTGCCTACACCGCGACCCACGACAACGACACATCGACGGGCTGGTTCCAGTCGGCCGACGAGACGACGCGGGAGTTCGCCCGGCGAATCCTGCGCAGCGACGGCGCCGACATCGCCTGGGCCATGATCCGCGCCGTCTGGGAGTCGCCGGCGGACTGGGCGATCGCGCCGCTGCAGGACGTGCTCGGTCTCGGCTCTGAGGCGCGCATGAACATCCCCGGACGGGCGGATGGCAACTGGACGTGGCGGACGGTACCCGGAGCGCTGACGGACGACCTGGCCGGCAGGCTCCGCGATCTGGGTCAGGCGAGTGGACGAGTCGTTGGAAGACCGGATTGAGTCGAAGGCGTGCCTGTCGCCTTCAGCGAACGAAGGTCCGCCGGCGGAGGTCCGAGGGCCGCCGCGCGAGGCGTGCTGGATCTGTGGCGGGCCTACCATCGAACAACACTGCAAGATCGTTTGCCCGCAGTGTGGGTTCCGGCGCGACTGCTCCGACCCTTGAGGGGCGAGCCGTACCGGCAGCGCCGGGCTGCCGTCGGTGCATCACTCGACGACCATCACGGCGATCATCCCCGCCTCGGGATGCCCCGGGATGGTGCAGATAACAGGGTACTCGCCGGGCTCGGTCGGAGCGGTGAAGACGTAGGTCTCCCGGCCGCCGACGTCGACGGCCACGCGGTGCAGCACATGGTCGTTGTCGCCTTCGCGGAAAGGCAGGTCGAACTCGTAACCGGCCTCGACCAGCGCCCAGACGTGTTCGTTGTTGCCGACGTTGCTGATCGTCAGGGTCACTTCGGCGCCGGCCGGCACTTCGATACGCTCCGGTTCGAACGTGAAGTCGTACATCCGGATCTGGAGCGCCACCGGGCGGGGCGCGCAGGCGGCGAGCAGCGAGAGGACGGCGATCAGCCGGCCGGGGCGGCCGATGGACATGGCGGGGAGTCTATCCGCGTCGGAGGCCGGACGGCCTCCCGGGGAGGGAAACGATGCGCATTGCGGTCCTGAGCGATTCGCATGACAACCTGTGGCGTCTGGACGCGGCGGCCGAGGCGATCCAGTCTGCCGAGGCGATCGTCCACTGCGGCGATCTGTGCTCGCCGTTCATGGTGCGCCGCCTGGGGGAGCTGGCCGGCGATCGGCCGGTCCACATCGTGTGGGGCAACAACGACGGCGACAAGTTCCTGATTCGTTCGGTGGCCGACGGGTTTCCGTCGATCCGGCTGCACGGGGAGCTGGCCGAGATCGAGCTCGACGGGCTGCGCGTGGCTGTCAACCACTACCCGCGTCTGGCGCAGGCCCTGGCCAGGACGGGCGACTACGATCTGGTCTGCTACGGGCACGATCACGTCCGCTTCGAGGGCCACCAAGGCAGATGCCTGCTGCTCAACCCGGGCGACGTGATGGGGATGAAGGGCCCGGGGACGGTGGCCATGGTCGAGACCTCGTCCCGCCAGGTCACCTGGCTCGAGATGGCCTAGGGCCGCAGCCCACGCGTTCCCGCGGGTCGTACCTGTGGTCGCGAGGCGCCCCTGCGGCGACTCGAACGCCGGTTTTTGCCTCCGGAGGGCAACGCTCTATCCACTGAGCTACAGGGGCGACGGGGGCATTCTATCGCAGGCGGCGGCGCGGTTCAAGGCGGCCTACCTGCGGATCAGCGGCAAGCCGGCCTCCTCCCAGGCGATCATCCCGCCCGCCAGGTTGTAGACGCGGGTGTAGCCCTGCGCGACGAGCGCTTCCGCGGCGATGGCGCTCATCCGACCGCTGCGACAGTAGACGACGATGGGCGCGTCCTTGTCCTCGGGCCACACCCCGGGCTGGGCCTGCAGGTCGTCGTAGGGGATGAAGGCGTCGGTCTGCGCGATTTCGCCTTCGTACGGGATGTGGGTGTTGACGAAGAAGAAGTCCTTCGCCTCGAGCATCGTGGCGAGTTCGGCCGGCGAGATGTCGGTATAGCGCGGCGTTGGGGCCGCGCCCTGACAGCCCGCCAGGCTCAGGAACAGAACCAGCATCGCGCCTTTTCGCATCGTACGGTCTCCTCTCGAGACTCCACCGCGGGGTGGGGGTCACATGGCGCGCCCCTGCGCGTCCATGACGGCGACCGCCGCCATGTAGACGATGTCCTCGACGTCGTCGCCCGTCTGGAGCACGTGCACCGGCGCGCCGACCCCGAGCAGGATCGGACCGATGGCCTGTGCGCCTCCCAGCCGCGCCAGCAGCTTGTACGCGATGTTGGCCGCCTCGAGCGACGGGAAGACGAGCACGTTGGCATCGCGCACCCGGCTGAACGGGTAGCGCTCGTCGACGATCTGGGGCACGACCGCCGTGTCGGCCTGCATCTCGCCGTCGACGACCAGGTCGGGCCGGCGCTGGTGGAGGATCTCGACCGCCTGCCGCACCTTGCGCGAGAGCGGGTGATCGGTGCTGCCGAAGTTAGAGAACGACAGCAGCGCCACCCGCGGCTCGAGCTCGAGCTGGCGGGCGAAGTCGGCCGCCAGCCCGGCGATCTCGGCCAGGTCCTCGGCCGTCGGCTCGATGTTGACCGTGGCATCGGTGAAGATGTAGACCCGGTCGTCGACGATCATCAGATACGCCCCGGCGGCGCGGCGGGCGCCGGCGCGGGTGTGGAAGATCTCCAGGGCGGGGCGGATGACCTCCGGATACTCGAAGGTCAGGCCGGAGACGAAGGCGTCGGCCTCGCCCATCGCCACCATCATCGGCCCGAAGACGTTGCGCTGCCGCACGCGGGAGAGCGCCAGGGCCGGGGTCATACCGCGCCGGGCGCGCAACCGGAAGTAGGCCTCGGCGTAGGCCTCGCGCCGCTCGAACGTCGCCGGGTCGATGACCGTCAGATCGACCGCCAGGCCGAGCTCGGCCAGCCGCGCGGCGACGATGGCCGGCCTCCCGAGCAGGATCGGCCGGCCGATGCCCTCCTCGGCGACGCGCGCCGCCGCCCGCAGGATCTTGCGCTCCTCTCCTTCGCCGAACACGATCCGCTTCGGCGACTGGCGGGCCTTGTTGACGATGAACTGCCGCACGCGCATCCCCTTGCCCTGACGCAGCGACAGTTGGTGCCGGTACTCGTCGAGGTCGATCGAGATTCGGGCGACGCCCGTCTCCATCGCCGCCTGGGCCACGGCCGGGGATTCCCACAGCAACACCCGCGGGTCGAACGGTTTCGGGATCAGGTACTCGGGGCCGAAGCGCAGACGCTCGAGCCCGTACGCGTGCAGCACGCTGTCGGGCACGTCCTGTTTGGCCAGCGCCGCCAACGACCGTGCCGCGGCGACCTTCATCTCTTCGTTGATCGCCCGCGCCCGCACGTCGAGGGCGCCGCGGAAGATGAAGGGGAAGCCGAGGACGTTGTTGATCTGGTTGGGGTAGTCGGAGCGGCCGGTGGCGACGATGGCGTCCGGCCGCGCCTCCTTGGCGACCTCGTAGCGGATCTCCGGGTCGGGGTTGGCCATGGCGAAGATCAGCGGCTTGGGCGCCATGGTCCGGACCATGGCGGGGGTCAGGACGTCGGCCACCGACAGGCCGTAGAAGACGTCGGCGTCGCGCACGGCGTCGGCCAGGCTGCGCGCCCTGGTGCGAGCGGCGAAGCGCGCCTTGTACTCGTTCATCCCCTCGCCGCGCCCCTCGTAGACCACGCCGCGCGTATCGACCAGCGTGATGTTTTCGCGCCGCACGCCCAGCCGCACCGCCAGCTCGCTGCACGAGATGGCGGAGGCCCCCGCGCCCGAGACCACGACCTGCACCGAGTCGATCGGCTTGTCCACCAGCTCCAGGCCGTTGAGCAGCGCCGCGCCGGAGATGATCGCCGTCCCGTGCTGGTCGTCGTGGAAGACGGGGATGTCGAGCATGGCCTTGAGCCGTTCTTCGACGAGGAAGCACTCCGGCGCCTTGATGTCTTCGAGATTGATTCCGCCGAAGGTCGGCGCCAGCGCGGCGACGACCTCGATCAGGCGCTCGGGATCGGCGGCGTCGACCTCGATGTCGAAGACGTCGACGTCGGCGAAGGCCTTGAACAAGACGCCCTTGCCTTCCATCACCGGCTTCGACGCCAGCGGGCCGCGGTTTCCCAGCCCGAGGATCGCCGTGCCGTTGCTGACGACCGCCACCAGATTCCCCTTGGCGGTGAACTCGTAAGCCAGGCCGGCGTCGCGCTCGATCTCGAGCACCGGCTCGGCGACGCCGGGGGTGTAGGCCAGGGACAGATCGCGCTGCGTCGCCAGGGGCTTGGTCGGGGCGATGGCGATCTTGCCCGGGCGGCCGCGGCGGTGGTAGTCGAGGGCTTCTTCACGCGTGATGGTCATGCGCGGTTCCTCCGTGGAAGGCTCAATCGTAATGCAAGTGAGCCTCGATGGCCCTGCCGGGGACTGGCAGCCAGGCCCGACACCCCCGCTGGCCATCGGGCGCCAGGCAGGTCTCGAGTAGCATTCCAGCGCGGGATGCGGTTTCTGCTCCCCGGGTCACCGGAGAGCAGTGGAGGCAAACGTGATGCCCGAAGGCCCCTTCTCTGGCCGGGCCTGCATTCAAGTCCCCGGCTGGGCCGGGATATATGTCGATTGACAGGAAGGAGCGTTCTGGGCTACAATGCCCCTACCGACCGTTCGGTAGTGTCGTGTGAACAGGTCCGACATCGTCCGGGCAGCCGCCCAGATTTTCCGCGATAAGGGGTACCACGGCGCCTCGATGCAGGACATCGCCGACGCCGTCGGACTCCAGAAGGCTTCTCTCTACCATCACGTCAGCGGCAAACAGGAGATCCTGGCCGCCATCCTCGACGAGGCGCTCGACCGGCTGATCGCCGACCTGCAACCGATCGCCGAATCGAGCCAGCCGCCCGAAGAACGCCTGCGCCGAGCCGTGCGCCAGTACCTGCTGCGTGTGACCGCATCCGCCGACCTGGCAGCCGTGCTGCTGCTCGAGCACCGCAGCCTTGAGCCGCCGCTGCGTCAGGAGCACATCCAACGCCGCGACCGGTACGAGCGGCTGTGGCGCAAGATCGTGCACGACGGGATCGCCAGCGGCGCCTTCGCCCCGGTCGACGAGGCGACGACGACCTTCGCCCTGCTCGGCGTCCAGAACTGGCTGATCACCTGGTTCCGCCCCGGCGGAAGGCTGACCGTCGAACAGCTGGCCGACGGCTTCTGCGACTTGTTTCTCGACGGGCTGCGCCCCCGGCCCGACGGTCGATCCGCCGGATGAACGTTCAGCGTTTCGAAGCCGGCGCCGCCCGGCTCTACCGCATCCCGCTCGACCTGTTCCCGGGCCTCACGGGATGGGCGCACCTGGTCGTCGCTCCCGGGGCGCAGGTCCTGATCGACGTCGGGTCGGGGATCGGCGACTCGAACGCCCAGCTCGAGGCCGGGCTGGAGGCGGTGCGGCGTGCGTTCCGCGAGCCGGTCGGCTGGGACAGGCTGACGCACGTCGTGATCACCCACGGCCACATCGACCACTTCGGCGGCCTGCCCTTCGTCCGCCAGCGGACGCGTGCCCGCCTCGGCATCCACCGGCTCGACCGCCCGGTGCTGGTCGATTTCGAGCGCCGCCTCGAGGCGACGGCGGCGCGGCTGCGCCGATTCCTGGAACAGGCCGGCGTCGCGGCGGACGAGCTCTCCGACCTGATGGACCTGTACTTGTTCGCCAAGAACCTGTACACGCGGCAGCGCGTCGACTTCGTCCTGGGCGGCGGCGAGACGCGCCTTGGGCCGCTCGACGTGCTCCACGTGTCGGGGCATTGCCCGGGACAGATCGTGCTGCGTCTGAATGGCCTGCTGCTGACCTCCGACCACGTGCTGCCCGACGTCACGCCGCACATGGCCCCCGAGGCGCTGGCGACGCACACCGGGCTGCGGCGCTACCTGCGCTCGCTCGATCGGTTCGAGGCGTGGCGCGGCGCCGCCCGGCTGGCGCTCGGCGGGCACGGCGAACCGATCGACGACGTCGGGGCGCGCGTTGCAGCGATCCGACGCCATCACGCCGATCGCCTGCGCGCTGTCCTGGCGGCGCTCGACGACGCCGACACCGTTGCCGGGATCGCGCATCGCCTCTTCCCGGCCGCCGCCGGATACCACCGGCTGCTGGCGCTGGAAGAGGTCGGCGCGCATGTCGAAGCCCTGGAGGCCGAAGGCCGTATCGTCCGCGTGAAGAGCGGCGATCGCCTCGTCCGGCTGCGGCGCCGCGCCGGGGCCGACGACCACGTCGCACGGCCGGTGCCGGCGCGCAGGACGGGCTGACGGGAGGACCACGATGTACGGCTTCGAACCCACCGAAGAACAACAGATGCTGGTCGACACCATTCAGAAGTTCGCCGCCAAGGACCTGCGCCAGGCGGCTCACGAGGCCGACGAGCAGGGCGGATTCCCGGCGGACGTCGTCCGCCGGGGCTGGGAGCTGGGCGTCCTCCAGGCGAGCATCCCCGAGGCTTATGGCGGCTTCGGCGAGCGCTCGGCCGTCACCGGCGTTCTGGCGCTCGAGGAGCTGGCCTACGGCGACCCGGCCGGCGCGCTGGCCATCCTGGCGCCGGCGACGTATGCCGTCCCCGTTCTGCTGGCCGGGACGGAGGAGCAGAAGAAGGCGCTCCTGCCGCCGGTCATCGAGGGTGACTGGAAGCCGTACACGGCCGCCTTCCTCGAGCCGGACTTCGATTTCGATCCGGGCGAGATGCGGACGGTGGCGGAACGAGTCAACGGCGGGTATGTCTTGAAGGGCGCCAAGACGATGGTCCCCTTCGCCGACGGCGCGGACGGGATGCTGGTCTATGCCGCGTGCGAGGGGCGGACGCAGGCCTTCGTCGTTTCGCCGAAGGCCGAAGGCGTGGTGATCGACGGGCGTGAGAAACATCTCGGACTGGGAGCCGTGCCCCTGTTCGGGGTGCGCTTCGAAGACGTGCGCCTGGCGCGCGAGGCGCGCCTCGGCGGCGCCGACGGGCACGACCCCGCGCCGTTGCTGGCGGCGGCCGGCACGGCCGCCGCGGCCGTCGCCGTCGGCCTGAGCCGCGCCGCCTACGAATACGCGCTGCGCTATGCCAAGGAGCGGGAGGTCTTCGGGACGCCGATCGCGCAGAAGCAGTCGATCGCCTTCATGCTGGCCGAGATGGCGATCGAGATCGAGGCCATTCGCCTCCTGGTGTGGGAGGCGGCGTGGATGGCCGACGTCGGGAAGGACGCCTCGAAGGCGGCCTACCTGGCGCACACCGGCGCCGGCGACATGGCGATGCGCGTCACCGACGGGGCGGTGCAGATCCTCGGCGGGCACGGCTACATCCGCGAGCATCCGGTCGAGCGCTGGTACCGGACGGGCCGCGGCGTGCCGCTGTTCGCCGGCTTGTCGATGGTGTGACAGGCGGCGGGTGTTCCCCGGTGAGAGGCGAGAGGCCGCGCCCGGAGCATGCGCCCGGCCCGGCGCAAGGAGCACAGCCATGATCAGCTTCGAGATGCCCGAGAAGATTCAGCAGACGGTCACGCTGCTGACGACGGTCGCCGAGAACATGATGCGGCCCGTGGCGCGCTACTACGATGAGCACGAGCACGAAGTCCCGTGGGACTACATCAACTTCATGCACGACGCCAACCGGCAGATGGGCGGCGGCGGGTTCGTCCCCAGGTCCGGCGAAGGAGGCAAGCGGGGCAACGGCGCCGAGCCCCGCACGGAAGGGGAGGGCCCGCGCCTCGGCTATCAGCGGCTGGCGTTCGCCGCCGAAGTTCTGTCGTGGGGCGACACCGGCCTGTACCTGTGTTCGCCGGTCGGGATGCTCGGCGCGGCGGCGGTCGCCGCCACCGGAACGCCGGAGCAGAAGGCTCGCTTCCTGTCCCGCCTGACGGGCGACAAACCGGTGCTGGACGCCATGGCGCTGACCGAGCCGCACGCCGGTTCGGCGATGCCCGCCATGGTGCGCACGTCGGCCGTGCGCGACGGCGATTCGTGGGTGCTCAACGGCGAGAAGATCTTCGTCACCGGCGGGCACAAGGCGCTGGTCGACACGCCGGGCTTCGTCGTCGTGTGGGCGACGATCGACCCGAAGGCCGGCCGCGCCGGCGTGCGGCCGTTCGTCGTCGAGGCCGGCACACCGGGCTGCACGGTGACGAAACTCGAACACAAGCTCGGCATCCGCGCCTCGGATACGGCGTCGATCGTCCTGCGCGACTGCCGCATCCCGCTCGACAACATCCTGGGCAGCCCGGAAGTCGAAGCCAAGACGACCGAGGGCTTCAAGGGAGCGATGGCGACGTTCGATGCCAGCCGGCCGATGGTGGCGGCCTCGGCGCTGGGCGTGGCGCGGGCGACGCTCGAAGCGCTCAAGGAGTTCCTGGCCGGCAAGGGCGTCGTCATCCGCTACGGGCTGCCGCGGACGCGCATGACGAACTTGGAGCGCGAGATCGTCGACCTGGAAGTCCTGCTGCGTTCGGCCTGGCTGCTGGTGCTGAAGTCGGTGTGGATGATGGACGAGAAGCGCCCCAACAACCTCGAGGCGTCGATGGCCAAGGTGCGGGCCGGCGACGTCGTGGTGCGCATCACGCAGAGGGCGGTCGAACTGCTCGGGCCGCCCGGCTACTCGCGCGAGATGCTGGTCGAGAAGTGGTTCCGCGACGCCAAGATCAACGATCTGTACGAGGGGACGGGCCAGATCAACCGGCTGATCGTGGCGCGGCGGATCCTGAACTACGGGCGCCACGAGCTGTCGTAGCCGCCGGGCGCGGCCCGGGAAAGGACCTCACGATGGGCATTCGCGTGCAGCAGGCGGCCGTTCTGGGCGCCGGGACGATGGGCGCGGCCATCGCCGCGCATCTGGCCAATGTCGGCATCCCGTCGCGGCTGCTCGACATCGTCCCGACCGAGTTGACCGAAGACGAGCGCCGGCGCGGCCTCGATCTGCGCCACCCCGAAGTGCGCAACCGGATCGCCCGCCAGGGCCTCGAGCGCTGTCTCCAGGCCCGGCCTCCGAACCTCTACCATCCGGACCTGGCGCGTCGGATCCGCATCGGGAACCTCGAGGACGACTTCGATGCGGTCGGCCAGGCCGACTGGATCATCGAGGCGGTGGTCGAGCGCCTCGATGTCAAGCAGGCGCTGATGGCGCGGGTGGATGCCGTGCGCAAGCCCGAGGCCATCGTCAGCACCAACACCAGCGGCATCCCCGTTGCGCGGATCGCCGAGGGGCGCAGCCCGGAGTTCCGCCGTCACTTCCTCGGGACGCACTTCTTCAATCCGCCGCGCTACCTGATGCTGCTGGAGATGATCCCCACCGCCGACACCGACCCGGCCCTGGTCGAGTCCCTGCGGCGCTTCTGCGAGGACCGGCTGGGGAAGGGCGTCGTGCTGGCCAAGGACACCCCGAACTTCATCGCCAACCGCATCCTGTCGATCGCCGGGTCGATCGGGCTGAACCATGCCCTGGCCGAAGGCTATACCGTCGAGGAGGTCGACGCCCTGACCGGACCGGCGATCGGACGCCCGAAGACGGCCACCTTCCGCCTGAACGATCTGGTGGGGATCGACGTGCTGGCCCACGTCTCGGAGAACCTGTACGCCGCCATCCCCCATGATCCGTACCGCGAGGCGCTCGTCGATCCGAAGGCCGCCGCGCTCATCCGAACGATGCTCGAGCGTCGCTGGCTCGGGAACAAGACCGACGTCGGCTTCTACAAGAAAGTCGAGGCCGACGGCAGGCGGGAGTTCTGGCCGCTCGACCTGGCGAGCCTCGAGCACCGGCCTCCGGGGAAGGCCAGCTTCGCCTCGCTCGCCGCGGCCGAGCGGATCGAAGACCCGGCCCAGCGGATCGCGGCGCTGGCCTACGCCGACGACCGCGGCGGGGCGTACGTCTGGCATCTCCTGTCGCGGCTGGTGGGGTACGCTGCAGCGTGCGTCCCCGAGATCAGCGACGACCTGCTGTCGATCGATCGCGCCTGCCGCTGGGGGTTCCTGTGGGAACTCGGCCCGTTCGAGACGTGGGACGCCCTCGGCCTGCGCCGCTCGGTCGAACGGATGAAGGCGGAGGGCCTGGCGATCCCGGCCTGGGTCGAGAAGATGCTCGCCGCTGGCGTCGAGACCTTCTACCGGCGCCAGGGGCCGATCGTCACCGAGGTCTACGACCCGGCAGGCGGCGCCTACCGGCCGGTGCCGCCCGACCCGCGGGTGATCTCGATCGAGGCGCTGCGCGCCGCCGGGCGGGAGCTGCGGCGCACCGACAGCGCCAGCCTGCTCGACATGGGCGACGGCGTGCTGCTGCTCGAGTTCCACAGCAAGGCCAACGCCCTCGACGACGACATCTTCAACCTGGGGCGGGAAGCGCTGGCCGAACTCGAGAAAGACGAATGGCGGGCGATGGTCATCGGCAACCAGGGCAAGCACTTCTGCGCCGGTGCCAACATCTTCGCCATCGCCGTCGCCGCGCAGCAGGGTGATTTCGAGGTCATCGACGGCGCCATCCGCAAGATGCAGTCGCTGCTCCAGGCGATCCGCTACTCGCCGAAGCCGATCGTCGCCGCGCCCTTCGGGATGACGCTTGGCGGAGGCTGCGAGGTCGTCCTGGCCGCGTCGCGGGTGGTGGCGGCGGCCGAGAGCTATATCGGCCTGGTCGAGGTCGGCGTCGGACTGATCCCGGCCGGCACGGGCACGAAGGAAGTCGTGCGCCGAATCGTTTCGGGGCCGATGGCGACGCCCAACGCACAGGTGCTGGGCTTCCTGCAGCAGGCGTTCGAGCAGGTCGGCCTGGGGAAGGTGGCGACGAGCGCGGTCGAGGCGCGGCACATGCGCTACCTGACGGAGTCCGATCGGATCGTGGTGCACCCCGACCATCTGCTGGCCGAAGCCAAGCGCGAGGCGCTGGCGATGGCCGAGGCCGGCTACCGGCCTCCCGATCCGCCGCGGTTGTACGCCGCCGGGCGCGACGCGCTGGCGGCGCTGCGCGTGGCGGTCGATCAGCTGCGCGAGGCGCGCTACGCCACGGAGCACGACGCCCGCATCGGCGAGCGGCTGGGACGGGTGCTGTGCGGCGGCGAGCTGAGCGGCGCGGAGTGGGTGCCGGAAGACCACTTCCTGGCTCTCGAGCGGGAAGCCTTCCTGGAGCTGTGCCGCGAGCCGAAGACCATCGAGCGCATCTGGTACATGCTCCAGCACAACAAGCCGCTGCGGAACTAGCGCCGGCCCAGGCGGACGAATGTGACCGGAAGCAACGGCGCCTCCTCCCATCTCCCGATGGGTGACCCCATTCCCCCGAGACGGTGCGCCGGGCCGGGGGGAGAGTGGACGAGGAGGATGCCCAGGATCGCTGCGCAGGCGTGGAGGAGGCGACGATGAGTCGAGAAGCAGTCATCGTGGCGGCGTGCCGCACGCCGGTAGGCAAGGCGGTGAAGGGCTCGACGCGCGACGTGCGAGCCGACGAGATGGCGGCATCCGTCATCCGCGAGTTGTTGCGACGGACGGAGGGCAGGCTCGATCCGGGGGAAATCGACGACGTCATCCTTGGCTGCGCCTTCCCCGAAGGCGATCAAGGGCTGAACATGGGCCGTCCGGTGGCGTTGCGCGCCGGCCTGCCGGTGGACGTCCCGGCGATGACGATCAACCGCTTCTGCTCCAGCGGGCTGCAGGCAATCGCCATCGCCGCCGAGCGCATCCTGGCCGACGGGGCCGACGTCATCATCGCCGGCGGAGTCGAGTCGATGAGCGCCGTGCCGATGACCGGCTTCGCGTTCAGCCCGAACCCGTGGCTGGCGGAGAACTGGCCGGGGGTCTACCTGAGCATGGGACTGACCGCCGAGCGGGTGGCCGAGGAATACGAGGTCACCCGCCAGGCGCAGGACGAATTCGCCTATCACAGCCACCGCAAGGCGGCGGAGGCCGTCGCCGCCGGACGGTTCGCCGAACAGATGCTGCCGATCGAGTACGAGGACGTGCGGCTCGATGACGACGGCCAGATCCGCCGCGAACAGCGCCGGCTCGAGCAGGACGAGCACCTGCGTCCCGACACGACGATCGAGGCGCTGGCGAAGCTCAAGCCGGCTTTCAAGGACGGCGGGACGGTGACCGCCGGCAACTCGTCGCCGTTGAGCGACGGGGCGGCGGGGGTGATCGTCATGGAGGGGGCGCGGGCGGCGGCGCTGGGTCTGGTACCGATGGCTCGTTACGTCGGATTCCACGCCGGCGGAGTCCGCCCGGAACTGATGGGGATCGGCCCGGTGGCGGCCGTGCCCAAGCTGCTGCGGCGCCGCGGGATGAGTCTCGCCGACATCGACCTGATCGAGCTCAACGAGGCCTTCGCCTCCCAGGCGGTGGCCGTGATTCGGGAACTGGATTTCGACCCCGCGCGCGTGAACGTCAACGGCGGTGCCATCGCCCTTGGCCATCCGCTGGGATGCACCGGCGCCAAGCTGACGACCCAGCTCCTGTACGAGATGAAGCGGCGCCGCTCGAAGTACGGAATGGTCACGATGTGCATCGGCGGCGGGATGGGCGCGGCGGGGATCTTCGAGAACCTCAACTAGGAGTCTGCCGCAACCGCGATTCGTCCACCTCGCTCCCCCGCCGGCTCGCGAGCGTTCGTCCGTGCGCAGGAGGCCGGGCGAGCGCACCCGCCGGTTCGCCAGACGCCCGCGGCCGCCGCAAGACGTGGGAGAATCAACGACGACCATCCCGGAGGTCCCAGATGTCTGAAGAGATGACGATCGCCAAGCTGATGGAGCTCATGCCCAAGGCGTTCCTGCCGGACAAGGCCGCCGGGGTCGAGGCCGTCATCCAGTATCACCTGACCGGTGACCAGGCCGGCGACTGGGTGGTGACGATCCGCGACGGGGCGTGCCTGACGTCGCCGGGGACGGCCGAAAAGCCGAACCTGACGCTCACCGCCGACGCCAAGGATTACATCGACATCGTGGCGGGCAAGCTCAACGCCATGGGCGCGTTCGCCGAGGGGAAGATCAAGCTCAAGGGTGACCTGGCGCTGGCGATGAAGCTGATGAACTACTTCAAGCTGCCGGCGTAACGGGGAGCGAGGACGCCGCGCCGATCGCACGAGCGATCCACGCATGGCGCGTGCCCGCCGACGGCCTTACCCTGTATCGCTTAGGGGAATCCTCGCGCCCGCGGCCCTCGGCAGGGCATGTTTCCGCAGCCCGGTCCTCACCATGGTCGCAGACGCCCCTTCGAGGCCCAGCGCCGCCAGGACTTCTTCCGGTCGACCAGTGGCGCCCTCGCGTGCGGCGAGCTGCATGCGCAGGAGGCGGCGCTCCTCGTCGTACGAGAGCGCCTCGATCAACGGCCGCAGATCGTAGGCCTTACCCCGGCGAAGGCGCGGCAGGTGGTCTTGCGCCAGCAGACGCGCCACTCGCGCGGAGAGCTCCGCCGGCGGCGGGAACTCATGGCTCGACACCTCGTAGACCGAGGCCGCGATCTGCTGGGGAAGGGCCGGCTCGTCTCCGGGGACGGCCTGCACGTCCTGGATCCGGATCCCCGGGGGTGCGGCCGCCTCGAGCCGGCGCCGGACCTCTTCCGGCGTCTCGGCCTGCTCGAGCCAGACGTCGAGCAGGTCGTTCTGGCTCAGGCTGCCGAGGGGCAACGCCGCAGCCAAATGCATCTTCGGACGCGGGTTGAACCCTTCGCTGTAGGCCAGGCCCAGCCCGGCCCGGCGCAGCGTTCGCTCCCAGGTGCGATACATGTCGAGATGGCCGGTGAACCGCATCGCCTCGGTCTTGGCGAAGGTGATCCGGTAGCGGAAGCGGTCCGCCATCGGCTCGTCGCCGTCAGGCGACGGCCGCCGCCGCGGGCGACGGCATGCCGACGGCCTCCGCCGGGATGCGGCGCGGCGACCGGACCTCGGGGCACTCCCACACGTCGCCCGGGCTCAGTCGGCGGAGGTCGGCGAAGCGTGGCAGGATGCCGCAGGCGAAGCAGCGATCGCGGCAGTCGACCCGCGTCTGGCCGCGCAGGCTCCACAGGTAGTCTTCGGTGAGGAAGTCCTTGCGCACTGCGGCGTCGATGTGATCCCAGGGGAGCGGCTCGTCGATCGGCCGCTCGCGGTGGGTGTAGAACGCCGGATCGAGGCCGGCCGCGGCGAAGGCTTCGAGCCAGGTCTCGAACCGGAAGTGCTCCTGCCAGGCGTCGAAGCGCGCCCCGCGTTGCCAGGCCTGGTAGATCACTTCCCCGAGCCGACGATCGCCGCGCGAGAGCCAGGCTTCGAGCATCGTCTCCTCCGGCCGGTTCCAGTTGAGCTTCAAGCCCGGGCCGCGGAGGGCCTTCTTCAAGAGCGCCTGCTTGGCGCGGATCTGTTCGATCGTGTCGCACGGCACCCACTGGAAGGGCGTGTGTGGCTTGGGGACGAAGGTGCTGACGCCGGCGGTCACCCGGGCGCGCCGGCCGATGACCTCTCGCCCGACGTCCAGCACCGCCCGGCACAAGTCGGCGATCGCCTGGACGTCGTCCAGCGTCTCCTGCGGGTGGCCGATCATGAAGTACAGCTTGATCGTGTGCCAGCCGTGGGCGTAGATGGCGCGGGCGGTCTCGAGCACCTGCGCCGTCGCCACCGGCTTGTTGATGATCTCGCGCATGCGCTCGGTGGCCGCTTCCGGCGCCAGGGTGAAGCCGCTGCGATGCGCCTCCCCTTGCAGCAGCTCCATCAGCTCGACCGAGAACGACTCGATGCGCAGCGACGGCAGCGACAGGTTGAGGTGTCGCCCGGCGAAGCGCTGGCGCACGGCGCGGACCAGCGGCAGGATGTCGTCGTAGTCCGACGACGACAGCGAGAGCAGCGCCACTTCCTCATAGCCGGTGTGCCGCAGGGCCTCGTCGATGGCCTCGACGATCGAGGCGACGCTGCGTTCGCGCACCGGACGCGTGATCATCCCCGCCTGGCAGAAGCGGCAGCCGCGTGTGCAGCCGCGCATGATCTCGACCGCCACCCGGTTGTGGGTGACGTCGAGGTACGGCACGACGAAGCGCGTCAGCGGAGGCGGGAGGTGGGGCACGATGCGCTTGGTGACGGGGAAGGGCACGTCGCCGGCGATGGGCGCCGTGCGCAACAGCGTGCCGTCCGGGGCGTACGACGTCCGATACAGGGCGGGGACGTAGACGCCCCACAGGCGGGCCAGGCGACGGTGCAGCGCCGACCGTGCCTCGCCCGCCGCGCGCCAAGCACGAACGGCTTCGACGATCTCGAGCACGACCTCCTCGCCCTCGCCGATGACGAAGGCATCGATGAAATCGGCCATCGGTTCCGGGTTGTAGGTGGCGTGCCCGCCGGCGATCACGACCGGGTCGGCGGCCGAGCGGTCCGCCGTGCGCAAGGGGATCCCGCCCAGGTCGAGAAGGTTCAGGGCGTTGGTGTACAGCGTCTCGTAGGGCAGGCTGATGCCGACGACGTCGAAGTCGCCCAGCGCGTGTCTGGTTTCGAGGGAGTACAGGGGAATCGCAGAGGCGCGCAGCGCGGCCTCCATGTCGCTCCAGGGGGAGAAGACGCGCTCGGCGAGCACGTCGGGACGTCGATTGAGGATGTCGTACAGGACGGCGATCCCGAGGTTCGACATCCCCAGGTCGTACAGGTCGGGGAAGGCGAGCGCGACCCGCAGCGGGACCATCGCCCAGTCCTTGACGACCTGGTTGAGTTCCCCGCCGGTGTACCGGCCTGGCTTCTGGACGGTCGGGAGGATTCGGGCGAGGCCTCGCTCGATCTCGGCGGGTGTCATCGCCTTAGGCATGGAGGGATTTCTCCGATCGGCCCTATCTTATCATGCCAACCCCTGCCCCGTCCGGCGCAGGCGCCGGACGGGGCAGGCGGCAAGGGCGGGGGTTCTTGTGGTACGATGCAACGGCTCAGGCCCCCATCGTCTAGTGGCCCAGGACGTGGCCCTCTCAAGGCCAAAACGGGGGTTCGAAACCCCCTGGGGGCATGCGTCGCTCGCGGACCGGAGATCCTCCGGTCCGCTTGGTTTCGCGCCGGCGCAGGACCCTTCAGCTGGTGGGCCGGATCTGAGGCGGAGGCGAGGCCGGCGTCGGCAGACTGCCCGGCTCGCGGTGGGGATCGAGCAGCCAGCGGACGGCCTGGATCAGCGCGGCGCGGGAGATCGGCTTCGTCAGGTAGACGTCGCCGCCGGCCTCGAGCCCGGCGGCGCGATCCTCGGGCCGGGACTTGGCCGAGAGAAATGCGACCGGAAGGTGCGCCGTCGCCGGATCGGCGCGCAGGCGTCGGCAGACTTCGAAGCCGTCGATCCCCGGAAGCATCACGTCGAGCAGGATCGCCCCGATCCCGGAATCGCCCGCCCTGGCGAGCGCCTCCTCGCCGTTGCGCGCCTCGACGACGCGGTGGCTGTCCATCTCGAGAATGGCCCGCATGAGTTCGGCGCTGTCGGGCTCGTCCTCGACCAGGAGCACGCCGAGTCGCTCTGTCGGTTTCTTGCCGTCCGACTTGGCCTCGTCCGTCACGTCCCCCTCCCGGGTCCCCGCCACGCGATCATGTTCCCTGTGCCGCTACGCGGCCTCCCGGCGCAAGGGCTGGCGCGTCGACTCGAGGTACTCGTCGAGCATCCTCAGTTCGTAGCGGCGATGGCCGCCTGGCGTCCGGAACGGCAGGATCAACCCGCGCTTCTCGATCCGGTTCAGCGTATTCAGACTGACACCGAGATAGGCGGCGGCGTCGCGGGCCGTCAGAAGCCGAGCGTTGGAAGACATCCCCTGTGATCTCCTCGTCCCCGCAGACGATGCCCTCGTGCAGTCCAAGCGGCTTGTTACTGTTCGGCGCCGGTTGGCATGGGTTCGCCTCGAATATAAGATGCCGGTGAGGGGGCCGGGCGGGGAAAAAGGTCCCGGATAGGAAGCTGTAAGGTTCGGGCGCCTGGGCGGGCCGAAGATTCGCCCCAGCCAGGATAGACTCGTCGCATGGCTCATGAGATGGACCCCGGCCAGGCTCTCGGATTGCGGGCCTGGATCCCCTCCCCGCGGCGTCTCCGCCAGTTGTTGGCGGCCGGGATGCTGGGCGCGGCGGCGTTCCTGGTCGAAGCCGGCGCCGCCGAGCTCGTGCTGCGCGCCGACCGGCTGTGTCGGGAGCTGCGCCTGGAGTACTGGGCTTTCAATCCGGCCGGCTGTCAGCCGGAGGTCGTCGTCCGGCTGCTGGCAGGCCTGGCCCGTGGACCGGTCGGGGCCGTGCGTCCCGACCTGCCGCCGGTCCTCGGCGTAGCGAGCATGGCCGTGCTGACGAGTCTGATGGCGACCCTGCTCGGGTTCCTGCCGGCGCGACGCGCCGTGCCGTTGTTCGTTGCCATGCAACTCTTGGCGATGCTGGCCTGCGGCCTCATCGGCTTCATCTTGAGCTACACCCGCTGAGCGGACAGACAAAGAGCCGTCCATCGGACGGCTCTCTGCGGCGCCGCGGCACCTTCACCCGAGGGTGAGGAGGGATGCCGCGGCGCCACAACGATCTAAACAACTACACATCGGCATCACCTCCTCTGCGCTGGGATAGCGGAGACGAGGGCGCTCCTCTCGGAGCGCAGGCCGAGTATGGCACGTCGCGGAAGCGCTGTCAAGCGCCGGTCAGCCCTTGCCGACGAAGGGGACCCGTCCTCGGGACGGATCATGCCGTTCCGCGGTCCCGAGCGAGGGCGATGCCGCAGCGCGAAGGATCTCGCGGGTCGCTGACAGGAGCGTCGCGTTCTGGAGAGGCGGGGGGCCATTGGCCCCGCCGCCTCTCGGATTCCCTGCCCTCTCTCGGCCGCGGTCGGCCCTGCGGAGGCCGGCTTCAAGGCGGAGAGGAGGTAAGGCGCAGGCCGACGTCCGTGCAGCAGGTGGAATGAGTTGTTCAGGAGATCTCCGGAACGCGACCCTAGAGGATCAGCATCGCGTCGCCGAACGAGTAGAAACGGTAGCCCTGGCGTTTGGCCGTCTCGTAAGCCGCCAGGATGCGCTCGCGGCCGGCGAACGCCGAGACCAGCATCAGCAGCGTGCTGCGCGGCAGGTGGAAGTTCGTCACCATGGCGTCGACGGCGCGGAAGACGTGGCCGGGCAGGATCAACAGATCGGTCTCTCCGGCGAACCCCGCCACCGCCTCGCCTGGCGCCGCGCGGGCGGCGGCCGTCTCGAGCGTGCGCACCGTGGTCGTGCCGACGGCGACGATTTGGCCGCCGGCTCGGCGGGCGCGGTTGACAGCCCGCGCGGCCTCCTCCGACAACTCGCACCATTCGCGGTGAATCGGATGATGGCGGGGATCGTTCACCGTCACCGGCGCGAAGGTATCCAGGCCGACGTGCAGGACGAGAGGCACGATCTCCACGCCGGCCTGTTCGACGGCCAGCAGGAGCTCGGGCGTGAAATGCAGACCCGCCGTCGGTGCCGCGGCCGACCCCGCACGCCGTGCATAGACCGTCTGGTAGTCGTCCGCCGAGCGCAGCGGCTCCGTGATGTACGGCGGCACGGGAGCGGCGCCGATGCGGTCGAGCAGCGGCTCGATCGGCGTGGCGAAGCGCACGGTCCGCCGCGACCTGTCGCCGGCGGCCTCGATCGTCGCGGCCGGCCCGCCCTCGACCTGGACGACCGTCCCCGGGCGCAGGCCGCGGCCGCCGACCAGGACCTCCCACACCAACGGCTCGATCCGCTTGAGCAACAGCAGCTCGACGCGTCCGCCGGTGGACGCCTTGCGCGCCCAGAGCCGTGCCGGGAGGACGCGGGTCTCGTTCAGGACCAGGACGTCGCCCGGCCGCAGATACCGCGGCAAGTCGCGGAACACGGCGTGCTCGAGGCGGTCGGACCTCCGATCCAGCACAAGCAGGCGCGACGAATCCCGCGGCCGGGCCGGGTGCTGGGCGATGAGCGACGGCGGGAGGTGGTAGTCGAAGTCGTCGGTGCGCACGGGCTACTTGTTCAGCCCGCGCAGGAGGAGGTTGGCGATGACGGTCAGGACGAGGCTGAGCAGGATCATCGTCGCCAGCGGAACGAAGCAGGTGACGCCGCCGGTCTGGAAGCGCAGGTCGCCGGGAAGCTGCCCGATCCGCAGACCGGCCCGGGCGAGCAGCACGACGACGAGCCCGATCGCCGTCAGTGCCAGACCGGCGTAGATCAGGAGTCGGCCGATGCTCGTCGGATCGCCCACGGGTGCTCCAGCGCCAGCGAGTCTATCTCAAACCTCGGGGAGGCGCGGCTGAAGCGATTCCGCCGCCGGCGGGGTCAGCCCGAGGTGGACGTACGCGCTGGCCGTCGCCAAGCGTCCCTGGCTCGAACGCTCGAGGAAGCCGAGCTGGAGCAGGTACGGTTCGACGACGTCCATGATCGTATCGGGTTCTTCGCTGACCGAGGCGGCGATGGTCTGCAGGCCGACCGGGCCGCCGCCGTACTTCTCGATGATCGTGCGGAGCACGCGGCGATCGGTCTCGTCCAGCCCCAGGCTGTCGATCTCGAGCAAGCCGAGCGCTTCGGCCGCCACCGGCTGCGTGATTCTGCCTTCGGCGCGAACCTGGGCGAAGTCCCGCACGCGGCGCAGCAGGCGCAGCGCGACGCGCGGCGTGCCGCGCGCCCGGCAGGCGATCTCGCGCACGCCGCCGGGGTCGGCGTCGACCTCGAGGATCCCGGCCCCGCGCCGAACGATGGCTTCCATCGAAGGCAGGTCGTAGAAATCGAGGCGGTGGACGGCGCCGAAGCGGGCGCGCAGCGGCGCCGTCAGGAGCGCCAGGCGGGTGGTGGCGCCGATGATCGTGAAGCGCGGCAGGGGAAGCCGCAACGAACGCGCCGCCGGTCCTTTGCCCATGATGATGTCGAGGGCGAACTCCTCCATCGCCGGGTAGAGGATCTCCTCGACCGCCCGACCGAGACGGTGGATCTCGTCGATGAACAGGACGTCGCCCGCCTCGAGGTTGGTCAGGATCGCCGCCAGGTCGCCGGCGCGCTCGACCGCCGGCCCCGACGTCTGTCGCAGGCTGGCGCCCATTTCGTTGGCCAGGACGTGCGCCAGCGTCGTCTTGCCCAAGCCCGGCGGGCCGTAGAGCAGGACGTGATCGAGGGGCTCGCCTCGCGCCTGGGCGGCAGCGACGAGGATCGCCAGGTTCTCGCGCGCGCGATTCTGCCCGATGATCTCTTCCAGTCGGCGCGGCCGGAGGCGGGAGTCGTTCCAGTCGTCGGGCCGGCGTTCCGGCGAGACGACGCGCGAGGCGACTTCGGTCATGCCGCGATTATACAGGCCCTGCTCGAGCGAGGCCGCCGTCGGATCGTCAGCCTTCCGGCGCGCCTTGTCGTTCATACCGGTTCGACGTTCCCGTTGGCCGGCTTCACGGCGTGACCGCCGAACTGCTGGCGCATCGCCGCCAGCAGACGCGCGGCGTAGCTCTGTTCCTGCCGGCTGCGGTATCGCATCCACAGCGAAAGGCTGATGACGGGCGCCGGGACGTCGAGTTCGATCGCCTCTTCGACAGTCCATCGGCCCTCGCCGCTGTCGGCCACCCAGCCCCGGACCGACGACAGCGACGGGTCCTCGGCCAACGCGGAGGCCGTCAGGTCGAGGAGCCACGAGCGCACGACCGATCCATGGCGCCAGATCTCGGCCACTTGATGCACGTCGAGCTCGAGCCCCGGCTTGGCGCGCAGGATCTCGAACCCCTCGGCGTAGGCCTGCATCAGACCGTACTCGATGCCGTTGTGCACCATCTTGACGAAGTGCCCGGCGCCGCTCGGTCCCACCCGACCCCATCCCGTCGTCGGGGACGGGGCCAACGTCTCCAGCGCCGGGCGGAGGAACTCGATGGCCTCCGCCTCGCCCCCGGCCATCAGGCAGTAGCCCGCCGTTCGGCCCCAGATCCCGCCGCTCGTCCCGACGTCAATGAAGTGGACGCCCTGCTGGCGCCAGCGGGAGGCGCGCTGGATCGAATCGCGATAGTTCGAATTGCCTCCGTCGACGAGGATGTCGCCCGGCTCGAAGCCCGACCCGAGGCGCTGGAGGGCGCTTTCCGTCGGCTCGCCGGCGGGCAGCATGAGCCAGGCGACGCGCCGCCGGGTCAACTGTTGCCCGGCGGACTCCATCGAGTCGAGCCCCCGGGCTCCCTGGTCGACGAGGGCCTGGACCTTCGGCGGGTTGCGATCGAAAACGAACACGTCGTGGCCGCCTTCGAGGAGGCGCGCGGCCATGTTGGCGCCCATCTTCCCCAAGCCCACCATCGCGATCTGCACGGTCGCCTCCTGTGCGCGTAGCCACAAAGGGCAGTGGCGACGGCATTCTAGCCCCCGGCCGCGCGAGGGTCAACGATTGGAGCACAGGTCAACGAGGGTGCACCAGCGACGCGGCGACGAGCCCGCCTCCAGGGAGGCGAGTGACGATTCGCGCAGTCCGGGGCCGGGTTTCGCGGCTCCTACGCCGACGGGACGGATGGGGCGTCGTTGACGCCTTCTTGCGGCGCCACTATACTTTGCGCTGCGGGGAAGGAGGTCACCTCTCGCCGCACGCACGACCCTCCCAGCAACCGACATCGTAGGAGACGGCTTTATCGCGTAGGCGCGGCGGTTCCGCGCCGGCAAGGCGGGGAGGAAGGTCGCTGTGCTCGGGCTCGGCCTGCGGCAGGTTCAGGAAGCCCTCAACAAGAAGGCGGACGAGATCCAGCACGAGTTCGTCGCCGTCAGCGACGAGCTCGAGACGATCAGCCGCCGGATCCTCGAAGTTCGGGGTGAAGATCGAGCCCAGCTCCGCCAGGAGCAGGAAGCGTTGCGCGCCAAGCAGGCGGAACTCGCTGGCGAAGTCAACACGTGGCGCGAGCGCGCCCGGGCCGTCACCCAGCAGCGCGGCGAGGCCGGGCTGCGCGCCTCCATGGAAGAACTGAAAACTCTCGGCGACCCTCTAGTGGCGTACGCCGCACAACAGGCGCTGGAGATGATGGACGCGCCGGAGGAGGCCTTGGCGCGCCTGCAGGCCGGCCAGGAGGCCTCGCCGCTGACCCCCGCCGCCCGCCTGCTGCAACGCGCCCGCCGGGAGTACGACCTGCGGCAGGCCGACTCGGCTCCCCGGCAGCGGGCGGCCGTCGAGTTCGCCAATCGCCGCGGCATCGCGCAGGACGACGACGCCCTGCACGAATTGGAACAGGCCATGGCCGATCCCAATCCGATGGTCCGCGAGCTGGCCATTCTTACCTGCGTCCAGGTTTACCGCATCCGCTCGCTGCGCCTGGCGGAGCTCGATCTGGCGCACGACGCCGTGCAGCGTCTGGCGAAGATCGACCATCGGGCGGCCGTCGGCCCACTGATCGAAGTCGTCACCCAACCGCGGACCGGGTACACCAACACCGACACGGGGCCGGTCGAGGGAGACAACGCCAAGTCGCGGATGGTCGCCCTGCTGCGTCTGGTCGAGTGGCATACGCCGGACGCGCAGACGGCGATTCGCAGCCTGCGCTTCGATCGCGACCCGCACATCGTCCGGGTGGCCGAGAAGTCGCTCGAGGTTTTTCCCGGCGAGTGGAAGGGGCCGCTCAAGACCACTCCCGACAAGCCCGCATGAGACATTCCCGCCTGTGGGAGCGCTGGCTCCTCGTCGTCGCGGTGGGGATGACGGCGTTCGGGATTCTGATGGCGCTCGCCCCTGTTCGAGCCATTCCACGCGGCCGTCGACGCCGTCTTCTCCGGCGCCGGGCGGCCGACCTCGCCTTCGTTTGACGCCTGGGTGTACGGCGTCTGGGGTGCGACCGTCGCCGGCTTCGGCTTGCTGGCGGCCTTCATCGTCCGGCGACCGCATCGGCAGCGGCAGCGTTGGGGGCGCGATGCCCTGGCCGCATCCATCGGGCTGTGGTTCGTCCTCGCTACCGGCATCTCGGCGGCCGATCGCGTGTGGTTCAACGTGGCGTTCGATGCCGCCATTCTGGCGGCGCTCGCCGTGCCGCTGATCGCCACCTGGGCCACCTTCGACGGCCGACCCGGCCAATCGATGACAGGCTAGGCCCTTCTCGATGGCCTTCGGGATGCCCCTCGACTGCCGTCGTCCGGCCGGCGGACGTTCCAGTCCCGCCTCCTTGCGTCGATGAAGACAGCCGACTTCGACCCGGTCGCCTACAAGGCGGCGCAGCGCCGGATGTGGGGCGGCGTGGCCGCCGGTTGGGAAAAGTGGTGGCCGACGATCGAGCGGACGATGGGAGCCGTGACCGAGCGCATCGCCGAGCGCGCGCAGGTGCGTCCGGGTCACACCGTCCTCGACGTGGCGACGGGGATCGGCGAACCGGCGCTGACGGTCGCGCCGAGGGTCCGGCCCGGCGGGAAAGTCGTGGCGACCGATCAGGCGCCGGAGATGCTGGACATCGCGCGACGTCGGGCGGCGGCGGCCGCAGCCGAGAACGTCGAGTTTCTCGAGGCAGACGCCGAACGCCTCGCCTTCCCGAGCGGCGCCTTCGACGCCGTGGTGTGCCGGTTCGGGCTGATGTTTCTTCCCGATGTCGGGCGGTTCCTGCGAAGAGTGCACGCCCTCCTCGTTCCCGGCGGCCGCTTCGTCACGGCTGTCTGGGACCAGCCCGAGCACAGCCCACCCGATGATCTCGGCGTGGCGATCGCCATGTCGATGTTCGGGCTTCCCGGGCCGCCGCCCGGCGCGCCAACCTTCTATGGGCTCGCCGGCGGCGTGCTCGAAGGGGAGATGGCGCGCGCCGGCTTCCGCAGGATTCGGGCGGAACGCGTGCCGGCCGACTTCGAGTGGCCGAGCATCGAGATCTGTCAGCAGTATCTGCGCGACGTCATTCCGTTCTTCGCCACCGTCGCCGAGCAGCCCCCGGATCGGCAGGCCGAGTTCTGGCGCGTGCACGCCGCGGCGGCCCGCAAGTTCGCCGGACCCGACGGCACGATCCGGTCGCGGAGCACGGCGATCTGCATCGTCGGAGTCACATAGAAGGTTGCTGCCGGCCCGCGCGTCCCCCGAGCAGGGGAAATCTTGCCGGCCGGGTGCTCCTTCGCGCCGGAAACCGGATTAGAATGGTCCGCAACACGGCCCCCGGACTTCCCGGAAGGAGTCGTCGATGAGCAGTGTGCGCGTCCTGGTCGGCACTCGAAAGGGCGTCTTCGTACTCACGGCCGACGGCAAGCGCAAGGACTGGAAGATCGAAGGCCCGCAGTTCGGGGGATTGCCTTTCTACCACGTCAAGGGGTCGCCGGTCGACCCGGATCGCATCTACGCCTCGCAGGCAGACGACTGGTTCGGGCAGGTCGTCCATCGCTCCGACGACGGCGGCCGGACCTGGCGGGCCGTCGGGAACGAGTTCAAGTACAACGGTGAACCCGGCAAACATCTGTGGTACGACGGCACGCCTCACCCGTGGGAGTTCAAGCGCGTGTGGCACTTCGAGCCCTCGCCGACCGATCGGGACACGGTGTACGCCGGAGTGGAGGATGCGGCGATCTTCCGATCGGCCGACGGCGGCGTCACCTGGCATGAGCTGCCCGGGCTGCGCAGCCATCCGTCCGGACCGCAGTGGGCGCCCGGCGCCGGAGGGATGTGCCTGCACACGATCCTGCTCGACCCGGCGACCCCGCAGCGGCTGTTCGTCGCCATCTCGGCCGCCGGCGTGTTTGGCAGCCAGGACGGCGGCGTGACCTGGAGCCCGAAGACCCGCGGTCTGTCGTCGAACTTCCTGCCCGAGCCGACGGCCGAGATCGGGCACTGCGTCCACCGCATCGCCCGGCATCCGTCGCGGCCGAACACGCTCTTCATGCAGAAGCACTGGGACGTGATGCGCAGCGACGACGGCGGCGAGTCGTGGCGCGAGGTCAGCGGCGACTTGCCGTCGGACTTCGGTTTCACGATCGACGTGCACGCCCACGAGCCGGAGACGATTTACGTCGTGCCGATCAAGAGCGACTCGGAGCACTACCCGCCGGAGGGCAGGCTGCGCGTCTACCGCAGCCGCAGCGGCGGCGACGAGTGGCAGGCGCTGACCCGCGGTCTGCCGCAGAGCGACTGCTACGTCAACGTGCTGCGCGAGGCCATGGCCATCGATTCGCTCGATCCCTGCGGGGTCTACTTCGGCACGACCGGGGGACAGGTCTACGCCTCGGCCGACGGCGGCGACAACTGGACGGCCCTGGCGCGGGACCTACCGGCCGTGCTCTCGGTCGAGGTCCAGACCCTGGCGTGATCCGCGTCCTCCTGCCCCACCACCTGCGCAGCCTGGCGGGGGTCGAGAAGGAAGTGACGGTGCAGGTGGAAGGATCGGCGACGATCCGCAGCCTGCTGGACGCGCTCGAGGCTGCCTATCCGATGCTGCGCGGCACGATTCGCGACCACGCCACCAAGGAGCGCCGCCCGTTGCTGCGTTACTTCGCCGGCGGCGAGGACCTGTCGTCCGAGTCCGTCGACGAACCGCTGCCGCCGGCCGTCGCCGACGGCCGCGAGCCGTTTCGCATCGTTGGCGCCATCGCCGGGGGCTCGACGCGGGGCGAGGCTGCGGGATGAAACGCGCCGTCAAGACGTACTACGAAGCCGGTACGGCGGAGCAGAAGAAGTTGTTCGCGCGGCTCGAGAAGGTCATCCGGGACGTCGATCCGCACCTCGAGGTCGGCATCGTCTATGGTGTGCCGACCTACGGGACGAAGCCGGGACGGGTCGGGCTTGGCTACTGGAAGGGGGGCGTTTCCTTCTACCCCTACTGCGGATCGGCGCTCGACGAGTTCCGCGCCAGGTACCCCGGGATCAAGACGGCGAAGGGCAGCATCAACTTCACGCTGGCCGACCGGGTTCCCGTCGCCGCCCTCAAGAAGGTCATTCGGCAGGCGCTGCGACGCGGCCGAGTCGGCGGGCACTGACGGCGGAGTCCCGTGACGGGGGATCCATCCCGGCCGCGCCCGCCTGGCCTTCGCCGGAGCGACTTGCCTTCGGCCACCTTCGCCGTTAAAATCACCCGACAACTGACGCCCATCCTCGACCGGGAGGAGTAGGCGCGGGAACGCCGACAGAGACGGGTGGCGGTCGGTTGAGAGCCCCCACGGTGGCGACGCGTCGAAGGTCGCCCGGTCCGGACGCCGAAGAAAGGCTGTCGTGCTCGATGGCCGACTAGACCGGCGCGGGTCGCCCGTTACAGCGAAGCCCCGTGATGGCGGGGCGGTGCGAGTGCACCCCGTGTGGGGTGAAACGAGGTGGTATCACGGAAGCCCTCCGTCCTCGTGGACGGAGGGCTTTGTCGTGTCGGCGAGCCGGTTCGAGTTCCGCTGAGGGTGTGCGACGCGGCGAATCCGCCGCCACCGGAGATCGAGATGAGCGACCCGTTCGAGCTGCCCAGTGCGTACGACTTCCGTTCGGTCGAACCGCGCCTGTACGACTGGTGGGAGTCGCAAGGCTTCTTCACGCCGGTCATCGACCCGGCGCGCAAGCCGTACGTGATCTCGATGCCCCCGCCCAACATCACCGGCGAGCTGCATTTGGGGCACGCCATGTTCGTCGCCATGGAAGACCTCATGATCCGCCACAGCCGCATGCGCCGCCTGCCGACGCTGTGGCTCCCCGGCACGGATCACGCCGGCATCGCCACCCAGCTGCAGGTCGAGAAGGACTTGCTGCGCACCGAAGAGATCACGCGTGAGGAACTCGGCCGCCAGGCCTTCCTCGAGCGCACCTGGGCCTGGAAGCGCAAGTACGGCGGGATCATCACCCGCCAGCTGCGGCGGCTCGGGGCGTCGTGCGACTGGTCGCGCGAACGATTCACCCTCGACGACGGTCTGTCGCGCGCCGTGCGCGAGGCGTTCGTGCGTCTGTACGAGAAGGGGCTGATCTACCGCGGCACGTATCTGATCAACTGGTCGCCCGGGCTGCGCACGGCGGTCAGCGATCTCGAAGTGGAGTACAGCGAAGAAGAGGTGACGCTGTACACCTTCCGCTATCGGCTGACCGGCTCCGACGAGTTCATCCCCGTGGCCACCGTCCGCCCGGAAACGATCCTCGGCGACACGGCCGTCGCCGTCCATCCGGAGGACGACCGCTACGCCCGGTTCGTCGGCCGCACGGCCCTGGTGCCGATCCTCGACCGCCCGATTCCGGTCATCGCCGACGCCTACGTCGATCGGGAGTTCGGCACCGGCGCCCTCAAGATCACCCCCGGCCACGACCCGGCCGACTACGAGATCGGGCAGCGCCATGGCCTGCCGGTCATCAATGTGCTCAACCCCGACGCCACGATGAACGACGCCGCCGGCCCGTACGCCGGGCTCGACCGTTTCGAATGCCGGAAGCGGATGTGGGCCGACATGGAGCGCGCCGGGCTCGCCGTCCGCACCGAACCCTACCGCACGCAGATCCCGCGCAGCCAGCGCGGCGGCGAGATCGTCGAGCCGATGGTCTCGACCCAGTGGTTCGTGCGCATGGCGCCGCTCGCCGAGCCGGCGCTGGCGGTCGTGCGCGACGGGCGCCTGCGGATCGTGCCGGAGCGTTTCGCCAAGGTCTACACCAATTGGCTCGAGAACATCCGCGACTGGTGCATCTCGCGCCAGTTGTGGTGGGGCCATCGCCTCCCGGCCTGGCACTGCGCCGACTGCGGCGGGATCACCGTCGCCCGCACCGACCCCGATCGCTGTTCGCAGTGCGGGAGCGCGCGCATCGGGCAGGATCCCGACGTGCTCGACACCTGGTTCTCGTCCGGCCTGTGGCCGTTCTCGACGCTGGGCTGGCCCGACGACACGCCGGACCTGCGCTACTTCTATCCGACGACGATGATGGAGACCGGCTACGACATCCTGTTCTTCTGGGTGGCGCGCATGGTGATGATGGGCCTCGAGTTCACCGGCCGGCTCCCGTTCGAGACGGTCTACCTGCACGGGTTGATCCGCGACGAGCAGGGGCGCAAGATGAGCAAGACCCTGGGGAACGTGATCGATCCGTTGGAAGTGCTGGAGGCCTACGGCGCCGACGCGTTGCGCCTGACGATGCTGACCGGCTCCACCCCCGGCAACGACATGAACCTGAGCCTCACCCGGGTCCAAGCCAACCGCAACTTCGCCAACAAGGTCTGGAACGCCGGGCGACTCGTGATCGCGGCCGTCGGCCGGCTGCCGCCGGCGGCGGGCCGGGCCGCCGAGGCGCCGGAGCCGACGCTCGCCGATCGTTGGGTGCTAACGCGCCTGCAACGACTCCTGCGCGAAGTGAAGCGCCTGTTCGACGGCTACCAGTACGGCGAGGCCGGCCGGCAGATCTACGAGTTCTTCTGGGGCGACTTCGCCGACTGGTACCTCGAGGCCGCCAAGCTCCAGCTCGCCGAAAGCGGACCTCGTGCCTGGCTCACGACGGAGACGCTCGTGCGCGTCCTGGAGACGTCCTTGCGCCTGCTTCACCCCTTCACCCCGTACGTCACCGAGGAACTGTGGGGCCGGCTGCGCCAGGCGTGCACGGCGCACCCCGCCGGACTGTCGCCGGAAGACGGTTGGGGAAGGGCGCTGATCGTCGCTGCCTGGCCCGAGCCGGGCGACGCCGCCGAGGACGCCCAGGCCGCCGAGCGGTTCGAGGTCGTGCGCGAGATCGTGCGCGCGATTCGCAACGCGCGCACCGAGAAGGGCATCGATCCGGCGCGGCGCCTGGCGGCGGTCTTGGCGGCGGGGGAACAGGCCGAGTGGCTGAGGGACCAGGCCCCGCTTCTGGCGGCGCTTCCGCGGCTCGACCGGGCGCAGCTCGCGATCGTCGATCGGATACCGGCACCGCCCGCCGGCGCCGTCCCTCTGACTGCCGGCGGGGTCGAGATCTACCTTTCGCTCGCGGAGGCGGTCGATCTCGCCGCGGAGGCCGAGCGGATCGGCCGCGACCTCGAGGCGAAGGAGGCGCAGGTGCGGCGGCTGGAAGGTCTCCTGGCTGGGCCCTTCGCCGAACGTGCGCCGGCCTCGGTCATCGCCGCCGAACGCGACAGGCTGGAACGCGCCCGTCAGGAGGCGGCCAGACTCCGCGCGTTGCTCGAAGCGCTCCGGGGAGGCTAGGGGGAGGTCTCCGGCCGGCTGGGTTCACGAGGCACGGAGGCTGCCGGCAGGCGCCTTCGCCCCCTCTCACCGGCCGAGGCGGCCCCCCGGATCCGGGTGGTATACTGCGGCGCCCCGGAGGGCGTGTGACGCGCGGCGGCCCCAATCTCCTGCGCCTGATCTCGATCGGCCTGCTGGTCGCGGCGCTCGGCCTGGTCATCTTCGAGCTCATCGCCTACAGCCGATCGCGGGCGCGCATGCCCGAATCGCTCACCGTCGCCGGCGTCGACGTCGGCGGCCTCGATCAGACCGAGGCCATCGAACGTCTGCTTCAGGTCTACAGCACTCCCGTCGAACTCGTCTACCGCGATCAGGTCATCCAGCTCGCGCCGGCTGCCGCCGGCTTCCGACTCGACACCGAGGCCCTGATGGCCGCCGCCGAACTCGAGCGCACCGGCACCGATTTCTGGTCCGGCTTCTGGGACTTCCTGTGGAATCGTCCTCGACCTCCGGCCGAGATCCCCGTGCGCGCCGAGTACTCGCGGGCGCAGCTCGAAACTGTCCTGCGCGACATCGCCGCGCGCTACGACGAGCCGCCCAAGCTCGCCCAGCCGATCCCCGGGTCGACCGAGTTTCTGCCCGGCGAGCCGGGCATCCTGCTCGACATCGCCCGCGCCAGCGAGCTGGTCGCCGAAGTCATGTCGAATCCGACCCATCGCCGTGTCGTGCTGCCCGTCGCCTCCGGCATCGCCCCCAAGCCGGACTTCCGGACCCTCCAGACCCTGCTCCAGCAGAACATCGACCTGGCCGGGTTCGACGGCGTGGTGGCGATCTATATTCGCGATTTGCGGACCGGAGACGACCTGCACCTCGTCTACGATCGGAACCAGGTGACCGCCGCCGAGCCGGACCCGGCGTTCACCGCCGCCTCGATGATCAAGATCGGCATCGGCACCGCCTTCTACCGCTACTTCGATGAGCCGCTCGACGAGGAAGCGAGGCGATGGATGACCGAGATGATCACGCGCTCCGGCAACGACCCGGCCGACTGGCTGATGGAGCGCATCTCGCCGTCGCGCGGCCCGCTCGACGTCACCGACACGCTGATGGACGGCCTGGGCCTGGAGAGCACGTTCATGGCCGGGTTCTTCCGCCCGGGCTCGCCGCTGCTCTGGCAGTACACGACGCCTGGCAACACCCGGCCCGACATCGACACCCATCCCGACCCCTACAACCAGACGACCGCCAGCGAGATCGGCTTGCTGCTCTCCGACCTGTATGCCTGCGCCCGCGACGGCGGCAACCTGCTGGCCGCGTTTCCCGGTCTCATCCGGCCCTCCGAGTGCCAGCACCTGCTCGACCTGCTGGCGCAGAACAAGATCGGGATCCTGATCGAGGCTGGCGTCCCGGAGGGGACGCGCGTGGCCCACAAGCACGGCTGGACCGACTCGCCGCTCGACTCGATCGGCGACGCGGCCGTCGTGTATTCGCCCGGCGGGGACTACGTGCTCTCGATCTTCCTGTGGAACAGCCCCGAGATGATCTGGGAGCCGACCTCGGCCCTGATGGGCGACCTGTCGCGCGCCGTCTACAACTACTTCAATCCGCCGGTTCGCTGAGCACTCTGGGGCGGGACGTTCACCGATCATGAATGAGGGCGGCCTGCGCGACCAGGCGCGCCGAGTCTGGCAGGCAGGCGTCGCTGCCGCCGACCCCCTGCGCCTGGTGCCCGGCGCACTTCGGGCGGAGAGCGGCGCCCTGGTGGCGGGCGATCGGCGCATCCCCCTGAGCGAGATCGATCGCATCCTCATCGTCGGCGCCGGGAAAGCAAGTGCCCGGATGGCGATGGTCGTGGAGTCGGTTCTGGGCCGCGGGCTGCTCCGGGAGCGGCGCGTCCACGGATGGGTCAACGTGCCCGACGCGGCCGTGCGCAGCCTGCGCGCCGTCCACCTGCACGGCGCCCGGTCGAGTCACGACAACCTGCCGACCCGGGCCGGGTGGCTGGGCGCTCGCCGGATCGTGGCCCTGCTGCAGGGCCTCGGCCCACGAGACCTGGCGATCGCGCTGGTCTCGGGCGGTGGGTCGGCGCTTTTGCCGTTGCCAGCCCCCGGCGTTTCCTTGGTCGCGAAGCGCCGCCTGGTCGCCGCGCTTCACTCCGCCGGCGCCACCATTGGCGAGGTCAACGTCGTGCGCAAGCACCTTTCGGCCGTCAAGGGCGGAGGGCTCGTACGCGGCTTCCGCGGTTCGCGGATGGTCTCGCTCATTCTGTCCGACGTCGTCGGCGACCGCCTGGACGTGATCGCCTCGGGCCCGACGGTCCCCGATCCGTCGACGTTCGCCGAGGCGATCGACGTGCTGGAGCGATACGGGGTTTGGCGAGGCGCGGCCGAGGCCGTGCGTTCGGCGCTGCTCGACGGTCGGGCGGGGAGACGCCCCGAGACGCTGAAAGCGCTGCCGCCCAACGTGGAGAACTTGCTGGTTGGCAGCGTCAGGAACGCTCTCGACGGGGCATCGGCCGAGGCGCGGCGGCTCGGCTACCGCGTGGTCGAGCGATCCGACCTGTTGCACGGCGAAGCGGCCGAGGCGGGCCGGGCCCTGGCAGCCGCGGCTCTCGACGTGCGACTTCGTCATCGGCCTGGACCGCCTCCGATCTGCATCCTGGCCGGCGGCGAGACAACCGTTCGCCTGGGTCCGCGCCACGGCCGCGGCGGCCGCGCGCAGGAGACGGTGCTGGCCGCGCTCGCGACCCTCGGCGAAGACGGCCTCGAGGGTATGGCGTTTCTGTGCGCCGGGACGGATGGCGAGGACGGGTCGACGGATGCCGCCGGGGCCGTCGTCGACCGCCGGATCGCGGCCCGAGCCCGCGCCCGGGGGTGGGACCCATCGTCGTTCCTCGGCCGGCACGATGCCTGCAGTTTCTTCGAACCTCTTGGTGCCCTGATCCGAACGGGGATGACGGGAACGAATGTGATGGACCTGGCCGTGATCCTCATCCGGCCGGCGCCATCGGCCTGACGACCGCCGCATCGGATGGCTGATCGCCCTACGGTTCCCGCCAGCCCATTAGCGATTCGAGCAGCAGCCACGAGCGGTGCGACCGCTTCCACTCTAGCACGGCGCGGGTCTCGGCTTCGACCGAGGTCGGTGTCAGGACCGGGGTCTCGCCCGCCGCGAGTTCGAACCGAAACCGCGAGTAGCTCAAGACGGATGAGACGCCCGACACCATGTCGCCGTGACAGCCGCGACACAGCTCCGGGATCGGCGCCTGGGCTCTGAAACCCGACTGGAAAGGGTCACCGTGCGTGGCGAAGAGCGGGATCTCGGCCTCTACCGGGCACAGACTCGGATCGTTGCGGAGCAGTGCCACCCGATCCAATTCGAACTGGAAGAAGTGTTGAGCGGGGCTGAAACGCCGCAGTTGGACCGACTCGACCAGTGGCGAGAGCACCATCCGGCCGTGGTCGTCGATCAGAACCGCACGGCGGACGAGCGCCACTTCCAGCCCCGTCAGGTCGAGCGCCGCCAGGGTCCGGGACCCGCGCTCATAGTTCAGTTGCTCGACGAATTCCGCCGTGACCTCGCCGGCCGGCGCCCGTCGCACCAGCACCAGGAAGACCGACCTTCCCAGGAAGGGGAAGGATTCGGTGTGCGTCATAGCGATCGGGCCGCCGTCTTGTCCGAGGAGGAGCCACCCATCGGTGGCCGAGGCCAGGCCCGGTGGGATGTACGGCGTCGTCGGGTCCTCCTGCGGTCCGGCGGCGAAGGCTCCGGACCGGATCGTGGCGTCGAAATTGTCCGGGAGCGCTCGGACCTCTTCCTCCGAGAGCGCCAGACGACGGATGGCCTGCGCCAACCGGCGCTGAAGTGCCAGCCTGGCCTCCGGTCGGGACTCGGGGTCGATGGTCGTCCAGTCGAAGACGGCCCACAGGTCGCGCTGGAGCAGCGCCCGGAGCACCGGTTCGGCCACGGCGAGGTCGCCGGCGAGGAGTTCGTCGAGGAGGTCGAGGGCCTGGCGCTGGGGCGGCCCCTCGAGCAGGAAATCCGTCTCCTGCCAGAGAAGAGGATCGAGGCTGCGCCAGCCGTGGCGTGAGCCGTCGGCAGCCGTCCGTTCGAGCAGTGCACGCGACAGACGGTTCCACAGATGGTCAGGGTCCGCGTCGTAGAGAGTCCACGGGGTTTCGGCGGCCGAGATCGGATCACACCCCTGCGGCGGAGGCGGCCCGGCGGTGGTGGAGGCGGTGACGGCGGCCGCCTCCCGAGTGGCTGGAGGTGCACAGGCGGCGACGGCGATGACCAGCGCCGCCAGCCTGCCGACGGGCAGCCCGCGTGGGCACATGACGCATGGGACTCTACACCGGATCCGGGCGAGGACGTTCCCGCCGGCCGTCTCAGTGCACGCGCTCGAGGTCCGGGTTTTCGCCGGGCTCCCGCCCGACCTTGGCCATCGGCACCCAGGTGCCGTCGATCTCGACCCGAACGACGTCGGCCGTGAAATCGGTGACGCTCGGGCCGGCGTTGGCGAAGAGCGCCGAGCCCACGGCGTAGATGTCGGCCGGGACGCCCAGGCGCTCGAAGCGGCGGATCCGCTCGGCGGTGAAGCCGCCCGAGACGACGATCCGCACGGCCCGGCAGTACTCGGCGGCGCGCCAGCGCCAGTTCTCCGGCAGGTCCCAGGAGTCCCAGGCCGTGTCGAGCGCCTGGCGCACAGCGAACACCAGGCGCGGCGTGACGCCGAGGTCGAGCTCGGGGTCGCCGAGGGGCGGGACACCTTCATCGCGCAGGCGGCGCGAGGTGTCGAGACGGACGCCGTACAGGACGTAGCGGGCGGCTCCGGCCTCGTCGCCGGCTTCGAGTCGTTCGCGGTACAGGCGGAACATGCGCTCGGCGGTGCGCAGGGAGTCGCGCACCGAGTTGTTGTTGAAATCCACCAGGGCGATGCGCGGGATTTCGGGGGGCAGGATGGCGGCGAAGGCGGCCATGGCTTCGGCCGTGTCCCCCAGAAAGCAGGCAATGGCGGCGTGGGCCACCGTCCCGCCGCCCGAGCCGCCCCACCAGTCGCCCTGGGCGTCGGTCGAGATGAACGAGCCCAGGCGCGCGCCGTGGTCGAGGTTGAAGCGCTGCACGGCGATGTTGTAGGCGTAGCCGTCGGCCGCCTGGGCTTCGTGCAGGTCAAAGCGGGCGGGGAAGAAGAGCACGGGCTTGCCGCCGGCGGCGACCAACGTGTCGTAGACGTTGGTCGCCACGCGCGAGCCGCGGGTCAGGACGCCGAGCGTCGGGGTCTCGAGTAGGGCGAAGTCGCGGTAGCGGCCGCGCACGCGCAGCACCGGCTGCACGCGGCTCGGGTCGCCGTCGCCGGTGACGATGGCGCCGTCGTGCACGGCCCACACCTCGAGGTCGTCCCACGCCGGGCGGAAGACGTCGCCGTCCCACGATCCCGCCGCGTGGCGCAGCATCGCCAGCGCCTTGTCGACGCCGACGACGACCGTCGTCCCCGGGCGGCGGGTGAACCATTGCATCTCGACCCGCAGGTCGCCGGTCCGCAGGGCGGGCGACGGCGGCACGGCGCGGGCCGGCTCGCCGCGATAGACGTAGCCCTGCTCGGCGAGCGCCGCCAGCATCCGGCTGATGTTGACGAAGTACTTGTCGCTGTACCAGCCGCGCCGCATGCGCTCGACGTCGAGCTTGAAGACCTCGTTCGTCAGGCGGACCCCGTCGAAGATCGACACGGCGTCACACGATCGAGGCCACGACCTCGACTCCGTTGAGGTGCATGCTGTAGAGGAAGATCCGATGCAGCACTTCGGCGTCGTGCGGCACGGCGCCGATCGATTCGGCGGTGGCCACCGGCAGGTCGTAAGTGTCGACGGCGTCCACCGGCAAGACGACGCGCCGCGCCAGCTGGCGGGCGTTGGCGTCGAGCCGCAGGTGCATCGCCAGCTGGTAGGTGCACAAGTCGGTGCAGTCGCCGACGACGAGGTAGGTCGAGATCTCGGGGTGCGACTCGATCCACTCCTGGAGCCCGGTGTGGAGCCCCGCATGAATCGAGTTCTTCTCGAAGACCACCAGGCGGTCGAAGAAGGGCAGGGCGCGGAACTCGGGGACAGTGGCGGCCTCGGACGACCCGCGGATGCAGTGCGGCGGGTAGTGTGCGAATTCGACGGCCGAGGGATCGTGGGCGTCCTGCGGCAGCAGGATGTGCCGTACTCCAGACGTCCATGCCCTCTCGAACAGCCGGACGATGGGCGGGATGATGGCCGCCACCCGCGGGCTGGCCAGCGGACCCTCGTGGCAGAAACCGTTGACGACGTCGACGCAGGCGATGGCCGTGTGCTCTGGCGGACTGGCCACCGAGTCTAGGGGGACCCGAGGCAGAGCGTTCAGCCAGCCTTCGACGTACGAGAGGAAAGGCAGGCCGTTGCGGACCCAGGCGGGTGCTGTCGCCTCCATGGTGTTCAACATACACTTACCCTCCCGACCAAGAAAGGGACCCGTCCGGTCCCATTGGTGTATGGTCTACACAAATAGCCTAGCACAAATGGGCCGGCGATTCAAGAGGAGACCGTGGCGGCGAGATGTTCTCGGAGAAGGCTATGGGAAGAGGCGGCGCGCCTTGACTTCGGCGACGGCGTCGTCGCGATAGCGATACAGCCTGGCCGGCCGCCCCTCGCCCGTGCGGAAGGCGCGCGTGGGTTCGATGACGCCGGCCGAGAGGATGCGACGTCGGAAGTTGCGCTTGTCGAGCGCCTCGCCCAGGACGGCCTCGTACGCGCGCTGGAGCTCGGTCAGCGTGAAAGTCGCCTCGAGCAGCTCGAAACCGACCGCCGTGTACTCGAGTTTGTAGCGCAGTCGGGTCAGAGCGTAGTCGAGGATCGCCCGGTGGTCGAAGAGCAGGCGCGGCGGGTGGGAGGCATCGTGCCAACGACCGCCCGGCACTTTCGGCTCGCCCGAGGCGCCGCGTAGCAGTCCCAGGTAGACGCAGGACACGGTGCGCCGACCGGGGACGCGCGCCGGGTCCCCATATGTGTAAAGCTGTTCGAGATACCCCCTGGTCGAGCCCGTGGCCGCTACCAGGCAGGCCTGGGCGACCGCCTCCAACGATTGGCGCTCGCCAACCGCGCTCCCCGGCAGGCGCCAGGCAGGAACCGAGGACCCCGAATCGGTTTCCAGGAGAACCTCCAGCCGGCCGGCACGCAGGCTGAGGAGGACGAGATCGACGCGCAGCTCGATCATCCGCAGCGGCCGCGTACTATAGCGACACGCCGCGTTCGGGTCAAGCGGCCGCACCCCGCGACCAGGCGCCGGCCCCATATCCGAGTTTTCGGATGCTGGAAGTTTGCATGGCCTCCGGATGACGGTCTTCACTGGGGCCGGCCGGTACCACGCCCGTATCATGGACCAAGCGGAGGTGCTCCCGTGGCCAAAGGCCGCATCCTGATCGAAGAATCGCTCTGCAAGGGCTGCGAGCTGTGCACGACCGTCTGCCCCAAGGATCTGATCGCCATGGCCCACGATCGATTCACTCCCAAGGGATACCATCCGGCGATCCTGCTCGATCCCGAGGGGCAGTGCACGGGCTGCGCCATCTGCAGCGTGATCTGCCCCGAGGCGGCGATCACCGTCTACCGCTGGGTTCCGGCGGCCGCCGCGGCCTGAGGGAGGCCCTATGGCTCTCGAGCTGCTCGAAGGCAACATCGCCTTCGCCGAAGCCGCCATCCGCGCCGGGTGTCAGGCCTACTTCGGCTACCCGATCACGCCGCAGACCGAGGCCCTCGAACACATGGCGCGGCGCATGCCCGAGCTCGGCCGGGTCTTCCTCCAGGCCGAGAGCGAGGTGGCGGCGATCAACATGGTCTACGGCGCGGCGTGCGCCGGGGTGCGGGCGATGACCTCCTCGTCCTCGCCCGGTGTCAGCCTGATGATGGAGGGGCTGTCGTACATTGCCGGCTCGGAAGTTCCGGCCGTCCTCGTGGCCGTCATGCGCGGCGGCCCCGGCCTGGGCAACATCGCCCCGTCGCAGGGCGATTACAACCAGATCGTCAAGGGAGGCGGGCACGGCGACTACCGCCCGATCGTCCTCGCCCCGGCTACCGTCCAGGAGCTCATCGACTTCACGACCGAGGCCTTCGATCTGGCCGAGAAATACCGCTGCATCGTCGTCGTCCTGACCGACGGCAACCTGGGCCAGATGATGGAGCCGGCCGAGCTGCCCCCGATGCGGCCGGTGCGCCCGTTCTCGGAGCGGCCGGCCTGGGCGCTGACCGGCGCCGACGGGCGCAAGCCGAACATCATCACCTCGATCTACATCGACCCGCCAGTCGAGGAAGCCTTCAACCGCAAGCTGATGGCCAAACAGGCCGAGATCGAAGCCAACGAGGTTCGCTACCGCGAGTTCCTGCTCGACGACGCCGACCTGGCCGTGGTGGCGTTCGGGACGGCCGGACGGATCGCCCAGTCGGCGATACGGGAGGCGCGAGACCAGGGCCTGCGGGTCGGGCTGTTGCGGCCAGTCTCGCTCTTCCCGTACCCCTACGCTCGAGTCGCCGAGCTCGCTCTCCAGGTGCGGGCGATGCTGGTGGTCGAGATGAACGGCGGGCAGATGATCGACGACGTGCGCCTGGCCGTGCAGGGCCGGGTGCCGGTCGAGTTCTACGGGCGGATGGGAGGCGTGACGCCGCTCCCCGACGAGATCCTCGAGGCCATCCGGGGCCTGGCGGCGAAGGTTCCGCCGCGGGAGGCGGTGGGATGAGCGCCCTCACCGAGACGGTGGTCTACCGGCGGCCGGAGAGCCTGGTCCCGATCCACACGCACTACTGCCCCGGCTGCACCCACGGGGTGGCGCATCGCCTGGTCGCCGAGGTCATCGACGAGCTCGGCATCCGCCCGATCACGATCGGCGTGGCCCCCGTCGGCTGCGCCGTCTTCGCCTACAACTACTTCAACCTCGACTTCGCCGAAGCGGCGCACGGTCGTGCGCCGGCGATGGCCACCGGCCTCAAACGCGCCTCTCCCGACCGCATCGTTTTCACCTATCAGGGCGACGGCGACCTGGCGTCGATCGGCGCCGCCGAGATTCTGCACGCCGCCGGGCGGGGCGAGAACCTCACCACGATCTTCATCAACAACGCCATCTACGGCATGACCGGCGGTCAGATGGCCCCGACGACGCTCCCCGGGCAGCGCACGACGTCCACGCCGACCGGGCGGGATGTCGAGTTTCACGGCCTGCCGCTCAAGATGTGCGAGGTGTTGTCGCAGCTCGATGGCTCGGCCTACATCGTGCGCCGCAGCCTGCACGACGTGCCGAACATCCGCAGGGCGAAGAAGGCCATCCGCACCGCGTTCGAGGTCCAGCAGCAGGGCCTCGGCTTCTCGATGGTCGAGCTCCTGTCGTCGTGCCCGACGAACTGGGGCCTCACGCCGCGCGAGTCGCTGGACTGGATTCGCGACCACATGCTGCCTGCGTTTCCGCCGGGCGACTACCGGGTTCATCCGGCGCTGGCCGAAAGGGGCGCCACGCGCCGCGCCGACGGCGCCGGCGGAGCGCTCGACGGAGGCGGATAGCCGATGCAGAAGGAGCTCATTCTCTCCGGCTTCGGGGGGCAGGGGGCGCTCTTCGCCGGGACGCTGCTGGCCTTCACCGGCCTGGAGAGCGGCCGGCATGTGACGTGGATCCCGTCCTACGGGCCGGAGATGCGAGGCGGGACGGCGCACTGTACGGTGATCGTCGCCGACGAGGAGATCGGCTCGCCGGTCGTGCGCCATCCGTCGGGTGCCATCGTCATGAACATCCCGTCGCTCGAGCGCTACGAGCCGCTGGTGCGCCCCGGCGGGACGTTGATCGTCAACTCGTCGCTCGTCGATCGGGCGCCGCAACGGACCGACATCGCCTCGCGCATGATCCCGGGGAACGCCATCGCCGAGGAGCTGGGCGACAAGCGGATGGCGAACATGGTCCTGCTCGGAGCCTACCTGGCCGTCGAGCCGCTGTTCACGCTCGAAGAGGTCGGCCGTTCGCTGGAGCGCCACATCCCGGCGCACCGGCGAAGCCTGCTCCAGCCGAACCTCGAAGCGCTTCGGCGGGGTGCCGAGGCCGCACGGCAGCCATCCTAGGAGGCCGCCGAAAACGCACGCACCGCCTCTCGCCCTGGCACCTCGCCAGTCGGCTTACCCCGCCAGGCCGACCCGAAGGCGGTTCGACGAGCGGCTACGGCGTGAGCGACCAGCCGCACTGAGGACAGGTCGCGGTGCCGGCGGGTGAGACGAACCCGCAACGGGGGCAGCCGACCGGCTGCGCCGGCCCGAGCGGCGCGCCGCATGCCTCGCACGACGCCGCGCCGACCGGGTTGGCCGTCTGGCAGTAGGCGCAGGTCAGCCGTCGGAGCCGTTCGGAGATCTGGTGCGAGGCGCCGGCCCCCAGCGACGTTCGGTTGAGCGCCGCCCACACGCGGTCGGTTAGTCCGATGGCGGCGAGATCCTCGGCGAGATCGTCGAGCCGCGCCAGCAGCGTCCAAGGATTGCGCAGCGCGCCCAGCCCGGTCTGCGCCAGACTGGCCGCGACGCCGAGCCACTCCTGCTGACCCAGCTCGGCCATCACCCCGTCCTCGACGCGCCGGAGGTGCACCGTCAGCGCCGTGCGACCGCCGGCGGCCGCGCCCGGACGCGTGCCGATCTGGACGACGACGTCGTCTCCCCTGCCGACCTGCTGGGCGCGCAGCGGGCCGCGGTCGAACTCGGCGACGAGGGCGCGGGCCATGTCGTCGGGTGTGATCGGCCCGTGGAACGTGCGGCGGTTGAGCGTCGTCTCGGCCACCTCGTCCTGGATAGGGGAGCGGCGCGGCGTAGTATAATCCGCCGCGATTCCCCGGGCAATCGAATGTCATCCCGCTCGATCCTGATGGTCCCTGCGGCGACGTTGGTCGCCCTTTTCTTCGCCGGCAGCCCGTTGCCGGGGGCCGCCGCCCAGCCGACGGTCGTCGCGACCGTCACCGGCACGCCGACCGGGCCGACGATCCTGGTGCCCGAGCTGGTCAACGTCCGGCTGTGCCCCGATGTCACGTGCGAGCTGGTGGGGGTGCTGATCGCGGGCCAGACGGCGCCGGCGCTCGGCCGGACGCCCGCCGGCCTGTGGATTCAGATCGCCTACCCTGGCGTCCCGGGAAACGTGGCCTGGGTGTACGCACCGTTCGTCGTCCTCCAACCGATCCAGGCCGGAGGTCTGCCCATCGTCGAGCCGCCTCCGACGCCGACGCCGCGCGTGACGGCGACGATCGATCCGACCCTGGCGGCGCAGTTCAATCTCAATCCGGTCACACCGACGCGCTTGCCGACCTACACGCCGGCGCCGCCGGTCGTCGTGCCGACGTTTCCCCCGTCGACCGCCACCGCCGCCGCCGGCTTCCCCCCGATCCTGTTGATCCTCGGCCTGACCGTGGTCGGCGTCTTCGGCCTGGTCATCTCGGTGCTGCGCGGGCGGTAGGGTAACCGTCAGCAGTCAAGGTTCGGCTGTCGGCGCATCGGGCTCAGCGACAGGCGCTGGACGGTAGCGAGCGCCAGCGCGACCGGTCACGGGCCGCTGCTCTACACCGGCTGGCGCCCGGCGAACCCCGCATCCAGCCGATGCCAGTGCGCCACCGACGACTCGCCGAAGCGCCAGCACAGGAACACGATCTCGTCGCCGCGGCGCGACGGAAAGTCGACCAGGCCGGTCTCGAGGTCCTTGATCAACACGCCCATCGCCTCGACCGCCCGCACGGAGGCGCGCAGGCGCTCGAAGGTCTCGAGCAGCTCGGACGCCACCCGGTTGCCGCCGTTGCCGAGCATCTTCTCGAGCACAGGTGCCAGCGCCGGCTGGAGCTCCACGATGCGCGCCCGGTAGCGCAGGATGGCGCCCAGCATCGGCCTCAGGTCGTCGAGCAGGGCGTTCGCTTCTTCGGCGGTGAACAGGCGGCGGAAAGATGGGTCCATCCCATGCTCCGACGAGGTCTGGCGGTGAACGCAAGGCAGGCCGCGGTTGCGGCCTGCCTGGAACGGCCCGCAGGATTCGCCGCCTAGTGGCAGCCGCACGCGCCGCTGTCGGCGGCGCCGTCGCGCGTCGTTCGGAAGGAGTGGCCGCAGCCGCAGGCGGCGACGGCGTTCGGGTTGTCGATCTTGAATCCGCCGCCCATCAGGTCGTCGATGTAGTCGATCGTCGAGCCGGTCAGGTATTCCATCGAGATCGGATCGACGACGACGTCGACGCCGCCGAAGGCGAAGCGGTGATCGGTCTCACGCGGTTGCCCTTCGAGCGCCATGCCGTACTGCATCCCCGAACATCCGCCGCCGGACACGAACACCCTCAGGGCGTGGCCCGGGAGCTGGCGTTCCTCGAGCAGACGGCGCACGCGCCCGGCGGCGCTGTCGGTCAGCGTGATCGTCGGCACCTCGACCTCGCTCGGCGCCGGCTCCGTGCGGACTTCGTCAGCGATCGCCATTCGCCACCTCTCCTGGTCGAACCTTGCCCGTTTCGGTCATTTTACTCCGGCTGCCCGGGGGCGTCAAACCGACTCCTGCCCGATCCGCATCCGGCAGGCCGGGTCGTCGTCCACGATCCGCGCCTCGGCCGAGACCGGTCGACCGAGCAATCCGCCGAGCAACGCCAGATCAAATCGGCAGACCGTCGGCGTCGTGCGGGCGACTTCCAGATACGGGCAGTTCGCCAGCACCACCACCGGGCCCCCGTCTTCCTCGAGCGAAGGGAAGTATCCGCGCGCCTCAAGGAAGTCGAGGGCAACGCCCAGCCCGCCCCGTCCGCCGGCGTCGGCCGCCAGCCGGCTGCCGGCCTGGTCGAGAAGAGCAGCCGAATCGGCGGCCATCGAGCTGACATTCTGCAGCAGGCACGCGCACAGCTCACCATAGTTCCGCGGGGTCAGGCCGTCGGCGCGTTCGGTCAGGCTGTAGACCATTTCCGGCCGACCCGGCCCGGCCTTGCGACGGGGCACCGGCGCCGTGACGAAATCGTCGGCCTGGAGCGAGTCGAGGTGATGTCGGATGGTCACCGGTGTCAGCCCGAGCGCCTGGCTGAGCTCGGTCACCGATGCATGGCGGCGCCGCTTGAGGACTTCGACGATTCGGAGCCGTGAGTCCCGCGCCATAGGCTGGCCATCATCCATTGTAGGCCGGTTTCGCAATTTGTCAAACTGCGTCTGAGAAATTCGGCTGCCTTGACAGGGGAGGGTGCCCACGTATAATTCCCCCTTGATTGCCCGGGAAAAACGGGTCTCTCCGCCGGCTCCCGATGGCTCGCGCGAGGCTTCCGGGCGCCATCCCGGCGGGGGAGACGGCAGTGGTCCTTCTAGGAGCGCTCCCTGCGATGCCCGAAGAACCGATCGAGTCCTCGATCCCGATCCCCGACGAACTGAAGGGCACGGTCTTCGTCTCGGCCGTCGACAAGATCTACGGCTGGAGCCGGCGCAACTCGCTCTGGCCGATGATGTTCGGCCTGGCCTGTTGCGGCATCGAGATGATCGCCACCGCCACCAGCCGCTACGATTTCTCGCGCTTCGGCATGGAAGTCATGCGGCCGAGCGCGCGGCAGGCGGATCTGATGATCGTTTCGGGCACCGTCACCAAGAAGATGGTCCCCCAGATTGTGCGTCTCTACAACCAGATGCCCGAGCCGAAGTACGTCATGGCGATGGGCGCCTGCGCCTCGGGCGGAGGGCCGTTCAAGGAGGGCTACAACGTCGTCTCCGGGATCGACAAGTTCATCCCGGTCGACGTCTACGTCCCCGGCTGCCCGCCAACGCCTCAGGCGTTGCTGCACGGCCTGATCAAGGTCCAGGAGAAGATCGACGGCGAGTCGGTGCTGACCGCCCGCTGGTACAAGCCGCGGGTGAGCGAGGCCGTCCCCGTCCCGGTGCTGGGGCCCGACATCATCGATCCGCGGCGGGCGCCCCTGATCCGGGAGAGGGCGAGCGCTCCGCCGGAGCCGGCGCCGGCAGGGGCGGCGGCATGAGCGAGGCTACCCTCACCGCCGCGCCCGACGTCGAGCAGTTGCTTCCCGGCGTCGCCGCGCCCGACACGCGTCCGGGATACGGCGGTTACATCGTCCCGGCCGATCGCCTGCTCGAGTTCGCCCGCCGTCTGCGCGACCGGCTGGGATACGACTACCTCTCATCGGTCACCGCCGTCGATTACCTGCCCGACGGCAAGATGGAGGTCGTCTACCATGCCTACCGGACCACAGGCGGCGCGGCGCTGGTCCTCAAGACCCAGGTGCCGCGCGAGGACGCCGTCGTCCCGTCTCTGGTTGACGTCTACCCGGGCGTCGAGTTCCAGGAGCGGGAAGCCTGGGACCTGTTCGGGGTCCGCTTCACGGGCCATCCCGACTTGCGGCGCATCCTGATGTGGGAGGGCTTCGCCGGTCACCCGATGCGCAAGGACTGGCGCGAGGCCTACTACGAGGAAGAGGGCAAACCGTACAAGAACCGATGGCCCGATGGCCAGGTCTACCGGATCGAGGACAAGGTCCCGTTCCAGGACAACCTGACCTTCCCGCAGGGGTTCGATCCGGACCGCTGGGAACCGGAGACCGACACCGCCCTCTACGCCGGGCTGGCGCGCGTCGACGGCGGAGGGAACGGGAAGGGGATCGAGACCGACCAGATCGTCGTCAACCTGGGGCCGCAGCATCCGTCGACGCACGGCGTGTTCCGTCTCGTGTTGTCGCTCGACGGCGAGACGATCGTCGACCTCAAGCCGGTCATGGGCTACCTGCACCGCAACCACGAGAAGATCGGCGAGCGCAACACGTTCCTGATGAACATGCCCTTCACCGACCGCCTGGACTACTTCTGCTCGATGGGCAACAACTTCGGCTACGCCCTGGCGGTCGAGAAGCTGATGGGCATCCGGCCGCCCGAACGCGCCGAATACATCCGCGTCATCATGGCCGAACTGACCCGAATCCAGAACCACATGGCGACGATCGGGTTCCTGCTCAACGACCTGGGGGCGTTCTTCACCCCGGTCATTTATGCCTTCGGCGAGCGCGAACTGATCCTGGACGTGTTCGAGGCCGTCTCGGGGTCGCGCATGATGTGCAACTACTTCCGTTTCGGCGGCCTGGCGCGCGACCTTCCGCCGGGGGTCCTGGACACGATTCGCGACCTGGTCAACGAGCGCCTGCCGCGGCGGGTCGACGAGGTCGACGCCTACCTGACCCACAACGAGATCGTGCGCACCCGGGGCATCGGCGTCGGCGTGCTGCCGCGCCACCGGGCGATCGCGCTGTCGACCTCCGGGCCGGTGCTGCGCGCCTCGGGCGTCGCCTACGACGTGCGCAAGGCCGAGCCGTACGGGATCTACGACCGTTTCGACTTCGACATCGCCGTGCGCTACAATGGCGACATCTACGACCGCTACCTGCTCCGCATCGACGAGATGCGCCAGAGTCTGCGCATCCTGCAGCAGGCGGTGCGCGACATCCCCGAAGGCCCGATCCAGACCGGCAAGCCGCAGTACCAGGTGCGGGTGCCGGCCGGGGAGTCGTACGGCCGGGTGGAGAACCCCAAGGGCGAGCTCGGCTACTACCTCGTCTCGACCGGCAAGCCCAACCCCTGGCGTTACCACGTTCGGTCCCCGTCGTTCATCAACCTGACGGCGCTGGCCGAGATGTGCCGCGGCTACAAGGTGGCCGACGTCGTCGCCACGCTCGGTTCGATCGATATCGTCCTGGGCGAAGTGGATCGCTAGATCGGAGCGCGGAGGACCGATGGTCGGATGGGGCATCGTGCGCGGGCTGGGGGTCACGCTGAAGCACTTCCTGGCGACGTACGTCGAGGACTTCCGCTGGTTCGTGGAACGCATCAGCGGGCGCAGCGGCGGTCGCTACTTCAACCCCGAGGCGCTGCCGGCGCGGCAGGGGCCGAAAGCGCGCGGCATCTTCACCATCCAGTATCCGGAAGAGAAGCTGCCGGTGCCGGAGGAGTTCCGCTTTCTGCCGTTCCTGCTGGTCGACGTCGACGAGCAGGGCAACCGGCACGATCGGTGCACGTCGTGCGGCATCTGCGCCAAGGTCTGCCCGCCGCAGTGCATCTGGATCGTCCGCTCCAACGATCCCAACACCGGCCGCCCGATTCCCGAGCCGACCGAGTTCTACATCGACATCGACATTTGCATGAACTGCGGGCTGTGCGCCGAGTACTGCCCGTTCGACGCCATCAAGATGGACCACGAGTACGAGCTGGCGTCGTACGACCGCATGCACCACCACATCTTCAACAAGGAACGCCTGTCGAAACCGACCTCCTACTACGCCTCGATCCGCCCTCGCAACTACGCCGCGGAGGAGGCGGCGCGCGCCGCCAAGGAAGCCGCCAAGGCGGCCAGGCCCGAAGGCGCCTGATCCCGGTGTACTACGCCGACACCGAGATCCTGTTTCCGATGCGCGTGGCCCCGGCCCTGCGCGACCTGCGCGGTCGCAAGTGGCGCCGCCTGGTCGATGGCGTGCTCGAAGCGCCCGACGGATCGACCGAACAGCTGGCCTTCGGTCTGCTGCTCATCCGCCTCGCCGGCTGCCTGACCTGCCACCCCGATTCCTACCGCGCGCTGCGTGGCTGCACGGCCTGCGCCACCCAAGTCATCCGCCGACACCGCGGCGCGGACGACGATCTGGCCGAACTCTTCGCCCGGGCGAAGGTCGACGTCGAGCGCTACCTCTCGGCGCAGCGACAGGGCGCGCCCCTGGTGGCCGAGCCGGTGTACGGCGCCGTAGGTGAGCCGTGACCCCCGCTCCCGAACGCCAGGCCATCCTCGACGCGCTGGGTCGGGTGCAGGAGCCCGAGCTGCACCGCGATCTGGTCAGCCTGGGGATGATCCGGGACCTGACGATCGACGGCGGACGGGTGGCCTTCACCGTCGAGCTGACGACGCCCGCCTGCCCGCTGCGCGACCGGATCGAGAGCGAGGCGCGGACGGCGGTGGCCGCCGTGCCCGGCGTGACGCAGGTCGACGTGCGCCTGGCGTCGAACGTGCGCGCCGACGGGCGCGTGCGCGGCCTGATCCAGGCGCCGGTGCGCAACGCCGTCGCCGTCGCCTCGGGGAAGGGCGGGGTCGGCAAGACGACCGTCGCCGTCAATCTGGCGGTGGCTCTGTCGCGCGCCGGGGCCGGCGTGGGGTTGCTCGACGCCGACGTCTACGGCCCGAACGTCCCGACGATGATCGGCCTCGAGACGATGCCGCCCCCGCGCGACGGCAAGATGGTCCCGGCCGAGGCCTACGGCGTGAAGGTCGTGTCGATGGGCTTCCTCATGCCGCCTGGCCAGCCGCTCATCTGGCGCGGTCCGATGCTGCACTCGGCGATCCGTCAGTTCATCGCCGACGTCGCCTGGGGCGAGCTCGACTACCTGATCGTCGATCTGCCCCCGGGCACCGGGGACGCGCCGCTCAGCCTGGCGCAGAGCCTGCCGCTCAGCGGCGGGCTGATCGTGACGCTGCCGCAGAAGATCTCGCTGGAAGACGCCCGCCGCGGCCTGGAGATGTTCCGCTCGATGGACGTCGCGATTCTGGGCGTGGTCGAGAACATGAGCGCGCTGGAGCTGCCCGACGGGACGCGTCTCGAAGTCTTCGGCTCCGGCGGCGGAGAGCGGCTGGCGGCCGAGGCCGGCGTGCCGTTCCTCGGCACGGTGCCGATGGATCCGCAGGTGCGCGTCGCCGGCGACGGCGGCACGCCGGTCGTGGTGGCGCATCCCGAGTCGGCCGCCGGGCAGGCCCTGGATCGGATCGCCCGCGCCCTGGCGGCGACGCTCAGCGTCCGCTCCTTCCAGCAGCCGAACGTCATCCCGTTGTCGATGGTCGACTAGGGGCCGGGCGTGGCGCAGCCGATGCAGACGGCGACCGTGACGCGCGTCGTGGCGATCCGCTTTCAGGAGCTGGGCAAGCTCTACCACTTCGACGCCTCGGCCGTGCCCGATCTGAAAGTCGGCGATCTGGTCATCGTCGCCACGAGCCGCGGCCGCGAGATGGGGGAGGTGGCGGGCTTCGTCGAAAAGCCCGAGCCGCCGCCGGAAGGCCCGTGGAAGCCGATCGAACGCCGGGCGACGGCTCAGGAGGTCATTGGGCGCCGCCTGTGGCAGCGGCGCGAGCTCGAGGCGATGATCGAGTGCCGTGCCAAGGCGGCCGAGCTTGGCATGCGCCACGTCAAGATCGCCAAGGCCGAGTATTCGTACGACGGCACGCGCCTGACGTTCCTGTTCAGCGGTGAAGGCGACGAGAAGATCGACGTACGCGACCTGCGGCGCGAGATGGCGGCGCACTACCGCCCGACGGAGGTCGAGTTCCGCCAGATCGGCCCGCGCGACGTGGCGCGCATCCTCGGCGGGATGGGCGCCTGCGGCCTGGAGGAGCGCTGCTGCTCGAAGTTCCTGACCGAGTTCAGCCCGGTCTCGATCAAGATGGCCAAGGCGCAGGGGATCTCGCTCAACCCGCAGGAGATCACCGGGATGTGCGGGCGCCTTCGTTGCTGCCTGGTGTACGAATACGAGCAGTACGTCGAGGCCCGCAAGACGATGCCCAAGCGCAACAAGCGCGTCCTCACGCCGCTCGGCGAAGGACGCGTCTCCGAAGTCTTCCCGCTCAAGCAGTCGGTGATCGTCGCCCTCGACGACGGCAAGCGGGCCGAGTTCTATCGGCACGAGCTCCAGCCTTACGACGAGCTCAAGGCGTTGCAGGCCAAGGCGATGGCCCCGTGCGGCCGGCATGCCGCCGGGCAGTGCACCTGCGGTCGCGGGAAGGACCAGGACGACGATTCGGAGTGACCCGGGGCAGGAGCCTCGCGGGGGCCGTCGCCGGGCGCCGAGCCGCCCGGAGCCACGCCGGCAGCGCAGCCCGTCGCCGCGGCAACTTCCTAGGTCTGCGCGATGATCGCAACGAGTGAGCGCCCGCCGAGCGTCCTGGTCCTGCTGGCGCATCCCGACGACCCGGAGTACTTCTGCGGCGGGACGGTGGCGCGGTGGTGCTCCGAGGGCCGCTCCATCGCCTACTGCCTCGTCACCAGCGGCGACAAGGGCGCCGACGATCCGGTCGACGCCGAGGCGCTGGCGCGACGCCGCGAGGACGAACAGCGCGCCGCGGCGGCCGTGCTCGGGGTGGCGGAGGTCATCTTCCTGCGCCGCGCCGACGGCACCCTCGAACCGTCCCTCGAGCTGCGGCGCGAGTTGACGCGCGTCATCCGCCGCGTCCGCCCCGACGTCCTGATCACGTGCGATCCGACGACGCTCTACCCGCGCGGGCGGCGCATCAATCATGCCGACCATCGCGCCGTGGGCGCGGCGGCACTCGACGCGGTGTACCCGGCGGCCGGTTCGGCGCTCTTCTTTCCGGAGTTGCTAGCGGAGGGGCTCGAGCCCCACAAGGTGAGGCAGGTGTACCTGGCGGGGACGCAATACCCCGATACGACGATCGACGTCACCGCGTTCCTGGATCGCAAGCTCGAGGCGCTGCGCTGCCATCGCTCCCAAATCTCGGATTTCGAGGAGGTGGCCCGCAACGTCGCCGAGCGGCTCCGGGATCCGGACTCGCCTCCCGACGCCCCGCGCTACGTCGAGCAGTTCCACCTTCTGACCCCGTTCGACTAGACGGATCGCCGGCCGGCGGAGATCCCCGCGGCGACCCCATCGCAAGCTGGCCGGGCCTATGCCCGGCCGTCTCCCGCCGGGATGACAGAAGCCGGCTTCCGGTGTAACCTCCCTTCGCCATGACCGTCGGCGACACCGTCTTCCGCCGCATCCCGGGAGAAGGCTGGCTCGTCCTCGTCGGGTCGACGCCCGAACTGGGCGGCGAAACGGCGGACCTGATGGAGCGTCTGCTCCAGCGACTCGACCTCTCCAGGCCGATCGCCGCCATCGCCGCGCCGGACAGCGACCCCGAGGCGATCAACGAGTTCCTCGAGTCGTTGGAGGAGTGGCTGGGAACCGAGGCCGGGCTCCTCGAACTGCAGGGAGACCTGGACGTCGAAGGCTGGGACGAGTCGGGGCTGCTCGTCCTCGAGGGCCACGACGGCGAGATCTGGGTCGAGGCGCTGCAAGGCGAGGCCGGCGAGAAGCTGCGTCGGTCGTTCGATCGCGGGGCGGTCATCCTGGCTATCGGCGGAGCGGCGTCGGCCTTCGGGGCGCAGGTCGTCTCGGCCGTGCGACCGGACACGCTGTCGGCCGGTCTGGCGTGGATCCCCGAAGCCATCGTCGTCGTCGATCCGGAGGAGGCATACGCCGACGTCGTGCGAGCCTGGCTGCGGCAGTCGCCGCGTCGGCTGGTCCTGCGGCTCGAGCCGGCCTCGATCCTGGCCCTCGGGCCGGAGCAGCAGGTCGAACGCTGGAGCCAGGCTTCGCCGGAGATCGTCCTCGGGCCCGGCTGGGAGTCGGCGTGACCGGAGGCAACGGCCACTCGGCGATCCTGTCGTTCACCCGCGCCCCGCGACGCGTCGTGAGCCTCGTGCCCTCGATGACCGAGAGCCTGTTCGATCTCGGCGTCGGCGACAGCCTCGCCGGCGTGACGGAGTATTGCCGACCTCCGGAACATGCCCGGCCGAGGCTGACGCTCGTCGGCGGGACGAAGTCGGTCGACGTCGAGGCCGTGCTGGGGCTCAAGCCGGATCTGGTCCTGGCCAACCAGGAGGAGAACACCCGCCCCGTCGTCGAAGCCCTCGAGTCGGCAGGGGTGAAGGTCTGGGTGACCTTCCCGCGGTCCGTCGCCGAGGCGCTCCAGGTCCTGTGGGCGCTCGTCCGGCTGTTCCGGATACCGAACGCCGGCGCGATCGTCCAGACGCTCGAGAGGACCGTCTCGTGGACGGCCAGCGCCTCCGCCGAATCGCCGGTGCGCACGTTCATCCCGATCTGGCAGAGCGACCCGTCGGCCGAGCGGCGGTGGTGGATGACCGTGAACCGCGAGACGTACGTCCACGACGTGCTGGCGGTGTGCGGCGCGGCGAACGTTTTCGCCGATCGCCAGCGCCGCTATCCTCTCGAAGCCGAGCTGGGGGGAGCCCCTGGCGAGGCCGCCGGCGGTCGCGACACCCGCTACCCGCGGGTGACGCTCGAGGAGGTCGTGGCGCGCGCGCCCGATCTGATCCTGCTGCCGAGCGAGCCCTACGCGTACGCCCAGGACGACGTCCTGCGGTTCGCCGAGACCTTCCGCGGGACGCCGGCCGCCGACGCCGGCCGCATCCGAACCATCGACGGCAGCCTGCTGACCTGGCATGGGACGCGGCTCGGTCGGGCGCTGGCCGAGCTGCCCGGCCTGATTCGCGAAGCCGTCGGGACCTGAGCACCCGCGCCCTTGACGCTCCTCCCGCAGCGACCTAGAATGGGCGCTCGTTCGCCAGGGATGAGGGCTATGGTCAAGGGATTGATGACGGTCGGCCGGGCGGTGGTCGTGTGGACGCTGGTCGGCGCCGTGTTCGGGGTCTTTGTCGGCGCCGTGACGCAGGACTATCTGCTGTGGGTGGGAATCCTGGCCGCCATCGGCGCCACATTCGGGATCGCCATGGGCTACGGCTACCTGCCCGAGCAGTGATCGCGCCACCGACGACAACCAGGCACCCGCCGGATGGAGACATCCGGCGGTTCGTTTTCGCGGAGGGCGCGGCGGCGGCGAGGCCTACGCCGGCGGGGCGGCCTCGGCCCGGCGACGAAGGGCGTAGGCCAGCGGCACGCCGACGAGCATCCCCAGCAGATAGCCGTACGGCAACCCGGCTGCGATCAGCCCGACGAGCAGGACGACCGTCAGGTCCGCCTCCGATGTCATTATGTCGCGAACGAGGCGCATGAGCGCCAGAGCCTCGAAGAGGAGGATCACGCCCAGCACCGGCATGGGGAAAACCGCCACCACACTCTCGAAGCCTCGGCCGAAGAACAGTCCGATGGTCATGTACAGGGCGCCTTCGATGACGACCGAACCGCCGGTGCGCGCGCCGAAGGCGTAGTGGCCGGCCATCCCGCCGCTGCCGTGACACGTGGGGATACCGCCGAAGAACGGACTGACCAGGTTCATCAGGCCGTACGTCACCCCGATCTGGCGCGTCGTGAGTCGGCGCGCCGGGAACAAGTCCTCGGCGACCTGACGCGTCGCCAGAATCGAGTTCCCCAGGGAGAGGGGGATCTGGGGCAGGGCAAGGACGAGGAATCCCGTGACGACCTCCTGCACCGAGGGGATGTGTAGCACAGGCAGGGTGAGGCCGAACCCCCGGCCGAGCGTCGCGAGATCGAGCTGGAACAGGACGGCGTAAACGAACCCGACGGCGACGATCAGCAGGGCGGCCGGATAGCGCCGGTTCCCCAGGAAGACGAGAGCCAGGCCGAACGCGACCACGGCGAGGGCGATCCCGGGGGTGCCGTCGGACTGCACATACTTCCCGAGCGCCAGACCGGCCAGTTGCAGGCCGAGCCCGAACTGGATGCCGCGCACGACGCTCTTGGGTACTACGCGCGCCAGCCAGTGCAACCCGCCCGAGAGGCTGAGCGCCAGCATCGCCAGTCCGATGGCCAGCCCGGCTCCGTACAGGATCCGGCCGTCGAGGCCCTGGGCGATGACGATCGCGGCCATCGCCTTGAGCGGCTGGACCGGCATCGGGATGCGATAGCGGAGGCCCGTCAAGACCTGCATCAAGCCGAACATGACCAGGACGCTGGTCGCGTCGAGGCCGGCGGCGATGGTCACACCGACGATCAGCGGCAGGTCGGTTCCCAGATCGCCGAACGCGCCCGCCAGCTCGTTGCGATCGAATCGGAGGGGGAATCGAGCCGACGCATCAGCGGCGGCGGCGCGGGCTCCGGTCTCAGGTTGGTTCATGCGGCCTCACCCAGGGTTCGAGGCGGCGGATCGGCCGAATGTAACACACAAGGCCGGCCGGGTGCAGTCCGCCGCGGGCGTTTGACGGGTCTCCTCCCGACGCCTACAATGCCAGGCCGGAGGGCGCGTCAGATGGGCGAACCGCACGCCACCAGCGGACGAAAAGTGCGCCTGACGAGCATGGCGACCTGCGCTGGTTGAGCGTCCAAGCTGAGCGCGGAAGCGCTGGCGCAGGTTCTGCAGCCGCTCGGCGATCTCTTTCGTCAGAACCCCAGCCCCGACTTGCTCGTCGGTCTGGGGTCGCCGGACGACGCCGCCGTCTGGCGCCTCGACGCGCGCCGGGCGCTGGTGGTGACGACCGATTTCTTCACCCCGGTCGTCGATGACCCTGCCGACTTCGGGGAGATCGCCGCGGCCAACGCACTGTCCGACCTGTACGCCATGGGGGCGAATCCCTTTCTGGCGCTCAATCTCCTGATGATTCCGCCCGGGCTCCCGTCGGAGGTGGCCGCCGCGATCCTGCGCGGCGGAGCCGAGAAGGTGCGCGAGGCCGGCGCCGTCCTGGCCGGAGGCCATTCGGTGCAGGACGACGAGCCGAAGTACGGGCTGGTGGCCCTGGGGATGGCCGACCCCGATCACCTGCTCACCAAGGGAGCCGCCGGGGTCGGCGACGTCCTGGTGCTGACCAAACCGCTCGGCACCGGCGTGACAACGACGGCGCTCAAGCATGACCGGGCTTCTGCCGCGGATGTGGCGGAGGCCGTGGCGTGGATGAAACGCTTGAACCTCGCGGCCAGCCAGGCCGCCCTCGAGAACGGCGTACGCTCGGCGACCGATGTCACCGGGTTCGGCCTGGTCGGGCACCTCAGCGAGATGCTCGAGGCGTCCGGGGTGGCGGCCGAGGTGTACGTCGGCAGCGTCCCGTTCCTGGAAGGCGCGCGGCGGTACGCCGAGCAGGGCGAGGTGCCGGGCGGGACGAAGGACAACCGTCGGCATTTCGAGCCGCAGGTGGTGTTCGACGAAGCCGTCGCCGAGACGGAGCGCATCCTGCTCTTCGACGCGCAGACCTCCGGCGGGCTGCTTCTGGCTGTCCCGGAGAACCGGCTGGCCGGCTTCCTGACGCAGGCGGTGCTCGAGGGCCTCCCGCACTGGGCGATCGGACGCGTGACCGCTGGTCGCGGCCTCCGCGTGCACGCCGGGTCGTTCGAGTCGCGGGCCAGCACTTCCGGCCATCGAACGACGTAGCCCGATGAGCACGGACGACCTCCTCGAGCGAACCTCGCCGTGGCCGTGGCCGGCGGCCCCCGTCGCGCGGCTTCGTCCGCGCCATCGTGCTCCAGCGGCTGGCGGCCACGCTGGCCCGACCCCTGGGGCTATAATCGCCTCGTCCCCGACGCGCCTCCTGGTGCGTCCTCCCGCGGAGGAAGCATGCCGAAGATCACCATCGTCGGCGCCGGTCAGACGGGCGCCACCACGGCGCACTGGATCGCCGAGCGCGGCCTGGCAGACGTCGTCCTGGTGGACGTCGTCGAAGGGATGCCGCAGGGGAAGGGCCTCGACCTGACTCAGGCCATGCCGGTCGTCGGCTCCGACAGCCGCGTCTTGGGTACCAACGACTACGGCGAGACCGCCGGGTCCGACATCGTCATCCTCACCGCCGGGCTGCCGCGCAAGCCCGGGATGAGCCGCGACGACCTGCTGGAGGCCAACAGCAAGATCGTCCGCGAGGCCGTCGAGCGTTCGCTGGCGGCGTCGCCCGAGGCGATGCTGATCGTCCTGACCAATCCGCTCGACCCGATGGCCTACCTGGCGATGAAGGTCGGTGGCCTGCCGCGCCAGCGCGTCGTCGGCCAGGCAGGAATTCTCGATTCGGCGCGCATGCGGGCATTCGTGGCGGCGGAGCTCGGGGTCAGCGTGCAGAACGTCCACTGCTACGTGCTCGGAGGCCATGGCGACGAGATGGTCCCCCTCACACGGCACTCGAACGTCGCCGGCGTGCCGCTCGACCGGACGATGCCGCCGGACCGTCTGGCGGCGATCGTCGAGCGCACGCGCAAGGGTGGAGGCGAGATCGTGGCGCTGCTCAAGACGGGCAGCGCGTTCTACGCGCCGGCGGCGGCGCTGATGCAGATGGCGGAAGCGATCCTGCTCGACCGCCACCTGATCGTGCCGGCCTCGGCCTACCTGGAGGGGGAGTACGGGCAACGAGGGATCTTCTTCGGCGTCCCGGTGCAACTTGGCCGGAAGGGCGTCGAGAAGATCATCGAGTACGAGTTGAGCCCCGAGGAAGCGAAGGCGCTGGAGGTCTCCGCCGGGAAGGTGCGCGAGGCGATCGAGGCGTTGAAGATCTAGGATCGCGTTCCAGAAGCGCCGGCGGGGGCAGGGGGTGTGGCCGACGGCCTTCCCGCAGGTGGAACGAGTTGTTCAAGAGAATCGCGGAACGCGACACGGCCGGGCCAGCCGACGGCTGACGACACCCTCTACGGCGTCGACGTGGCGCCGGCGACGGAACCGGACCAGGTGAAGTGCCGGAAGACGCTGGTCGCGCCGGCCGAAACCCAGCGCGTCGTGCCGTCGGCGGCCGTGCCGGCGCGACGGACGGTCGTCACCTGCCAGCGCAAGATGTGGGGCAGGACGTCGCTCGGCCGGAACGTGGCCGGCACGATGTACTTCGAGTCGGTGACCTGGGCCACGAGCCGCACCGTTCCCGATCCCTCCGTCAGATCCTCGACCGTCACCTGGTAGGCCTCGTCTTCGCGCAGGGGCGCGACCGCAGCCCACTGGAGTGTGACCGCGTTGTCGGCCAGCGTGAAGGCCTGGCCGTCGCGCGGCAGGAGCAGGTTCGGCGCCGGATACGGCGGCGGCGAGGTCGGCGTCGGCGACGGGCCCGGGGTCGGAAGCCGCTCGCACAGCGGGATGATCAGGACCTGGCCGACGAAAACCGTCTGGCTGGTCATCCCGTTGTAGTCCATCACGGCCTGGATCGAGACGGCGTAGTTGGCGGCGATCGCGCTCAGGCTGTCGTTCTCGGCGACGGTGTAGGTGATCTTCTCGCACGCCGCATCGGTCGCCTCCGCCGGCGAGAGGGTCTCCGTCGGCGGGGGAAGCGGAGTCGGCGTCGGTCGCGGGATGCGCAGCACCTGCCCGATCGACAGCGGGCACGTCGAAGGCAGGTTGTTCTCCTGGACGATCGACAGCACCGAGACGTCGAAGAACGCCGCCAGCGCGCCGCAGCTGTCGTTCTCGACGACCGTGTACTCGATCGGCGGTTCGGGCGTCGGCGTGGGGGCCGGCGTCTCGGTCGCCGTCGGTTCGAGGGTGGGCGTGATCGTCGGGGTCAGGCTCGGGGTGGCGGTCGGCCCGGCGGCTTCGCCGATTCCCATCAGGCGGGTGGCGGCGAACGTCAGGCCGGAGGCGAGCAGCGCAAACCCGGCCAGCAGGCCGATCGCCGCCGGCAGCGACAGACTGATCTGCGCCGAGGTCCGCCGCGGCGCGCCGGAGGTCGGGCGCAGCGGATTGCCGCACACGACGCAACGCGTGGCGGTCGACGAAACGCGCGAGCCGCATTTGGGGCAGACGGCGGACGACGTTCGCGGGGCGTCGGTCATGGAGCCGCAGGATTATACCGCCCGGAGGCTTCGCCGGGCGCGTCGGCGGCGGGCGCGGCCGCCGACCCGTCGAGGGCCAGGTCGGAGGCGATCCCGGCCATCGCCCGCAGGACGTTGTCGACGTGCTGCCAAAGCTCGACGCCGAGTTCCTGCGCCGCGCGTTCGATCTCGTCGCGCCGCACGTTGGCCGCGAACCGGCCGTCCTTCCACTTCTTGCGCAGCGACGAGACCGTCATGTCCAGCAGCGAACGCGACGGACGGACGAGCGCCACGGCCGTGATCAGGCCGGTCAGTTCGTCGCACGCGTACAGCGCGCGTTCCATCGTCGACCGGCGCGGCACGCCAGTGTGGTCGGCGTGGCTGAGGATGCAGCGCACGACGACCTCCGGCACGCCGCGCTGGCGCAGGATCGGCGCCCCGTCCTGCGGATGGTGGTCGAGGGTCGGATGGATCTCCCAGTCGAAGTCGTGCAGCAGGCCGGCCAGGCCCCAGGGCTCGGGATCCTCGCCGTAGGCGCCGGCGTACCAGCGCATCGCCGCTTCGACGGCGAGCATGTGCCGTCTCAGGTTCTCGTTGTGAACGAATTCCCGCACCAGGGCCAGGGCTTCGTCGCGCGTCACGGGTGGTCCTCGCGAGCCGGGTTCAGGCCGACCACGCCGCAGGCCGCCCCCGGAAAAGGAGCGCCTCGATGACGGCGACGAGCGAGGCGGGGTATTCGCGCAACTCCCAAAAGCGTCGCGCCCGCGTCCCGTAACTCGATCGATCGGCCGCGACGCCTTCGGCGTCGATCCCGGTCGCTTCGCACAGCGCAAGCGCCCGGGGCAGGTGGAACCGTTGCGAAACCAGCAAGGCCGAACGCACCCCATACATCGAGCGCGCCCGGGAGCACGTCTCCAGCGTGCGGACGCCGCTGGGGTCGACCAGGATCGCGTCGCGCGGGACGCCGGCCTCGATCGCCCGGGCGGCCATCGCCTCCGGTTCGCTGGCCCGGTCGTTGGCAGAGCCGCTGAGAAGCAGACGCTCGACCTTGCCGGATCGATACAACGCGACGGCCGTGTCGACGCGGTCGGCCAGGACGGTTGTCGGGCTGCCGTCGCGCCGGAGCCCGGCGCCGAAGACGATCGCCACCGGCCGGGATGGGGCCTGCGCCGGCGAGTGGATACGGCGGCCGAACTGCCAGCCGAGGATCCACTTCGGCGCTACACCGATCACGAGCACGACCAATCCGATGGCGACCCAGCGCACAGCGACCCTCCCGCCGCAGGGCGGCGGCGCATTGTACCAGACCAACGCCGGCGTCTTGACACGGACGCCCGGTTCCCTTAGAATGGTGTTGTACGACTAATCCGATCAATAGGACGGATCTCAGGATGGCGAGGGACTTGCTTTCCTTCATCGCCGAGGACCATCGACCGCCGGGAACCCGGCTGCCGTCGATCGGAAAACTGTCCGGCTTGCTCGGCGTCAGTCCTTCGAAGTTGCGTGAGCAGCTCGAAGTGGCCAGGGCGATCGGCCTGGTCGACGTGCGGCCCAAGACCGGCATCCGGACGCGTCCGTTCTCCTACTTGCCGGCGCTGCGCCTGGCCATCCTGCACGTCCTGTCGCAGGACCCGTCGCGCTTCGAAGAGATTCGGGCGCTGCGGGCGCAGCTCGAGGTGGCTTTCTGGAACGAGGCCGTGGCCTTGCTCCTGCCGTCCGACATCGATCGGCTCGAGCAGCTCGTGACGCAGGCGTGGGAAAGGCTGCGGGGCAACCCGGTGCAGATCCCGCACGCCGAGCATAAGTCGCTCCACCTGACGGTCTTCTCGAGGCTGCCGAACACGCTCGTCCGGGCATTGCTCGAAGCCTACTGGGACGCCTACGAAGCCGTCGGCCTGAGTCTGTACGCCGACTATGGCTACTTGCACGAAGTCTGGACGTATCACGAGGCGATGGTCGCGGCGCTGCGCCGCGGCGACTTCGAGAGCGGGCGCCGCCTGCTGATCGAACACACCGGGCTGCTGCGCATGCGTTCGGAGGCCGCCGGCTTGGCCGTCGAACCGAGGCGCGGCGCAGCGCCGCCGGCCAACTGGAAGGGTGACCTGGGATGAACGCCGAACATCTCGCCGCGCCCGTCGCCGTGCCGTCGCCGACGATCGGGGCGCCGGTCGTCAACGACTTCTCGATCGTCGTCGCCACCGTCAACGGCTCGGGCAGCCAGACGTCGAACATGGCGCTGATGCGGGCGCTGTTCCGCATGGGAATCCCCGTCAGCGGCAAGAACCTCTTCCCGTCGAACATCCAGGGCTTGCCGACGTGGTTCACCATCCGGGCCAACGCCTCCGGGCACGTGGCGCGGACCCCGCAGGCGCAGATCCTGGTCGCCATGAACGCCGAGACGTTCCTCGACGACCTGGCGAAGCTGCCGGCCGGCGGTGTGTGCTTCTACGCCGACAACTTCCGCGAAGGCCTCGAGCGAAGCGATATCGTCTACTACCCGATGCCCGTGCAGGACCTGCTGCGGGAGCTCGACCCGCCCAAGGAGCTGCGCGACTACATCGCCAACATGGTCTACGTCGGCGTCGTCTCCGAGATGCTGGGCATCGAACTCGAGGCGGTGCGTCAGGCGCTGCTGACCCACTTCCACGGCAAGGCCAAGCCCGTCGAGTCCAACATGCGCATGATCGAGGCGGCCGCCGCCTGGGCGCGCCAACACCTCGAGAAGCGCGATCCGTTCCGCGTCGAGCGCGCCGACGGCACGCGCGGCAAGATCCTGATCGACGGCAACACCGCCGCCGCCCTGGGCGCGATCTACGGCGGGGTGAGTTTCGCCGCCTGGTACCCGATCACGCCGGCCTCCAGCCTGGCCGAGGCGCTCCAGGAGTATCTTCCGCAACTCCGGCGCGATCCGGAGACCGGCAAGGCGACCTACGCCGTCGTCCAGGCCGAAGACGAGATGGCCGCCCTGGGGATGGCCGTCGGCGCCGGCTGGATGGGCGCCCGCGCCATGACCTCCACCTCGGGCCCGGGCATCTCGCTGATGGCCGAGTTCGCCGGCCTGGCGTTCTTCGCCGAAGTGCCGGTCGTGATTTGGGATATCCAGCGCATGGGACCGAGCACCGGCCTGCCGACGCGCACCTCGCAGGGCGACCTGCTGTTCGTCCGCTACCTGGGCCACGGCGACACGAAGCAGGTCATCCTGTTGCCCGGCTCGCCGACGGAATGCTTCGAGTTCGGCTGGCGCGCCTTCGACATCGCCGAGCGGCTGCAGACCCCGGTCTTCGTCCTCAGCGACCTCGACATCGGCATGAACCTGTGGATAACCGATCCCTTCGAGTATCCCCAGGTCCCGATGGATCGCGGCAAGGTACTGACCGCCGAGGACCTCGAGCGCCTGGGCTCGTTCGCTCGGTACGCCGATGTCGACGGCGACGGCATCCCGTACCGGACGCTTCCCGGCACGGAGCATCCGCTGGCGGCGTATCTGGCGCGCGGGACGGGCCACGACGAGCGCGCCAGATACAGCGAGCGCCCGGAAGACTGGGAAGGCAACCTGCTCCGGCTGTGGCGCAAGCTGGAGACCGCACGGCAGATCGTGCCGCCGCCGGCGGTCGATGCCGTCCCCGGGGCACGGATCGGCCTGATCTACTTCGGCTCGGTCGATCTGCCGCTTCAGGAGGCGCGGGCGCGTCTCGCCGAGCAGGGCATCGGCACCTCGGCGCTGCGCCTGCGGGCGATCCCCTTCACCGACCAGGTCGGCGACTTCATCCGGGCGCACCCCGAGGTCTACGTCGTCGAGATGAACACCGACGGCCAGCTGCGTCAACTGCTGCAGATCGAGGTTCCGGAGCATGCCGCGCGGCTGCGATCGCTGCGCAAGAACGACGGGCTTCCACTCACCGCCGACTGGATCACGGCGGGTCTCCTCCAGGAGCGAGGCTGAGATGACGGTCCTGACCGAAGCCAAACCGGCCCGGGCGACGACCAACCGCATCGGGCTGGAGAAATCCGACTACCGCGGCCTGCCGACGACGCTCTGCCAGGGTTGCGGCCACAACTCGATCAGCAGCCAGATCATCGCCGCCGCCTACGAGATGGACCTGGCGCCGGAGCGGATCGTCAAGTTCTCGGGGATCGGCTGCTCGAGCAAGAGCCCGGCGTATTTCCTCAACCGCTCGTTCGGCTTCAACAGCCTCCACGGGCGCATGCCGGCGCTGGCGACCGGGGCCATGGTCGCCAACACGTCGCTGCTCGGGATCGGCGTCAGCGGCGATGGCGACACGGCCTCCATCGGCCTGGGTCAGTTCATCCACTTCCTGCGGCGCAACGTCCCGATGGTCTACATCGTCGAGAACAACGGAGTCTACGGCCTGACCAAGGGCCAGTTCTCGGCCACCGCCGACCGGGGGCAGGTGATCAAGCGGCAGGGCGAGAACCCGTTCCTGCCGATCGACATCTGCCAGATCGGCCTCGACAGGAACTGCGGCTTCGTCGCCCGCTCCTTCGCCGGCGACCCGCGGCAGGTCAAGCAGCTGCTCAAGGCGGCGCTCGCCTTCCGCGGCACGGCGCTGCTCGACATCATCAGCCCGTGCGTGACGTTCAACAACCGCGACGAGTCGACCAAGAGCTACGCCTGGGGCAAGGAGCACGAGACGCCGCTGCACGACGTGACCCTGGTGCCACGACGGGAAGAGATCCGCGTCGACTACGAGGAAGGTCAGACCACGGTCGTCGAACTTCACGACCAGTCGGTGCTCATGCTGCGCAAACTCGGGCGCGACTACGATCCGACCGACCGCGCCGCCGCCGTGCGCCTGTTGGAGGAAACCCGCACGCAGCAGGTGCTCATCACCGGCTTGCTCTACATCGACCCCGACCAGCCGACCCTGCCCGAGATGTTGGGACAGGTGCCGACGCCGTTGGCGGCGCTTCCCGAGAACGTGCTGCGCCCCGATCGGGCGAGCCTCGAGCGAATCGTCTCCGCGTTGCAGTGACCGTCCCGCAGGTTGCCGGCTGAGGTCGGAGACGAACGGGTTGCGCGCCCGCGGCATGCTGGCCGGCCTGGGGGCGGCCGCCATCTGGGGTGGGATGTACGTCGTCAGCAAGGTCGTGCTCGACGTGCTCCCGCCCTTCACGCTGCTCTCCTTGCGGCTGGTGCTGGGAGCGATGGCCCTGGGCGCGCTTGTCGCCCTGTCCCGGAGCCGACTCGGAGTCGCTCGCCGCGAGGTACCGGTCCTGCTCGGCATCGGCGCTCTGGGCTTCGGCGTTTCGGTCGGCCTTCAGTTCGTCGGCACGGCGCTGTCGTCGGCCGCCAACGCGGCCCTGCTGACGTCGGCCTCCCCGGTGTTTCTGCTGCTGTTCGGAGCGCTGATTCTGCGCGAAGCCGTCACGCCGAAGCGCCTCGGGGCGCTCGTCCTCGCCAGCCTGGGCGTGCTGGCGGTCCTCGATCCGACGGCGGTCGACCTGAGTCAGGCGACGGCCCGCGGGAATCTGGCGCTCGTCGGCGCTTCGATCACGTGGGGCCTGTACTCGGTTCTCGTCCGGCTCGCCAGCCGCAATGCCCCGACGATCGCCGTCAGCCTGCTGGGATTCGTCGGAGGCCTCCTGATCAGCCTCCCGATGGCAACGACCGAGGGCTGGGTGGCACCGCCGCTGGGGCTGCCGATCGTCCTGGGCATCCTCTACCTGGGCCTCGTCTCGACGGCGCTGGCGATGTATTTGTGGAATCGATCGCTGGCTTTGCTCGAAGCGGGCCTGGTCTCGCTGCTATTCTTCGCGCAGCCGGTCGTCGGCGTGTCGTTGGGGGCGCTGCTGCTCGGCGAGCGACTCGGGCCGGGCTTCTGGTTGGGGTCGGCCCTGATTGCGGCCGGGCTCTTGCTGGCCGCTGCCCCGGCCGACTCATCGGCGCCTCCCGGTCCGAGGCCGACGCCCGAAGGAGGTCGACCGTGAGAGGCTGTCTTCTGGCGGTGTCGCGGGCACTGGCCTTCGCCCTGGCGGGCGCCTTTGCCCTGGGCCTGCCCCTGGCTCTCGCCGCGTTCAACTTGGGCCGGGTCGCATTCTCGGCTCCGCGGATGACGGCGCTGGTGACGGCGACGATCACCGAGGCCGGTGGCCTGCAGCGGGTGGTCATCGAAGCCCTGGCCGCCGAAAGCGCGGCGACCGAGGGGGAAGATGGGCTCAGCCTGGCAGGGGCGCTCCAGTTCCTGACGCCTGCCGAGCGCGAGTACATCTCCGACCGGTTGACGCCGGAGGGCTGGCCCGAGGCGCAAGTCGCGTCGGTCGTCGAAGGGCTCTACGCCTGGCTCGAAAACGACCGTGCCCGGCCGGAGTTCGTCATCGACATCGCCCCGTTGAAAATCGAGCTGCTGAGCGGCGTTGCGGCGGAGCTCGTCGAGACGGTCGTCGACTCGTGGCCTCCGTGCAGCCTGGAACAGGTCGCGACGATGAGCCTGGAGGCGCTCTTTGCCGGGGGCGACATCATCCTGTGCGAGCCTCCGGAGCCCATCCGCAGCGGGCTCGTCGGGCTGTTGAACGTCAGCGTGACGACCAGTCTGCGGGCCCTGCCGGATCGCATGTCGCTGGGCGAGGGCGATCCCGATACTCCGGCCTCGGCGCAGGTTCTTCGAACCAAGGAACGCGTGCGACGGGTTCGCGACATCGCCGGCTGGAGCTGGCTTGCAGCGCCGGCACTGTTGGCTGCCGTGGGCATCCTCGTCGTCCGCTCCTGGCGCGACGCAGCCCGCTGGTGGGGAATCCCGCTGCTGGTCGGCGGCCTGCTGGCCCTCGGGGCGGCGTTGGCGCTGCGCGGCTTCGCCGCGGGCGGCTTGCGTTCGGCCCTGGCCGAATCCGACCTGCCGACCTGGATGGCAGCCATGTTGTCATCGCTTCTGGCGGCCATCGTGGCGGTGGCCTCGAGGCAGGTCTTCGTCCAGGCCGCATGGATCGCGCTGGCAGGTCTCGTCCTGCTCTTCGTCGCGTCGCGCCTGGCGCCTCGCAGCATGCCGGAGGCGGTTGGGCGCAGCATGGCGGCGACGCTCCCGTTGCCGGCCGACGCCGGTCGGCCGTCGGCGGAAGACGATGAACCGCCCGTCGAAGGCGAGCGACCGAGCGGGATGTTCGGCTAGGCGCGGCGCGCCCGCAGGCGCCTCGCCCGGCGGGCGACGCTTCAGCGGCCTCGGACGCTCGGACCGGGCGTGTCGGCTCCCCCTACAGGTACTTGAGGTCGCGCGCTACCCGCTCGAGGTCCTCGCGGTAGTCCGGGTGGGCGATATCGATCAATGCCCGGGCGCGCTGCCGGAGCGTCTTGCCATACAGGTAGGCGACGCCGAACTCGGTCACGACGTAGTGCACGTGATTGCGGCTCGTCGTGACTCCGGCGCCGGGCTTGAGCATCGGCACGATCCGGCTCAGGCGCGTCCCGTCCCGCAGGGTGGCCGTCGATGGGAGGGCGATGATCGGCTTGCCGCCGCGGCTGCGCGCTGCGCCGTAGACGAAGTCCATCTGCCCGCCGACGCCGGAGTAGGGGCGCGGGCCGATGCTGTCGGCGCAGACCTGGCCGGTCAGGTCGACCTCGATCGCCGAGTTGATCGAGACCATCCGATCGTTCTGCGAAATGACGAACGGATCGTTGACGTACTCCGTCGGATGGAGCTCGACCACCGGGTTGTCGTCGACGAAATCGTACAGCGCCTGCGAGCCGAGGATGAAGCCGGAGACGATCTTGCCTGGGTGCAGCGTCTTCTTCTCGCAGGTGATGACCCCGGCCTGTACCAATCGCATCACCCCATCGGAAAACAACTCGGTGTGGACGCCCAGGTCGCGCTTGTCGGCCAGGAAATCGAGCACGGCGTCGGGGATGGCGCCGATCCCCATCTGCATCGTCGAGCCGTCCTCCACCAGGCCGGCGACGTGCTGGCCGATGCGCCGGCTCAGGTCGCTCACCTCGCCCATCGGCAGTTCGGCCAGGGGATAGTCGACCGGGATGGCGCGGTCGATCTTGCTGATGTGGATGAACGAATCCCCGAGCGTGCGCGGCATGCGCTCGTTGACTTCGGCGATCACCCGCCGCGCCACCTGGGCCGGGGTCTTCGTCAGCCCGGCTTCGATCCCCAGGCTGCAGAAGCCGTGTTCGTCCGGCGGACTGACGTGGATCAGGGCGACGTCGAGCGGGAGCACGTGGTTGCGGAAGAGCAGCGGCACCTGCGACAGGAGCACCGGCGTGAAGTCGGCGCGGCCATCGTGGACCGCCCGGCGCACGTTGTCGCTGATGAAGAGGGTGTTGATCTTGAGGTGCCCTTCCATCGCCGGGTCGGCGTGGGGGGCCGGCCCGATCGTCAGCACGTTGACGATCTCGACGTCCGTCAGCGCCGGGGCGCGGGCGACCAGGGCGTCGAGCAGGCGGCGGGGGACGGAGCAGTTGCCGGTCAGGAAGACGCGCTGGCCCGACTGGATCTCGGCCACCGCCTCCTCGGCCGTCGTCACGCGGGCCGTGTACTGCGTCGTCCAGCTCATGCCGCCTCGGCGCCCGGCGGTCCGAGCCGATGCAGGCGGCGGATCCGGCCCTGGTACGTGTTCAACCCCCGCTCGAGCGCCGGGCTCGACGCCAGCGCCGCCTCGAGCCCCTGGCGGGCGATCGCCTCGAGGTAGAAGTAGGCCCCGGCGTACAGCGCGTGCGTCGCCGTCCGCCCCAGGACACCCGACATGTTGGGGACGCAGTAGTGGATGACGCCTTCCTCGACGTAGGTCGGGCTGCTGTGGTTCGTCGGGCGCGAGGTCTCGACACAGCCGCCCTGGTCGATGCTCATGTCGATGATCAGCGAACGCGGCCGCATCCCGCGGACCATCTGGCGGGTGAGCAGGATCGGCGCCCGCTCGCCGGGAATCAGCACGGCGCCGACGACGATGTCGGCGTAGGCCGTGGCGCGCGCCAGGTTGTGTGGAGTCGAGAGCAGCATGACCACCGGCGCCGCCATGCGGCCCTGCAGCATCTGGAGCTTGGCCAGGTTGACATCCAGAACCGTCACGTGCGCGCCGGCGGCGGTGAAGCCGGCGGCGGCCGTGCTGCCGACGACGCCGGCGCCGAGGATCACGACCTCCGCCGGCGGAACGCCGGCGACGCCGCCGAGCAGGATTCCCCGGCCGCCGAGGTTGTTCTGGAGGAGTTGGGCCGCCGTCTGGACGACCATCCGGCCGCCGATCTGGCTCAGGGGCGCCAGCACCGGGTGCGTCCCGTCGGGTTCTTCGATCTGTTCGTAGGCCAGCGCCGTCACGCCCTTCGCCAGCAGGACGTCGATCTTGTCCTGTCGCGCCGCCGCCAGGTGGAGGAAACCGGCCACCGCCACGCCGTCGCGCAGCAGCGTCAGTTCCTCCGCCAGCGGCCGGGCGAATTTCAAGACCAGGTCGGCGCGGCCGAAGACCTCCTCCGGGCTGTAGACGATCGTCGCTCCGGCGCGCGTGTAGTCGTCGTCGACGAAGCCGGCGCCTTCACCGGCGCCGCTCTCGACGTAGACCCGGTGCCCGTGTCGGGCGAACATCGCCGCGCCAGCCGGAGGCAGGCCGACGCGGTATTCGAAGGGACGGCGTTCCTTGGGGACGCCGACGTTCATGGCAACGCTCCTTCAGCTCATCGCGCCGAGACCGTGGATCGTCGGCAGTATAGCATGCGGGGGTGGGCCGTCGTCGCGAACCGGAAGGCGCCTCCTCGCTGCGCTCCACACCGATGGTACCGCAAGGACCCCTGGCGGTCGCTGCGAGGCGGCCGACGGCCGCCGAAACCATCGGTCGGGGAGCAAACCGTCCGGAGGAAACGGTTCAGCCCGCCTCGGACGTCGAGTCCTCGGCGCGGATCGAGGTCTGAAGCGGACGCGGGATGGGCTGCGTCTCGAGGATCGACAACATGCCTACCGGGACGGGCGGCCGCAGCCAGTACAGCCAGCCGCGCACGCGCGCCCGGCGATACGGCGAGCGGTCGATGCCCGAGAGGAGCAGCGCCGCCACGAGAAGGACTCCGCCGACCGTCTGCGCGACGGTGAGCGACTCCCCCAGAATGACGTGGGACAGCGCGACGGCCACCAGAACCTCGGCCACGCCAAGCAGCGTCGACTGGAGACCGCCGATGAACTTCACACCTGAGAAGAGCGCCAGGCGCGCCAGGAACGTGACCGCCGCCAGCCCGAGGACCGCCGCCCACGCCTCGCGCCCTATGGCCTCGGGCTTTCCCGGCGCGAGCAAGAACGCCGGGCTGACGACCAGGGTCATCGCCGCCAGGGTGTAGAAGGCGACTGTCGGCGGTGGCACCTCGTACAGGACGCGTTCGTTGATCGGAATGTGCAGCCCATACAGCAGCCCGGCAAGCAGCATCAACCCCGTTCCGATGGGGTCGACCTGCTGCCAGCGCGCGCTTGTGATGAGAACCACCGCCGGCAGGCTCAGGCCGATGGCGGCGATCGACAAGCGCGACGGCCGCTGACCATCGAGGAACAGGAGCAGCGCCACCCACACCGGATACAACCCGAACAGCATCTGGCCGACTCCGGCCTCGACGCGGTGCAATCCGGCGTAGAAGAACAGCGAACCGATCCCGTTGAGCGCTCCCGCCACGAGGCACCCGACGAGGCCGAGCGGGAAGATCGACAGCAGGCTGCGCCGCGGCAGCAGGACGACCAGCAGCAGGATGGCCGCAACCGCCGTCCGGATCGTGACGACCGCCAGCGGCGGCAGGCCGGCGTCGAGGGCCAGTTTCCCCAGAACGGGCGTCGATCCGAACATCGCTGCCGACACCCCGGCCATGGCCAGGCCTCGGCGGCGACGGAGGACCGAGGACGGCGGCCCGGACATGCTCACTCCAACGCCCGGTCGATCTCGCCCAGAAGGTCCTCGCTCAGGAACTCCCCCTTGGTCATCAGGCGGCTGATGCGCCCCTGGAGCCGGCGTTCCTCGGCCGGGGTCAACTCCTTGGCTGTCACGACGACGACCGGCACAGTGGCCATGGTTTCCTGCCGGCGGAACGCGTCCAGGACGGCGAAGCCATCCATCCCGGGCATCATCAGATCCAGGATGACCAACTCGGGCGGACGCTCGGCCGCCATCGCCAGCGCCTCCGGCCCGGACGAGGCTTCGCGAATCTGGTACTCGCCGTGAGCATGCAGGATCCGCCGCAGCAGGCGGCGGGCCTCGGGATGATCATCGACGACCAGCACGTCGCGCGTGACGCGCAGGTCGAGCCGGCTGAGGGCGGCCAACAGCCCGTCCTCGGTCAACCCTCCGGCGACCTGCTCGGCCGTCAGGTCGCGGTACCAGCCTTCGCCGAGCGCTTCTTCCTCGACGGGCATCGAGTGGCCGGAGAGGTTGACGACAACCGTCTCGGCGTCGCGGATGACGCCCTGATGCGCCAACTTGATCAATCCGGCGAAGGCCACGCCCGCCGCCGGCTCGGCCGACAGCCCCTCCATCTTCGCCAGCAGATGCATGGCTTCGATCGCCTCCCCGTCGTCGACGCTTTCGAACGCGCCTCCCGACAACGCGAGCAGTCGCTTCCGGAGCAGGGTGTAGCCGCGCCCCGGGTTGCCGGTGCTCAGGGTGAAGATGCGCGTGCTCGGGGCGGCGACGGGTTCGGCGACCTCGCGCCCGTCCTTCCAGGCGCGCACCATCGGCGAGCAGCCCTCGGCCTGGATGACGGCGATCCTCGGGATGCGGTCGATCCAGCCGAGGCGATGAAGCTCGTGGAAGCCCTTGAGCACGCCGGTCGGCCCCAGGCCGCCGCTGACGGCCTGCACGTACCAGTCCGGCGCGCGCCAGGCGCCGCCCTCGGCCGCTCCGAGTTGTTCGGCGATCTCGAAGGCGATCGTCTTCATCGATTCGACCGAGGCCACACTGGCCGTGGCCCGGTCGAAGTAGTAGGCGTGGCGCGCGGCGAACTCGGCCGCCAGTTCCTTGGCGCGGTCGTAGGTCGAGGTGACCTTGACGACCTGCGTCCCGTAGAGCGCCACCTCGTGCATCTTGGCCGCCGGGACGCGGCTGGTCAGGAAGGCCCACAACTGGATCCCGAGGCGGGCGCAGTACGCGGCGTAGGCCAGCGCCACGTTGCCGGTCGAGGCGACAACGGCCTCGCGCACGCCGGCCTGCCGCAGCACGGCCGTGGTGACCGCCGCCTGGCGGTCTTTGAACGACGCCGTCGGCCCGCGCCGTTCGTCCTTGATGTACAGGTGCGGGAGACCGAGGAGCAGGCCCAGGTTGTCGGCGGACAGCAAAGGCGTGCCGCCTTCGCCCATCGGCACGCCGGCCGGGACTTCGTCGACGGGGAGCAGGGGGGTGTAGCGCCACAAGTCGCGCCGGGCCCGCGACTCTTCGGATTGCAGGCGGCGGGCAGCGACGGTCAGGTCGTAGCGGGCCTCGAGCCACAGGCTGCCGCAGCCGGAGCACGACGGGCGCAGCGGGTGGTAGGCCCCGCGCTGCCCACAGTCGAGGCACTCGACCTCGATCATCAGGATTCGCGCGTGGCGGCGCTCAGCGCCGCGTCAGGGCGCGCGCCAGCGACCCGATCTCGGCCAGGTAATCCTCGGGTGCGCTCGTTCCCTGCCGATGGAGGTAGTCGGTGTAGAGCCCGATCTGGCGCCGCTCTTCGGGATGCGCCTCCGGGGCGAGCAGCACCAGAATCGGCGTGGCCCGCAGCCGGGAGTCCTTGCGCATGATCTCGAGGGCGCGGAAACCTTCCGCCCGCGCCATCATCAGGTCGAGCACGACCACGTCGGGGGTCTCGCCGCGCGTGGCGTGGTAGGCTTCGGTGCTGCTGGCGGCGAGGCGCACCTCGAGGCGCGGGTCCTCGCGCAGCGACTGAACCAGGGCCTCGGCCTCGGATGGATGGTCTTCGATGACCAGGAGCCGCAGCGGGTGGCGGCTGGCCGGCGCCAGGCGCTGCACCGCGTCGCGCAGTTCCCGACCTTCGATCGGCCGCAAGCGATGGTCGGCGGCGTGGATGCGGTAGGCGTGGCCCTTCTCCGTGTTCATGCTGCCCATCAGGATCGGGACCGGACGCGCCGCCGGCGTCTGTCGCAGCGCGACGACCGTATTCCATCCGCCGTGGGACGGCAGCTGCGGGTCGATCACGATCAGGTCGGGCGGGGTGCGGGTGACGAAATCGACGACCCCATCCGTCTGCGGGAACGCCTGCAGGCGAAGCCCCATCCCGCCGAACAACTCCTGATAGCGGGCCAGGACCGCCGGATCGTCGTCGACGGCCACGACCAGCGGGCGGGCCGCTTCGGGCTCGGGTTCGCCGGCGAGGGTCGGCGGCTTGAGCGGGAGCGTGAAGAAGAAGGCGCTGCCGCGACCGGGCTGGCTTTCGACCCAAATCGTCCCGCCGTGCAGCTCGACCAGGTGGCGGCAGATCGACAGGCCCAGGCCCGAGCCGCCGGTCTTGCGCGTCGGCGAGGCATCGACCTGCGAGAAGGGCTCGAACAGCTTGGCCTGATCCTCCGGCGCGATCCCGGGGCCCGTGTCGGCGACCGAGACCAGCACTTCCGGCGGGTCGACGTCGTCGACCATCGTCACCGAAACCTCGATCTGGCCCTGGTCGGTGAACTTGGCGGCGTTGGAGACCAGGTTGAGCAGAATCTGGCGGACCCGGATGCTGTCGGCCTGGAGCACCGGCAGGTCGTCCGGCACGTGCGAGACGAGCTCGATCGGCTTGTCCTTGACCAGGCCGGCGGCGGTCGACATCACGCCGCGCACGATCTCGCGCAGATCGGCGTCGCCGAACGTCAGCTCCATCTTGCCGGCCTCAATCTTCGACAGGTCGAGGATGTCGTTGATCAGGCCGAGCAGGTGCAGGCCGGCGTGGTGGATCGCCTTGAGGTCCTGCTCCTGGGTTTCGTTGACCGGGCCGTCGATCCCCTTCAGGATGACCCGCGAGAAACCGATGATCGAGTTGAGCGGCGTCCGCAGCTCGTGGCTCATGTTGGCCAGGAACTGGGTCTTGAGTCGGTCGGCCTCGCGCATCTCCTCCAGGGCCTGCTCGGTCAACTGCCGCGAGCGGGCATCCTGGAGCGTCACCGCCAGTTGCTCGCTGATCGCCAGCGCCATGCTGATGTCGTCCTCGCTCCATGGGCGCCCGTCTTCGTTCTCGTCGAACGCCAGCACGCCGAGGACTTCGTCCTTGACTCGGATCGGCACCAGAAGCCGCGTGCCTTCGATGCGCGGCTCGGTGACCATCTGGCCGGGCTCGCCGCCGATCGGCTGAATCCCGGCGGCGGTGTCGAGGTAGGCCGTCGTCGGCCCCCACGCAGGCAGCAACGGCGGCGGCTCCATCGGGCGGACTTCTTCCGCCGCCACGGCCGCGCTGACGGCCAGCTGAGAGGCGAGGGGACCGGTCTGCCGACGCAGCGCGCCGGTCTTGCGCAGTGCGCCGGTCTGAGGACGGGTGGGCGGGCGCGTTGGCCGGTCGAGCACGCGCGGTTCCTCCGCCGGCGGAGCGGGGGCCTCGGCGGCCTCCGGCGCAGCGATCTCCATCGGCGGCCTCGAGGCTTCCGGCTCAGGCTCCTGCGCGACCGGCGTCGGCAGGGGCGGCGCTTCGGGGAGGGCCATCTCCGAAGGCGTCCCCTGGAGGCCGACGTCCTCCAGGACTGCCAGCGCATCGGCAGCCTCGTGTCTGTCCGGCGCGCGCTCCTCCGGCTCGGGGGCCGTTTCGTCGTCCCCGGAGGGTCGGCCGGGAACGATGCTCAGGACCTGGACGGCGCCCCGATACCCGGCCGGCTTGCCGTTGAAGCCCGGCCGGAGCTGCGCGCTGAACAGCAGCTGGATCTCGCTGCCGTCGTGGCCGCGTGCCTCGAGGTGCAGGCTGTCGACGGATTGGCCGCTGCTGATCATCGGCCGCACCATCGCCGCCGATTCCTCGCTGAATCCGATCGAGGCCAGGTCCTTGCCGACCAAATCGGCGACGCGCCAGCCGAGGAAGCGCTCGATCTCCGGGCTGCACCAGGTGTAGCGCCCCTGGAGATCGGACTCCCACAGCCAGCCGCCCGGGACGCCGGCGCCCGGCGCGCCGCCGCCGTTCGGGCCGCCCGCGGGGTCGGCCTCGGGGACGGCGGCGAACAGTCCCTCGAGCCGGCTATGCAACTTGCGCGAGGGTCTCTTGGACATTCTCTTTGAGCTCCGCCGCCAGTTCACGGTACTGCTGCGCGCCGCGGCTGGTCGGTGCGTAGCGGGTGATCGGTTGGCCGAAGGCCGGGCTCTCGCGCAGCCGGGCGTCGATCTCGATGGCGCTGCGGAAGACGGCCGGGCCGAACGCCAGGCGGATCTCCTCCGCCAGCGAGCGATGCATGGCGTTGCGCAGGTCGACCATCGTCAGGAGCAGTCGGTAGCGCAGACGCGGGTTCGTCCGCTCCCGGACGGAACGGACCAGATGGATGACCTGGCGCAGCGCGAAGGCCGAGAAGAATTCGCACTGCGTCGGAATGATGAGCAGGTCGGCGGCGCCCAGGGCGCTGCGCGTCGTCGCGCCGAGTGCCGGCGGGCAATCGAGCACGATGCTGTCGTAGCCACCGATGGCGCCGATCGCGTCGCGCAGGACGAGCTCGTAATCCTGCCGCACCGGCAGGAACCGCTCGGCCTGGAGCAGGTCATCCGAGGCGGGCGCCAGGGACAGGCCGGGGATGTCGGTCGAGAGCGAAACGTCCTCGAGACTGGCGTCCCCGAGCAGGACATCGGCGATCGATCCCGGAGCCTGGCCGGGCCGGAGGCCCACCCCCAGGGTCAGGTTGGCCTGCGAATCGAGGTCGATCAACAGGACGCGCTGCTGCATCTCGGCCAACGCCGCCCCGAGCGACAACGCGGTCGTCGTCTTGCCCACGCCGCCCTTTTCGTTGGCGATGGCCAGGACCAGGCTCATGGCGCCTCCCGGCCGTCGCCGCGGTCACCGTTGCCATCGGCGCCGACGGCCGGCGCGTTGAGCCAGATCTGCGCCTGCCGGGCGCCCATCGCCTGGCGCATCTCACGCACCGCCGTGCGTAGGATGCCGTCGATGCCGGAGGAAGTGCGGAGTTTGCTGGTGATCTCGATGACCTTCTGCTCGCGCTGGGCGCGGCGCAGCGTAGCCTCGAACAGCCGCGCGTTCTGCACGCCGACGGCGATCTGGTCCGCCAGCACTTCGAGCACGGTGATGTCGTCACGGCTGAAGGCGTTCGGCTGGCCGTGGCGGATGACGATGGCGCCGAAGACCTGGTCGCCGATCATGAGCGGCAGCCCGAGTTCGGACTTGGCGTCCGGCAGGAACGGGGTCACGCTGAAGTACGGGTCGTCGCCCTCGGCCGACGCGGCGTAGGCGTTGCCGGACTGCGTGACATAGCCGATGACGCTCGCCGATCCGACCGGCACCTGATGGCCTTCGGCCAGCAGCGCCTCGGCCCCCTTGCCGGCGGCGGCTTCGACGATGGCCGTCGAGGTGTTCCAGTCGAGGCGGTAGACGGCGACGTGGTCGTAGCCGAATCGGTCGTGCAGCAGGTGCACGGCGCGCGACAGCAGGGTGGCGCTGTCGAGCTGGCTGGTGGTCTCGCGCGAGACGTCGGCCGCCGCCTGGAGTTGCACCGCCCGTCGCCGGATCTCCTCCATCAGGCGCGCCTGTTCCAGCGCGCTGGCCAACTCCTCGGCCACCGCCTCCAGAATGACTTCGTCCTCGCGATCGAGCTGGGCGCCGGCGCGGCCGAGGACGTCGAGCGCGCCGATGATTTCGCCGCGGACCTCGATCGGCGCCGCCAGGCTCGGCTCGTCACCGACAGGCGCGGCGCCCGGCTGGAACGTGACCTCGTTGGCGGTCGTCGAGCGCGCCCGCAAGATCTGCTGCCAGGCCTCGGCCGCCTGCTGGCGGTAGAGGCTGTCGAGCTCGTGCAGGCTGCGCTGCGACTCCTCGGCCAGGCGCGCGTTCTCGAGCGCCGCCGCCAGAGGCACGGCCAGCAGCCGGAGCAACTCGACGTCGTCGGGCGAGGTCATCTCGCGCGAGACGGCCAGCGCCCCGATCGTTCGACCCGGGGCGACCAGCGGAACGGCGATCGTCGTCGCCGCTTCGCCGAATCGGCCGGCCTCCCGCTCCTGGACAATCTCGTTGTGCGCGATCGCCTTCCCCAGGAGGCCCTGCCCGATGGGCAGGACCATCCCGAGGTCCGGCGGGCTGGGATCGAACTGGTCGGCGGCGCTGCGAATGACGATCGCATCGCCTTCGACCAGGCCGAGCAGGGCGCGCGGGAAGCCGAAGGCATGGCAGATCTCGCCCGTCACCTGGAGCAGCATCTGATCGTACGACGTCTGCTGCGCCAAGCGGGCGGTCACCTCGATCACCCGCTGACGGTCGGCCGATTGCCGGCTCAGGCTGTCGACCAGGCGCGCGTTCTCCAGCGCCGTGGCCAGCTGGTCGGCCATCGTCTGCAGAACGACGACGTCGCTTTCCTCGAAGGCATTGGGCTCGGTGCTCTGCACGTCGAGGGCACCCAGGATGCGCTCGCCGAGGCGCAGCGGCAGGGCGACCTCGGACCGCGTATGCGGCAGGTCGGGGTTGGCGAAGTGGACGGCGTCGGCGCCGACGTCGAGGGCGATGCGCGGCTTGCCCGTGCCGGTGGCGTAGCCGACGATGCCGACCTTGCCGACCGCCAGGCGGTGACCGCGCTCGAGCATGCGCCGGCCACCCTCGGACGAGGCGGCGCGGAGTACGGCGTCGTCGCCCTCGACCAGGAAGATCCCGACGTGGTAGTACCCGAACCGGTCGGAGATCAGATGGACGACCTGGTCGAGCAGGGCATCGACGTCGCGGATCAGCGCCGCGTCGCGCGCCACCTCTGAGGCGGTGCGGATCTGGCGCGTCCGCTCGGCGACGCGCTCTTCGAGGGAGCGGTACATCGTCGCCAGCTCGCCGGCCATGAAATTGAACGACTGCGCCAGACGGCCGACCTCGTCGGCGCGCTCGATCGGCACCCGCTGCTCGAACTGGCCGCGCGCCAGGTTCTCGACGACGCCGGTCAGCGTCGTCAGCGGGCGCAACGAGCGGCGGGTGGCCAGCGGCACGAGGAAGACCACCGCCAGGATCGTCACCTGAAGCAGAATGACGAAGAACGGCGTCAGGCTCGTCAGGCCGGCGTAGACTTCGTCCTGCGGCACCTCCAGGACGACGCCGATTCCCTGGTCGGCGGCCCATTCGTAGGCCCCGACGACCGGCAGATCGCCCAGGCTGACGTACTCGGCGAACCCCTGGCCATGCTCCGGCCCGAGGCGGAACACCGGGTGCGACACTCGCGTCAGCACCTCGGGCTCGGTCGCGAACAGGTACTCGGGAACGGTCGCCACCAGGTCCGGTGCCACGGCCAGGTAGGTGCGGCCCGGGCGCTGACCCGAGGCAGCGCGCTCGCCCCACAGGGCCTGCATCGCATCGAGCAGGCGCTTGACGTGCTGGCTGCGGTTGACGCCAATCAGGTAGGCGTCGACCTCGTCGCCGCGGGCGCGAATCGGCGCCGAGGTCACGATCGCCAGGCCGCCGGGCGCGAACAGGCGATCGTCGTACACCGGAGTCGTCGCCACGCGGTCGAGCGGCAGCCGGCCGCGCCGCACGGCGTCGGCGATGTGGCCCTCGATGCTCTGGTCGGAGGCGACCAGGACCTGTTGATCCGAGGCGCGCACGACCATGACGACGGTGAACCGGACGTCGCCGCCCGTCGCCTGCAGCGAGCGCAACGCGTTGAACAGTTCCGAGCGGGAGGCGAACGCGCCGGGCGTGATCAGCAGGTTCCGCGTCGGCCCGACGACGCCGGCCGATTGGGCGGTACCGGCGACGAGCTCCTCGCGGGCATGGGCCCAGGATTGGAGAATCTTGTTCTGCGCGGCGACGACGCCCGAGAGTTCGGTCGTTGCCTGGTGGCGCACGAGCTGCTGGGCCCGCAGGTAGGCCGCGACGCCCATCGCCACCAGGGGGAGGATCACCAGCGGGATGAGAGCCACGGTCAGGCGGGCGCTCAGGCTGGTCGTGCGGCGAGGCAGGACGGCGGTGGTGGTCACGGGGTATCCTGCGGCGGTCCGCCGAGCGGGCGAGGCGCGGCCGGCGCCTCGCCGAGCCGGACGGAGGCGCGGGCGGCATTCAAGGCGCGGGCGATCTCACGCGTCGTGGTGTCGAGGATGGTGCGCATGTCGGGGGCGCGGCGCATCCGGCTGGTGATCTCGTGGATCAGGCGCTCCCGTCGCGCTGTGCGCTGAGTCTCTTCGATCAGGCGATGGTTCTGGATGGCGGTCGCCACCTGACTGGCGATGGTCGCCAGCAAGGCGGCGTCGTCGTCGGTGAAGCGGCGCTCGGCGCGCCGGTCCTGCATGACGAGGATGCCGATCAGGTTTTCGCCGGCGAGCAAGGGCGCGCCCATCCAGGAAAGCGGCGCCGGCTGAGGCACGTCGATTCCCAGGGCCGCCGCCTGACCTTCGAGGTCTTCGGTCAGGGTCAGCGGCTGGCGGGTGCGAAGAACGTAGGCCGCCAGGTCGTTGCCCAGCGGTTCCAGCGGACGATCGCCGACGTCGCCGTCCACGGCCAGGAACGGATAGGCGATCTGGTCGGTGGCCGGGTCGTAGAGCCCGATCGCCAGGTCGGTCCTGGGGAGGACCTGCGACATCTGCGCGTATACCACCCGGTAGAGCGAGTCGAGGCGCAGCAGCTGGGAGACGGCCTGCGAGACCCGGTTGACGACTTCCAGTTCGGCGACGCGCCGCTGTTCCTCGGCGTACTGCCGCGCGCTCTCCAGCGCCAGCCCCACCTGGGCCGCCGTGGCCTCGATCAGGTCGAGGTCGTCGCGTTTCCAGGGCTCGGCCTCCGGGGGTCGACGGGCGGCGATCGTGGCCATGGCTTCGCCGCGCACGAGCACCGGCACCGCCACCTCGCGACCGTCGTCGGCGATCGCCGGTCGGCCGCTCTCCATCGCCTGCCGCGCCAGCGTCACGCTCGCCTCGCGGAATTCGCCGTCCTCGGCCCCGACGCGCAGCATGGTCGGGACGCCGGCGCGGGCGAAACGGCCCCACGACTCGCGCGCCCGGCCGCGCACCAGGCCCTCGGCGCGCGACAACTCGTCTTCGGTCTGGCGGACAAGGCGGGCGTTATCGATGGCGATGGCCAGCTCGCCGGCGATGGCTTCGAGCGCCCGCACGTCCTCTTCGGCGAAGGCGTTGAGCTCGGTACTCTGCACGTCGAGAACCCCGATCAGCCGCCCGCCAACGATCATCGGCAGGCCGAGCTCGGACTTGGTCTCGGGCAGGAGCGGGTTCTTGAAGTGGAACGGGTCGCGCGTCACGTCGTTCGAGACGCGCGGCAGCCGATTGCCGGTGACCCAGCCGACGATGCTGGCCGACCCCACGGCCAGCCGGTGGCCGCGCGACAGGAGGGCCCGACCGGCTTCGCCCGTGCTGGCGCTCAACACCGCCCAGGCGCCCGTCTCGTCGAGGGTGAAGACCGAGGCGTGGTAGAAGCCGAAGCGGTCTCGAATCAGGTCGACCGCCTGGATCATCAACGGCGCCGGATCCGGCGACTGGACCGCGATGCGGGCGATTTCGGCCGTTGTCTGGAGCTGCAGGGCGCGCCGCTCGGCGGCGCGGGCGCGCTCGGCCACCAGCCGTTCCAGGTTGGCCCGCACCGCCTCGGCCTCGGCCGCCAGATCCCCGATGCGTCGCAGGGTGGCCCGCAGCACGCCCTCCAGCAGTCCCACCGGAAGGGCGACCAGGAAGGCAGTCAACAGGAAGACCGCGCCCGACGAGAGCCACGAGGAAAGCCGGGTCGAGGGCATGACCGACGGGTTGAAGGGGATCGTTCCCGTCGTCATCCCGAAGGCCACGGCGGCGGTCGCCGCCAGGCTCAGAAGCAGTGTGACGATCGCGCCGCGCGCGCCGAACAGGACGACGCCCAGAGCGCAGAAGGCGACCAGGAGCACGCGGCCGCTGCCCGGCAGGCCGGTGGCAACCATGGCGTCGACGGCCAGGACGAAGATCACGGCGACAGCCGCGCCTCCCCGCAGGCCGGCTCGGAGCCTGCGCGTCAGGGCCAGGCCGAGAACGATCAGGTAGGCGCCGCCGAAGAGCGCCAGCCGGTAGACCGGCCCGGTCGGCAGGACTGCCAGCGAGGCTGCGATGGCGGCCGGCAAACCGAGAACCGCCGCCGCGGCCAACGCCGCGTTGAGCAGCGGGTCGCGCCAGGCGGCCGTACTTTCGAGCGCCGCGGGGCTCGATGGGAGTTCGGGCTGGAACCACCGACGGATGCGGTTCACGGCCGCCTCTCGAGGGAAGTCTGTCGCCGATCAGCCGCGCCCATCATCGCCCGCACCTTGGACGCCTTCCGACGCCAGCGTGATCATGATTTCGGGCTGCCCCAGCACGCGATGCAGAGTGTGGGCGGCCGTCTCCAGCACGCGCTCGACGTCCATCAACCCGCTGAACTGGCCGGTGACGGCGCTCATCAGCCGGGCGCGTTCGGCCGCCAGCGCCGACTCCTGGGCCAATCGCGCGTTTTGAATCGCCGCCGACAACTGGTCGGCCAGCGCCTGCAGCACTTCCATGTCCTCCGGTCGGAAGGCGTTGGGCTCCTTCGACTGCACGTCGAGCGCGCCCAGCACCCGCCCGGCGACCTGGAGCGGCACGGCCGCCTCGGAACGCGTTTCCGGCAACAACTCGTTCTTCAGGTGGATCGGATCGCGGCCGACATCGGTGGCGATGCGTCCCTGGTTGTTGGCCGTCACCCAGCCGATGATCGACTGCGAACCGACCGCCAGCGAGTGCCCGCGTGCCTTGAGCAGCGCGCCGACGTCGCCCGTCGACTCGCGCACCACCGCCTGCTGGCCCGACTCGTCGAGCAGGAAGATCGTGACGTGATAGTAGCCGAACCGGTCGCGGATCAGCTCCACGGCGCGTCGCAGCAGGTCGTCGAGGTTGGTGATGGAGGTCGCCGCCCGTGCCACATCGGCCGCCGTGCGGACCTGCCGGGTGCGCTCCTCGACCCGCGCCTCGAGCGTGCGGTACAGGCCGCGCAGCTCCTCCGCCATGCGGTTGAAGGCGGCGGCCAGCGCGCCGATCTCGTCGGCGCGCTCGATGGGGACGCGACGATCCCACTCGCCGCGCGAGATGTCTTCGGCGAAGCGCGTCAGCTGCGACAGCGGGCGCAGCAGGCGGGTCGTCGTCACGATCACGATGACCAGCGTCGCCAGGCCGGCGACGATCACCAGCGCCACGATGAAGGGCGCCAGGCCGAGAAGTTCACTGAAGATATCGGACGCCGGCAGTTCGAGCGCCACCCCCAGGCCCCACTCCGGCGCCCACTGAAAGGCGCCGATGCTGTCGATGCCGGCGCCGGGATCTTCGTATTCGTAGGAACTGCTTTCCGACCGGGCGGCGAGGTCGAACACCGGGTGGTCGCTGCCGGCCTCGGCGACCGGGTCCATCGAATAGCGCGAAAGCTGAATGCGGACGTCCGGCGCGAGCGCCAGGAAGGCCGTGCCGCGCTCCACGCGGTAGATCCCCTGGGTCTGCCACAGGACCTGCATGTCCTCCATCAGGGCGCCGAGGCGCAGGCCGCGGTTGACGCCGAGCAGCAGCCCCGCGGTCTCGCCGCTGACGGGGTCGCGGACGGGCGTCGTCGTCACAATCGCCAGGTTGCCCGGGGCGAGCAGCGAATCGTTGTAGATTGGAGTCGTCGCCAGGCGGTCGACCGGCACGACCGCGTCGCGCACGGGCGCCAGCACCTGGCCTTCGACTTCCGGGCTCGTGGCCGAGACGATCTGACCGTCGGGCAGGTGGACGAACATGACTTCGCTGAACAGCGTAACGTCGCCTCGCTGGACGAGGCTTTCGAGGGCCACGCGCAGGTCCCGCTGCGCGGCGGCGAAGGCGGCCGAGCCCGGCTGGGCGGCCATCATCGCGTCCAACGGAGCATTCAGCTGCGCGCGCTGCGATCCGAGCTGGAGGTGCTGCTCCCTCAGGCGCGACCAGGCCCGCATGACTTCGAGTTGTGCCTCGGTCAGGGCAGCCAACTGCGACTTGGCCTGGCTCTCCAGAATGTCGCGGGCGCGCAAGTAGGCGCCGCCGCCCATCACCAGCAGCGGGATCAAGACGAGCGGAAGGAGAACCAGCGCCAGGCGCGTGCCGAGGCCGAAGCGTATCCCGCGGGCGGCGGAGGCCGCGGCGGCGGTCGTCATCCCAGCTCCCACACCGGCTCGCCCTCCAGGGCGCGCCGGACCTGGTCGGGGAAGCGATCCGGATCGAGCGGCTTGCCGATGAAGCCGTCGAAGCCCGCCGCCCGGGCGCGGCTCAGCTGGTCTTCGGTGGCGTAGGCCGTGACGGCGACCACCGGAACCGACCGAAGCCGTTCCGAGGCGCGCAGCTTGTGAAGCGCCTGATAGCCGTCCTCGTAGGGCAGACGGATGTCCATCAGGATCAGGTCGACCCGGGGCAGGGTGTCGGCGTACTCGACGACCTCGAACCCGGACGTCTTCCACTCGCAGGTCACGCCCAGGAAGCCGAGCATGCGCGCCATCAGGACGAAATTCGAGACGTTGTCTTCGACGATGAGGACGGTGGCGTCGCGAACGGCGGTCGTCATCCTCGGGCCTCCAGCAGGCTCGTCGGTTCGGGTTGCAAGAAGCGTGCGATCTGAGTCGGGAGGGTGTCGACGTCGATCGGTTTCTGGATGTAGCCGTCGCAGCCGGCCGCCAGGCTACGCTCCCGGTCGCCGCGCATCACGTTGGCGGTGATGGCGATCACCGGGACGTGCCGCAGTGCCGGGTAGGACTTCAGACGGGAGGCGAGAGTCAGCCCGTCGACATGGGGCATGTTGATGTCCAGCAGCACCAGGTCCGGCTGCTGGCCCAGGGCAAGTTGGAGGCCCTCGAAGGCGTTGGCGGCTTCCAGCACGTCGTACCCCTCGGCGAGCAGGATCCTCCGAACCAGGGTCCGATTCTCCGGATTGTCTTCGACGCAGAGAATCCTGGGCACAAGCCGTACCCTCCCGGGTGCCGGAGCCCTCCAAGCGCCACCAAATTATACCAACCGGCCTCTCCTCGACGGCTTTACAGGGACATTACAGAAGCCGTCGGCCGTCCGTGAAGTCTTCGCCCCGGCCGGGCAGGCTGGCGCTGTCTCGAGGTACGGTGGGTGGGGGGTCGTGACGGGCGTGTCCGTGGTCAAGTGAAAGCCGCCAGGAGCCTCTGGCGGCTGATCGCTGAAGGCTAGGCCGGATCCGAGGAGCGGGTGATGGGATTCGAACCCACGAATGGTAGCTTGGGAAGCTACTGCCTTACCACTTGGCGACACCCGCGCGGAGGCTGATTATACCAATCCTCGTTTGGCCAGACGCCGTCGCACGATATCGAGCGCCGCCGAGGCCCCCCACGCCGGAGCGTTCTCGGGAGGGCCGCCGTAGCTCCCTTGCCACGCGAAGACCCCGTCCGGCGAGCACCACCGGACGCGGATGGCGGCCTTCGAGCCTTCGCGGCGAATCTCCAGCACGAGGCATGCGTCGGCGCCGGCCCGATCCATCCACTGCCGGATCGCGTCTTCGGTGGGCGACGGCGCATCGGCGGCGAAGACGAGCCCTCCCCTCCAGGCCGCTGCGCCGTCGAGCGCGGCCGCCAACGCGCCGCGCGTGCCGAGCTCGATGGTCGCCAGGCTCCAGCCTTGCGCCTCGATCGCCGCCCCGACGACGCCTTCGAGCGTGTCGCCGTCGACGCCGTAGATCGCCTCGCCGAGTCGCCGCCGGACTTCGGTCTCGACCGGGGAGATCGCCACCACGGCCTCTTCCGGCGTCGCCGCCTTGGCGGCGACGCGGATATCGATTCGGCCGGGATGCGCCAGCACGCCGACCGTCGGATGAGGCAGCGCTTCGAGGTCCTGAATCCGTTCGTCGACCCACGATTCGCCGACCCCGGCCGCCCGCAGGATGCGGGCCACGAGGATCGTCGCCGACCCCTGGCGCGCCTGCAGGTAGGGGATGACCTCGTGGTCGAGCATCCAGCGCATCTCGGCCGGCACACCGGGTAGGGCGATGAGGCAGGAGGAGCGATGCTCGACGACGAATCCGGGCGCCGTCCCGACCGGATTGCGGATCGGGCGCGCCCCCTGTGGCAGGTACGCCTGACGGCGGTTGTTCTCCGTCGGCGTGCGGCCGAAGCGGGCGAATCGTTCCTGGATGTCGTCCCACAGGTCCGAGTGGAACTCGAGGCCAACGCCGAGCGCCTCGGCCACCGCCTCGCGGGTGGGGTCGTCCACCGTCGGCCCGAGCCCTCCGGTTGTGATGACGGCCTCCGAGCGTGCCAGGCCCTCCCGAATCGCCTCGGCGATGCGCCCGATGTTGTCGCCGACGGTCGACGTGCGGAAGACGTCGACGCCGATCCGGCGCAGGGCGGCGGCGATCGTCGGCGTGTTGGTGTCGACGACGTCGCCGAGCAGGAGTTCGGTGCCGATGGTCAGGATTTCGGCGGCCATGACGAAGCCCGTGCGCCAGGCGATGCCCGGAGGCGCCTCACCCTTCGGCGGAAGGATCGTGCGCCTCGTGCATCGCCCGGCGGCGCCGGTCGACCTCCCCCGTCAGATGACGTTGTATTCCCGAACCAGCCGGCCCTCGGCGAAGCGCGCCAGGTCCAGCATCGAGACGTCGACCGTGACGGCCCGCCCGACGGTCAGGAACTCGGACATCAGCCGGCCGGCGATCGGCCCGTGCATGAACCCGTGGCCGGAGAATCCGCCGACGACCCACAGACCTTCGACCGGGGTCGGCCCGAAGATCGGGTGCGCGTCCGGCGAGACCTCGTACAGGCCGGCCCATCCGGCGCGGCGTCCGGCGCGCTCGAGCACCGGCATCCGGCGGGCGGCCGCCTCGAGCGCTTCCGCTTCCCAGTCGGGGTCGATCGACTGGTCGAACCCCGGCGGCTGATTCGGGTTCGACATGCCGGTGAGGATTCCGTCCCCTTCGCGATGGAAGTAGAGGGAGCGGGCGAAGTCGATGACGAACGGGAAGTCGGGCGGCAGGTCGGGGATGGGGGTAGTGGTCACCATCTGACGCCGCACGGGTTGGATCGGCACCTCGACCCCGGCCAGTGCTGCGACCTGCCCCATCCACGGACCGGCGGCGACGACGATCTCGCGGCAGGCGATCCGGCCGCCGGTCGTCTCGACGGCGCTCACCCGGCCGCCCGTGAGCGCGATGCCGGTGACGGCGCATCCGGTCACGATTCGCGCTCCGAGGTCACGCGCCCGCGCCGCGTATCCCTGGACGACGCTGTGGGGGTCGGCCAGGCCGTCCCGAGCGTGGAACGTTCCGGCGAGGGCATCGTCGAAGCGCATCGTCGGGAGGCGCCGCCGGACCTCGTCCCCGGCCAGCCATTCGGTGGCCACGCCGAGCGAGCGCTGGAGCTCGACGTTCCTGCGGAAGGCGGCCGCATCGCGTTCGTCGGTCAGGACGAACAGGTAGCCGCACGGCCGGTACTGAGGGTCGACGCCGGTCTCGTCGCGAAATCGCTCGAGCATCGGCAGGCTGTGCAGCGAGAGCCGGATGTTGACTTCGGTGGCGAACTGATAGCGAACGCCGCCGGCGCAGCGTCCCGTGGCGCCCTGGCCGAGCAGCGGCTCGCGCTCGAGCACGACAAGGTCGCGGCGACCGGCCTGCGCCAGGTGATAGGCCGTGCTGACGCCCATCACGCCTCCGCCGACGATGACGACGTCGGCGGAGGCGGGGAGGTCGTGTGTTGGGTTCATGGCCGCGCGTGGATTCTAACCCCCGCCCTGAGCCTGCCCCGTTCGCCCGGACCCGTCGAAGGGGGAACGGGGGAGGGAGAGCGGCTCCTACAGGTCGATCACCTGTCCGAGCCCGAGGTTCTGGGCGTTGCGCACGGCCCGGCCGGCGGCCACCGCATCCTGCACCGCCAGCCCGACCGACTTGAAAAGAGTGATCTCGTCGGCGCTCGTCCGCCCGGGTCGGGTACCGGCGGCGACCTCGCCGATCTCGCCGACGATCGACGCCTCGCTGATCCGGCCGGCCCGCAACGGCTGGATCAGGTCGCCGGCCTCCGCCAGCGCGGCGCGTTTCGAGTCGACGAAGATCCGCGCGCGGGCCACCGTCGCCGCGTCGATCTCCTGCATCTCGGGCGTGAAGGCGCCGATGGCGTTGATATGGACTCCGGGCGCGAGCGCCGCGTCGGGGAACACGGGGGTCACCGATGTCGTCGCCGTGCAGACGACGTCGGCACCGCTCACGGCATCCTCCGGCGAGGCCGCGACACGGACCGAGGCCTCGACGCCGGCCTGCTGTGCCAGCTCTCCCCTCATCCGATCCGCGCCGGCCGGGTCGAGGCTGAAGATGCGGATCTCGTGGATCCGTCGCACCGCGCACAGCGCCAGGACCTGCGTGCGGGCCTGAACGCCGCTGCCGAAGATGGCCAGCGTTGCCGACTCGGGCCGCGCCAGGAGGTCGGAGGCGGCACCCGAGGCGGCGCCCGTTCGCAGCGCGGTCAGCGAGGCGCCCTCGATCAGGGCCAGCGGCGCGCCGCTGGCCGGGTCGAGCGCCACGACCAGGGCGTGCAGAGTCGGCAGGCCGCGGGAGGCGTTGCCGGGAAAGACGCTGACGACTTTGACCGCCAGATCCCCGGTCGGCGCGACGAGGGCGGGCATGAACAGGGTGGCGCCGCCGCGGTCCGGAACGTCGAGGCGGGTGCGCAGCGGGACGTCGGCCTGGCCCGACGAGAACAGGGCGAAGGCGGTTTTCATCGCCTGGATGGCTTCCGCCATCGGCAACGCGCGCTGGAGATCGGTGGCGTTCAGAACGCGAAGCCGCATGTCTCGCGACTCGGAAGACGAAGCCGCGTCCCGCCGCGCGGCGGGACGCGGCGCAGGCGCAGGGAGGCTCAGCCGATGCCGAGGTAGGCCTTCTGCACGACGGGGTTCTTGCGCAGGGCCTCGGCGGTGTCGCTCAGGACGATCTGCCCGGTCTGGAGCACATACCCGCGATGGGCCACCTGGAGCGCCATGTGCGCGTTCTGCTCGACGAGCAGGATCGTCGTGCCTTCCTTATTGATCTCGCGGATCGTGTCGAAGATGCCCTCGACCAGGATCGGCGCCAGGCCCATCGACGGCTCGTCCATCAACAACAGCCGGGGGTGGGCCATCAGGGCGCGTCCGGTCGCCAGCATCTGCTGTTCGCCGCCGCTCAGGGTCCCCGCCACCTGGTGGCGGCGTTCCTTGAGCCGCGGGAAGAGGTGGAAGACGCGCTCGAGGTCGCGTGCGATCCCGGCCCGGTCCTTGCGGGAATAGGCGCCCATGTCGAGGTTCTCGTCGACCGTCAGGCGGCCGAAGATGCCGCGCCCTTCGGGGACCATGGCCACGCCTTTGAAGACGATCTCGTGGGCCTTGTAGCGCCGCAGGTCTTCGCCCTCGAAGATCACGCCGCCCTGCCGCGGGCGCAGCAGCCCGGTGATCGTCTTGAGCGTCGTGCTCTTGCCGGCGCCGTTGGCGCCGATCAGCGTCACGATCTCGGCCGGCTCGACCGAGAGCGAGATGCCCTTCAGGGCGTGGATGTTGCCGTAGTAGGTATGGATCTGGTGGACTTCCAGGATCGGCATGGCGCGCTCCGCTCAGTTGGCCCGCGCCAGCTGGCTGGCGGCGCCGCGGCCGAGGTAGGCCTCGATGACGCGCGGGTCGGACTGGACCTCGGCCGGCGTCCCTTCGGCGATCTTCTCGCCGTAGTCGAGGACGGTGACCTTCTCGGAGATCCCCATGACCACGCGCATGTCGTGCTCGATGAGCAGGATCGTGATCCCCAGCTCGTCGCGCAGGCGGCGGATGAAGGCCGTCATGTCGGCCGTCTCCTGCGTGTTCATCCCGGCGGTCGGCTCGTCGAGCAGCATCAGTTTCGGACGGCTGGCGAGCGCCCGGGCGACCTCGAGCCGCCGTTGGTCGCCGTACGGCAGGCTCTTCGCCAGTCGGTCGCCGCGTCCCTGAAGTCCCACGAAGCGCAGCAGCCGCCGCGCTTCGTCCAGCGCCTCCTGCTCCTCGCGCCGGACGCGCGGCGGGCGGAACAGCGCCCCGACCAGCCCGGACCGCAGGTGCGGCTCCTGCCCGACCAGGATGTTGTCGAGCGCCGTCATGTTCGGGAACAGGCGGATGTTCTGGTAGGTGCGGGCGATCCCGAGCCGCGTGACCCGGTCCGGCGACAGCCCGACGAGCGAGTGACCGTCGACGGAGATGTCGCCCGACTCCGGCCGGTAGAAACCCGTGATGCAGTTGAAGAACGTCGTCTTGCCGGCGCCGTTGGGGCCGATGACGCTGTGGATGGCGCGCTCCTCGACCTCCAGGTCGAAATCGCTGACCGCCACCAGACCGCCGAAGCGCTTGACGAGCTTGCTGGAACGAAGCAGGACCATGGGTGTCTCCTGGCCGCGGCGGTCAGGCCACCGCCTCGACGGAGACCTCGGCGACGGCGGCCCCCTCGGTCTCGGCGGCCGGAACCTCGTGCAGCTCGCGTCGGCGGGCGGCCTCCGGCCATAGCCCTTCCGGCCGGAAGAGCATCATGGCGATCAACACGGCGCCGAAGACGAAGTAGCGGAAGTCGGAGAACTCCCGCAGCAGCTCCGGCAGACCGATGAGCGCCAGCGACCCGACGATCACGCCCGGGATCGAGCCCATGCCGCCGATGATGACGATCGACAGGACGTTGATCGACACGAGCAAGTTGAGGCTGTGCGGGTAGACCGTACCCAGTCGCGCGGCGGAGACGGCTCCCGCCAGACCGGCCAGCGCCGCGCCGGTGGCGAAAGCCAGCAGTTTGGTCGGCACCAGGCGGATGCCCATGGCCTGCGCCACGTCCTCGTCTTCGCGCATCGCCATCCACGTCCGCCCCAGGCGCGAGTCTCGCAGGCGGATGGTAATGAAGACTCCAACGGCGGCGAACAGGACGATGACGTAGTACAGCGTCTGCGGCGTGTTGGCGACGACGGAGGCGACGGTCGGCACGCCGACCTCGACGATTCCCTGTGAGCCGCCGATGAACGACTTCAGGAAGTCGCTCAGCGCCAGGATGCGGACGATCTCGCCGAAGCCGAGCGTGACGATCGCCAGATAGTCGCCGCGCATGCGCAGCACCGGGATTCCGAGCAGCACCCCGGCCAGGATGCTCAGGCCGACGGCGAAGGGCAAGGCCTCCCAGAACGTCAGCCCGAGGCCCCACACGATCTGGCCGGCTTCCGGCCCGATGGCGGTCGTCGTCAGGACGCCCATGGTGTAGGCGCCGATGGCGAAGAAGGCGACATAGCCCAGGTCGAGCAGTCCGGCGTAGCCGACGACGATGTTCAGGCCGAGCGCCATGAGCAGGAAGATGCCGACGTAGTTCGTGATGTCGCTGATGATCGAACCCAGCGCCTGGGGCAGGACGAGCACGAGCAGGAGCAGCACGAGCAATCCGCCGTAGCCCAGCCCGCGCCGCGAACGCTCCGGCAGGCGCCGCGAGCGTGCCTCGACGGCCGAGCGCACCGTCCGCCCGTAGAAGGAGATGGCCCCCGCCACGACGAAGCTCGCCGCGGCCCCGACGGTGGTCAGGCCGTTCTCCACGCCGGTGGCGAACATCCAGGCCGTGGCGCCGGCCACGGCCGGCATGTTGCCGAGCGTGATTCGGATCAGGTCCTCCAGGAGGCCGAGCGTGGCCACCAGGATGATCCCGGTCACGACCGCCCGGCGCAGGCGGGAGGGCAGCAACTGCAGCACGGAACCGGCCACGCCTCCGACGGCGCCGGCGCCGAGCATGTACAGGTACGAGCCGGGTGCGGCCCGGCCGAATTGGAGCGTCTCGAACAGCGCCGGCGAGATGTTGGGGAAGACGGTGCGCAGGTTGACCTGCTGGCCGAGGACCACCAGGCCCACCAGGGCCAGTTCGGTCACGACGCCGACGAGCAGGCCGCCGAGGACCCTCAGCGGGGCGGCGCTGCCGGCCGACCGGCCGGCAGCGAGCGACGAGAACACCAGGATGATCGACAGGATCAGCAACTCGCCGAGGGAAATCAGCCGCGCCACGATATCGCGCTGGCTGAAGGCCTGCACCATACCCATCACCGAAAGCAGCAGCGCCACCAGCCCGGAGACAACCGCCAGCTGGAGGATCGTCGTGGCGCGGAACGAGCGTGTGGCTTCCATGTCGTTCGCCTCCTACGCCTTGGCGCGGGCCAGGCGCTCCCCGAGGATGCCGGTCGGGCGCAGGATCAGAATCAGGACCAGGACGGTGAAGGCGATGGCGTCCTTCAACTGATAGGGGGCGGGCACCCCCAGGCCGTCGAGGAACAGGATCGTTCCCACGGATTCGGTCACCCCCAGCACCAGGCCTCCCAACATCGCCCCCGGGATGTTCCCGATCCCGCCGAGCACGGCGGCGGTGAAGGCCTTGATGCCGGGGATGAAGCCCATGTAGAACGTCACCTGGCGGAAGACCATGGCATACAAGACGCCGGCCAGCCCGGCGAAGAACGCGCCCAGGACGAAGGTGCGGACGATGGCGCCGTCGACGTCGATCCCCATCAGTGCCGCCACATCCTTGTCTTCGGCGACGGCCCGGATCGCCCGGCCGGCGCGGGTGCGCTGCACGTACAGGTACAGGACGAGCATCATCGCCGCCGCCGCCACGATGACGATGACCGAGATCTTGTCGATGTCGAATCCGCCCGGCAGCATCCACTTCCCGGCCAGCGCGGCGAACGTCGGGTAGGAACGGACCTGCGAGCCGAACAGCCCGCGGAAGGTGTACTGGAGGAAGAGCGAGGCCCCGACGGCCGTGATCAGCGGGACCAGCCGAGGCGCCCGCCGCAACGGGCGGTAGGCGATGCGTTCAAGCAGGATGGCGACGACGATCGAGGTCAGCGCGGCGATGATGAAGAGGGCCAGGATGCCGACCAGCGGGTTGCGCTCCATGAAGCCGGAGGCGACCATCCAGCTGGCCGGGAAGTAGCCGATGAAGGCGCCCGACATGAAGACTTCGCTGTGGGCGAAGTTGATCATGCGCAGGACGCCGTAGACCATCGTATAGCCCAGCGCGATGAGTGCGTAGATCGAACCCTGGGTCAGGCCCGAGACCACCAGGTCGAACCATTGCTCCGTCGTGTACTTTTCGGAACGCAAGGTGGCGATCGAGCCAATGACCACCAGCGTCAGGATGGCGGCGGCGATGAGCCACATGATGACGTCGACGAGATCGAACCTCTCAAGGAAGCGTCGCATGCGCTCGGGTCCTTTCCGGAGGCGTCGGCCGGGGAGGGGGAAGGGGCACGGACGGTATCGGTGAGTACGAACGGGACGGGCGGGGTTGGGTCGAGCCGTCGCCGGCCCGACCCAACCCCGCCGGATCGCTCATCCAGGCCCGACGGACGCGGCAAGGGAAGGTCGCATGCGCGAGCCTGGGTCGGAGATTACGGGGTCCAGACCACCGGAGGCGGCCAGTTGCCGCCTGTGATCTCGGCCTCGCTCAACTGGAAGACACCGAGCGCCTCGCCCGTGGCGCAGTCGCCGTTCGCGTCGCAGGAGAGGTTGCCCGTCAGGCCGGGGTAGTCGCGCAGGTTGTACATGTAGTCGCGCAACGCCTGGCGTCCGATGTGGACCGTGCCGTCGGCGTCGACCACGGCCAGCGCTTCGATCGCCTGGAAGAGCATGTTCGTGGCGTCATAGGCGAAGGCGTGGAAGCCGCTGGGCGGCGGGCCGCCGAACTTGGCCTCCCACTTGTCGAGGAACGCCTCGTACTCGGGGCCGGAGACGTACGGGCCGGAGAGGTACATGCCGACCGCGTCGAGCCCGGCGTTCTCCGGGAAGGTGTCGGCCAGCAAGCCGTCGGCGCCCATCAGGATCACGTCCTCGAGCCCGGCGACGTCGTGCGCCTGGTCGGCGATGAAGCCGCCTTCCGGCTCGAAGATCGGGAAGTAGATCAGCTCGGGCGCGCCGGCGGCGATCGACGACAGCACGCCGGTCATGTCGGTGTCGCCGACGTTGATCGCCTCCTGGGCAGTGATCGTGCCGCCCAACTCGGCGAAGACGTCGGCGAAGACTTCCTGCAGGCTCTGCGCGTACGGGCTGCCGTCGTGGATCGTGGCGGCGGACCTCACGCCGAGTTCATTGAAGGCGAACTCGGCCGCGATGCGGCCCTGGAACAGGTCGTTGTGGGCCGTCCGGAAGTAGCCTGGCCAGTGGTCGGGGTGATCCGGATTCGTCAGGTCGGGGTTGGTGTTCGACGGGGAGATCATCAGCATCCCGGCCTGCGAGATCAGCGGCATGGCGGCGCGGGCCTCGCTCGAGCAGTTGGTGCCGATGATCCCGACGATGGTCGGATCGGCCGCCAGCCGGGTGCCGGCCGCCTGGCCGCCCTCGGCGTTGCACAGCGTGTCCTCGCCCGTCAGGGAGATCGGGTGGCCGAGCAGTTCGCCGCCGACGTCGTCGATGGCGATCTCGATCGCGCCGCGGCTGTCCTCACCGAGCGGAGCGGTGGCGCCGGAAACAGTGAGGGCGTAGGCGATGTGGATCGGGTCGCCGGGGGCGATGTCGACGCAGCCGATGGCGTCCGTGCACTCGAACGCTGCCGGCGGAGAGGTCGGTTGGACTGCCGGCGGGGCCGTCTCGGTCGCCGGGGCTGGCGTCGCGCAGGCCGCCAGAACCAGCGCCGTCACGACCAGCAGGGAAAGCAGGGCGAAAGTGCGCTTCATGGTCTTCTCCCTCCTCCAGGGATCAGAATGGGGGTGTGCGTGAGGCATGTCGTGCGACGTAGTGCCGAATGGCAGTCGATGGTCCCGCCCTCACCTCCTTCCGGCAGCGCGCCCGTGCGCGCCCATGGAATTAGGCCGTCTGGCCCCCTAAAGGTTACATTCTAGTCTCGTTCCTCCCAGGGTGTCAACCGCCGACGGGGCAGGGCCCGCTACTCCCAGGGCGCCAATCGCCGATGGCCTTCGCCCCCTCGACCGGCCCCGGCGCTCTTCGAGGCGGCCTGACTTCTCGCGCCACTGCGCCCTCTGCTGCTTGACGCCCGACGCCCGGCTGGCTACCATTCCCGTGGCCCCGCTCGAGTTTCCCCATGCGCATCGGGATGATGCTCGACATGTACACCCCCCACATCAGCGGGGTGACGAACTACGTTCGTCTGAACAAGCGCGCCCTGGAAGCCGCCGGCCACGAAGTGTGCGTCTTCACCTTCGGTGGAGACGCACACGGGGCAGATGAGCCCGGGGTGTATCGCAGCCCGGGGGTCCCGGTCGCCGAGTCGGGCTTCTACCTCGGGTTTCGCTACCGCCGAGCCGCCCGGCAGCGATTGCAGGAAATGGACATCGTCCATGTCCATCACCCGTTTCTCAGCGGCAGTCTGGCCATCCGCTACTGCCGCCATCGCCAGATCCCGATCGTCTTCACCAACCACACCCGCTACGACCTGTACGCCCAGGTCTACCTGCCGATGATCCCCGATCCGCTCAGCCGGGCATTCCTCCAGGCGTACATGCCGACCTTCTGTCGCGAAATCGATCTCACGATCGCGCCTTCGCCGGGCATCCTGACCGTGCTGCGCGAGTTGGGAGTCGACGCGCCGATCGAAGTCGTCCCCAACGGCGTCGATCTGACGCCGTTTCAGGCACCGCAACCCGTGCCGCGCGAGTCGCTCGGCCTCCGGCAAGGCGACCTGGGCCTGATCTATGTCGGTCGGCTCGGCCAGGAGAAGAACCTGACCTTTCTCTTGCGGGCGCTGGCCGGCGTCCGGGCGGCGTCGCCCAATGTCCGTCTGGTGCTCGTCGGCGGAGGGCCGGAGGAGGACAACCTGCGCGGCCTGGCGCACGGGCTTGGGCTGGGGGACTCGGTACACTTCACCGGACGGGTGGACTACGAACGCGTCCCCGGACTCCTCGCCGCATGCGACGCGTTTGTCACGGCCTCGGTCTCCGAGGTCCATCCGCTGTCGGTCATCGAGGCGATGGCTTCCCGGCTGCCGGTCGTCGGGATCGACGCGCCAGGCGTATCCGACACGGTGACCGACGGGGTCGACGGCTTCCTGGCTCCGAACGATCTGGCGGCCTACACGGCCAAGCTCACACGGCTGGTCCGCGAGCCCGACCTGCGGCGGCGAATGGGTGAGGCGGCGCGGCGCACGGCGGAGACCTACGAGATCGGCCGCACCTCGGCTCGCGTCGAGGCCCTGTATCGGTCCCTGGTCGAACGACCCCCGCGACCTGCCCGCCACCGCTGGGAGGACTCGTGGCAGCGGTTGCTCGACCGGCTGACATGAGGACGCGCCTCACCGGCGGATGGGGCGAGTCCGAAGCGGCGCGCTACCTGGCGCGCCTCGGCTGGGAGATCGTCCAGACGAACTGGCACTGCCGCTACGGCGAGATCGACCTGGTGGCCCGCGAGGGCGCAGTGCTGGTGTTCGTCGAGGTCAAGGCCCGCCGCAGCCGGTCGTTCGGCGCGCCGGAGGAGGCCATCACGCCTTCCAAGCGGCGGCGGCTGCTGCGGTCGGCCTGGACCTACCTCGACCAGAACGACCTGCGAGGCGAGGCCTGGCGCATCGACGTCGTGGCCGTCGAGGGTCGACCGGGCCGGGAGCCGACTCGCCTCGATCACTACCGCGACGCGCTGAGCGACGACCCGCAGGCCATGCTGTGACCCGCCCGGTCGTCGTGGCGATCGTCGGGCCGACCGCCGCCGGCAAGAGCGACCTGGCGATTCGCCTCGCTGTGTCGCTCGGCGGCGAGGTCATCTCCGTCGACTCGCGCCTGCTCTATCGCGGCATGGATATCGGCACGGCCAAGCCCTCGGTCGCCGACCGGGCGCGGGTTCCGCACCATCTGATCGATATCGCCGACCCGGATGAGATGTGGAGCCTGGCCCGGTTCCAGCAGGCGGTGCGCCGCGCGATCGAGGACGTCGGAGACCGCGGCCGACTCCCGATCCTGGTCGGCGGAACCGGTCAGTACATGCGAGGGGTCCTGGAAGGCTGGGCGCCGCCGCCACCGGCCGACGCGCAAGTCCGGGCGCGGCTCGAGGCCGAGGCCAGGCGGGGCGGGGCGGCCGCCCTTGTGCGCAGGCTCGAACAGGTCGACCCGGCGTCGGCGGAGGCCATCGACCCGCGTAACGTCCGCCGCGTGATTCGCGCCCTCGAGATCTTCGAGGCAACCGGCGTGCCGGCCAGCCGCCAGCGAGGGCGCGCGCCTCCGCCGTTTCGCGCCCTGCGCGTCGGCTGGACTCGGCCGCGGCCCGAGCTGTACGCCCGGATCGACGCGCGCATCGACGACATGATTCGACTCGGGCTGGTGGACGAGGTTCGGGGACTTCTGGCGCGCGGCTACGCCCGCGACCTGCCCTCGATGTCGGCGATCGGCTACCGCGAGATCGCCGCGCACCTGGCGGGCGAGATCACGCTCGACGAGGCGATCCGGCGCATGCGGCAGGCGACCCGGCGATTCGTGCGTCGGCAGGGGAACTGGTTCCGGGCGGACGATCCTTCGATCCGCTGGTTCACGGCCGGACCGGAGGCCGTGGCGGAGGTCGAGCGCTGGATCCGCGAGGAGACCGCGCCTCCGTCCAGACAGGCGTCCTGAGCCTGTCGCAGGACGCGCCCTGTAGCCCTGGCGCGCTTGAAGCATGCGCCCGCTCATGGCAGGCGAGGTCAGCGCGCCTGCATCCAAACAGGCGTCCTGAGCCTGTCGCAGGACGCCCCCCTGTAGCCGCGGCGCGCCGGAACGATGCGAACGCTCAGGGCAGGGCCTTCACCTCACCCTACATGGACATGACCGTTGCCAGGAGCAGATACACGATCCCGCCGAGTACCGCCGTTACCGGGATCGTCAGCACCCATGCCGTGGCCATGTCGCGCAGGATCCCCCAGCGCACCATGTTGACTCGATCGGCGGCGCCGACGCCCATGATCGACGAGCTCATGACTTGCGTCGTGCTCACTGGTCCGCCGAGCAGCGCTGCCCCGAGGATGACGCCGCCGCTCGAGACCTGCGAGGCCAGCGCGTGCACCGGGCGGATGCGGTAGATCTTGCCTCCCAGCGTCCGGATCAGGCGCCAGCCGCCGAAGAACGTGCCCAGGGCGATGGCGCCGGCGCTGGCGGCGATGACCCAGCCCGGAACATGGAACGTATCCAGCCGCCCCGCCGCTACCAGCGCCATCGTGATCACGCCCATCGTCTTCTGCGCGTCGTTCGTTCCGTGGCTGAGCGCCAGCCCGGTCAGCGTCAGGATCTGGCCGCGCCGGAAGAGCGTGTTGACTCCCGGGCCGGCGCCGCTCACCAGTCGCAGCACCAGCCGCATCGTCAGGTAGCCCGCCGCCATGCCCAGGGGCGGCGAGAGCAGTAGCGCCGCCAGCACGCGGATCAGGCCCTCGACCTGTATCGAGTCGAATCCCTCGGCCAGCACCGCCGCGCCGACCAGCCCGCCGACCAGGGCGTGCGACGACGACGACGGGATGCCGACGTACCAGGTGATCAGGTTCCAGGCGATGGCCGAGGCCAGGGCGGCGGCGATCGCCTGCAACGACAGAACCTCGACGCGCAACAGATCGTCGCCGATGGTCGTCGCGACCGCGACGCCGAACAGGAACGGGGCGGCACCTTCCGAGATCGCGGCGAGGAGGAGTGCCGTGCGCGGGCGCATGGCGTTGGACGAGATCGGCGTCGCCACGACGTTCGAGCTGTCGTGGAAACCGTTCAGGAAGTCGAACGTCAGGGCCAGGGCGATGATGAGCAGGATCATGGGCGAGGGTGGCCTTGTTGGGGCGAAAGTGCTTCGCTCCGCCGACCGGCGAGGGTCGGCCAGAATAGCAGAGACGCGCGCGGCATGTCAACACGGGGGTACCGCCCGCGGCTGCGCCGATCTCAACTGGAGGTTTCGCCGCGGGCGCGGCGCGCCAGCCAGGCGCCGACCCCGTGCACGGCCAGCACCGTCGCCGCGATCGCACCGCCGGGGTAGAGTGCCAGCCACGGCGCGAGGCCCAGGTACGTCCGCGAGGCGTTGAGCATCGAGCCCCACTCCGGGGTCGAAGGCCCCTCGGCCAGGCCGAGAAAGGTCAGCGTCGTGATTCCGGCGAACGCCCACGCGTAGTGCGTCGTCGCCAGCGAAAGGAGGCGCGGCAGGGCGTTGGGAAGCAGGTGCCGGAAGGCAGTCGTCATCTCGCTGGCGCCGAGCGCCGCGGCGGCGCCGACGAACGGTTCGGCGCGAACCTGTATCAACGCCTGTCGTGCCAGCCGGGCGAATCCCGGCGCCAGGCCGAGGCCCACGGCGATGACGACGGTCTCGATCCCGGGTCCGAGGACGGCGACGATCGCCAGCGCCACCAGCAGGCCGGGGATGGCCAACGCTGCGTTGGCTCCTCCGGCGACCGTCGCGTCGGCTGCGCCCCCCAGCCCCTGCGATAGGAGCGCCGCCGCCGTCCCCAGAGCGACGGCGAGGGTGGCCGCGGTCAGCGACGCCGCGAGGCTCACGCGGCCGCCGAAGAGCATGCGCGTCCACTCGTCACGGCCGAGGTCGTCGGTGCCGATCGGCGGGTGGGAGGAGGGGGCGCGCAGCGGCGCCGCGATCGGCTGGATCGGGTCGTGGGCCGTCAGCCAGGGAGCGGCGAGGCACGCCGCGCTGACGAGCGCCAGCCAGGCCGTCGAGACGCCCAGCGACAGCCGTTTCATCCGGCCGCTCGCAGGCGCGGGTCGGCGAAGGCGGAAACCGCATCGGCCAGGATGTGCGTCGAGGTGTAGATCGTCGCCGCGAGCAGGACGAGGCCCTGCACGACGGGGAAATCGCCGGCGAGGATCGACGATACAAGCAGACGCCCCAGGCCGGGCCGGGCGAAGACTGTCTCGGTGACGACGGTTCCGCTGAGCAGCAGCGCGGTCTCGAGGGCCAGAAACGAAATCGCCGAGGGAAGAGCCGGGCGGAACGCGTGCCACATGAGGCGCAAGCCATGCCCGACCCCGCGGGCGCGGGCCGCCAACAAGTAGGTCGAGCGCAGGTTGTCCTCCAGCCCCGACTGAATCACGCGCGCCAGCGCGCCGGACGAGGCAAGGCCGAGCGTCAGCGCAGGAAGCGTCAGGTTGCTGCCGCGCGTCAAGACCAGGAGCGGCGGCGACAGGCCCCCGGCCCACGTCGCCACCCACAGGATGACCACGCCGGTTACCGCCACCGGCACGGCGGTGGCTATGCCGGCCAGGGCGCCGGCCGCTCTTCCGAGCAGCGAAGTCCCGCCCCAACCAGCGAGGACGCCGAGCATGGTTCCGAAGACGGCGGCGGTCACCAGCCCGGCCGTCGCGAGCCGGAGCGTCGATCCCGATTGCTCGGCGATAACCGTCGTCACTGGCCGTTGGGTGTAGAGCGAGCGCCCCAGGTCTCCACGAACGGCGCCCGCCACGTACGCGACGTACTGAGCGACGAGCGGTCGGTCGAGCCCGAGGGCGCGGCGGAGCGCCTCCGCCTGCTGGGCGGTCGCCAACCCCTGTGAGAGCAGGCTCGCCGTCGGATCGCCGGCGGTCAGCCGCAGGGCGAAGAAGGCGATGGTGACGGCGGCCCACAGGGTCAGGGCGCCGAGGACCACCCGGCGGGCTACGACGATCCGGAGCCGGGACGAAGGTCGATCAGGAGAGGAAACCATCCCTGATAGGTGAAGTGCAATCCGTCGACGCGGTCGGAGACGACGACCAGGTTGACATAGTCGCGAATCGGCAGGATCAGGCTCTGGTCCCGGATGCGGAGGGCGGCCTCGGCGTATAGCCGCTTTCGCTCGTCCTGGGAGACGGCCGTCGTCGCCGCGCGCTCGAGCAGGCGGTCGAGCTCCGGGTCGCTGACGTTCGACCAGTTGTAGAGCCTGTCGGAGGCGAACATCGGCCGCAGCACGTCGGGGTCGGTGCCGAAGAAGTTCAGGCCGATCAGGTGGTACTCGCCGCGATCCCTGGCCTCGCGCAGCAGGCCGAAGCCGGCCGCCACCTCGACCTCGACCTGCGCGCCGATCGCCTCCCACGCCGCCTCGAGGAGTTGCGCCACCTCCGGATGGCTTCCCCACGTCGGCGTGACGATTCGCAGGCTCAACACCTCGCTCCCCTTGCGTCGCACGCCGTCGTCGCCGGTCGACCAGCCGGCGGCCTCCAGGGCGGCCTCGGCGCTCCGCACGTCGAAGGCCGGAAACGGTGCCGCGTCGCTGAATGCCCACATGTTGCTCGACAGCGGAGCCTCGGCGACCGGAGAGAACTCGCCGAAGACCGTGCGCACCGCGGCGCGCCGGTCGACGGCCTGAATCAGCGCCCGCCGCACGTTGGGATCGTCGGTCGGCGCGCGCTCCACGTTGAACAGGAACTGAGTCGGCTGGCCGGGAATCGGCACCGGCAAGAGGGTGAACCCCGGCAGGGCGTCGAGGCGCGCCGCGTCGAGCGGCGGGATTTCTCCGAGGATGTCGGCCTCGCCGTTCTCGAGTGCCAGGGCGCGGGTCGCCGGATCGACGTAGAAGCGGAAGACGATCCGCTCGACGGCCGCCGTCCGGTTGACGGCGATGGGCGGGGGCCAGGCGTAGTCCGGGTTGCGCTCGAGCGTCAGGTGATCGTTCGGCACGTACTCGACGAAGCGGTAGGGCCCGGTGCCGACTTGATGGAACGGGTACTCCGCCGGGCCCCAGGTCTGGAGCGCCTCCGGCGAAGCGATCCCGAGGTAGACCTGAGCCAGGGAGTCGAGCAACGGGGGAAAGGGTTCGCTCAGATGGATGACGACGGTGCGCGGGTCCGGGGCCTCGGCGTGTTCGAACGGGCCGAGCATGAAGATCGCCTTCTGCGAGTGGTTGTCGGGATCGACCGTGTATTCGAGGTTGGCAACGACGTCGGCGGCGTCGAACGTCGTGCCATCGTGGAAGGTCACGCCGTCGCGCAGGTGGAAGGTGTAGGTGCGGCCGTCGGGCGAGACGTCCCAGCTCTGCGCCAGATGGGGCAGGATTTCGCCGGTCGCCGGATCCTGGACGACGAGGGTGTCGTAGACCGAAGACAGCGGGATGCCGAGCTCGGCCGAGGCGTTGAGGTGCGGGTCGATGCCCGTCGGCGAGAGGGTCAGCCCGTAGGTGATCGTCGTCGGCCCGCGTGGCGGCGCGCAGGCAGCCAGGGTCGCGCCCAGGACGAGGGTCAGCGAGGCGCGTCGCAGGCGAGTCTTCATGCGTCGGAGGTGACCAGCGTGAGGGCGCCCAGCAGCGCCGCCTCGTCGCCGAGCTCCGCCGGCAGCACCTGAAGGCCTTCGCCGAACGTCGCATCCATGAGCGACTCGCGGAGGGCGCGTTCGACGTGCCCGGTGAACCACTCGCCGGCCCGCACCACGCCGCCGCCGAGGAGAACCCGTTCCGGGTTGAAGACGTGGACCAGCCCGGAAAGGCCGCGCCCGATGGCGTCCGCCGCGTCGTTGAAGACGGCCTTGGCCCGAGGGTCGCCGGCGCGCGCCGCCGCTGCGATGCGTTCCGTCGTGATGGCGGGGCCATCCGCCGGCCCGCCCCCGACTTGGCGGTAGGCGCGGGCGATGGCCGTGCCGGAGGCGATCGCCTCCAGGTGGCCCGCCTGGCCGCACGAGCAGCGCGGCCCGTCGGCCACGAGCGGCAGGTGGCCCAGCTCGCCGCCGAGCCCGCGCCAGCCGCGCACGAGCCGGTCGTCGACGATGACGCCGCCGCCGATTCCGGTGCCGATCGTCAGCAGGATCAGGTGATGGGCCCCACGGCCGCTGCCATGCCCCCACTCGCCGAGGGCCGCCAGGTTGGCGTCGTTCTCGACCTTCACCGGGCAGCCCCAACGCCGCGACAACATCTCGCCGAGCGGAACCTCGTGCCAGCCGGGCAGGTTGGGCGCGTGGTGCACGACGCCCGTCGCCGGATCGAGCGGCCCCGGCGCGCCGATGCCGATGATCATCGCCTCCGCCTCCGGCGCCGACAGCGCCAGGTCTTCGATGGCGGCGTGGATTCGTTCGAGGACGGCCGTCGGCCCGTCCCCGGCGCCCGTCGCTCGACGCGACGAGCGCACGGCGGGTGGCGTTCCGCGGGGGTAGTAGGCCGCCCGGATGTTGGTCCCTCCCAGGTCGACGGCGACCACCGGGCGCATACCCGCGCAGTATATCACGCCGGCCGCGGCGCCGAGCGAAGTAGAATCGCATGCGATGCGCGATTCCATCACGCCGGTACGGCAACAGTACCTGGAGGTCAAACGCCGTCATCCGGAGGCGATCGTCTTCTTCCGTCTGGGAGACTTCTACGAGACGTTCGATAACGACGCGCAGACCGTCGCCCGCGAGCTGGAGATCGTTCTGACCTCGCGGCCGGTGGCGAAGGGCGTCCGTGTGCCGATGGCGGGCATCCCGCACCACGCCGCCGAGACGTACCTGGCGCGGCTGATCGCCCGCGGCTACCACGTGGCGATCTGCGAGCAGGTCGGCGAGGCGCCGGTGCGCGGGCTGTTCCCGCGCGAGGTCGTGCGGGTCGTCACACCCGGGACGGTCCTCGAGCCTGGGCTCCTGCCCGGCGACCAGAACAGCTTCCTGGCGGCGGTGCGGACCGACGGCGCCGCGGCCGGCCTGGCGTTCGTCGACGTCACGACCGGCGAATTCCACGCCGCGCAAGCCGCCGGCGGCGCCGACTTCCTGCGCCACGAGCTGGCGCGCATCGCGCCGCGCGAGGTCCTGGCGCCGGAAGGCCATCGCGAGACCGACGGATGGCCGGGGCATGTAACGCTGCTGCCGGAGTGGAAGTTCGACGCCGGGCGGGGCGAAGCTGCCCTGCTCGACCACTTCCGCGCCGCCACGCTCGATGGTTTTGGCCTGGGCGACAAGCCCCTGGCCGTCGGCTGCGCCGGCGCCATCCTCGACTACCTGCGCGCCACGCAGCCCCTGGCCGCCGACCTGCTGACCGGGATCTCCACCTACACCGTCACCGATTTCATGCTGCTCGACGCGGCCACGCGGCGTAACCTCGAACTGACGGAGTCGCTGCGCGGCGAGTTGCGGGGCTCGCTGCTCGGCGTGATCGACGCCACCGTCACGGCGCCGGGCCGGCGGCTGCTCCGGCAGTGGATCGGCAAGCCGCTGGTCGACGCCGAACGGATCGAACGGCGGCTCGATCTGGTGCAGGCGTTCGTCGACGACGGGCTTTGGCGGGCCGAGGTGCGCCAGACGCTCGACGGCCTGGCGGACCTCGAGCGGCTGACGAATCGCGCGGCGTCGGGGATCGCCGGGCCGCGCGATCTGGTGGCGCTGCGCGAGTCGCTGGCGCGCGTCGAAGCCCTGCGCTCCCTGATCGCCGGGCGGTCGCCGGCGCTGCTCGAACTGGAAACCGGCATCGATCCATGCCCGGACCTCGCCGCGCGGCTGCGGGACGCCATCGTCGACGACCCGCCGCCGACGCTGCTCCAGCCGGGCGTCATCCGACCCGGTTTCTCGGCCGATCTGGATGGGCTCGTCGAGTCGACGCGCGCCGCCCGCGAGTGGATCGCCTCGCTCGAGGCCATGGAGCGTGAGCGGACCGGGATCAAGGGCCTCAAAGTCGGCTACAACAAGGTCTTCGGATACTACATCGAGGTCGGCCGCGCCAGCGCCGGCCGCGTGCCGCCGGAGTACATCCGCAAGCAGACGCTGGTCAACGCCGAGCGCTACATCACGCCGGAGATGAAGGACGTCGAGGCGCAGGTGCTATCGGCCGAGGAGCGGATCCGCGAGGCCGAAACGGCTCTCTTTCGCCAGGTGTGCCGCGAGGTAGCCGCCGAGTCCGGGCGCCTCCTTCGTTCGGCCCGCCTCCTGGCGCGCCTGGACGTCGTCGCCAGCCTGGCCGAAGTGGCCACCCGGCGGGGCTATGTTCGGCCGCGGCTGGCGACCGATGCGCGGCTCGAAATCCGCGACGGAAGGCATCCCGTCGTGGAAGATGGACTGGGATCGTCCCGCTTCGTGCCCAACGACGTCGCCTTCGAGGACGGCGAACGCATCCGCATCCTCACCGGGCCGAACATGGCCGGGAAGAGCACCTACCTACGCCAGGCGGCGTTGATCGTGTTGCTGGCGCAGATGGGCAGCTTCGTGCCGGCGCGGTCGGCGGAGATCGGCCTGGTCGATCGGATCTTCACCCGGATCGGGGCGCAGGACGAGATCCACGCCGGCCAGTCGACGTTCATGGTCGAGATGGTCGAGGCGGCCAACATCCTCCACAACGCCACCCCGCGTAGCCTGCTGATCCTGGACGAAATCGGGCGCGGCACGAGCACCTACGACGGACTGGCGATTGCCTGGGCGATGGTCGAGTTCATCCACAATCATCCGCGGCTGCGGGCGCGCACGCTGTTCGCCACCCACTACCACGAGCTGACGCGTCTGGCCGAGACCCTGCCGGCGGTGCGCAACTACAATGTGGCGGTCGCCGAGGAAGGGGGGCGAATCGTCTTTCTGCACAAGATCATCCCGGGCGGCGCCGACCGTTCCTACGGGGTGCACGTGGCCGAGCTGGCCGGTCTGCCGCGTCCGGTGCTCCAGCGGGCGTCGGAAATCCTGGTGCAACTCGAAACCGAGTCGCAGGATGGTCGGGCCTCGGCCGCCGCCCCCCGCCAGCTGAGGCTCCTCCCCGACGACAGCCCGCTGCTCGAGGAGCTGCGCGCCCTCGACATCGCCTCCCTCTCCCCTCTGGAAGCGCTGAACAAGTTGTTCGAATGGCAAGAGAAGTGGGGGAAGCGCTAGCGGACTGCTGGAGCACCACGCTGGAGCCATCGGCGGAGACCAGCCGACGCTGGCGTCGCGGCCGTCGCTCGCGCCGCTGCTGGTCGCTCGATCGCCATGGCCCTCAGGACGATGTGGCTGTCGCATGACCTCGGCAACGAGAACTGCGGGCGTCAGCCGGATTTCCCCGGGCCAGCAGAACGGAAGACAGGAGGAACCATGCGTGACGAAGTCGCCGACGCGGCCTCCCGGGCGCAGCGTTACCTGACCGCGCTCGACCGGAGAGCGGTCGCGCCGTCCGTCGAGGCCGTCGAGAGGCTGAAGGACCTGGACGTGGCGCTTCAGGAGGAACCCCTGGCCCCGTCTCGAGTCATCGACGAACTCGACGCCATCGGGTCGCCGGCGACGGTCGCCAGCGCCGGAGGCAGGTTCTTCGGATTCGTCATCGGGGGCGCCCTTCCGGCGGCGGTGGGCGCCAACATCCTGGCGGCGGCGTGGGATCAGAACGCCGGCCTGGAAGTCTCGTCTCCGATCAACGCCGCTCTCGAGAAGGTGTGTCGCCGCTGGCTCGTTCCGCTCCTCGGCCTGCCGGCGACGAGCGAGGTCGGCTTCGTGACGGGGGCGACGATGGCGAACTTCGTCGGCCTGGCGGCGGCGCGCCACGCGGTGCTCGAGCGGCAGGGATGGGACGTCGAGAGCCAGGGTTTGTTCGATGCGCCGCCCGTGACGGTCGTCGTCGGCGAAGAGGCGCACATCACAGTGTTCAAGGCGCTCAGCCTGCTCGGTCTCGGGCGTGACCGCGTCGTCCGCGTTCCGGTGGACGGGCAAGGACGACTCGTCCCCGAACGGATGCCCGCCATCGACGGCCCGACGATCGTGTGTCTCCAGGCGGGCAACGTCAACACCGGCGCCTTCGACCCGATCGCCGAGGCGTGCGCCCGGATCGCCGGCACCGGCGCGTGGGTTCACGTCGATGGCGCGTTCGGGTTGTGGGCCGCGGCGTCGCCGTCGAAGCGTCATCTGCTGGCGGGGGTCGAACAGGCCGATTCGTGGGCGACCGACGCGCACAAGTGGCTGAACGTCCCGTACGACAGCGGGTTGGTCTTCGTGCGCGACCCGCGTCACCTCCACGCCGCCATGGCGATGAGCGCTTCCTACCTGACGCATGGGGAAGCGCGCGACCCGCATCTCTTCGTCCCCGAGCTGTCGCGGCGCGCCCGCGCCATCGAGGTCTGGGCCGCGCTGCGCTCGCTCGGCACCGCCGGGCTGGCGGCGATGATCGACCGCAACTGCGCTCAGGCGCGGCGTTTTGCCGAGGGGCTGCGGCAGGCCGGCTATCGAGTGCTGAACCACGTGGTGCTCAATCAGGTCCTGGTGTCGTTCGGGACGCCCGACCAAACCCGCCGGGTCATCGCCGGGATTCAAGAAGACGGGACGTGCTGGTGCGGCGGGACCGTCTGGCAGGGTCACACGGCGATGCGCATCAGCGTCTCGTCCTGGGCGACGACGGACGAGGATGTCGAGAAGAGCCTGGAGGCGATGCTGCGGATCGCGCGCGAGGTCGGCGCGGGCGAAGCGACCGGTCCGTAGCGTGGATGCGACAGCCACATCGCCCCGGGCGAGGCTTTCCAACCGACCTGGTGCAACCGAAACACTGGTGACTGGGCCCGCGATTCTTCGTGCCGGATAGGACCCCGTTCGTCAACCTCCGCTCAGGTCCGGGTAATCCCGATCCACTGGCTCGGCGAGGTCGACGCCCAGCGCCCGCAGGATCTCCAGGATCAACCCGGCCTTGACCTCGGCGTCCTTGCGCGACCAGGTCCGGCTTTTCACTTCCAGGTACGCCCCGGGCAGGGGCGGGCGCGTCACCCGGTCGAGGTTGACGAAGAACTCGACGTCCTTGTAGCCCACCTGCCAGCGCCGCCGATCCTTCTCGACCTCGGTCTCGCCATCGGGGGCGAAGTACTCCCGGTAGAAGCGCAGGCTGTGGGTGGCGGGCGCGATGAAGCGTGAGCGGGAGAGCAACACCGAGTGATCGTACTCGCGCTCCGCCGCCGGACCGGTGATGGTGAGGCGGTAGCGAACCCGACTGACGCTTCCGTCGGGCTCGATGAACTCGTCCTCGCGGTACCGCAGCCGCCCCTGGCTCGAATCGCGGAAGGTGAAGTACGTGTCGTATTCGTGATAGTGCGCCCGGCGCAGGATGGCGAACGGCGGCCGCTCGAGCGCCTCGACCACGCCGGCCTCGTCGGCCAGCCGCACCTTGACCTGAACTTCGTACGACTCCTCCTGCTGGGCGCCCTCGATGGCGACCAGCTTCGAGAGCAGGGAACCCTCCCGCTCGACCAGGAAGGCGTCGATCCGTCGGGCGTAGTCCTGGGCCTGCTCGAGCAACGGGCCGACGTCGATCGTCAACAAGGCGCGATCGCGCAGCAGCCAGCGACCGTTGACCATCACGTCGGTCACGTCCGTCGAACGAGCGGCGTACACCAGCCGCGAGTAGACCGACTGTTCGTCGCGCTCGAAGCGCGGCAGGTTGTGGAGCGTGTCGAGGTCGACCAGCACCAGGTCGGCGCGTTTGCCGACCTCGATCGATCCGATCAAGTGCCCGAGGTGGACGGCCTGCGCTCCGATGCGCGTCGCCATGGCCAGCGCCTGACGCGCCGGCAGGGTGGTCGGATCGCCGGTGACGGTCTTGGCGATGAACGACGCCAGGCGCATCTCCTCGAACATGTCCAGGTCGTTGTTCGACGACGGCCCGTCGGTGCCCAGGCCGACGTGCAGGCCGGCCTCGTGCATCGCCGCCACCGGCGCGAAACCCGAGGCCAGCTTGAGGTTCGACGACGGGTTATGTGCCACGCCGGCGCCGGCGTGGGCCAGGGTCCGGATTTCGCCTTCATCGACGTGGACGCAGTGCGCCGCCAGGACCTTGGCCTCCAGCAGGCCGACCTTCTTGACCCACGGGATCACCGGCATCCCGTGTTCCTCGCGCCACTGCTCGACTTCGAATCCGGTCTCGGCCAGGTGGATGTGCAGCGGCACGTCGAACTCCACCGCCAGTTCGGTGCAGGCGCGCAGGATCTCCGCCGTGCACGTGTAAGGGGCGTGGGGCGCCACCGCCGGTGTGATCAGCGGATGGCCGCGCCAGCGACCGATGAACTCGCGCGCCGCGGCCAGCGAGTCCTCGAACGAGACTGCGTCCGGGGAAGGGAACTTGAGCACGGTTTGCCCGCATAACCCGCGCATCCCGGCGTCGGCGGTGGCCTGGGCGACGGCCTCTTCGAAGTAGTACATGTCGGCGAAGCACGTCACGCCGCCGCGAATCATCTCGGCGCAGGCGAGCAGCGTTCCCAGGCGGACGAATTCCGGCGAGACGAACTCGCGCTCGACTGGCATCATGTACCCAAGCAGCCAGACATCGAGCCGCCGGTCGTCGGCCAGGCCGCGCAGCAGCGTCATCGGCACGTGGGTGTGGGCGTTGATCAGCCCGGGGATGAGCGTCCGGCCCCCGGCGTCGAGCGTCTCCGCTGCCTCGAACGCGCCGACGATCTCGGCTTCCGGCCCGACGCCGACGATCGAAGCGCCGCGCACCGCCACCGCGCCCGGGCGCAGCACACGGGCCTCGGCGTCCATCGTCACAACCGTCGCGTTCCCCACAATCCAGTCGACGTTCGCCACGCAAACCTCGGGCGGCGGTGCCGTGAAAGGGGGTTCCCCTCGCCGCCCAGAATGCGGGCGATTATAGTGCAGCGCGCCGGGGCGTATAATCCGCCGCCACGATGCGCGCCGTCGACATCATCGCCCGCAAGCGAGACGGGTTCGAATTGTCGAAGGAGGAGATCGACTCCTTCGTGCAGGGCTTCGTGCGCGGCGAGATCCCCGACTACCAGGTCTCGGCCTGGGCGATGGCCGTCGTTCTGCGCGGGATGACCGCCCGCGAAACATACGACCTGACCATGGCGATGGTCGCCTCGGGCGAGACGCTCGACCTGTCGGCGATCGCGCCGCGCGCCGTCGACAAGCACTCGACGGGCGGCGTCGGCGACAAGACGACGCTCGTCGTCGAGCCGGCGGTCGCCGCCTGCGGCGTGCCGGTCGCCAAGATGTCGGGGCGCGGTCTCGGGTACAGCGGCGGCACGCTCGACAAGCTCGAGTCGATCCCCGGGATTCGAGTGGCCCTGTCGAGCGATGAGTTCCTGAGGCAACTCCAGACGGTCGGGCTGGTCCTCTGCAGCCAAACGGCCAACCTGGCGCCGGCCGACGGCAAGTTGTACGCGCTGCGCGACGTGACGGCGACGGTGCCGTCGCCGGCGCTGATCGCCGCCTCGGTGATGTCGAAGAAGATCGCCGGCGGAGCCCGCGGCATCGTGCTCGACGTCAAGGTCGGCTCGGGGGCCTTCATGGGGACGGTTGCCGAGGCGGCGGCCCTGGCGCGGCGGATGGTCGACATCGGTCGGCGCGCCGGCCGGCGCGTCGTGGCGCTGCTCTCCGACATGAATCAGCCGCTGGGGCGGGCTGTCGGCAACGCCCTCGAAGTGCGCGAAGCGCTCGACACGCTGCGCGGCGGCGGCCCGCCGGACTTCCGACGGCATTGCGTCACGGTCGGGGCGCACATGCTGCTCCTGGCCGGGGCGGCGCGCGACCTGCGCGGCGCTGCCCGACAGGTCGAGGCGGTGCTCGGCGACGGGCGGGCGCTGGCCAAATTCCGGGCCTTGGTCGAAGCCCAGGGCGGCGAGGCGCGCGTCGTCGACGAGCCGGAGCGGCTGCCGCGGGCGGCGTGGATCGAAACCGTCGGCGCGCCCAAGCGCGGATACGTCTCCCGCTGCGACGCGCGCCGGATCGGCGAAGCGTCGGTGCGCCTCGGCGCCGGCCGCGAAAGGAAGGGCGATCCGATCGATCACAGCGTGGGGGTCGTGGTGCACGCCAAGGTCGGCGATCGGGTCGAGGCCGGCGAGCCGTTGTTCACCGTCCACGCCCGCGAACGCGCCGCGGCTGTCGAGGCCGGCGAATGGTTGCGGGAGGCGTTCGGGTTTTCCTCCCGCCGCGTCCGGCCGCTGCCGCTCTTCTACCGCACGCTCCGCTCCTGAGTCCGCCGCCGAACAGGCGCCGCGGCGCGGGGAGACGGCATGGCCTCCGAGGCGATCGAGCGCTACCGGCAAAGGCTCGGATCGACGGCCGATCGGGACGCCTACCTCCTGGCGGAGTCGCGGCTGCCGGGACGGCGCGGCAACCTCGAACTGGCGCAGGCCGCGACGCTCGTACTGACCAAGGCCGACCTGGTGCGCTACGCACGGATCGACGCTGCGCAGGCGCCTGAGAACACGGCGCGGTCCTTCTTGGCCTTCTGCGGCGTGCTCGGGCTGGGTCGCTTGCTGGCCGAAGGGGACCGATCTCAGGAAACCGCACTGCGTCGCCACGCCCGCGACCGTCGGTGGCGGATCCGCGAGGCCGTGGCGATGGCCTTGCAGATCGTCGGAGACCACCAACCGTCACTCCTCCATGCCATCGCCCGGCGGTGGATGGACGGTGGATGGCTGGAACATCGGGCGGCCGTCGCGGCGGTGGCCGAACCTCGTCTCCTCGACTCGAGGCGGGCCGCCCGCTCGGCCCTCCGCATCTTGGATCGGGCCACGCGCAACCCGACGCGCTCGGACGTGTCCGATCCGGATGGACGGCGCGTCCTCCGACAGGCGCTGGGTTATGCATGGAGCGTCGTCGTGGCGGCGATCCCGGCGGAGGGCAAGGCCGCGATGCAAGCCTGGATCGACTCGGACAACGAGGACGTCCGCTGGGTGATGCGACAGAACCTCGGCAAGGCTCGCCTGCGACGCCTCGATCCGGCCTGGTGCCAGGCGGCTGAATCGCGTCTCGCCCTGTCGGCGCGTCGGGCCGGCGCTGCGCCGGCGCTCGATGCCTGGCGAAGGCGGAAACGACGAACCAAGGGCCGCGCCTCCTGATCCTGAGCGGGGACGCAACGTTTCGCGGGCAACTGGGCGCCGCGTTGCTCGGCATGGGCCTCGAGGTGCTCCCTCCCGAGGATGACTCGCCCACCCCCGCCGCGCGCCTTGCGATCGAGGTCGCCATCTGGGACGTGCCGCATGGCGCGTTGCACGCGGCCGACGTTCGAGGTCTGTCGGCGGCCGGAGTGCCGGTCCTGGCGCTGGTCGAGACTGAGGCCGAGTACTCCCAGGCCCGCGCCGCCGGCCTGCCTGGGGTTCTTCATCGATCGGCCGACGAGGAGACCGTGGAGGCGGCGGTGCGGGCCCTCGCCGTCGGCCTGTCGGTCGTTGACCCGACACTGCATCCGGCAGCCTCTCGGGCGCAGCCGACCGAGCCGCTGACGCCGCGCGAGATCGAGGTGCTCCGCCTCGTTGCCGAAGGTCTGTCGAATCGCGCCATCGCCTTCCAGCTCGGCATCCGCGAGTCGACGGTCAAGGACCACGTCAACGCTCTTCTGGGCAAGCTCGAGGCGCAGAGCCGAACCGAAGCCGTCACCATCGCGCTGCGGCGCGGCCTGATCGCCGTGTAACCGAGAAGCCGGCGGCGGTTTCGTCCTACCGAACGAACCCACCAAAGGATGGATGCGGCGGGGGTGGCCGGCGCGGTAGGCTCGACGGTGGAGGATCGTTCCAGAACCATGAACGCCATCGAACAACTCTCAGAAGCCCTCGCCGCGTCGGTGCGACTGGCCGGCGAGAGTGTGGTGCGGGTCGAAGGCCGGCGGCGGCTCCCGTCGAGCGGCATCGTGTGGTCGGACGACGGCCTGATCGTGACGGCGTGTCACACGCTCGGCCGTCGCGCCGACCTGCGCGTCGGGTTGGGCGGCGACTCGACGCCGGCCCGCCTCCTCGGGACCGATCCCGGGACGGACCTGGCCGTCCTGCGTCTCGACCGCCCTCTCGGAAGAAAGCCATCTCCGGCGAACATCGAGGAGGTGCGCCCGGGCCATCTGGCGATCGCCGTCGCGCGACCCGGCGAGGGGCCGCAGGCGACGCTGGGAATCGTGAGCGCCGTCGAGGGGGCGTGGCGCTCGCCGCTCGGTGGCCACCTCGATCATTTCGTGCAGAGCGACGTCGTGATGTACCCGGGGTTCTCCGGCGGAGCGCTGATCGACGCGTGGGGCCGGCTGATCGGGATGAACAGCTCGGGGCTGGCGCGGGGCGTCTCGCTTACCGTCCCGGCCGCCTCCCTGACGCGACTCGTGCCGATCCTCGCCGAGCACGGCCGCCTGCGGCGCGGCTACCTCGGGGTCGGCGTCCAGCCGGCGCGGTTGCCGCGCCTCGAAGGCCGAGCGCCGCAGACCGCCGGGTTGCTCGTGGCGTCGGTCGAGAGTGGGAGCCCGGCCGAGCGGGGCGGCCTCCTGCTCGGTGACGTCCTGCTGTCGATCGAGGGGCGTGCTCTGGCAACGATGGAGGACCTGCTGGCGGCGCTGAGCGCCGACGTCGTCGGCAAGACCGTCGCCCTCGAGGTACTGCGCGGCGGCCGGGTGTCGACGCTGCACGTCGAGGTCGGCGAGCGGGCCGCACCATCGGAGGACGAGGACGAATGAGCGCGTGGCTGAAGCAGCTCGCCGACGACTTGGCCGACCTGGCGGACCAGGCGCGACGATCGCTTGTGACGGTTGTCGGCGACGGCGTCGGCGTCGGTGCGGGCGTGCTGTGGGCGCCCGGGTGGGTCGTGACGAATGCTCATGTCGCCCGGTCGCCCCGTAACCATGTGCGACGGCCCGCCGGCCGGCAGATCGAGGTCCGCCGGCGTGTGCAGGACCGACGTCTCGACCTGGCCGCCCTCGCCATCGACGGCGAGGCGGGAACGCCGGCGCGCCTTGGCGACTCGAGCGCGCTGCGCCCCGGCGAATGGGTGCTGGCCGTCGGGAACCCGTTGGGAGTGAACGGCGGACTGACGGCCGGGGTGGTGATCGACCCGGCTGCCGGACGAAACGGCGGCTTGTTGGTGCTCGATCTGCACCTGCGCCCGGGCCACTCGGGCGGCGCGGTGCTCCACACGCTCGGCGAGGTGGTCGGGATCAACACCATGATGAACGGGCCCGACGTCGGCGTGGCGATCTCCTCGGCGACGGTGCGCCGTTTCCTGGTGCAGGCCGGGCTCGGCAAGGCGACGTCGCCGATACGTCGGGCGGCGTAAGTACGGAGGAGCGAACCCCTGAGCCGAGCGGAGACCGCTCGCCCTCGCGAGGCGGAGCGGAGTAGGGTCGCCCTGTACCCGTTACTCGTCGTCGAGCCGCGGGCCGATCAGCCGGTAGTGCTCTTTCATCATGCAGCGGTTCATCACGACCGCCAGGCCGGCGGCCTCCGCCTGCGCGGCCGCCTCGGCATGCTGGATCCCCTCCTGCATCCAGACGACCTTCGCCCCAACGCCGATCGCCTGTGCGACGATCGGCGGCACGGCTGCCGGCGGGCGGAAGATCTGCACCACGTCGATCGGCCGGCCGATCGACGGCAGATCCGGGTAACTCTTTCGTCCGAGGACTTCCGGAGAGTTGGGATTGACCGGGATCAGGTCGTACCCTTGCGAGAGCAGGTATCGCCCGACCCCGTGACTGGCCTTAGTCGGATTGTCGGACAGCCCGACGACGGCGATCGTCTTCGATTCGGAGAGGATGCGGCGGATCTTGTCGTCGCTCACGCGGGACCTCGCTTCCGTTGGGTGGGGAGCAGGACGCGAAAGCACGTTCGCCCTGGCTGGGACTCGACGGTGATCTGACCCTGGTGGTGCAGCGAGACGATGTTGTACGAGAGGTGGAGCCCAAGACCGGTGCCTTCCCCGGGCGCCTTGGTGGTGAAGAACGGCTCGAAGATCCGATCACGGATCGCCTCGGGGATCCCCGGCCCGTTGTCGCACACCTCGACCACGACCTGATCGCCGTCGCGGCGCGAGCGCAGCGTGAGCTCGCCGCGGCCGCCCATGGCTTCGGCGGCGTTGGCGATCAGATTGGTCCACACCTGATTCAGCTCGCTCCCATGGGCTTCGATCGGCGGTAGATCCGAGGCGTACTCCCGATGCACGGCGATTCCCTCGAGCTTCCTTCGCAGAACGACGAGCGTATCGTCGAGTCCGCGATGCAGATCGACGAGCTGTACCGGCGCCTGGTCGAGGAACGAGTACGACCGCACTGCGCCGACAATCTCCGCGATGCGGCCGGCGCTCAGGGCGACCTCGCGCAGTAGCGCCGACAGCGAGCGCGCCGCCGCCACCCACGCCACGGCGGCGGCCAGGCCGGCGCCCGACAGGCCGGCGGTCGCCTCGGCGAGTTGTTCGACCGTCACGCCGGACGACACCAGCTCCGGCGCCAGGGACCAGGCTTCGGCCACGCCGGCCCGCTCGAGCCAGGCCTCGAGGGCGGCTTGACGATCGCCGCGGGTCAGGGGGTCGAGCGTCGCCGTGGCCGACGGACCGACCTCGTCCTCGGCCAAGGCCGTCAGCACGGGGTGGGCAGTCTCGTCGACGCCGGCTGCGTGGAGGGCGGCATGGGCCGTCTGCCAGCGCAGCAGCACCTGGCGGACCTGGGAAGCGGCGCGCTGGAGGGCGGCCGCCGGGTTGTTCAGTTCGTGGGCCAGACCGGCCGCCAGCGTCCCCAGCGCGGCCAGCGTTTCGCTCTGGCGCAGCATCGACTCGGTGTGGCGCAGCCGGGAGGTCACGGTGTGCAGCACGACCAGCGCCGCCGACGGGCTCGACTCGATGAGCCGGCGAAAGGCGCCTTGGTCGATCTCGAGCAGGCGGCTGTCGCGCAGGGCGCGCACCGTGGCGGTGCGCGGCGAGCCGTCCAGCAGCGACATCTCGCCGATGACCTCACCCGGCCCGCGTGTGGCGATCATCACCTGGCGCGAGCCGGAGCGCTTGTGGATCTCGAATTCGCCCTCCAGGATGACGTAGAGCGAACCGCCGGGGCTGCCCTCGGTCATCAGTGTCTGGCCGCCGTCGATCCGGATCTCGCGGGAGGCCTGCTCGAGGAGACTCAGATCGGAGTCGGTCAGACCGACGAACAACGGCAGTGCACGCAGGCGTTCGCGGGTCACAGGTTCTTCAGGTACTGCCGGATGACGGCCACCGCCGCCGCGCCTTCGCCGGTGGCCGACGAGACGCGGTGGCTTGTGCCGGCGCGGACGTCGCCTGCGGCGAAGACGCCAGGACAGCTGCTCTCGAGCATGAACGGGGGCCGGGCCAGCTGCCATCGGGGCGGCAGCTTGCCATCGCGGACGAGATCGGCGCCGGTCAGCACGTAACCCTTTTCGTCGCGCTCGACGAGGTCGGCGACGATCTGGCTTTCCGGGCGGACGCCGATGAACACAAACAACGCCGCGCCCGGCAGGACCTCTTCGGCACCCGTGACCCGATTCCGGACGACGACCGCCTCCAGGCCTTCGCTGCCCTTGACTTCGACCAGGTCGGTGTCGCCGCGGATCTCGATCCGCTCATCGCGTTCCATCGCCTCGACCAGGTAGCCGGCCGCCGTCGGCCGCGAGGCCCGGACCAGAACCGTCACCTTGCGCGCGAAACGCGCCAGGAACAGGGCGGCCTGGGCGGCCGAGTTGGCGCCGCCGATGACGAACACTTCGCGGTCGCGGTAGTAGGCGGCTTCGGTGTGGGCCGAGCCGTAGTACACCCCGCGCCCCGTCAGCTCGGAGGCGCCGGGCATGGGAAGAATGCGGAAGGTCGCGCCGCAGGCGAGCAGGACCGCGCCGGCGACGACCTCGCCGCCTTCCCGCAGCCGGACGACGCGGTACGGGTCGCGCGCCTCGACCCCCACGGCCTCCTGGGCGCTCAGGATCTCGGCGCCGAAGCGGCGCGCCTGGGCGACGGCGCGCTGTGTCAGATCGCCGCCCGAGATTCCGGAGGGGAACCCGAGGTAGTTTTCGATCTTCGGGCTCCGCCCTGCCTGGCCGCCGGGCGCCTGCCGCTCGACGACGACGATGCGCAGTCCCTCGGAGCTGCCGTAGACTGCCGCCGCCAGCCCCGCCGGACCTGCGCCGATGATCGCCACGTCGTAGTACTCGCGCGCCGCCTGCCGCTGCAACCCAAGCGTCTCGGCCAGCACGCCGGGAGATGGCTCGAGCAGAGTCGACCCGTCCGGAAACAGGACCGTCGGTACCGCCAGCCGCCCGTCAGCGACTCGGCCGGCCAGGGCGCGCGCCCGTTCGTCGGTGTCGAAGTCCATCCACAGGTACGGGATCTGGTGCCGCGCCAGGAAGTCCTTGACGGCGTGCGACCCGGGCGACCACAGCGCGCCGACGACGCGGATGCCCTCGAACGGCAGGCGCACCTGACGGCGCCACTCCTCGAGCAGGTCGTCGAGGACCGGGTAAAGCTTCTCCTCCGGCGGGTCCCACGGTTTCATCAGGTAGTAGTCGAGACCGATCTGGTTGATGGCGCGGATGGCGGCGTCGGTGTCGGCGTACGCCGTCAGCAGGACTTTGCGGGCGTCCCCAGCGAGGGGAGCGGCGGCTGTGAGGAACTCGATCCCGGAAAGCCGCGGCATTCGCTGGTCGACGAGCAGCAGGGCGACCGGCTCGCCGCGGCCGGCCAGGGCGCGCAGCGCGTCGAGCGCGGCCTCGCCCGACGACGCAGTCAGGACGCGGTAGTCGCGTCCGTAGCGCGAGCGGAGGTCGCGCTCGACGGCGCTCAGGACGACGGCTTCGTCATCGACGGCGAGCAGGATCGGTTTGGGCATCGCGGATTGGGCGCCGGAAGTGGAGGTATTGTACCCGGCGGGTCGCCGCCGACATGCGTGCCAGCGCGGTCGACTGGCCGGCGAACAGTGCGGCCGGGTTACCCGGACGCCGACTCGGCCTGAGCCAGGATTGAGCGGATGTGGGGCTGCGCGAGGAACATCGTTGCCAGTCCGACTTCGGCCAGGCCGGCGGCCGTCCGGCCAATGCTGTCGGCGGAGGCGGCCAGGTATACGCGGGCATCGTCGCGGCGGCCTTCGGCCGTCGCCAGGCGCGCCAGTTCACCCTGGATCAGCGCCGACCACAGACCTCCTTCCGCGCCTCCTGCTCGGACTCCCTCAAGCGCCGCTTCGAAGGCCCGACGCGCCTCGGCGGCACGGCCCAGGCCGAGGAGGGCGCGTCCTCGGTCGAGCAGGAGAGATTCGCGAATGGCGCGTACGGCCCGCTCCTCGAAGAGGGCGAGGTAGCCGTCGATCAGTTCGAGCGCTCCAGCGTACTCCGCGCGCACCAGTCGAACGGCCGGGCCCGCGATCGCGGGCGCCAGCGGATTCTCCAGCACCGCCAGGACGCTCTCCGGCTCCCCAGGATCGAACAGCGGCAGCAGATCCTGCGCGGCCTCGGCGTCGCCTTCCTGCGCCGCGATCCAGGCCATCGTCGCCGTGCCGCTCACGTTGCCCGGCAGCGGGTGCCGGCGCTCGAAAACGAGGATCTGGTTCGTCACCTCCTTCGCCTGGCCCAGATCGCCGGCCAAGCCGTAGGCGAACGCCAACCCCGAGCGGATGAAAATCTGGGGAGCCAGAAAGCCGGACTGTTCCGCCAGATCGATGCAGCGCACGGCGTCGCGGATCGCCGGCCCGAGTTCGCCCCGGCCGAGGCGCATCACGGTCATCGCCGCCAGCGCGTAGGACTGGCCCCAGAGGTTGCCGATGCGCTCGCTGATCGCCTTGGCTTCCTCGGCCCGGGCGAGCGCCTCGTCGTAGGCGGCCTGGAGGACGTGCAGCATGGCCGTGCTGGCCAGGTTGTCGGCGAGCATCGGCAGGTTGTCGAGGTCGCGCCAGATCCGACGTGCTTCCGCCAGCGCCTGCAGCGCCCGGTCGGGCCGGCCGAGGGCCTGATGGTTCGACTGGATATCGTTCAGGGTGAAGGCTTCTTGTTCTTTGAGGTCGTGCTGGCGCGCGATCGCCAGGGCGGCCTCCCCGGCCCGGATGGCGGCCTGCGGGTCGAGGCGCGTCTGCACGACCATTTCGATCCAGTGTGCGCGGGCCTGGCCCGCCGGTTCGCCGGCCCGGCTGCCCAGTTCCGCGGCGCGCGCGGCGAGCTCGAGGGCGCGACCCGGATCGAAGAGAGGCGTCGGGACGGCGTGGAGGGTGGCGATCCCGATCACGGCCGCAAGTTCGAGGCCGGCCGACGAACGCTCCTGACCGAGTTGTTCCAGATCCCGGTAGACGGCCAGGGCGGCCTCGTACGCGCCTCCGAGTTCGAGCGCCCGTGAGCGCTGGAGATAGAGCTCTCGCACCGAGTGGTCTTCGAGGCCGACCTCACGCGCCAGTGCGATCGCACGCCCGAACAACGCAGCGGCCTCGGCCGTGGCGAATCGGCGCAGGGCGCGTTCGGCGGCCTGGCGCGCGTACGGCAAGGCGCGCTCCGCCTGGCCGGCGTTCGAGAAATGCTCGGCGAGCACCTCGGCGAACTCCGACCGGCTGTCGGCGTACATGGCTTCCAGCGCCTCGCCGACGGCACGATGCAGCGCCCGCCGCTCCTGGACCAGCAGCGACTCATACGCTGTCTGCTGGACCAGGCTGTGCTTGAAGGCGTAGGCGGGCTCGGCCTCGGGGAGGGCTCGCACGAGCTGGCGCTCTTCGAGGCGCGCCAGGTTGTCGGCCAGCATCACGCGTCCCACCGGCGGAAGCGAATGTTCGCCGCGGCGAGGCGCGTCATGCGGCATCCACCGCGCCGGTCCAGGCAGCCACCTCCTGTCGGGCGAGGAACGATCGGCGCAGCACGGGGTCGATCAACCCGTCGGCGATCTGGCGTACGGCGTCGGACGCCAGGGACCGCGCCCGCTCGGCGTCCGTGGCGCGGCCTTGCCGCTGGAGCGCTGCCGCCAGTTCACGGTAGACAGGGAACAGCCGCGCCCGCGCGCGCATGCGCTCCAGGAGGTCCGCGGCGCGGCGCAGATCGACTTCGGGGTCCACCGCATCTCCGGCGGCGTTGTGCAGCCGGGCCCGACAGAGCAGGACCTCCGCCACGTATCGGTTCGTCGTGTCGGCCTCGAGGCGGGCCAGGAGTTCGCCGGCGAATCGCAGCCCGCGCTCGACCTCGCCCAGCGCCAGATCGACGGCCAGGATGGTCGGGCCGGCCGCGTAGAAGTCCTGGAAGGATGGGATGACACCCTCCGGAAGATGCCGGTAGGTCTCGACCAGGGCCGCCGCGGCGGAGACGTCCCCCTGGGCTAGCAGGACGCGTCCGAGGACGCCGTGCGTCCAGATCTTCCACAGGCCGGCCTCGGACGCGCCTTCGACGATGGCCAACATCTGCTGCGCGTAGTCGAGGGCGCGAGCGTAGTCCCCCAGATCGAGCCAGATGTGGCTGACGACGCCGCACAGGCTGCCGCGGACGCCGACGAAAGGAACGCGCTTGGCGGCTTCGAGAAGGCGGTCGCCGAGGGCCAGGGCCTCGGTCCACTCGCCACGGTCGGCCAGGATCGACAGGCGGGCCAACCCGTTGTAGGCCACACCCCACGGGTTGTCGATGGCAGTCGAGATGGCCATGCCCTCGTCGGAGAACGCCAGGGCGGTATCGAAATCGCCTCCCTCGTGATGGAGGAGCGCCAGCCCGGCCAGCGCGTCGGCGACCATGGCCTTGTTGTCGAGCCGGCGGAACGCGGCCAGGGCCTGAGCGCCGGTGCGCAACGCGGCGTGGCGACGGCCGCTGGTCATGGCCGAGGCCATCAGGTCGATCAGGACAAACGCCTCGAGTTCGCGGAATTCATCGCCGTTGGCCTGGAGGAGGCATGCCGGGCGGCGCGTGATTTCGAGGGCGCGCTGGAAGTAGGTCTCGGCGCGGAGCGGGTCGCGGAAACGGAGCCGCAGGCCCTGGTTCCACAGCGTGCGCGCCAGCGCCAGGGGATCATCCGCCTCGCGGGCCAGCGCCTCGGCCCTCGTCAGCATGGCCGCGACGGCAGACTCCGGTGCGCTGCTGATGACGGCGGTCGTCGCCATCCGGTTGAGCGCTTCGGCCTCGAGCCCCAGGTCGTTCGTCCGGCGGGCGAACGATTCCATCGCCTGGTAGACGGCGCGCGCCTCGTCGTGTCGACCGCTGACTTCGAGGGCCGTGCCCTTCCCGACGAACGCGCTGCGGATGAGCGGTGCGACGGCTTCCGGGGAAAGGCGTTCGGCGACCTCGAGCGCGACGTCGTAGTTGGCGATGGCTTCCTGGTGAGCGTAGTTCCGGCGCGCCAGGTCGCCGGCGCGGATGGCGAAGGGGAAGGCCTGTTCGTCGTCGCCGCCACGATAGTAGTGGAAGGCGAGCACCGCCGGCTGATAGGTCGCCGCCTCGGGGTTGAGTCGCAGGATGGCCTCCGCCACCTGGCGGTGGAGCTCCTGCCGGCGCTCGCGCAGCAGCGAGGCGTAGGCCGTCTCCTGAATCAGGGAGTGCTTGAAGCGGTACTCCGGTTCGACGGTCGACTCGCCCGGTCGGACCAGGCTCGCGGCGCGCAGCAGGTCGAGGGCGCCGGAGACGGCCATCGAGTCACGCCCTCCCGCTGCGGGCCTGTCGCGAAAGGACTTCCTCCAGCACGCGCACCGGGAAGGCACGTCCGATGACCGAGGCTACTTGGAGGGTGCGCTTGGCCTCCTCCGGCAGGCGGTCGATGCGGGCCGCCAGCACGCCCTGGAGTGTGTCGGGGATCTCGAGGCGGCCCACGTCGCCGACCAGTCTCCACGACTCGCCGTCGCGCACGAGCGTCTTCTGGTCGATGAGCATGCGCAGGACTTCCTCGACGAAGAACGGGTTGCCCTCGGCTTTGGAGCGGATCAACTCGCGCAGCGTCTCGGGCAACGCCTCGATATCGAGCAGATTGCGGACGAGCTCCTGCGTGTCGGTGTCGGTCAGCGGCGCCAGGTGGATCTCCAGGGTGCCGCCGGCAGTGTCGCGGGCGGCTTCGACCACGCGCCAGCCGGCGGCGTCTTTCTCGGCCCGGGTGACAAGCACGATGACCAGCGGCGTCTCGCCGACGGCGGGCAGAATCTGCCGTCCGAGCTCGACCGACGATGGATCGGCCCAGTGCAGGTCTTCGATGACGATCACCAGCGGCGCCTCGGCGCTCAAGGCGCGAATCAGACGGGCGTAGGAAGCGATGTAGCGCGCCTGAAGTGCCGGGCCGTCGAGGTACTTGACCCGCGCCCCGGCTTCCTCGTCGAGCTCCAGGCCGAGCAGGTGCGCCAGGAACGGGGAGACCTCGCCGGCTTCGTCGCGCAGGGTGCGGTCGAGCGTCGAACGCAGCGCCTCGTGCGTCTGGGCCGGCGTGGCGTCCGGAGCGGCGCCAATCAGGCGGCGCAGGATGTCGGTGCTGAGGTGGTGCGCCATCATCGAGCCGTAGGACAGGCACCGCCCCTCAGCCCAGCGCAGGCCGGGCGGCCCGGCCGTGCCGAGCGCCTGGCGACGCCACTCGGCGATCAGGCGCGACTTGCCCAGGCCCGCCTCGCCGATGATCGTCACCGTGGCGCCGCGTCCCTGGCCGAGTTCGGACAGAATCTGCATCAGCGTGGCGAACTCGCGCCGGCGGCCGACCATCGGCGAGTCGAGGCCGGCGATGCCACGCGCCTGGGCCGCGCCGCGCCGCTCGCCGAGGACGCGGTACACATGGACTTCGGCGGCCTTGCCCTTGACCGCGATCTGCCCCCGGTCTTCGAAGTCGAACAGAGTCGATGTCAGTTTGTAGGTGTTGTCGGTCACCAGGACCGTGTCGGGATCGGCGGCGGCCTGGACCCGCGCCGCAAGGTTGACGGTATCGCCGACCGCCAGGTACTCCATATGCAGGTCGCTACCGATGTTGCCGACGACGACCAGCCCCGAGTTGAGGCCGACGCGCATCTGGAAGGACGGCACTCGTCCGGCGGCGACCAGTTCCTCGCCGTAGCGCCGGATCGCGGCGAGGATCCCGAGGGCGGCACGGATGGCGCGCTCCGGATCGTCCTCGTGCGTCAGCGGCGCACCGAAGAAGGCCAGGACGCCATCGCCCAGCAGCTGGGCGATCGTGCCCTCGTAGGCGTAGATTTGTTCGCTGACGCGCTGGTGCGCGCCACTGACGATTTCGCGCCAGTCCTCCGGGTCCATCGCCTCGGCCAACGATGTCGAGCCGACGATGTCGGCGAAGAGCGCCGTGACGCGCTTGCGCTCGCCCTCGGTGCGTTCCCGGTCGGCGAGGATGCGGCGCGCCATGGCCGAGGGCGCCGCCTTGCGCATGGCGTCGAGGCTGGCCGAGCGCGGCACCGTCGACGGCGGGGCCGGGGGGACGTCGGCCAGATTGTGACCGCAATGGCGGCAGAAGCGCGCCGCGCTCGGGGCGGCCTGGCCGCAGTTCGGGCAGGCCCGCTCCAGCGGCTGCCCGCAGTTCTCGCAAAAGCGCGCCTCGCCGGCGTTCTCGAACGAGCAGTTCGGACAGACCATGACCTCTCCTACCCCCGAGGCGGCCGCGGTGACCGGCCGTCGATCGAGTCTAACGCGGACGCGGCAAGCGGCTTCATCCGAGCGTGCTCATGCGTTCGGCCAGGCTCTCGAGCATCGCCAGCCCGACCTGCGGCCGGTCCTCCAGAATGGAGCGCAACGCCGCGCCATCGAGGACCAGCGTTCGCGTCGGGACCAGGGCGCGCACGCTGGCCGACCGCGGCTGCTCGCGCAGGATGGCCAGCTCGCCGAGGTGCTCGCCGGCAGAGAGCGTGCGGAGCCGATGGGACGTTCCGCCGGAGTCCTTGCTCACCTCGACCGATCCGTCAACGAGGACGAACAACTCGTCGCCGACTTCCCCTTCGCGGCACAGGAAGTCGCCCGGCGCATGCAGACGCTCGCGCGCCAGCGAGGCGATCCGTTCGAGGTCCTCCGGTTCGAGCCAGCGGAAGATGGGAACCTGGCGCAGGAACAGCACGCGCTCGACGATCCCCAGCGTGTCGCGGGTTTCGATCATCTCGCCTCCTGGGGATCCGCTCGTGTCGGCCCCGACCGCCCGGCGGACGAGCGGCGCGGGATCGGCGGACGAGGCTTGGGCCAGGTGCCGCCACTGGGCCCGGATCGCCTCGGCCCGCGCCCGTAGCGCCAGGGCACGGAACCACGGCCGCGGATGCCGCGACAACTCGTGAAGTGTCTTCTCGACCGTGACCGTCGGCGCCCGGTCGTCGGCCTCCATGAGTCGGATCAGGCTGCGCGCCACGCGTCGATCGCCGATCGAGGCCAGCGCCTCGACTGCCTGAGCCCGCAGGTCGGGGTCCTTCGAGCGCAGGGCGCGGGCCACGGTTCGCATGGCTTGGGCCGAATCGGCGCCGGACAGTCCTCGCAGGATGCGCCGCTCGGTTTCCCTTTCGCTTCGCGTCAGGAACCCCGCCAGCGCCTCGGCGGCGCGCCCGTTGCCGGAGGAGGCAAGCGCCGTCCGGTAGGCGCGCAGCCGCTCCGCCTCCTCGATCTGGCGCGCCGACCACGCCAGCACGGCCTGCCGCGCCTCGCCTCCGCGGCCGGCCAGCGCCTCGAGGGCTTCTTCCTGTGCGCGCGCCGAGCCTCCGTCGAGGACGGCCACCAGCCGGTCGACGGGTGCGGCTCGGCCGAGGGCCTGTCCCGCCGCGCGCCGGACCCGCCCATCCGGGTCGTCGAGCGCTTCGACCAGGGCGTCGAGCCCCTCGCGGGTCGGCGCGGCGCCAAGGGCGCGCGCCGCTTCGAGGCGCAGGAGAGGCGCGCCCTCGCGGAGCCCGGCGACAAGCTTCGGCGCGGCGTCGACTCCCAGCACTTCGGCGCAGGCACGAAGCCCCTCCAGGCGGGCGGATTCGGCGGCCTCGGACAGGAGGGCTTCGACGATCTGGCGCGCTCGTTGCGTCTCGCCGCCGCGGTGGAGGACGATCGCCACGCGCGCCCGAACGCGCGGCGAAGGGTCGCGCACGAGGTCCTCGACGTCGGAGTCCGTCAGCGTTCCGGAGGCCAGTACGGCTTCGGCCCGCACGCCGGGATCGCCGTCGCCCAGGAACTCGCGCGCGGCGGCGGAGGCCTGGCGGCTGTCGGCGCGGCCGAGCGCGGCCACTGCCGCCCGACGGACCTCCGGCGACTCGTCGAGGCGTAGGCCGGCGATCGCGGCGACGGATTGGGCGACGCCGAGCTCCGCGAGGATGGCCAGCGACGTCTGGCGGACTGCGGGCCGCGGATCTTTCAGCCCCTGCTCGGCGACGGATCGGGCCTGGCTATCCCCGCGCACGGCGAGGAAGCGGCCTTCGGCGGCGGTGAAGACGTCGGTGATTCCCTGCCGCAACGCAAGGACGAGCGATTCGCCGTAGGTGCGCCGCATGCGCCAGACGATGGCGGCGGTGGCCGCCGCAACCATCATGCCGATCGCCAGCGCCTGCGCCGCCGTCAGGCCGCGCTGGCCGAGAAGGAGAAGGACTCCCGACAGGATGACGCCGAGTTGCGCCGGCGGCCCCGAAAGGTAGGCGCGCACCGAGGCGCGCCGGTCGGCCGGCACGACGTTGAACAACGCGCTGTAGGCCGTGCTTGCCAGTCCGCCCAGGACGACGAGTTGAAGGAAGCGGACCACCGTGGCGGTCGTCAGGTCGAGACGGATCGCCCACAGAAGGAAGCCGCCGAGGTAGACAGCCGGAAGGAGCAGGATGGCGCCGATGATCCCGATCGAGGCGTACAGGCGGCTGGCGGCCAGCAGGGATACGGCGAACGTGACGGCGGTTACGACTCCACCGAATGTGCCCAGAAACCCGGCCAGGCGGGCTTCGTCCGGAAAGGCCGCCGCGACTTCCGCGTTGAACGGGAAGGTCAGCGAGAAGAACAGGATGGAGAACAGCACCGCGCTGATTGCTGTCCAACGCATCGTCGGGTTCGAGAAGACCGCGCCGTGGGCGCGACGCAGCTCGGCCAGCGGAGACAGGCGAGACCCGCCCGCCGCGGCAGGTCGGCCGTGACGGGCGATCAGAACACGGCCGACGGCCGCTCCCGTCAGCATCAGAGCGGCGAAAAGGATGAGCAATCCGGCCGTCCCGAGGAACCGCGCCGCGGGCCCGGTGAGGAAGCCCGCCGCGACGCTCCCCAGAATTCCGGCGCTGGCGAAGAGCGAGAACAGACGCTTGGCCTGCCGCGGATCGCAGACCTCTCCGGCCAGGACCCAGAGCAGCGTCCCGACGACGCCGTTGGCCAGAGCGATGGCGAGCCACAGCGCCGGATAGAGGGATGGTTTGGCGATGAACGTCGCTGCCCATCCGAGAACGCCGGCGGCGGCCACACCGGCCAGCACCCACAGCGACAGCCCGACCCGATTCGGACGGCCGAGAACGGAGGCGTAGGCGGTCGTCGTGATCAGCGAGGCCGCGCCCAGGACGACGAACAAGGTCGGCAGGACGTCGACGCCGAAGCGCTGAAAGAGGAGAGCATCGGCGGCATTCACCGCAAACACCTGCCCGGCCTGAACGAGGAGAAAGAAGACCGCTCCGAGGAGGACCAGCGTCTCCTCGCCGGCCCGGATCTGGAGCAGTCGCGTCAGGCGGCGAGTCACGGACTCGCCGCCTGACGCCTCGGCGCCGACCTTGCCGGTGCGCTCGGCATCGGCGACGAGCGGTCGGGGCGGCTCCCGCCAGACCGTCGGACCGTTCTCTGTTTCCGGCCTCGTGTTCGGATTGTCAGGCCTCTCGAGGATCGGTCGCGCCGGCCACCGCATGCCGGACGCGCCCGATGGCGATTATACGGCGGAAACAGCGCCGGACTCGAGGGAACGCCTCTGGTCCTTGTCGGCGGAAGAGAGCTCCAGGATGCGACGCTAGGGGCAGGCGTTCTGGAGATGATCCTCGAACGTCGTGGCGAACCGATGCGCACCCGAGCCGTCGCACGCGGCGCGGAAGAAGAGGTAGCCGGTGGGTGTGGGATCGGCGACGCTCTCGAGCGCCGCCAGCCCGGGGTTGGCGATCGGCCCGGGCGGCAGGCCTGTGTGGCGGTACGTGTTGTACGGGGAGTCGATGCCCAGGTCGGCGGCCGTCAGCGGCGCCTTCCACCATCCCGAGGCCGAACGGCCGAGCGCGTACTGAACGGTCGGGTCGGCCTGGAGCGGGACACCGAGGTCGAGCCGATTGAGGAACACGGACGCGATCAGAGGGCGCTCGGCAGCGACGACGGCTTCGCGTTCGACGATCGACGCCAGCGTGACCGCCTGGAAAGTCGTGAGATTCTGGGCGGCGAAACCGGCGCGCAGGCTTTCGCCGACTCGGGCCTCGAACGTCTGCAGCATCAGCTGTGCCACGTCGGAGGCGCTCATCTCGGGTCCGAGTTGATACGTGTCGGGGAACAGGAAACCTTCGAGGTCTTTGGCCGACGGGGGCGCGCCGGCCCAGGCCGGGGGCGGCCGTCGAGTGGCGGCCAGGAAATCGGCCGGCGTGAACGACAGACCGAGGTCGCCCAGCGCTTCGGCGATCTCTTCCCGCCGCCAGCCTTCGGGGATGGTGATCGTGTAGCGGCTGTCGCGCGCTTGCTGGAGCATCTCGGCCAGCTCGACGATCGACATCCCGCTCGAGACCTGGTAGCGCCCGGCCTCGACCGTCGTGTCGAGGCCACGGTAGCGGAGGTAGCGGCGGAACAGCCCGGGCGCCTCGAGCACCCCCAATCGCTGGAGCTCGGCGGCGACCGCGCCGGCGTCCATCCCGGGTTCGATGTCGATTGCCGCCAGGCGGAATGGCGGCTCGCCCTGATGGACGAGCAAGCCGCGGTTCACGAGCAGGTACAGGCCAAGCGCCGTCCGTTCCACCACAGGGAGTTCGGACGAGGGGGGGCCGAGCCCCGTCAGCCACGCCGGAAGCAATCCGGCGGACAGCAGGCCAACGCAAGCCGCGGCCGCTATCGCCGCCAGCGCGGGCCGGCGCCAGCTACTTCGTCTTCGCCGCATCGAGGTAGGCCTGGAGGAGGAACGCCGCCGCGCGCGCATCGGTCATCCCGTCGTGGCGTCGCAGCCGAAGGGCGGCCTGGGTCGTGCCCGATTCGTCGAACGTTTCAACTTGTGGAAAGCCGGCCCGCCGGATCGCCTCCGCCAGGCGGACGCCGCGCCGCGCGGCCGGGCCGAGGTCGCCCTGCGAGTCGTACGCCACGCCGACGACGATGACGTCCGCCCCTTCGCGTCGGGCGATGTCGATGATGCGGCGCGCATCGTCGTCGCGCGAAGTGTGCGGCAGGACTTCGAGCGGACGGGCGATCATCCGGCCCGGGTCGGAAACGGCCAAGCCGAGGCGGGCTTCGCCCGGATCGACGGCCAGCGCTCGGCTCATGGAACGACCGGGACGACGATGGTCCGGATCCGCAGCGAGAGTAGGGGCAGACGCGGCCACCATGCCGGCCAGAGGCGGAGGCTTGGCGATCGTGCCGCTTCGAGCTCCGACAGCTGCCGGGTCACCTCCTCCACCGTCGCGCCGGCCAGCGCGCCGGCGAGCGACGCCTCGTCGACGATGGGGAGCGACATGGCGCGAGCCACCGCCTGGTACTGGGCCCCGTCGGTGTCCGAGCGCGGCGTGAGTTCGACTCGTATCGAGTCCGGCAGAATCCGTTCCGTCTCGCCGACTCGCCCGCGCAGCGCCGAGGCGGCGGCGGCCGCCAGTTGGACTCGATCGTAGGCGAGCCCTTCGGCGATCACGCGCAAGCGCGCCTGGACGATCTCGGAAGCGTCGCCGAGCGCAGGGGCGATCTCGGAGTCGAGTTCCTGAACGAAGCGCAGGGATCCCGGCGCCAGGTCCTCACCTTCCCGCAACTGTTCCCGCAGTTCGGCGTTCGCCTGCTGCTGGAGCCGGCGCTCGAGCGCGAGCCGCGCCGCCGCCGCGTCGGCGGGCGTGACGCCCGGCCGCATCTCGACGGCGCCGCCGGCCGTTGGCTCGGGATTGGTCACGCTCACCTGCAACCCCAGCGTCCCCTCGACGGCGACGATCGCTCCGGCTGCGACGTTGCCCTGCGGCCCGCCGGCGGCCGCCCGGATCGGGACCAACACCTCGGCGCCGACGCCGGCGGGAACGAGGGCGCGCTCGGTCGTCTCGAACCGCTGCGGCGCGGTTCCCACGGTCCGCAGCCCCGTTCCTTCCGGCAGAACGACCGACTCGGTGCTGCGGTTGGTGAATCGGGCGATGCCGGTCGCCCTCGCCGAGGGGACCAGGACGCGGCCTTGCGTCGGGAGCTGCACTTCACCCTCGACCTCGACGCGCAGACGCCGCCCGGGAAGGGCAACGGCGGAGGGTGAAGTGACGCCGGGGTCGAAGCTCACGACGAACGAGGCCGAACGCTCACTCGTCGCCACGGGCAGCTCGATGATCGCCGCCGGGCCAACGACGACGACCAGCCCCACCATCGAGGCGATGACGAAGAGCATCCAGAACGCGCGCTGGGTGTCGCTCCGCGCGGAGCGGGAACCAGCGGCGGGCCTCCGGCCGAGGGCCGAAGGACGCTGCGGCAGAGGGCGCCGCCTGACGAATGCAGGTCGGCGGTGCGAGTCGGCGGGCCACGTCAGCTGCGTGACGGAGGGCAGGTCGTCGAAGACCGGCAGCCCGAGGCGCTGTGCGTGCTGCCGCACGTCCGGGTCGTGGCAAAGGATGGCCAGCCGCGCCGCGCGACGGGCGGCTTCGCGCTGCAGCAGGACGAGGTCCCCGCTGCGTCGGAGGATTCTTCCGTGGGACGGCCAGACCAGGACGACGCGGTCGGCCTGCACCCAGCGCAGTTTCTCGCGCGCCGAGGCCGGGTCGTCGTAGGGATCCAGGTAGAGCAGCTGGGTTTTCATGCTGCGCGGTCGGCGCGCTCAGGCCGACGAGTCGAGCCGGGACTCGAGCCATGCCCGCGCCTGCTCGATGGCTGCCGGCAGGCCGGAGGCATCCTTGCCGCCCGCCTGCGCCATGGTCGGCCGGCCGCCTCCGCCGCCGCCGATGGCCGCCGCCGCGGCGCGCACGAGATCGACAGCGCTCAGGCCGCGCCGCGCCAGGTCGTCGCTCAGCGAGGCGATGAGCAGCGGCTTGCCGTCGATCTCGGAGCCGAGCACGACGGCGTGGGTCGGGTTGCGGGCGCGGAACGAGTCGGAGAGTTCGCGCAGATCGTCGGCCGTGCACTGCGGGAGCAGCCCGAGCAGGACCCGCGCCGGCCCGATCTGCGCTTCCGGCAGCTCGGCCAGTCGGGCGGCGGCCGAGCGCTTCTCGAGGGACTCGAGGCGTGCCAGCAGCGCCTTGCGCTCCCGCAGCAGCGACTCGAGCTGCTCCGCGGCGCGCTCGGGCGTCGTCGCCAGGTCCCGCGCCACGCGCCGCAGGATCTCGGCCGCCTGCTCGAAGTAGGCCTGGGCCTGCCGACCGGTCAGCGCTTCGATGCGGCGGACGCCGGCGCCGACGCTCTCCTCGCGCACGATGACGAACGGTCCGATGATCCCGGTCGACGGCAGGTGGGTGCCGCCGCACAGCTCGTACGAGAAGCGGCGCGGCTCGCCGATCGAGATCGTCCGCACGACGTCGCCGTAGGTCTCGCCGAAAAGGGCCATGGCGCCTTCGTCTTCGGCCTGGCGCCGCGGCTTGGCGGCGACATGCAGCGGCCAGTTGTGACGGATGGCGTCGGTTACGAGTTGTTGGACCTGGTCGATCTCGTCCGGCGTCATCGGCTGCCCGTGGGTGAAGTCGAACCGCAGGCGATCGGGGGCGACGAGCGAGCCGGCCTGACGGGCGTGCTCGCCCAACACCGCCCGCAGGCTGGCGTGCAGCAGGTGGGTGGCGGTGTGGTTGCGCATGATGTCCCAGCGCCGATCGGCGTCGACCGAGGCCCGCGCCGGATCGCCGTCGCGAACCATCCCGGTCTCGACGCGGCCGACGTGCAGGATCAATCCGGCGACCGGCTCGAGCATGTCTTCGACGATGAAGCTCCAGCCCGGCACCCCGTTGCCGCCCGATGTGATCCGCCCGGTGTCGGAAACCTGTCCGCCGGCCGCGACGTAGAACGAGGTGCGCGGCAGGACGATGGCGCCCGACTGCCCGGCGTCGAGCGAATCGACGAGCCGGCCGTCGCGCACGATACCGGCGACGGACGAGTCCGTGTCGAGAGGTCCATACGGGTCATAGGCGACGCCCGAATCGGGGAGGCGGCCGGCGGCGCGCAGGCTGTCGTAGATCGTCACGTAGGAAGGCGCCGCGTCGGCGGCGGAGCCGGTGGCGGTTCCGGCGCCGGACGCTTCGCGGTGCGATTCCATCGCCTGGCGAAAGCCGGCTTCGTCGACCTCTAAGCCGCGCTCGCGGGCGATGTCGCGGCTGATCTCGAGCGGCAAGCCGTAGGTGGCGTACAGGTCGAAGGCGCGCCGTCCGTCCAGGCGCCCTCCCTTCGTCAGCCCGGCCAGCAGCGCCTCCAGGCGCGCCACGCCGGTGTCGACGGTCCGCTGGAAGCGCTCCTCCTCTTCGGCGATCGTCCGCTCGATCGCCGACCGGTTGCGCGTCAGTTCCGGATACACGTCGCCGTACTCCTCGACGACGGTCTGGGCGACGGCCGACAGGAACGGCCCGGCGAAACCGGCTTTGGTGCCGAAGCGGGCGGCGCGGCGGATGATCATCCGGCAGACGTAGTTGCGGCCGGTGTTGCCCGGGACGACGCCGTCGGCGATCAGGAACGCCGCCGCCCGCGCGTGGTCGGCGATGACGCGATAGGGGGTGAGCAGCTCCCGGACCTGCTCGTCGTCGTGTCCGAGCCGCCGCTGGACGTCGCGGAAGATGGGCTGGAACAGGTCGGTCTGGTAGGTGCTGCCGGTTCCCTGCAGCACCGAGACGACCCGTTCCAGGCCCATCCCGGTGTCGACATGCTTGCGCGGCAGGGGCTCGAGCGAGGTCGGCCCCGAGCGGTTGTACTGGATGAAGACCAGGTTCCACAGCTCGAGGAAGCGGGCGCAATCGCCGTTGACCCGGCACACGTGGCCGGCGACGCCCTGCCGGTCGCACGCCTCCGGCCCGAGGTCGATGTGGATCTCGGAGTCCGGCCCGCACGGGCCGACGTCGGCCATTTCCCAGAAGTTCTGTTTGCGGCCGAAGAACAGGATGCGCGCGGCGTCCATGCCCGGCTGGGCGCGCCACAGGTCGGCGGCTTCGTCGTCGCGCGGGATATCGCCCTGGTCGTCCTCGAAGCACGTCGCCCACAGGCGGTCCGGCGGCAGCTGCCAGACGTCGGTCAGCAGCTCCCAGGCCCAGGGGATGGCCTCGGCCTTGTAGTAGTCACCGAACGACCAGTTGCCGAGCATCTCGAAGAAGGTGTGGTGGCTGTTGTCGCGCCCGACGTCGTCGAGGTCGTTGTGCTTGCCGGCGACGCGCATGCACTTCTGCGAATCGGCCGCCCGCAGGTAGGGGCGGCTGCCGGTCCCCAGGAAGACGTCTTTGAACTGCACCATGCCCGAGTTGGTGAAGAGCAGCGTCGGGTCGGAGGCCGGGACGAGCGAGGCGGAGTGGACGATGGTGTGGCCGCGCGCGGCGAAGAAGTCCAGGAACGACTGGCGGATCTGCTTGCTGGTCAGGGTCGGTCGGGGGCGCGCCCGCGGCATAGCGGCGAGGATTATACGTGAGCGGCGCGGTGGCTTCAACCGCGTCGGCCGGATATGCTATTCTTCGGGCGCGCCGAGCTGCGAGGCGCGGGAAACCGGAGGCGAGGTCGAGCGTGTCGGTGACCGAGTTCCGCGAGCGAATCGAGCGCGCGCCGCTGGACGCCACGGTGCTGGCGCTGTTGCCGCGCCGGATCAGCGACCTCCAGCTGCGCATCGCCGGCACGCGGCTGGAGGGGCTGATCGGCCGCGTCTACCGCGAGCTCGACGCGGCGGGGATTCGCTTCCGGCCGAAGTGTTACCTGGCCGACGAGTGGGGCTGCCCGACCGGCGTGCCGGTCGTCGGGATTCCATTCTACCTGGCCGACCCGCAGCTGGCGCGCATCGAGGGTGAGTTGACCGGGTTCGAGGCCGAGAGCGAGGCTGAGATCCTGATGTACCTGCGCCACGAAACGGGGCATGCCTTCAACTACGCCTACCGCCTGTACCTCGATCCGGAGTGGACGCGCACCTTCGGCTCCTTCCGACGCCCGTACCCGGAGGAGTACCGGCCCGAACCGTTCAGCGACCGCTTCGTGCGGCACATCCCGGGCTGGTACGCGCAGCGTCATCCCGACGAGGACTTCGCCGAGACCTTCGCCGTGTGGCTGACCCCGAAGTCCGACTGGCAGACGCTGTACGCCGGCACGCCGGCGATGGAGAAGCTGCTCTACGTCGAGCGCGTGGCGCGCCAGTACGGGCCTCAGGAACCGCTGGTCACCGACGAGTACTTCGACGAACCGGTCGAGCGCCTGCGCGAGACGCTGGCCGAGTGGTACAGCCATCTCGATCAGCGCGGCCGTCGTTCGCTCGGCTTGCCGCGTCTGCTGCACACCGACCTGCGGCGTCTGTTCCCGAGCGGACGCGGCGTCTCGGCCGAATCGTTCATGGTGGCGTATCGGAGTCGCATTCTGTATGAGGTAAACTACTGGACGGGCATGGACCTCGATCGACTCGGCGAGCTGATCGACGCTCTGATCGAACGCATCCAGGCGCTCGGCCTGCGAGTCGCACCGGGGCAGGAGTCGCGTACGCTGATCGGCGTCGTGGCGCTGGTGACGACGCTGGTGATGAACTACCACTACACGAACCAGTTCGCTCGACGCTAGCCGCTGCAGGGTTCGCGAGGTCGAGATGAAGATCTCCGTGTTGTTCTGGGAATGGCCCGCCGACGGGCAGATGAAGCACGACGAAGTCGTCGATCAGGTTCAGCAGGCGCTGATCGACAGCGGCCACCAGGCGACGCTGCTGGGAATCACCAACGACCTGAAGTACCTGGTCGACAGGCTCGACGAGCAGAAGCCGGACCTGGTCTTCAACCTGGTCGAGACGTTCGCCGACGACGATTCGTTCGAGATGAACATCGCCGCCGTGCTCCAGATGCTCGGGGTGCGCTTCACCGGCAGCAGCCCCCGCGTCATGGCCGTGCGGCAGGACAAGGGGCTGACGAAGAAGCTGCTGGCGTTCCACGACGTGCGCTGCCCGCAGTTCGCCACGTTCGATCACGACAACATCGAGTTCGCCGGCAAGATGCGCTTCCCGCTGCTCGTCAAGCCGCTGCACGGCGACGCGTCGGCCGGGGTGGGGGACTCGTCGCTGGTCACCGACTTCCGCAGTCTGGTGGAGCGGATCGCCTTCATCCACACCGAGCTGCACGACACGGCGCTGGTGGAGGAGTACATCGAGGGTCGCGAGTTCTACGTCAGCGTGCTGGGCAACGACCCGCCGGAGGTGCTGCCGCTGGTCGAGATGGACTTCTCCGACCTGCCGGAAGGCTACCCGCACATCTATGGAAGGGAAGCCAAGTTCGACGAGAAGAGCGTGCACTTCGCCGGGACGAACGCCGTCATCGCCACCGACCTCTCGGCCGAGCTGCGGCACCGGATCGAAATGACGGGGCTGGCGGCGGCGCAGGCGATGGAGGTCTCCGACTACGCCCGGGTCGACATCCGTGTGGCGCGCGACGGTCAACCGTACGTGGTCGAGGTCAACGCCAATCCCTACCTGGAGCAGACCGGCGCCTATGCGCTGGCGGCGCTGCAGGCGGGCTACTCGCACCGCGACCTGATCAATCAGATCGTCGAGATCGCCTGGGAGCGCTGGGAGCGTTCCGACCCCAAGCTGCGGCGCGCCAAGGCCGTCTTCCCGGCGCCGATCCCCGCCGGCGACGACGGACGCGCCGGCGAGAACCAGCCGGCGGCGACCTCCGCCGGCGGCACGACGTAGCGCGGCCCGCCCGCAGCCCTCAGAGGAAATCCCCCGACGGGGCCAGCCGGCAGATGACTTCGAAGTCGATCGACGAGCAGGTAGCCCTGCTGATGCAGGGGACCGAGTACGGCGACCAGGCCCTCCAGGCGGCGATGGCGGCCGAGCTGCGCCAGCGGCTGACCGAGGCCTCGGCCGCCGGACGGCGGCTGCGCGTCTACTGTGGTTTCGATCCGCGCACGTCGGACCTGCACCTCGGGCACACGATCCCGATGCGCAAGATGCGCCAGTTCCAGGAGCTCGGCCACGAAGTCATCTTCGTCGTCGGCAGCTTCACCTCGCTCATCGGGGATCCGTCGGATCAGGACAGACTGCGCGCCCGGCTGACCCCCGAACAGGTGGAGGTCAACGCCGCAACCTACGCCGAGCAGGCGTTCAAGATCCTCGACCGGGCCGCGACCCGGATCGAATACAACCACACCTGGCTCGGCAAGCTGACGCTCCAGGAGTCGATCCCGCTGGCGGCGAACTTCACGCTCCAACAGTTCCTGACGCGCGAAACGTTCCGCAAGCGCTGGGAGGCGGACGACCCGATCTATCTGCACGAGATGTTCTACTCGCTGGTCCAGGCCTACGACGCCTATCACCTGCGGGCCGACGTGCAGATCGGCGGGACGGACCAGCTCTTCAACATCGTCACCGCCGGGCGCAAGCTGATGGAAGCGCTCGGTGTGGCTCCCAACATCGGGATCATCATGGGTCTCCTGCCGGGGACCGACGGCGTGCGCAAGATGAGCAAGTCGCTCGGCAACCACATCCCGCTGACCGCGTCGCCCGAGGACATGTACGGCAAGGTCATGAGCCTCCCGGATGCCGCCATGCCGGCTTTCTTCCGCCTGGTGACGCGCTGGGAGCCGGCCGAAGTGGCGAGGCGGTTGGCCGAGCTGGAGAGCGGGGCCGTCCACCCGCGGGATGCGAAGATGGCCCTGGCGCGCGAGATCGTCGCGATCTTCCACGGGGAAGCGGCGGTGGCGGGCGCCGAGCAGCATTTCCGGCACGTCTTCCAGGAGCGAGGGACGCCGGAGGTTGTGGAGGAACTCCCGAGGGTCGGCGATTCGTTGCTCGATCTGGTTGCGGCCGTGCCATCGGTGCGATCTCGGAGTGAAGCGCGCCGGCTGATCTCGCAAGGAGCCGTCACGATTGACGACGAAGTGAAGACGGATCCGCGGATGAGCACGGATGGCACGGCGGGGAAGATGCTCCGGATCGGGCCCACGCGCTTCTATCGGATCGTGGCCGGGCCCACCGCCGTCTTGCCGGATCGCCCGGTCCGGTAGCGGGACCGGCCGGGCACGGGCGTCGCGCCGACATCAACGACCTGGGACTCGCGCGGACACGACGCCGGCCGAGAAGGCGGAGTTCAGGATGAGTCCTGCGGAAGAGGCCGAATCTGCGGTGAGGGACTCCTAGCCTGTCCTATACCGGATAGGTGTTGACAGTTTGACCCCGCTGTTGCTTGTCACGTTTTCCTCCCCGGGTGAAGAAGATCTCGCCGGGTGTTCGGCCTCGGGTCCGGTATCCCTGATGGGAACGGCGGTGGTTGTAGAAGTCGAGGTAGCGATCGAGGGCGGTCTGCATGGCGGCTGTGCGGGTGAAGAACCGCCGGCGGAACTCGATGCGCCAGAGCTCGCTGAGGATGGTGCCCTGAAGCCGCTCGACAAAGCCGTTGGTCCAGGCATGCCGCGGCTTGGTGCGTGTGTGGCGGATGTGTCTCTGGGCGCAGGCCTTGTCGAAGGCTCCCCGGTATTCGTTGCCCTGATCGGTGAGGATGCGCTGGAGCGGCCAGTTGGCCGCCTGGAAAGCTGGCAGGACGCGGCTCGTCAGGAAGCGAGCGGCGGCAGCCGCCAGGCGGTGTATTGCCAAACCTTCCCCACACCCTTCAGCTTGCCGATGTAGAACGTGTCCACACACACCAACTCCCCCGGGCTTGCTCGCCTGGATGTGCGGAGCCTGACGGCGCTGAGCGGCGGCCACTTGACGCCGGGTTCGCTCGGTCAGGAGTCCGGCCGCTTTGGCGCTGTGGACCTCCAGCACCGCCAGGCGCTCCCAGCGGGTGCGCAGGCCTCGGCGACGAAGCAGGCGGTAGATCGTGCTGGGGGCCGCC